>WNGC01000181.1_pt1 | contig 43795 bp, 41 predicted proteins | sample 5400051 | NCBI WGS metagenome assembly WNGC01 (sample SAMN13153368, study PRJNA577476) | soil metagenome | isolation source: 20 cm soil or saprolite under grassland replicate 2 | place: USA:California | collected 2016-06-15
ATTTTCGAGGCGTTGCTTTGCTGTGCAGCGCTGACTCCTGCGGCTGTGCAAGCGGTTAGCGTAATCATGAATAGATAGAGATAGAATTTCATTTTCATCACTTCCTTCCTAATATTAAAAGCCCGGCCAGGCTGATCCTCGTCCGGGCCTAAGTTGCAGAATCGAAGATGCGACCGGATCCACTGACAATGTCTCATTGTTTCTCACTCATGACAGGGAATCATACATTATCGGCTGGCTCTCGATTGTAAAATTTAGATTACTTTTGATGACTTCTTTAGCATTCGCGATTGACTTGAATTGCGTGATTGCAAGAACTTGTACCGCAAGTCCGCTCGGAAAGTGTGTTGCCCGTCCACCCCGGTATCTACGACCATCACCCCTTGTCCGGTTCTATCATAATTAGCAGCCCAAGCCTGGTCGGCTCTTATCAAAGGTACACTGTCCATCAATCCCGGCCTGTACACCATTTCGTCCAGGTAAACATCCTTCACCAGGTTTGAGCCTTCCAAAACTGCCACCGCATCTGGACCTACCTCCAATGACATGTATGGACCAATTTTCGAGTTGGAGATGACTTTATACCTCGTTCCAGCCAACTCAGCCATCAAACTTTTCTGGGCGGCAGCAATTGCTTGCCGCTGCGCAAGAGCAGCTTCCTTGGTCAACTTTGAGTCAAGTTCCCACTGACCAGAAAGCATTACGCCAACCTTAGCGACACCTTTTTCTTGCACTCTCTTCGAGACATCTGGCCGAACCTTAGGTTTCTGAGGTGCATTACTTTGCTGAGCGGCGGCATTCCCGATGCCAGCGATTACGATGAAAAAGAGAACACCAAGTGTCTTCATACCCGTTGCTTCCTTTTACTATTGGTATCCCTTGTCTGTTTTCGTTATAGGCTAAAAGCCTAGTGAGCTTCTCAACAAATAAAAAGCTCGGCTAAGTTGATCCTAGTCCGGACTTAAGTTGCAGAGGCGAAGGTGCGACGGGATCAATCGATCCTGTCTCTTCTAACCTCGTCGCAGATAACTACTTACAGCTGCAGATTGTATATCCAGAAAACAGTTTCATTTCCCAAGAAGTTTACATTCTCCGACAAGTTCCCATTAGAAATTCACGAGTTCTGCGCCATGCTTGGAGGAATTAGGAACCGCTCGGACTTTGCCGCGGAGAGATTTTCTTACACGTCAAAGATAACCCGGACGTGCCACTCGCCCTTATCTTGCCACATTTTGAAGTCATGATAAGTGACTCCTTTAATTTCAGTATGAAACGTATGCCTTTGAAGGTCGAGCTTTTCGCCGCTGATCTTCCCTACGACTTGTTCCTCTGTTAGATGGGAAATCTCGCAACGTTTCCCGATGAATCCTCGGATATTGAAAAGCGCCAGCAGCTCACTTAGCCACTCGTGGAGTAATTCTTCTGTTCCGCTGCCGGTTGCGCTGACAGCGATACCCTCCTCGCTTTGAACCGTTGCGGGATCGGCAATTAGACTGTAGAGCGCTTCGCCTGCGGACGCGAAGAGAGTTGGGAGGTCGGGGGCGGTTACTTCGATGCCGAGGTCTGCAGTATGTTCGATTTCACGATAACTCCCCGGTTGGTTATCCATGCGCCGCTTCTGTGTCGCGCTCGGCGATCATCCGCAACATTGCCTCGCGGATCACCTTCTCGCTCACCTCGCCGAATTTTTCTTTGAAGCGATCCAACGGGACCACGGCCTTAGCCATGGACCGATGGCCGCCGGCGCTGCCGATATCGTCGTAGAGTTTCTTCATGATTTCGCCGGCACTTTTGACGTAGCCGACGTTACGCACGGAAATGACGACCCGGTCTTTGACCAAGCCGGAGACGACTCCCCATTCAACGCCCTCGATCTGCAAACAAAACTCCGCCATCTGAGGAATAACGTCTTCGCGATTGATCTCGCCCATGTGAATCACGGCGACGCCGTTGTCCAACTGAAGCCGGGTCAAAGCCCGCCCGAGGGCCTCGAGATCCTCGCGGGGCAAGGCGGGTCGCTCAATCCGCGTTATCAACGCCTTGTTGGCAAAAGGATAGAGAAACGTGAACGCGTTGAGATCGGCGAGGTTGCTCCCGCGCTCCAAAAACAAAGTGTCCGTTTTGATTCCGTAGAGCAGCGCCGTCGCTAACCGCTGCGACGGCTCCATGCCGATGGCGCGCAAATACTCCGTGAAGATCGTCGAGGTGGCGCCGTACGCGGTTCGAAGATCGGCAAAGCGCGCTTTGAACGGCGTCCGCCTGGGGTGATGGTCTACGACTAAATCGACTCGTCCCAGCGGTTGGTTAAAGTAGGGTGGCTGCACGTCAACTAAGGCCAATCGTGCGCCATCTTTGTGCAGGTTGTCATGGGTAATCCGGTCGATCTGAACGTCGAGGAGCCGAATCATCGCGAGGTTCTCAGGCCGGGTCACTTCGCCGAAAGTGACGATCGGGGTGGTTGCACGGTTACGCCCCAAAAGCTCGCGCAACGCTAGAGCGCTTCCGATCGCGTCCGGATCGGGATCGTGCTGGAGCAGTATGTAAACCTTGTCTTCGCCAAAGAGCGAGCGGATTCTTTCCACTTTTTTTCTATTCAAAATGTCCAGAAGCCGCGTGGCGCAGAACTCTTCGAAGATATCGGGCAACTGCAGGTAGCTGAGGAGCTTGTCATCGCTCTCTGGCTCCTCCGCTTTATCCGCGGTGAGAACGACGATCGACAAACTCTTGTCGAGATTCCTCAACAGACGGCAAATTCGTTCCTGCAGGTCCTTGGCGCGCACGAAGACGATGGCTTGATCCACGTGGTGGAGCTTGATCTTCTTATAGGTCTCTTCTTTGAGAAGATCTCCTTGGCGAACGTTGCCGCCCTGGAGTTTGATTCGTTTCGCCACCGCCGGGTCCCGGACCAAAAACAACACCTCCGCTTGTTTGGCGGCGACGTTGCGCATGAAATGGAATAAGAGATCGTATTCGGAGATGGCTAAATACTGCATAGGTATCCCTGGGATTAGCGCGGGAGCCTGCCGGAGGTCAAGTGTGAATTTTCTACACCCATCAACGCTGGCGGAGTCTAGCATCCCGAATTTTGCAATTCCAGCCCCCGAGGGTTGAACCGGGCTAATGAACTTCATATAAGGCAAGGACATTTCGAAGGAAAGTGAGCCATAGATTGATGATAAACAGCCGGGCGCCATGTCCTCGAATGCGCCCGATTCGATTCGTTGCGGCGACACCGTGGCCATTACCCGCGACGGCGCGCGCCGGTTGGGCAAGAGAAGATTCACTTTCCCGAATGGCGTTGATTTATGGGTAAGAATTTGTGTGATTTTTAGAAATTCATTGACGGGCAATATTGTTTTTGTGTGCTTTGAGCGCGGGAAGGTTGAGCCGCTGGGAGTCCGGCGAAAATTGGTTGAAAACCTACATCAAAGAAACAACGCCGAATCGGAGCAAAAACGTATCCCTACTTTGTGGCGATTATCAAAGTCGTCCCTGGCAGGGTTTTCGGAACGTCGTCGTGCATCTCGATGGAATTGAACCCCGCCTTCTTCAGCCACTCCGAATACTGCGACAGCGTCCAGCATTCTCCTTCCGGAGTGTGGGTCAGCGTGTAAACCGAGAAGCGCAAAGCAAAAGTCGGTTCGGTACGTTCTTCGTTCGGCACAAAGTCATTGACGACGAGGCGTCCGCCGGGCTTGAGAGCGGAGTATGCTTTTGCGAAGAGCTCCTGGTTTCCCTCGGGCGATTCGAACCGGCAAAAATTGCTGGCGACAACTAAATCATAGTGCTTCGGTTCGATTGTGACGGATCGAAACTCGCCGTCGATGAAACGAATCTTGCCTTCGAGGCCCCGCTCGCGATTGAGTTTCTTCGCCACAGCATTGACGTTGGGCCAATCCAGCTGCGTGACTCGCGCGGACGGGTCACGAGAGAGAATCGTCATTCCGAAAATGCTCGAACCGCCGGCGATGTCCAAAACCTTCAGCCCCTTACTCTCGCTGCCGATCTTGAGAATATGGCAAAGCGTTTTTGCGACGGGCTCGGCGATAGGGATAATCCCGAGAACGAGCTTTTCCCACACCTGAAGCTCGTTGCCGGTATCCATCCGACTAAAAGGCTTGCCGGTTTTGAGAGATTCTTTGAGATGCGCCATGCCGTCCCAGAGCGCCAGGGCCACATGGCGAAAGTCGCCGATGTAAGATGGCTTTCCCTGAACGAGAAACGTATCGCCCATGCGCGTGAGAAAATATCTTTCGTCCCGTTTTTCCACCACAGCCAAAGCCGGCAGGCTATCCAGCACAATGCGCGTGGCGCGCAAATCGGTTCCCGCTGCACGCGCGATTTCTTCCGCGCTTTGAAAACCTTTGTGAATAAGAGTGAAAAAGTCATACTCAAGAGCCGCGTCGAGGATCTGGCTATTGGCGAAGTCTCCCAGGATACGCATCAGGGGACGCGGTGAGAGTTGTTCTCGAGTTCCGGCTGGCTCGGACATAGTCAGGCGCTATATAACCCTTCTTTCTTGACGTACTGATAGACGCCTTCAAAGAACCAGGCGAAGTAGGCGGTGCCCATGCGCAGGCAATACTCCAAGCTAAAGCCCGGGCGCGTATCGGCGCGTCCTTCTTCGAGCATCTTTTTGAGCACCGTCCAGTCTAGATCGGCGTGGGCCATCACGCCATCGGCGTGTTCTTCGAGATCGGCTTCGGCATGCACCCGGAAGTAGACGATCTTTTCTTCGGGCATTTTGTATACCTTGCGCAGCGCGCCGCCAAAAAACTTCGCCCAATGGCCAACGGCTTCCTCCACACAGAACGATGCCCACCATTCCGCCATCGTTCCTTCGTACAGCACGCCACGGTAGTATTCGAGAAAAGCCCGGCACTCGGCCAGCATTTCGTATTCAATCATCTCGTCGTCGGTAAGACCGAAGTTGCGGCCTTGCTCGAGAACGATGCGGATATGTCCCGGTGGGCTCGGATGGATCATTTCGTCCGCCACATGATTGGCGAAATGCTTCTGTAGATCAGGATGCCGCTTGAAAAACGGCAGGTGTCGTTGATAGGCGACGCCGTGGAAATTGTTGATCTCCGCCACGAACCCGTACCAGTTCTGCCAGAAGACTTTGAGCGCCTCCACGGGAAGGGTCCCTTTGCTTAAATCGGTGTGAAATCGCCCTTTGAAAAGCCAGCGATCCGCCAGATCGAGCAAATACTTTTTCAACTCTGCGACAACCGCATCCGCTTCCACCGCCGAAAGTTTTTTTCCGGAATAATCTTTGGGCAATGCCGACATGATTGGCTCCTGTTATGGATCAATACAGCGCGCCCGGGTTCAAGATGTTGTTCGGATCCACGAGCTGCTTGATCTCTTTCACCAGATCGTAAAGATTGCTGAGCCGTTGATACGGATGGGGTCCTTTCGTGCTGAGGGTCGGCGCGGTCCAGACAACGCCCCGCTGGTTGCTGAACTCTTGCACCATTCCCATCCAACGGCGCAACTTGCCAATATCCTCTTCATCGTAGGGATTGTAGAAAACAAAATACTCTTCCTTGATAGCCAGGTCGCGGGTCACATAGCTATCGTGTTGTGGCGAGTGCCCCGCGTCCCACAGACCGCATGCTCGCTTGGCGGCTTCGTCCAGATCGTACATCTCTTTCAAGAACGTCAACGGATACATCTTCGACGTGACGGCGAACATGCCGGTGTGGCGCACCACAGAACCACACCAGCCGTCCGGCCCCATAATATGATAATCCGGCCAGCCGTGAAGGCCATGCTCCTGCGCCTTGACGCCCATACCCTTCTCGGCGACCTCCGGCACGTCTACACCACCCGTCTCGTGATAGATATGCCGCATCCGCTTTTCTTTAAATGCGAGTTCTTCCGCGTCACGCGCCATAATCACGGTCTTCAAAAAAAACCAGGCGTCGCCCGGAATTTTTGTCTTATCGTAAAGACCCTCTTCCATCGGCCAGTGGTATTGCCAGCGATCGGTGAAGTGAATGTCGTAAACCACTTCGCCTTTGACCAGCTGCATGAGCGCATCTTGGACCCGGTCGAGCTGGTCGCGGCGGAAGGTGTAACAGTAGTCGTGCAACCATTCTCGCTGTCCCTCGATGGCACGCAGGCAGACCTTGCTAATAATGCCCATCGACCCCGCGGCGAGCGTGAATAAACCCAGCAAATCCGGCAAATGTATCCATTTCTGAAAAGGGCCGAAGGTTGTCCCTTGGTTGGCTAGGGCGCCGAGCCGGATGGTCTCGCCATCGGCGAGAACAACTTCCAAGCCGATGACCATATCGGCGATCCAGCCGTAGCGGGTCATGCCGTAGCCGATGCCGCCTTTATTGACCATGGCGCCGATGACGACGGCGGGACCGTAGGTTCCAAAATTTGGCAGCATGAGACCATGTTGCCTTAGGGCATGGTGAATCGCGTAGACGCTTGCGCCGCCTTCGGCGATCACGTATTGCAAGGTCGGATTGACCTCAAGGATTTCATCCATGCCGAGCATGTCTAAAAGTATCCCGCCTTTGAGCGGCGAGCTGATGCCCATTCCCACCCCGCCTTTGGCTACAATCGGGATCTTATGCTCGTTGGCAAACTCTAGAATCTTGGCAACGGAGTGATTGCCGTAAAGGTCCGATTCGACCCGCACGATGACGTCCGGGAGCGCTCGGTAAGCGCCGTATGCAAGAGTATGCTGATAGTTGATCTTGTCGATGGGATTCGTCGAGACAAAACGCGGGCCGACGATCTCTTTAAGCTTCTCAACAATCTCATCGAGCGAAAGCATGATTACGAAAATTCGGCGCCGAGCGTCCTGGGGATTTCAGGCTGCGGCGAAACCACTAGAGCTGCAGATGACTTCCACCCGTGATCAGGATATTGCTGCCGGTGAGCATGCTCGCTTCATCGCCCGCCAGGAATGCAATAGCCCCGGCCACATCCTCCGGGTAGAGGTGTCTTTGCAACGGGCGGGTCTGACGTACCCGCTCCCTGTACTCTTCCGGCATAATCATCGAAGCATCCGTCAAGGTAAAGGCCGGGGTCACAACGTTAACCGCTACACCTAACGGCCCCAGCTCGATCGCCATGGTGTTCGCCATCGATTCCAGCGCCGACTTAGCCGCCGCGTAAGCTCCCATTCTGGGGAGCGGTTGCTGGGCGAGTCGCGTGCTGACCACGATGATCCGGCCTGATTTTTTTTCGATCATCCCCGGCAAGCAGGCACGTACACAATTATGGAAAGCCGACAGTTCATGCTCGATGGCCTGGTAAAACTTGTCCCAGGGCAGCTCATGGAGTTGCCCGACCTCAAAGGGGAAGTAGGCATTATTGACGAGCACGTCGACGCTGGAGAACGTCTCGCGAGTCGATCTCACCATCGCCTCGACTTGATCCGGTTTCGTCACATCCGCCTGAAAGATCATGCCTCGGCCGCCCGCCTTTTCGACGCCTTGAAGAACTTTCTGCGCGGCTTGCCGATTTTGATGGTAGTTTATGACAACCGCGGCCCCCGCGCGCGCTAGCCGCTTTGCGGCAGCCGCGCCAATGCCGCGGCTCGCCCCGGTGACCAGAACAGTTCTCCCCTGGAGCGACTGGTGTCCTTCTTGCTCCGCCATCGGCTAATAATTAAGCGCTAAATGGCAACGGCGTCCTCAGCCGCACCCTTTTCGTATTTTGCCGCGTTCTCTTTGAAGGAGAGGAATTTCATTTTGATATAAGGCGAGCTGTAGCCATTGAGGATCCGATCGATTCTCCCGGGCTTACTGTAGAACGATTGAAACGCCCAGCCGGTGAGTTCGCCGAGCTGCTGGCGGGTGAGGTACTTGGTCGGCATGACGCAGTGTTCGAGATCATAGAGACTCAGATTGCTGACCTCGATGACATTATTTTTTACCGCTTGCTTATATATAGGTGAGCCGGGAATCGGGTTGAGCAGCTGAATCATAACGATATCCGGATCGATCTCGTCTACGGCCTTGGCCCGCTGGCGGATTTTTGCCTCGTCATCCTCCCAAAAGCCGTTCAGGTAAGTGGCAATCGTCGAAATATCATTCTTGCGCAGGAATTGGATCAGCTCCTTCAATTCTTTGACTCCCACTTTCATCGGTCCCTTGCGTGCCTCGGCGATCTCTTCATCCGTGCCACCGTCAATTCCAATCAGCACCTGATACAGACCCACCTTCCGCAACCTTGGGATCAAATCGGCATCACGGATCAGGTTTTGCGCTCGGCTCAGGCTGAACCAGCTGATATCCAGTTTTCGCTTCTCCAACTCATCTACCAAATCCACCATTTTTTGCCGATCGGAATTGAAGTCGTCGTCCATAAAAGTGAGCGCTTTGACTCCATATTTCCGGTGCAGCAACTCCATTTCGTCCGCGACTTTCTTGCCACCGCGGGTTCGGTGCGAGGTAAAATCGCGCGGATTTCTCGGATCGACCAGCCACCACTCATAACAAAAATGACAGGCCCCCTCGCAACCACGAGATGTCACGGCCTCATTGTAGTTCGGGATGACCGAGTAACCATAATACCGATCCATCGGAAAGAGATCGTAAGCCGGCATCGGCAGCTCATCGAGATTTCGAATCAACGGTCGTGCCGGGTTCAAAACGATCTCATCTCCCTTACGGTAGGTGAGCCCTTTGATTTCGCCGAAATTTGGAGACGGCTTCTTGAGCTCCTCCAGCAGCTCCCAGAGCGTATGCTCATTGTCGCCAAAGACGCCCACTATGGCAAAATCGAGCTGAGGATTTTCGGCCATGATTTGTTGGGGGACCGCCGTATACATCAATCCGCCGCCGACGGTAACGATGCTCGGAAAAGTTTCTTTGATGCTTTTCATGGCGGCGTGGAAACGATTGAGCTGCGCCGCACCCCCAGCGGCCGGAATCATGCTGCCGAAGAAAACCGCATCGGGGCGCCTAACTCGAAGCTCATGCAGCAACCCGTTATCGTCCAAACCCAGTGCCCTACAGTCGAGCACCCCGACGTCTGCAGCCTTCTTCTCGCGAATGAACGCTGCCACCTGTGAATGCAGGGAGTTCACGGCAAGGTGCCGCTCGCCCCAAGGCGCCCAGTTTCCCATGGGCGGTGTGACAAAAAGGAGCTTCATTTTTTCTCCTGAATCAAATTGTGAATTTCCTTGAATCTAAAATATTTAATACCTAAAGGATTGTCAAGGTTACACGGACCCTGTCGGCGCCTTGCATCGGTTCAGAATTCGGCTAGAGTTGAAGTTAGCAATCGGCCCACGAGCTATTGACAAGATGAACCCCTTTTGTTACAGGTTCGCAGGCTGGCGATAACGGTTTTGTCTTCAAAACTTAACATAGGAGGGCAGATATATGGCTGATCAAGCCGCTCAGGAACAAGTACTATTAGACGTAAAGGTAGCCGAAGCGTCTGCAGCATATAAGTTTTATCTCAACCAGGAGAGGAAAATTCTTGGGACCACATCTGTCCTCATTTTCCTGACGGTCTGGGAACTCTGCGGCAACACCTTCCAACTGATCAACCCCATGTTCATGAGCGCGCCATCCATGGTGATGAAAGCGGCTATTCAGCTCTTTGCCTCGGGAGAGATCTGGAACGACTTGTATATCAGTGGCATCGAATTCGCCTGGGGGTATGCGCTTTCCGTCGTCTTCGCCATCCCTTTTGGTATCGCCATCGGCTGGTACAAGAGATTCGCGTATGTTTGCGATCCCTTCGTCAATGCCATGAATGCCACTCCCCGCGTGGCCCTTTTGCCCCTCGTCATTATCTGGCTGGGTATCGGCGTTCTCTCGAAAGTCGGTATCATCTTCCTTGGCGCCGTCTTCCCGTTGCTGATTAATACCCGAGATGGTGTGAAGACGACTCCGGCAAACTTACTGACCGCCGCGCGAAGCTTTGGGGCTTCGGAGTGGCAGATATTCAAATCCGTTGTGTTACCCTCCACCGTGCCGTTCATTCTGACCGGCCTGAGACTGGCCGTCGGTCGCGCGCTCATCGGCGTCATGGTCGGCGAGCTCTACGCCGCGACTGCCGGTATCGGTTTTATGATCACCGTTGCAGGCGCAACGTTCCAGACGGATAAGGTCTTCGTCGGCGTGCTAATTTTCGCGATTACGGGAATGATCCTGACCGATGTGATAGACCGCTACGAGCACCGTTTCGATAAATGGCGTCCAAAAGTCGGAGCGGAATAATTTCTTAACCTGCTGTTCTAAGCAAGTTCATTTCAAAGGTGGCGCCGGGGAAATATCCGGCGCCAGAGTGGGCGTAGGGTGTCTTGAGTTCCTCACGGGATGCTTCTAAGACTCTGCGCCTTTCTCACGAGTAGTGATCCAATACACTCTCGTGTTTCCAATCTATTGCTGCTATAAAATCCCGATGACCAACCAGCGCCGCCAACTTGCCATCAGAGGTCTTATCCTTATCGCGCTGATCGTCCTGCTGTTCTTTTTCAGTCGCTATATTCCGCGGCCCTTTAGCGCTTTTGCCCCGCCCGGGGAAGATTTCGATGATTTCGAGGGCATCTACTCCAACAGTGATAGACTGACGAAATTCCTTCAATCCCTTGGACCCTATTCTCCGGCGGTGTTTGTTCTCTTGCAGGTATTGCAGGTCATCGCTGCGCCCTTTCCCGGAGAGCTAACCGGAGTAGCCGGCGGATACGTTTACGGCGAGACCTTCGGCTTTTTGCTCTCTAGCATAGGACTCACGCTGGGCTCTTGGATCGCGTTCGAACTCGCGAGCATCTTGGGTCGACCTTTCGTCGAGCGGTTTATCAGTCAAGAAGTTCTCCATAAGTTCGACTTTTTGACCACAAACACGGGCGCCATGATTTGTTTTCTCTTGTTTCTTGTCCCCGGCTTTCCGAAAGATTACCTTTGCTATCTCCTGGGGCTGAGCCGGATGAAGCTTGGCACTTTCTTAATCGTCTCGATCGTCGGACGAATCCCAGGAACCTATCTCTTAACAGTCCAAGGCGCTAAATTCCGCAATCAGGAATACTACGCGGTGGCGCTTTTTGCCGTGGTCTCCGCGGTGATCCTGCTTGCGGCGTATCTTTACCGCAACAAAATTTATCACTGGATCAAGCACCGGCACGGCAAGTAGAAAAAAGTGCAGGTTCCACTTGGTTTCGAAGGGTAGCCATGTCTGAGTTCGCTCGAATCGGGATTGTCAAAAGCTCAGCCCGCGAGTCAAAAGATAAAAGATTGGCGCAACGATGATCCGGTACCAGGCGAAGGGCTGGAGAGTGCCGCGCCCCAAGAAGTTGACAAAGGCCTTCACTGCGATGAGCGCCACGACGAATGAAACCAGGAAGCCGATGCCAAACTGGACCAGGTCCTCCGCGCCAACAAGATTTCTCATCCTGAGAGCTTCATAGCCTGTGGCAGCAAACATGATCGGAACAGCAATGAGAAAAGAAAATTCCGCCGCCGCCTTGCGGTCCAGCCCCAGAAGCATACCGCCGACGATGGTGGCCGCGGCTCTAGAAGTCCCAGGCCATAGGGCGAGAACTTGAAACAGACCGACGCCGAAAGCTTGAGGCAAGGTGAGCGCGTCGAGCGAACTCGAGCGCCGCCGCGACACGAATCGCTCCGCAATCAGGATCGCCACTCCACCGACGGCCAACGCCCCAGTCACGGCCACAGGGGTAAATAGTTTCTCTTTGATTAAATGGCGGGCCAGGTAACCCACAACCAAAGCCGGAAGCGTGGCCAGACCGATGCGACGTAAGCCGAACCAACCCTCCAATTTCGAGTTCATGGGTGTTGCGCCTCCGCCACTAGGTATGAGCCCGAGAAACCTGCGCCAGTAAAGAAAAACAACGGATAGGATGGCACCGAGCTGGATAGCGACCTCGAAGCTTGAAGCTTTATCACCGACAAAACCAAGTAAATGACCGGCGATAATTAAATGTCCCGTCGATGAAACCGGAATAAACTCAGTCAAACCTTCAACGATTCCCAAAATCACCGCCACTCCAAAGATTTCCAAGTGACCTCCTTAGCCGCTAGATTCGCTTCGTCTGCATACTAGAGCGCCTGATTCCGCATCTTCCATCTTTCGCGAGCGAACTTGATGATGGCGGGCAGCAGCGAGAGAAAGATAACGATGACGATGACCAGGTGAATCTGCTCCGGAGCAATCACTTTGCCGAGATAGAAACCGGCCAAAGTCATCGTCAAGACCCAAAAAATGCCTCCGAAGACGTTGTAGACGATGAACTTCCGGTATTGCATGGCGCCGACGCCGGCGACCACGGGAGCGAAGGTTCGGATAATCGGCATGAACCGGGCGATGAAAATCGTGAATCCGCCGTATCGATCATAAAATACCTTCGCTGAAATCAGATGTTTCCGATTGAAGAACAGGGAGTCTTCCCGAGTAAAGATTTTCGGACCGGTTCGCGCACCGATGCCATAACCGACGCTGTCCCCCGCTATCGCCGCCAAGCTCAGAGTGGTGTTCAGCGTGAGTAGATCCAAATCGCCGCGGGCCGCGAAAAAGCCGGCCGTTACTAGCAGTGAATCTCCGGGCAGGAAAAAACCGACCAGAAGCCCAGTTTCAACAAAAACGATGACTATGAGCGCTACCAGCCCTCCAGTGCGGACGATAGACTCGACGTCGTAGATACGGTGAAATAAGTCCCAAAGAAATTCCATTTGGCTCTCCCATTTGACGCTGCGGCTCGGTTCACCACTTTAACCGGACAAGCGATCTCGGTCCAGCGATCCGCGCTTATAAAGAATGCGCTGTGTGCCCGGCTCGTAATCGGGGATCGAACAACGATTTTGTGAAAAAGCGACATCAATCGCCGTCGGAATCAACCGCATCGCCACTCTTCAGCGGGGAAAATGTTGTGGGGTCTGAAATCGGCGTTTCCCCTGGCGATTCAACTAGAACGAGACGGTGCTTACCCGCCGGCCCGCGCCCTTCGCTGATATCCAGCATTTTAAGATCATTCCTGTCCCGTATTCGCTGCCAATCCTCTTCCCACATGAGTAAAAACATGGGCGCCTCCAACTCCTGGATTTCCGGCGAATAGGACGCTATATGCCTGCGGGAATAAAATATCGTGCCGTAGTCAAGCCCATGATAGAACAAAAGCCTCGCTTGCGGATCAAGATTCTCCCCAACTCGGACAGCGAAAGGTTTCAAGGTTCGTTTGGTTGCGATCGTAGGATAATAGGCGATTTTCAGAAATAACGTCGTCCCGATAGCCATGCATGCAAAGCCAACAAATACGCCATCCCATTTTTTTTGCGGCAACGACAATAGAATGAGCAGCGCAGCCGCACCAAAAAGTACCAGACAGATCAACACCGACACTGATGGAGGAGTTAAAAAACCGAGGACATCGTTCAAAGCTCTTGGGTTTTTTGCCAACAGAAAAATCCGTTGACCTTGTGCGCCATGACTTTCAATTAGAAAAGCTATTCTGACCACCACGAAAAGAACGGAAGCGGCAAGGAGATATCCAGCGGCGGATGTGAGCCAACGAGAATAGGGCAGGTCCTCCTTATCAAGACTCCACCACCAGGCACCGAATAGCAACGCGAAAGCCGGAAACAAGGGAAGGATGTACACGCCGCGCTTGCCTAAAGCAAGGGAAAAAAATAGGAAGACGGTAACCAGCCAAACCGACGGGAACAGCAGATGGTTCTGCAACAACTCTCGGCGCCGACGATATACATAAAAGGCGATCAGCGGAGAGAAATAACTCCAGGGCTCCAGATTTAAGAAGAAAACCGGAACGAAGTAATAGTCAGGCTGATGATGTCCGTAATCGCCCGCGGCCGTGCCTAGGTTTTCCTCAATAATTTGCCGGATGAAAAAGGTCGGTCCTCCCTGCCATAAAGCCAGCGCATACCAAGAACCGGCAACGACGAGGAAAACTACGGCCGCGGAAAAGAGATGTAGTTTTTTCAGAAAGGCGAAATCGCGCCGGAGCCCCAGAAAGACGAGAAAGATCAACAACGGGAGGATGCTTCCGAGCGGCCCCTTGGCCAAGGCAGCAAAAGCCAACAGCAAGGCCAGCCCCATGCAATAGAGTCTATGGTGATTGCCTTCTTTATACATGAAATAGAACAGCAATAGAGCTGCGGTCATGAAAAACGTCAGAGTCATGTCCACCTGAGCCATGGTACCCGAGTGCCACCATTCAGGATTGGTCGCCAAAACAAACGCAGCTAACCGCCCGGTTTTCTCATTCCAAAAACGACTCCCAGCCGCGTACACGAGCACAACCCCGAGGGTCGCAAAGAGCGCGGAGGGAAAGCGAATAGTGAATTCATTCACCTTTCCCGTCACTATTGATGTTAAGACTCCGGCCCAATGAAACAGGGGCGGTTTGTAAGGAATGTAGTCGCCGTTGATGATCGGAAGTGTCCAGTTTCCCGTTTTGTACATCTCCCAGACGACCAGCCCCTCACGGGACTCTCCCCGAGTGTAAAACGGCGCTCGCCCCAGGCCCCAGAAGAATTGCAACATGCAGAGAGCCAATAGAAGTAACAGTATCCGGAATTTCATAGCTGCCTGGAATCTTACTTTGTCCACGGCTTCATCCGTCCACAGAACGTGCCGATTCAATGTATCTTTCATACCAAGTCTGAAAGACCAGCAGCGTCCATAGCAGCTCTCGATTATCCTTTTTCATCGTCAGCTGCTCGTTGATCAGCTGACTCACGCAAGGGTAATGAAAAATCCCTTGTCTCTCAATTCTCTCTTGACTCAGGTAATCCAGCATGAATTCTCTGAGCTCGCCGGTCAACCATTTCGCAAGCGGAACTCCAAATCCTTTTTTCTTGCGATAGACGATGTTTCGAGGAAGAAGCTCTTCGGCAACTTTTTTTAGGATATATTTAGTCTTCAATCCGTTGAGCTTATACTCCATCGGCAACCGGCAAACGAAGTCCACTACGTCGCGGTCCAGAAGCGGACTGCGGACTTCTAGGCCATTGGCCATGCTGGCACGGTCAACCGTCACCAAATTGTTATCCTGAAGATAGAGCTTCATCGATAGATACAGAATGCGCTCCAGTTCTTTGGTGAGGCCGCTCTTCCTGACGTAGCGATAGATCTCCTCGTACGCGTTCTCGTTTTGCAACTCCCGCCGAACCTCGGGACGTAAGAGCGCATGTCTCTCGACATTGCTGAAAGCGCCGCGCCAAAGAAAAAATCGCACTTCGGAGGATACGCCCACCCCCTTGAGGAACTGCTTGATCTTGAAATCGAGACTCAGATATTTGTGAGAGACCGGCAAACGAAACGCGAGCGCTTTGACGGACTCTTTTATAAAACCAGGCAAGGCATCATAGAACGTCACGAGTTTATGCGCCTGATAAGTTTGGTAGCCGGCGAAAAGTTCGTCTCCTCCGTCGCCGCTCAAGACAACCTTCATGTGCTCCGCAGCAAATTGAGAGAGCAAATAGAGCGGCAAAATAGAAGGATCCGCCAACGGCTCATCGAGGATTTCCGGCAACCGTTCCACCATGTGCAGCATTTCCTGCGCGCGAAAGACCTTGAGGTGATGTTTGATTCCCAGGGAGCGCGCGACCTGCTGCGCATATCGGCTTTCGTCGAAGGACGCTTCCTCAAAGCCGATGCTGAAACATTGCAGATTTTCTTTCGCTCTTCGCGCCATCGCGGCAACCACGCCGGAATCGAGTCCGCCGCTGACGAATAAGCCCACCGGAACGTCGGCAGCCTCCAGCCTGGCGGTAACGGCACGCTCCAACAATTCTTTGAGCTCATCGATGTACTGGGCTTCGGTCCGATCGCTGATCGGATAATCCTCCATGGGAATGTCCCAGTACTGGGAAGTCACGGCGGCCCCGCCGCGGAATAGCAGGCAATAACCCGGTTCCAACTTTTTGATGGCTTTAAAGCTGCTGTTGGGCGCGGGAACATATTCGTAGGCCAAATACTTGTTGAGAGATTTAAGATCGATTTCGCGGCTCACTAAAGGGTGCTGGAGAAGCGCCTTGATTTCGGACGCGAATAAAAAATGGCCCCGATGAACGCAATAGTGCAACGGCTTTTTGCCCGTGCGGTCGCGCGCAAGAAAAAGCGACTTCTGTTTGGCGTCCCACAATGCAAAGGCGAACATGCCGTTCAGCCGTTCCAGGCACTTTGTTCCTAACTCTTCATAGAGGTGAACGATCACCTCGGTGTCGGAATGGGAGCGAAACTTATGGCCTTTGCCTTCAAGTTCCTTTCTGATTTCTCTGAAGTTGTAGATCTCGCCGTTGAAAGTAATCCAGATTGTCTCATCTTCGTTGGCCATGGGCTGCTTGCCGGCAGGCGAGAGATCGATAATACTCAGTCGTTTGTGGCCAAGACCCACGGACACTTCAGAAGAATCTAAAATCACCTCCCCTTCATCATCCGGTCCTCGATGTTTAAGAGGATGGCCCATACGACGCAATATCGTAGGGTCAATCGTTCCCGTTGGGGAGAGGTATCCGTAAATGCCGCACATGATGAACTACGTAAGAATTACCAGTATCGCCTCTAAGAAACCTTTGCGGGAGCTCTGAGAAGATACCATTTTCTCTCACCCACGCACTGCTCGGTGACGATGTCATAATTCTGCCTAGGACCAACGTCGTTCAGATCCTTGTCCTTGATCAGTAGGTACAATTGCGCGTTCGCCTCCCTCAATTTGGTGAGCTCTACCTTGGAGCCAACCACGGGAATCTTCTCCCGTTGGGCATAGTAATTGAAATCACTCATGGTGCTTTGAAACACGTAAACGGGTGCGGCGGGAGAAGCATGGTTCTTCACGAACTCGCCGACGGGACGCGGCGACTTGTACCGGTCCAAGTAGGGAAGAACCCCGAGGGAACTGACAAGAGATGCTCCGACGAGAAGGGCGATAAAGCTCCCCAGAAATGAGTGCATGATCCTCTGCCCGAGGAAAACCATCATGCCGCCAGAGCCGGCGATCAAAACCAAGGCCATGGGCAAGACCCAGCCAAAAAGACCTGGCTCCAGTCTGTGAATGATGAACGGAAGCGCAATGCCGCCAGCAAGTAAAGAGCAGGAGAGAAAATAGGATAGCGCGGCGGTGCAGCGCCAATGAACTCCGTTCAATTCCGTGCCTGATAACAGCGCCCTGAGATAGCTAGCGATCAACAGCGCGAGTGAGGGCAAAAGGGGAAGAAGGTAATATGCAATTTTCGATTTTGAGGCGGTAAAAAATAGAAAAATCGCGGCGAACCAGCAAAACAGAGCCAAGGTTACCGGCTCCCGTAGCCGCGCCTTCCAGGGATAATAGAAAACAAGCGCCCCCGGCACCAGCACGGTCCAAGGCAAGAAATCGGGCGGCAGATTGTAAAGATAATAGTAGAAGGGTCGAACATGTCCAATGGGTCTGAGGGCATAGTTCTGAACGTTGTGAATCCAAATGAAATCTGTAATCCACTGATCTTCACCCCGTAAATGGACCAGCAACAGCCACGGCGCCAAGACTGCCACCATCACGATTAAGCCCGCGATCGGGCGCATTTGCTTGATGTCTTGCCACCGGCCGGTCATGGCAACACAAATCACGATCGCAAGGCCGGGCAGGGCGAGGCCGATGGGGCCCTTCGTAAGGGTCGCCAGAGCGAAACAAAAATAGGCCAAAAGAAAAAGCCGCTTGTCTGCCTCTTTTAGCCACGCCTTCAGAAAGCAAAAAAAACCAGCCCAAAGGAAGAACGCTAAAAGGGTGTCCAGGCGGAGAAAACGCGATTCCCAAAAAACCCGGCTCGTGGTAGCGAGAGCAAGCCCGGCAAGAAATCCGGTCTGCCGGTCGAAAAAGATCTTGCCAAATTGGTAAGTCATCAAAACAAGACCGAGACCTCCAAGAGCCGCGGGAAGTCTGACCGTCCATTCGTTGACGCCGCCCGCTAATTTGGCAGTCACCAGAGCCAGCCAAAAGTAGAGGATAGGCTTGTCGGCATAAAGCTGTCCATTCAGCATCGGAACTAACCAATTGTTTTTCTCGAACATCACTCGGATCACTTCACCGTAAATAGGTTCACCGGGGGCCCAGAAATCCCGCGCGCCGAGACCGGGAAAAAACAACAAGCCGGTCACGGCAGTCAACACCAGAGAATAAGCAGATGAATATTTGTCGATTGCGCTATGAGAATTAATGGCTGCGCTCGTCATGGGTTAATGCCTGGGGTGTTGCCTTCAGCGGTTCGTTACCAACAAATACTCATCGAACCTCATGAGTAATTTTGGCGAGGTGCCTATTTCCCCGCTGAGCTTAGCGAGATTCTTCTCTTTCAGGAAGACTTTTAATGGCCCTGCATTTTTCTTCCATTGCTCAGCGAATTCTTCGAACGTAAAAAGCACCTGGCCATAGCCCGCCGCCGGAGCTGGATGCCGCTCTGCCACGTAATAGCTGCCCATCACGTCTCCCTTTTCCCGCGACTGCACCAGCCAGATAGGCTTGTCAATGCGCAGGTAGTACGGCATCCCTTCGACGTAGGTATCGTAAAACACAAGACGATCTTCAGAGCTGATCAGAGGAGCCGATTGTTCCGCCAATGACTTAGACGCCCGATGGAACGAAGCTACCGTCATGATCTGTCCGATCACGACCCAAAAGAGCGCAAGACCGATCGCCGTACAGGCATAGGGGGCGCCTTGGTCTCGCCAGACCTTCCGCCAATCGCCGACCGCAAAAACCGCGAAAACGAGCAAGATAACGATGCCGTACAGCACCACCAAGTAGACCTTTTGAGTCACCCCCGCGCTAATGTGGCTCGCCAAAAGATTCGGCCATACCGCCCCGATGAGAAAGTAGAGAATACACCCAAGGGTGAAAATCCAAGGCAGGTATAGTACCCACCATCGCCGCTTTGATGCGCCGTCGAGTTCAACCGCCACGGTCCAGCCGGTCAGCATCGCCAGGGGCGGATAGATAGGCAAGATATAATGGGGTAGCTTTGAATTCGATGCAGAGAAGAAAGCGAAGGGTAATATCACCCAAAGAAGCAAGAAGAAATTCGCGTCGCTAAAGGTGCGCTTCCAGAGATTCCTTACCGTAAAGGGGATGAGCAAGCTCCACGGGACGAATCCCACCGCCAAAACCCCAAAGAAATAATACCAGCTCTTGGTCCGGCTGAAGCGAGGCGTCAGATAGCGAACGAAATGCTCCTCCCACAAGAAGTATCTCAAATAGCCCGGATTTCTCGCTTCCACCCACAAATACCATGGCGCAACAACAACGAAGTAGACCAAGGCGCCGAGCAAGATATGCATTCTGCTTAACAAGAACCATTTACGTGAAAGCAGGAGATAACAGAAGATCACGATGCCGGGGATAACCAGCGCGACAGGACCCTTAACCAGGGTGCCGGCTCCCATGGCAGCGTACATGAGTAAACAGTAGAGCTTCGCAGATCTCGAATGATCGAGCTGGACGGCTACGTAACATGAAAAAAGGGCCAACGTAATGAAGAATGTCAGGGTCATATCAAAGATGACGACGCGCGAGAGCACGAAGAACTCAATGCTCGTGACGAGGATGAGACAACTCCACAAAGCTTCCCGTAATCCCCATTGAAGGCGGGCAAATCGGTAAACCAGAAAGACGCAACCGAGGGCTGCCAACACGGAAGGCAGCCGAGCCGACCATTCAGAGAGACCAAAGAGCTTGAAGGAAAAAGCAACCAACCAATAGTAGGGAATGGGCTTATCCAACGTTGGCAGAAAATTTTGATAGGGCGTCACCCAGCCATCGAGCAGCAAGATCTCCCTGGCCTTTTCCGCGTTTCTTCCTTCATCCGGCTCGAACAGAGCGCCGCCGCCAATATTAGAAAACAAGACAACCAAACAGACGAGGCAGAGAAACCAGGCCCAGCCGCGCTCACCGAAACCGCTCGTATCAGTTTGCTTTGCTAAGTTTTCTGAACTTGTCCTTTTATCAATCATGAAAAGTTCTTGCCGTATGGTAATCCAAAGAAGATCAACTCATTCTTGAACGGGATAACAATCACGCGCTTGCTCCATGCAATCCAAAAGCTATAACCCTGAACGGGTCGACCTGCGAGGATTTGAAAAGTCAGAACTCGACGGGAATTTTCTCGCCGTTTGATCGAACCGACCGATCTCCGGCTTCGAGAACCGCAAGCACCTGGAGCGAGAATTCCCCGTGAGATAACGGGGTCCGGTTATCCCGAATACTTTCTAGGAAATCTTTGACGGCCGCCGCCAGGGGTTCCTGATCTTGGAAGCCTTCGAGCTTATGTTCGGCAATCATCTTCGAGGGAATTGTCGTCGGCAATCCGTCCATCAATTGCCCGCCATTCATGGAATCTTCCACCTCGTAATCGTAAACCGTTACCGATCGTTTTTCGAATTTGCCCTCGTAGACAAGCAGGCGTTTGCTGCCGATGACGGTCAGCTTGGCCGTATTCTCCGGATACAGCCAGTTGTGGTAGATAAACGCCGAGGTCCCGTCGCACATCTCAATGACAGCCAGGTTAAGGTCTTCCAGCTTGGCCTGGAGATAACGGTAGCCGTGCAAGTTAATACTCTTGGGCCGACTCGCTAAGAGATACAAAACAATAGAGGCGTCGTGAGGAGCCGAATTCCACCAGACGCTGGAGTCACGCTTAATTCTTCCAAGGTTGAGACGCTGCAAATAGAGATGGTAAATGTCGCCCAACTCCCCTTGGCGGATCATTTCTCGAATCATCGTGACCGCCGGATCATAAAGGAACGTGTGGTCCACGAAGAGAACGGTTTTTTTCGCCCGCGCCAACTGAACCAAATCACGGCCCTCCTCTAAGCGCAGGGCTAAGGGCTTTTCCACCCAGACATGTTTTCCCGCGTCTAACGCTTTTTTTGCCAGAGAAAAATGGCTCGCTGGCGGAGTCGCTATGACCACTCCATCGAGCTCCCGATCAGCGAGAACAGTTTCGCAGGATTCGGCTGTGGAAATCTGGGGAAACTTTTGTTGAACCGCGGCGCGATTGCCGCTATGAATGTCGCAAACCACGCGCACCGCTGCGTCGGGCGCGGATAAGAATTTTGGCAGCAGCTTCTGCCCCCAATAGCCTGCGCCGACGAAACCTACGTTTATTTTCTTTCCCTTCAACTTACCTAAACTCCTTAATTCGAAACTTTGGCTTCGCCTGGGCCTCGACGAACCGTCTAAGATTCAAAACATTGGAGCAGGAAACCGCAGCGAACACCATCATCGTCACAGCCCACACCCAACGATTCTGAAATGCAGATATCACGGCACCGGCCACAAAGAGCACAAATATAAACTGCAACCTGCTTTGCCAACTTGCCGCGCCACGGATGGCAAATGGCAGTACCCACAGGTCCCGCAGCACGATAAAGATCCGGCTTAGACCGTAGTGGGACTGTCCTGAGATTCGCGCGCGGTCGACGATTTCAACCTCCGAGAATTCGTGCCGCTTGACACCGAGGGAAACCGGCGAAAATCGGTTCATAAAACCCTGGGGAACAAACTTACCCTCTAAAACCTCTCTCTGATAAGCCTTAAGGCCGCAGCCGCAATCGTGCACAGGGACCCCAGAGACGAGTCGGATCATAGCGTTGGCGACTTGCGAGGGGAGGCGTTTGGTCCAGAAAGCAGCGGCGCGATCTTTGCGCCGGCCGGAAACCACGCGATAGCCTTGGGCGAGTTTTTTCAGCAGATCGGGAATATAGGCGGGATCATTTTGATAATCGCCGTCTATGGTGATGATGACTTCACCCACCGCCCTGGAGATTCCCGCCAGCAAAGCCCAGTTCTCCCCTACGTTAGCCTCCAAGTCGGTAAAATGAAAATGAGGATCGCGGCCTTGAATCTCTTTCATCTCAGTAAGGGTCCGGTCGCTACTGGCGTCGTTGACAAACACGATCTCGTAGGGTTGGCCCAACTTGTCCATTGCCTTCTTGATGGCATCGTAGAGCGCCCGCACATTCCCCTGTTCGTTGTGCATAGGCGCCACGACGGAATACCTTAGGGTCTGCAAGAGCTCTCAAGCCTTGGATGAGAAATACTCGCGCACCACCGAGGCGATATAGGCAACCTCTTCATCGTTCAGCTCGGCGAAAACCGGAATAGCTAAATTCTCGCGCGCATACCGCTCGGCTTCCGGCAGGGAATAGGCCGGGAGCTTTTTGGCTTTCCACGCTTGATGCTGGTGGAGGGGCGCTGGATAATAGATGCCTGTGCCGATTCCGTTGCTTTCCAGGAATCTCTTCAAAGGGTTGCGGTGTGGAGTCTCCACGACATACTGATGATAGACGCTGGCACGATCAAAAAACTGCGGCGGTGTTATCACGGGCAAATCAGTGAAACATTTCGAATACTCAGCCGCGATGGCCGCTCGTCTGGCATTGTCTCGATCCAATGTCGGAAGTTTGAGCCGCAGCACGACCGCTTGAAGCTCGTCTAGCCGGCTGTTCCAGCCGTAAATCTTATGATCGTACTTCTCAGCTTGACCATGCGCCCGGAGAAGTCGGACGTATTGCGCCAACTGTTCGTCATTGGTCAACACCACTCCACCATCGCCGTAAGAGGCTAAGTTCTTAACGGGCCCGAGGCTCATGGGGGTGATTGCGCCCCAGCCCGCGGCGCGCCGACGTTTGTAAACAGCACCTTGTGCCTGCGAAGCATCCTCGACAACCGGGATATTGCGCTTCTGGGCAACTTCCAGTATCGCCTGCATATCGCAAGGAAGTCCCAACATATGGACCGCCAGGATTGCTTTGGTCCTCGCGTTAATAGCTTTCCTCAGGCCATTCAGATCGGGTCCATAATCGCCTACGGCTTTGTCGATTAAAACCGGTTTGGCGCCCACGGCGATAACCGGCTCGATCACTGGGGCAGGCACATGGGCGGGCAAAATGACTTCATCCCCAGTGGAAATCCGCAAGGCTTGTAAAGAGAGGTAAATGGCATCAGTTCCGGAGGCGACGCCGACGGCACACTTTACGCCGCAATAAGCGGCGAATTCTTCCTCAAACGCCGAAAGGTTTGATCCCTTCAACAGTTTCATTGAAGAAAAAACCGAGCCCCATTGCCGCCGCAGCTCAGCCTCAATGGACCGGTATTTTCGGGTCAAATCGAGCAGCGGTATTTTCTTGAGCTGCGGCCTGCTGCTTGGAGCCGGAATATTTTCGTGTTTGCGGTCGAAGTTTTTTATGCTTGATTTTTGCGCCCGCTCTTGCCTTCTGACGACCGTTCTCGCATTCATAAAAGTTTTCCTTTCAGCCCGTAAACCGGGGTGGTAGTAAACGGTCACTGGAGTCGAGAGCTCCGGCATGTTCCCAGTCATGGCTGCGGAGCTCACGAGACCCGGAAATGTCAGACGGTCACAAGAGAAATACGCAGTTTACCCGGTGAGGCTTGAAATCTTGCCTTGAAACCGACGGCGTTCTTAGAAAGCCATTCCGCAGCGAACTAGGATCGCACGTAGCGTTAAACGCGACGCCGTGAACAGGCAAGGGAAACACTGACTGATGCTTTAAGTCGTCGGGAATATCGAGGCTGGTCGAAACCATCGTTGACGACGAGGCGATATGAAGATCGGAGTCGTCAATCGCTAGGCAACCCAACAGGTTCACCGCGAGCCAAAGACCCACGATTATCCCCACGATGGGCCGATACCACATGAGGCGTTTTATAACCTAGTTCTCCATTGAACACAATATCGCGAAAGTTCTCTGCTCTTCTTCCGAACCCCCGGTGTTCCTGGAACCACTAAATGAAAGTGATAGAACGGCACAGTTTCTAGCCGAGCGGTATGATGGCCGAAGCGACTACCATTGATTTAGTGACGATGACGATGGCGTCACCTCTACGTGCGTCGGCCAGGATGCATTGACATCCCTTACGTCAGGGCGTAGCGTACGAATCTAAGTAGGGGGTAGCATATGTTCGGAAGCATTGGGATGCCGGAACTCATTGTTATCTTCGTGATCGCCTTGATCGTTTTCGGTCCGAGCAAGCTTCCCGATCTGGGAAAATCTCTCGGAGAAGCCATCAGGGGATTCAAAAAAGCGGTGAACGATTCCGAGAGAGTTCCCGTTGAAAGCTCGGACAGCCCGAAAGACAACCACGACTCCTCGAAATCTGCTTAGTGTTGTATCTACATCGCCGGCTAACAAAGTGCGATGAAGCGGTATCTATTTAACGCCGCCCCTTTCCTACCGATCTTTTTATCTATCGCTCTAACCTCTCACCCCGCGAGCAGCCAACAGCCGGTGGCGAGCTTCTATTATGATGAGCAAGGCAACGTCATCCGCCAAGCGCGCGACACCAATGGCCACGGCAAGATGGATCGTTGGACCTACTATAACCGGCAAGGTCAAATCGAGCGGGTCGAGCAAGATGTCAATTTTGATGGGAAACCCGACATTTTCGTTTACTACGAAGTCGGCAAGCCTGCGCGCGAAGAGATCGCCAGCAAGAACGATGGTCGGATCGACACCTGGATCTTTTTTAACGCCAAGGGCGAGATTGAGAGGAAAGGCCAAGATACGATCCGTGCTGGCAAACCTATTATTTGGGTCTATTATCAGAATGGCCAGCCGGTACGGAGCGAGGAGGACGCGAAACTATCCGGCACCGCGCAGCGCACAGTCTATTTTCGCGACGGTAAAATCAGTCGCGTAGACGAAGACACAAGTGGGAGCGGTAAGCCCGACAGCTTCTCCTACTTTGAAAACGGCCAGTTGGTTAGGAAGGAACTCGATCGCAAGCACACCGGCAAAGTCGATCTATGGGGCTATTATCGGGATGGCCGGCTGGTCAAGCAGGAAGAGGACCTGCGTGGCGACGGCAAGGTAAGCAGGATCGTTTACTTTCAAGGTGATGAAGTGATCCGGCGGGAGGAAGACTCTTCGGGGCGCGGTCGTATCGACCTGATTGAAAATTTCTCTCAAGGCAGACTCGAGAAACGCTTGCGGGACACAAAGGGAACTGGGAAGTGGGACACGCTTTACTATTTTAAAGACAATGAGCTTGTTCGCGAAGAACGCGATACCGACGGAGATGGTTTCTTCGACCTGAGAATTTTCTACGAAAAAGGTCGAATCGTTCGCCAGGAAGCCGACACCAATGCCGATCGACGAGTCGATGTCTGGGTCAATTTTCAAAACGGTGAGCGGGTTGAGCAACTGGAGGATCAGAGCTACCAGGGTAAGATCACGGGTCGATACCTCTTCAAGGATGGTCAAGTTGTCGCGCAGGAGCAAGTCGCCGCTGCGGACCCCCCCTCCGTTACTTCTCCGTTCGTTTCGGTTGAAGAAGAGGTCAGAAGTATGGCAAGCTACGGTCCTTCCTCCTTGGCTGAAAATAAAGCCATGAATACTAAGAAGGAAATGGTACCAGCGAGTGAAATAAAGTAAGATCGGCGAACAAGGTCCAGGCGATGAATACGCGCTCGGGATTATTTTTAGTCGGGCTTTTTATCATGCTGGTTGGCTGTGATCCCGTTCCCGTGCAGTATCCGCCGGGTTCCGTTCAATACCCTTACCCCAACGCTAACAATTCGTCTTCGCCCCAGCCGCAGTCTTCGCCTCAGGTCACAGGCTCCCAACGATGGCAACACGCATGGAATAGGGCCATGGAAGGCCTGGCGATGGGCGGCTCCATCGGCGGACCGTATGGCGCCGGCGGCGGGCTCATTCTCGGATTAATTGCCGGCCTTATTACAGCAGATTCTTACTACGGTGCGATCAACACTCAGATTCAATCCGAACAGCAAAAAGACCAGCGACTCGAAGCGGCCATTGAGCAAGAGCTGGAGCGGCAGAGAGGATTAGAAAGCCAAATTGCCAAGGTCTCAACTTCGTCCGCCGGATCACAGCCCGAGGTGCAACCCGCAGCGCAAGTCGCCCAGGCTCAGCGTCCACCCCCGAATAGCCCGACTGTAAACAAACCGCCGGAAAACGTTGCGCTCGCCTCCTTGGGCAAATCAACCCCCGCGGTGATTCCTCCTCCGCCGATGTTCAAAAATATGGAGGTGAAAGACATTAACGGCGACGGTGTGCCGGACCTTTGGATTTATTACAACCCGCAGAAACCGGGGGAGATCGTGCGCCAAGAAGAAGCCACCAAAGGCGACGGTAGAGTCGATATCTGGAGTTATTTCAAAGACGGAAAACTCGTGCGTCGAGAAGTGGATACCAAAGGACAGGGAAGGCCGGATACGATTTTCTACTACGCTGGCGACAAGATCGCCCGAGAAGAGCGCGACGAAACCGGGCAAGGAAGGATGACCTATCGCGCCGTGTATCAGAACGGTCGGCTCGCCACCGTAGAAAAGGACACAAGCGGCCGCGGCCAGCCGGATTTATGGGTTTATTATGACACTTCGAAAGACAGCGAAGTCGTCGTTAAAGAGGAACGGGATCTCAACGGCGATGGCATAGTGGATTTATGGACCTACTACGAAGGCGGCCGTATTGTCCGACGGGACGTTAGCGCCCTGGGGCTCGATCTCCTTTCAAAACAAGAGCAGCTCCCTGCTGCAGCTGCGGATCCCAAAGAGTTAGTTTCCGACGCCCGATAATTAACATGACCCGAGAACCACACGGATACTTGGGAGATATCGGCCTCCTCTCCCTTTTTCGCAGTCCCTTCCTTATCCCTTCGCTGCTCCTCCACGCGATGCTGTTTTTTCTCGCCTTGCGGGCAACTTTCTCAATCGTAAAGCCTGCGATCGATACGCCGATTTCGGTACAGTTAATGGAAGTGAGAGACGGCGGCTCTGATAACCAGAGCATGGGCCTAGGCAAAGGCCCCGGCGGTCCGCGAACCCTGCCGAAACTAGGCGTTCCGGTGCCTCCGGCGCAAAGAACCGGAAAGCTGGACAGTGGCTCAGTGGAAAGTTCAGCTCCAAGCGAGCAAATCGAAGAAGCGACACCACCGCCGAAGCCCGTTGCGCTGCCAGGCCCGAAAGTCCTCGCAACCGCTACGCCTCATGAGTCCGTCAATGTGAAGGAGACCTCACCCGACTCGCTGGTGCGGCTACCGACGAAGGAATCCGCTAGGCAACTTCCTGGTAGCCCTGCGTCGGATTTGGAAATGAATCAGAAAAGCCTCGCCGCTCTAAAAGGAATGAGCGAAGAGCCCGGAATCAAAGCACTGAAGGAAGGAAATCAAATTCCCGGAGCGCTCAAAGGCACGGGGAGCGGCACCGGACCCTACGGAGTTCCGGGAGGGAGTCGGAGCGGAACCGGTCTGAGCGGAGGGGGAACCGGAGCCGGCACAGGTGGTGGCAGCAACACAGGCCTGAAAGGCATCCCGAATTCAGATTACGACCAGTATCTAAAGCAAATAGAAAGACGGGTCAGATCGGTTTGGAAGTACCCGGACGAAGTTACCGGCGCCCACAAAGTTACCGTTCGCTTTACGCTCGATCGGGCCGGGAAGCTGACGCAAGCGGAAGTGTTGGAGTCGTCTGATTCGAGACTCAATGCCGGCGCCGTCGAGGCGATGAAGCGAGCTTCTCCGTTTCCGCCCATCCCGGAAGCTCTAAAGGATCTCGCCAACGAGCCTATGATCATGCGTTTTGCGGTATCCATCCGCGTCCGAGGATAAGAGATCCAAAGCCTTCCTTCTCAACCCGCAAACCTTACATTGAATTAATTTTGGTTTAAGGTAATCTTCTCCGAAGTTCTTAGAAGGGCTGTAACAAAATGGAGCAGCAAGGTCTGAACCTCATCGAGATCATCCACAAGGGCGCGATCGCCACCTATCCGCTGATCTTATTGTCGATTGTGAGCGTCACCGTTGTCCTCGAGCGGCTCTGGTCTCTCCGGAACATCAACTCAATGACCCTACGAATCACCGAGTCGCTCCTGGAACCCATCAAAAAAGGGCAACAAGACTTGGCAATCGCCATCTGTAAGCAGAACTCTCATTGCCCCGCTGGACGAATTTTCCTGAACATTCTCGACAAAGAGGGAAGCCAGCGCCTTGAGACAGCCAACGCCCTTGCCGTCGAAGCCATGTTTGAGGAGACGCAGAGTCTGAAAAAGCATCTGTGGATCCTCGGAACCGTCGCCAGCAGCGCGCCGTTTATTGGTCTACTCGGCACGGTTGTGGGAATTATCAAATCCTTCGAAAGTATGTCGATTGCCGGAACCGGAGGATTTGCCGTGGTCGCCGCCGGAATTTCGGAAGCCCTGGTCGCAACCGCACTGGGGCTCGCGGTAGCGATTATCGCGGTCATTTTTTACAATTACTTTCAAACGAGGATAGCCAATCTCAACGGCCTTTTCCGCATCCAGGTCGCGAAAGTTCTCCGCCACATGAGCCTGTGAGGTATGACATGGCAATGACCCCGATCGGCGGTAATGATGAGAACTCCGGAATTATGGCGGAGATCAACATCACGCCTTTGACCGACATTTTTTTGGTTTTACTGATCATTTTTATGATCACCAGTTCGGCGATGGTCGAATCGGGCGGCAAAGTGAATTTGCCCAAAGCTGTCGCCACGCAATCGGAGGCCCGCGGGACAACCGTAACCTTAACTCCCAAACACGAAATCTATGTTAATCAAAAAAAAGTGGGCGAGGAAAGCCTGGAGGCGACATTGAAGGACGCGCTGAATACGAGCCCAGATAAGACCGTTATACTGCGCGGCGACAAAGACGTGTTACTCGGCGAAACCGTGAAGGTGATGTCGATTATCAAACGGGCGGGAGCTTCGGAAATCGCCATCGCCGCCGAAGCCGAACGGGTGAAGCGCTAGGTTCCATTGAATTGAGCCATTGTTAGTGAGCGAATCGATCATCGCGGCGGCCCTTCCGTCGGAGGCGGCAGCCGCGGCGAACTTCCCAGGCTATTTTCCCGACCTCGCTCCACATCTCTCTGGATTTCTTCCTGACTCTTTCCTAGCCGTTCAACCTGAAGTTTGAGGTTTTTCTCCTTCTCGAGGAAGACTTCCAACTCCAAAGACTTTTGAGTGCCGGGCTGATAGTAAATCGTGATCGAATCGCGCCCCGTCTTACCATCGCTGGCGCGGGCGATGACTTCGATCTGGTTGCGCCCTTCGACCACGGGAACGGCAGAAGAAAAAAATCCATCTGCCGCGAGCCGAAGCTGCGTTGCCTTCTGACCCATGGTTTGGTTCACGACTTGGACATAATCCACGCCGACCACCGAGATATTCTCTACGACCGCGAGAACATCCGCCGGTCTGGACACCGGCGTATAAGTGCCGCCACTTTCCTTAGCAATACCTACGGCTGCAACCGGATATGAGAGAGCTTCTTCGCCCAAAGCAAACACATGGACTTTAATGCCCGCCTTGCCCGCCAGTCGCGCGGCATTGATCGTTAGATTAATATCTTCGGGGGCCATCCGTCTCCCTCCGCCGATGGGCAATGTCGGAAACCCATCGGTAAGAAGAAACTCGACCTTCACAGCATCGGTTCTTTTTTCGCTGGTTCCTAATCCCATCAGCTCTGAAATTCCCGTGCGGATTCCCTCGACCATGTTCGTCCCGCCATTCGGTCCGGCCCTCAGAATATCGTCTAAAGCACGACGCACCTGTTCGAAGTCATGACTCAGCGGTTGCAGCAACCGTGCACCCTCGCTGAAAGTGATCACGCCGACTCGGGTGGTTTGCGAGTTGAGCTGCACAAGCAGCCGACGCGCTGCCGCAACCTCGGCCGCCAGAATCGAGTTCCGCAAATTTCTCGGGGACGGCCCTCCGAGACCAAATCCTCCGATGCTGATCTGCGGTCTGGGGAAACCGGAAGAGCCTAGACTATCCGGCTGAGCGGCATCGCCCAAATCAACGCCGGCGTATAGCGCGGTACTGCCGGAGATATCGATGACCAGGAAAATATCTACGTTGGGAGACCGCGCCGCCTCGCTGGCAACCTTACCGCTGACTAAGATCGTCTTTTGGTCCTGCGTGATGCGGTTGCCGTCTTTGGGAGAGAGGATCTGAACCTTGGGTTCAGCGCCCCAAGCTGAATTAGAAATGGGAAGGAGAATGAGAAAAAGCCAGAGCGTACAGGACCGCATTGCTGGTTGGTTCATAGCGGCTAACCTCGAGAGGTTTTACGCTAACATGATTTAAGGGGTGTGTAAACGCGGCACGGAAAGAGTGGGACGGCCGGAGGTATGACGGCTCAAGCCGACGTGGTATACTGTCAAATCATGACCGGACGACCCACTTTTCTGCTACTTTTCGGCGTTTTTTATTTACTCGTCGTACCGGCTTTCGCAGATTACACGTTGATCCTGAAGAACGGCCGCCGGATCACCGTCCAGAGCTATCGTGAGGAAGGCGGAACGATCAAATTCCAGGGACTTGGCGGCGAGATCGGTATTGAGAAAAACCAGATTCAAGCGATCCGTAAGGGCGGTGAAGTAGACCCATCGGCGCTCGATGTCTCACAACCGGCGCCGCCAACATCCATTGCAGCTAAAGAGCCAGCTGAGGAGGAAAAGAAATCAACACCACCGATAGCAACCGGAAAACTTCCCGCGACTGAAGAAAGCGCAGCGGAGCAAAAGGCAAAGGAAGAAAAACAGTATCAAACAAGAATCCGGGAGCTAACCGAACGACTGAAAGAATTGCGAGATCGCTATTCCGTTGAGACAAGAGGCAATCGAGGTTCGGATCCAGCTTTCTTCACCAGTGAGGAAGCCTTCCGAGGTCACCAAGAAGACTTATTATCCAGGTTGAGAGATGCGCAGTACAGGGCGCAGGGACTCGAAACTGGAGGGAACGCCGGCTCTCCTCCTTTTTCTCTTGATGCACCGCCGGCCTACACGGAGAAGCAAAAAGAGCTGAGCGATCTCAGAAATCAGATTAATCAACTAGAAAGCCAGCGGCAATCTTTGATTGATGAAATGCGCCAGAAAGGTTTTGATACCGGATCGCTGTTTTTGGAATAACGCGACCGGCTCAAAGTAATTCTGCTGCGGCTCGGAGCCCCAGCAAATAACTCTGCACGCCAAATCCCGCGATCTGACCCACCGCCGCGCCGGCGATGTACGAATGTTTGCGAAATTCTTCTCGCCTGTAGATGTTCGAGATGTGCACCTCAATCGTGGGCAATCCCGCCGCAGTGATAGCATCCCTTAGCGCCACGCTGGAATGCGTATAGGCAGCCGGGTTAATGACAATGGCTCTGAACTGCTTTGGCGCTTCCTGAATCCACGTAACCAACTCGCCCTCATTGTTCGACTGCCGAATTTCGACATTCACTCCGAGCTCTTTGGCCAGAGCGCGAATTTGTTTGTTAATCTGTTCTAAGCTCAAGTGGCCGTAAATTTCCGGTTGCCGCTTGCCGAGAAGATTTAAATTGGGTCCGTTGAGCACCAGAACTTTTTTCTTCCCTGCCATGTCGGTTTCTCAAATCTGGAACACTTACGCGCCAAGCGCGGCCAAGATTTCTCCAGGCGCCAGGCTATGAAAACAAGTCCTGCCGATGCCCGCGCACATGACAAATTTGATCCTGCCTTCCGCTGATTTCTTGTCCACTTCCATGCTTTGAATCAGGCTTTGCCGCGATACGTCGGGAGGAATGTCCGCAGGCAAACCTGCTTTTCTGATCAGCTTGCGAATCCGTTCAAGACTCCTCTGGTCGCAAAATCCTCGATGCACGGAAATCGCCGTTGCCTGAGCCATGCCAATCCCCACCGCCTCGCCGTGAAGGTATTTCCGATAGTCAGTCACGGCTTCCAAAGCATGGCCGATGGTGTGACCGAAATTAAGGACGGCGCGATAGTCGTCTTCACGCTCATCTTTTTCCACCACTCTGGCTTTAATGCGGCACGAGGTCGCAATGATTTGAACCAGAAGTTCGCGATCTAATCCGATCACTTTGTCGATCTTTTCTTCCAGTAGAGTAAACAGGGCCGGATGTTCGATAACGCCGTATTTGATCACTTCAGCCAGTCCGGCGACGAGTTCCCTGGGCGGCAGCGACTGAAGCACGGTCACGTCGATCAAGACTGATCGAGGCTGATGGAAGGCGCCAATCAAATTTTTGCCATTCTGATGATTCACGCCGGTTTTGCCACCGACGCTGGAATCCACCTGAGCCAGTAGTGTTGTGGGCACCTGAATATACGGAATGCCACGCAGATAGGTAGCGGCCGCAAAACCCGCCACATCTCCGACCACCCCGCCTCCCAGTGCCATGACGCACGAATTGCGCTCAAGTCGCTCCGTAATCAACCGGTCGTAGATGGAGGCCAATGTCTTTAGATTTTTGTGTTCCTCTCCTTCGGGAATGAGTATGGGGATCATTTCAAATCCAGCGTCGGTAAGCGCCTCGTGAACGGCATCGAGATAGAGCTGCGCGACCGTGGGATTAGTAACGATTGCCACCTTTCCACGCAAACCCGCCTGCGAGAGAAATTCTCCGACTCTCGGCAAGATTCCCTCCCCAACATGGATCGGATAGGAGCGATCGCCGAGATTGACGGTTAAAGTTTGCATCAGGTCATTTCTCCACGTTCAAGAGATGGATTATTTTCTCCACAATCTGTTCCACGGTCAATTGGCTCGTGTCAATGATTGCATGAGCCTGGGCATAGTTTTTTTCCCGCTGTTTCAACAGTTCCTCAACCCGCCCCTTGCGATCGAGTCCCTTAAGCAACGGCCGCTTCGCGCCGTTTCCTGCTCGTTTCACGAGCATGTCTGGTGAGGCGGTAAGACACACCAGCAGGCTTTTCTCCCGGAGCATTTTGAGATTTTGTTCATCCATTACGACTCCGCCGCCGGTCGCGATCACCTGACCCTCTTGTTGCAAGACCGCTGCAAGCGCCTTCTTTTCTAATTGCCTGAAGTACGACTCCCCCTTTTGACTGAAAATATCCCGTACTCTCATCCCCTCGGCTTTTTCAATGAGCCTATCGAGATCGACGAAACGTCGTCTAAGTTTTCTTGCCAGGGCCCGCCCCACGGCGCTCTTACCAACGGCCATGAAACCGGTCAAAGCGATGTTCTGAATAGCGCCTCGCGACAACAGTTAGTAGCTCTTAATTTGTTCGAGGTAGCTTTCGTAGTTGCGCGTGATCTCCCGTAGGGAGTCGCCGCCAAATTTCTCGAGAAACGCACCGGCAAGCTCGAACGCAACCACGGATTCACCCACCACGGCCGCCGCGGGCGCAGCACACACATCGGAGCGCTCAACGGATGCGTCCGCCGGCTGTTTGGAGCGGAGGTCCACGGATTGCAGCGGACTCATGAGAGTCGAAATCGGTTTCATGGCGACTCGGGCAATCAGCGGTGCGCCGTTGGTCATTCCGCCTTCGGTGCCGCCAGAATTGTTGCTACCGCGATAGAACCCCGTCGGGACGATTCTTGGAGTCCCTTCAGTCACCATTTTTGCCGGATCAAAGAAGATTTCGTCGTGTACTTGCGATCCGCGGCGGCGCGCCATTTCGAACCCGAGACCGATCTCAACACCTTTAATGGCCTGAATGCTCATCAGAGCCTGCGCCAGACGGCCGTCTAATTTCCGATCCCATTGCGCGTGCGTGCCCAGCCCCGGCGGCAGTCCTAATGCGATGACCTCGAAAATGCCACCGAGAGTATCCCCGCTCTTCTTGCACTCCTCGATGAGGTCAATCATCTTGGCTTCGGCTTCCTTGTCCGCGGTTCGGACGGGCGACTCCTCAGAGCGAGCGTAGACTTCTTCAAACGTAAAACTGTCCATCTTAGCTGCGACGTTGCCGATGGAGCGAATATATCCCATGACTCGGATGCCGAACGGCGACAGCAACTGCTTGCTAAACGAACCCACCGCCGTCCGTGACACGGTATCCCGGGCGCTGGCGCGCTCCAAAATATCGCGAATGTCGGAACGGTCGTACTTGAGAACACCGGTAAGATCGGCATGTCCCGGCCGCGGCTTGGTTACCGCGATCTTTTCATCTCGGTCTTCCGGCGCCGCTGACATCTTCTTGGTCCAGTTTTTCCAATCGCGGTTTTCAATACCGAGGGCAACGGGCGAGCCAAGTGTCTCGCCCCAACGAATGCCGGAACGAATCTGGACTTCGTCTTTTTCGATGAGCATTCGACCGCCGCGGCCGTAGCCCTGCTGGCGACGCCATAAGTCATGGTTGACTTTGGAAACGTCGATGGGAAAGCCCGCCGGCACGCCGTCGATAATCATGGTCAGACAAGGGCCGTGGGACTCTCCCGCAGTGAAATAACGCAGCATGAATGACTCCTCAGATTGCGTATTAGACTACAGAGAGTAAGAGGTGCTTTCAAGCCCGAATCGAACTGGGGGAGCGCATGAAAGGCACGATAAGGTTCACTAGAGTTAGCGTGTCGGCGTCGACCTGATACTGACTAGGTTTTCTTGCACAAACTTGAGCAGAGTTGTCTCCGGGTTCAAGCCGGTCTGGATATAATACCAATCCGAGACTCTAGCCAGCCGGCCACCCGCTGATTGGTAATACGACTCCTCGTGATTCGGTGCTCCAGCGATCGCCAGAACTTCCCCTTTATTCATCCCAACGGAAATCAATCGATTAGGATTAGCGTAGGGTCGCCAAGAGCTGAAGCCTTGAGCAAGTTGGAAAGGCGTGGAGTCCCCCGGGCGTACCAATGAGGGTAAAGTCACTGGGGTAGCAGCAAGCAAAGACACTAGGAAAGGCCGTGCGATTGCGGAAACCACCAGTTCTTGCATTTTATCGTGACCTCTCACTGCCTACGTTTTTACTGTCTTCACGGCTTCCCGTCTCGCAGGCATCGAAGTCTAAACCATTACCTATCCTCGGTGAGCTGCCGTTTACGATAAAGCATATCGGCCATCATATAGATCGTGGGGCACCTCTTCTAAAATACCTCCCACAAGGACACGGATCCTAAGGCCCCGCGCGGGTGAGACTCACTCGCCGTAATACCGCAAGATGCGGGTATCGTACCCTATTCAAAAAATACCGGCTAGGGATTTACTGGCAACGGATTTACAGGCATGGGAGCGGCTTGCTCGCCGTTGGTTTTTTTCATCTGTTCTCGCCAGAGCTCATCCGCCGTGGGTAGATTCTCAGAGCCTGCGGAAGCAATGCGCGGCGTAATAAACACGACCAGCTCCTCAAAATCTTTTTGCCAGCGGTGATTCTTAAATAACCAGCCGAGAACGGGAATATCTTTAAGGTAGGGAACTCCGCTCTCTGCCTCTTGTGCGGTGTCTTTGAGAATGCCCCCGATCACGATGGTCTCTCCATCTCGCACCAGGACATTTGCCTCCGCCTCACGATTTAGCTCGTCGAATGGGATGACGGCGGTCGTACCGCTGGCGACGGTTGGAGAATTAGCAATGGAACTCGACTTTACCTTGATATTCATCAAGACAAACCCGTCACTGGATACCTGAGGTATTACCGTTAGGTTGATGCCGACGGGTACCTTCTCCGTTGCCACTGCAGTCCCCGCTGCGGCGCCGCTGCCGCTAGCAATGTTGGTCGAAGTGGGCAGCGTAATCCGCAAAATTCTCTCGCTCTTGATCGTGGAGGCTACATTGTTCAGTGTAACCACCGACGGCCGCGAAATAATTTTGATTTTACCTTCGTTCTCCGCAGCGGACAAAATCCCCCGGACGTTATTCCCGAAATAGCCGAATCGAAACCCGGAATCCGGAACAACCAATTGATTTGTGATTCCTTGGGGACCGCCGGCAAAGGGTGCGCCCGCCAAAAATCTCGAACTGGCAAGTATACGAGCATTATTAAATATGGAATCCAATTCCAACCCTAAAGCTCGGGAGAATGACGGCGTGGTTTCAATCAGATTCGATTCAATGAGAACCTGAGGCGTGCGCGCATCCAGCTTGGCAACCAAAGTATTAACATCATCGACGACTTTCCTGATATCGCGCACCATGATCGTATTGCTTCGCTCATCAGTCACCAGCGCGGCATCGGGTCGCTTGCTCAGAAGGGATTTGACCTTGGGTTCCAAATCCTTGACCTTGGCATAGTTAACGTTGAAATAAATGGTTTGGAGAGGTTCCAAATCCTCGTTCGCTCTCCTGGCAGCGGCGAGCGCGTCCTTTTCAGACTTTAGTTGTCCGGCAGTGGATATACGGACGACGTTTCCCAGCTGTTCTTTGCCCAAACCGTTCGTGTCTACAAGTAGATCCAACGCTTGATCCCAAGGCACCTCCACGAGACGGACCGTAACTTTTCTATTGACGTCAGGGGTGACGATGATGTTCAGACCACTCACTTCCGCCAGCAACCGAAAAACGTTTTTGATGTCCGCATCCTTGAAATCCAACGAGATCTTTTGGCCCGTGTACTTTTTATCTGTGCTCAACAGATCATCGGCAGTCACGCTCTTTTTCTCGACAGCCTCAGCCGCCCTGACATCCATCCTCCGCCCGCCCCGAACTAATGTGACGTCTTTCTTTGTCACGACATTAGGGTCGAGCGCCCCCACGGTGATTTTGAGCCCGCCGTTTTCAGGGGTGATCGTATACGGCGGCACGTTCGCGGCGGCGATGTCCGTCACTAACCGGAGGCTGCGTTCCGTGGCACTGAGACGGAGCGCAGCAACCCAGTTGGTCTCGATGCGAAAAGTCTCGGCCTGCGATAAGGCTTTCGCTTCACCGAAGATATCCAAGACGATCCGCGACGGTTGCGGCAGGGGAAAATGACGGAACTGCGTGACCGGTTGCGAAAATTTAACGAGCAATGTGGTCTGTCCGCGCTCTTCACGGACCGACAGTTCCTGAAGAGTCAAGGCAGTGAGCGCTGGGTTTGCTTCCTTTGGCGGTGCTTTGGCAGCTGGTTGATTTTGAGAAGACGTCGGTGCTTTGGCATCGGTTTGGGCGGCGCGATCCTTATCCGCGTTCATGGAACAACTGACGCTCATCGTTGCGCAACCCGTTCCAATAAGAAGCAGACAAAGGGCCGATCTGTTTAGGTCATTGCTAGCCCACCTTCTAAAGAGATTTGCTAAGCCAATTCTCGTCTTCATCATTTTGGTCACTCCGTAGGCAGCTTCATGCTAATGTCGCGCTTCCTTTTGTTGCCATTAAAATCGGCGTAGGACTCCTCCACAACGACCTCGCTACGATAAATTCCTTTCACCCGTCCTTCGCCACTGCCAATGGGAGTACCGACTTTCACGATGTAGCCGAAACCCGCCGTGTCTTCGATCATTGCCCTTGGCTCTTTAATATCCCAGACGATCCCAACAACCTTGAGTTGACCCAGCTCGAATCGTTCCAACGGCGACAAGTTTTGCCTCCGCTGTGAACTCGCCTTGGTGTTCAATGTCAGCGGTCGAAACGGATCCCGTTTGCCTGCCGGCGAAAAACGCTCAGTCCCGGCCGGCCCGTTGTTTGTTTTCGGCAGACTGGGATCATTCGAATCCGGGTTCGCATCCGGTTCACGTTTCCCGCCCAAAGTTTGCTGAAGCTTTGCTCTCGCGGCCTCTTTCAAACCCTGCAGTGCCTTGCCGATCGCCGCCGGGGCCGCATTGAATTTGTCGACGGCATCTTTTGTCTTTTGCGACGGTGTCTGGACGTCTTCTTGCGCCGCTATAATTCTCCATCCGGCCGAGCTCACGAAAGCCGCCACCACCAGCACCAGAGACATTTTCAAAGCTCTGCCCATCGTCAGATTACTTTCTTCCCTTGGCCGCCTTCTCTTCGGCGACCTTTCTGCGCTCCGCGTCGTCTAAGAAACGGAACGCAGTCGCCACGCTGGTCGTCTCCAGGATGACCTGATCCCCAGTGATCGTCGGGTTCTTGAAGCCGATGTTGTCTATGTTGATCAACCGGTTCAACCGTCCAACTTCGTCGAAGAAATTGATGGCGTTGTGAAAACTTCCTTTGACCACTATGTCCACCGGGACTTCAGCATAGAAATTCTGATAGTTCTCCGCGCGGGGGCGAAACAAGAGAACTTCCAGTCCGGACTCCTGTGCCTTGTTCGAGATGCTGTTCAAAAGATCGGCCATCTCCTTTCTATTGGGTAGCTGCGCCACGGCTTGCTTGAGCTTGGCATCCAGCTCGGCTAGCTCCTTTTGAAGCCGTGGCAGGTTAGCCGCTTGAAGCTGTTTTTTGCTTCTTTCGTTTCTCGCGATCTCAACCTCGTCCGCCAGTTTGGCGATCGCATGAGGATCGAAAAGGAAGCTATAGTAAAGCGCAGCAAGCAAAATAATGACGGCCGCTAAAATCGCGATTTTCTGCCCGCTCGATCGTTCTAGTAACTTGTTGAGTAGCTCGTTCAACCTTTTTTCTCCGCTTTGGCCGGCGCTTTAACGCTTCCTTTGACCCCGCTGGCGCTTGGCGTCGATTGATAAGAAACCACCGATTTAATGGAAAATTTTTTATACGTCCCAGCCGCTGGGCCGCCTTGGGACGTCTCCACCAGCTCGACATTTTTAAAATAAGATGAACTCACTAATGCCTTTAAAAAATCGGCCACTGTCTGGTTATCAATCGCCTGCCCATTAATAACCAAGTTGCCACCGATGTCTTTGAACTCCGTAAGCCAAAGGCTCGGCGGAGCTGCGGCTGAAAGACTCTCCATCACCCGCACGGGGCCGACTTTTTTCCTTTCAAGATCTTCAATAATCTTGTTCTTGCTTTTGAACTCCTCGATCTTGTTTTGCAGGTCACCGACTTGCTTGACTTTTACATCCAGAGCTTGAATCTCGTCGCGTAATCCGACAAGTTCACTGTTGAGCGTTGACAATCGGTAGAACTGGTAGATATACAGTCCAGCAAGGACAAGAACCGTAAATCCTAAGACCACCCCACCAAGGGTCAGTTCTCGCCGCCGACTGACTTCCGCCTTGCGTTCCTTTACCGGAAGTAAATTAATCCGAATCATTTGTCCCCCGGCCTGCGGATCGCGAGGCCGGCTCCCACCGCAAACAATGGGGCGGATTCCATCAAATACGTCCGGTCGATATTTTTGCTGACGGTAAAACCGCGAAAGGGTTCGGCGAGACGAACCGGCACGGCCATTCGCGCTTCCAACAACTCGCGCAGTCCGGGGAGTTTGGCGCTACCGCCGCTCAAAAAGATCGTCTTTAGGCCGTCACCTTCCTCCGATGCCAGCGCGCCGTAGAGACTGACGGTCCTGCGAATTTCTTCGGTCAAGCCTTCAACCATCGGCCGCAGTGCCGTCTTCAATTCCAATCCCTTTTTGGCTTCGAGCGTGCCGCTTAATTTGAAAGTCTCGGCCGCGGCGGCCGGGATATTGAGTTCTCTCCTCAGGCTATCTGTGAATTCCTCTCCCCCCATGGGCAGATCGCCCGTAAACGTGGAAAGACCATTCTGCAATAATGTGATGCTCGTGTAACGAGCGCCCATGTGAATCAGCCCGACCACGCCACCATCTGCCGCTTCGCTATAATTTGCTTCGTACATATTTTCCAACGCAAAATAATCGACGTCCATGACCACCGGATCAAGTCCCGCTTCCTGTATCACATCGGTGTAACTGTTCACGAGCTCCTTCTTGACAGCCACCAAAAGGACCTCCATCTTGTTCCCACCGTCCACAACATTGAGGACTTGGTAATCTAAGTTGACGTTTTCCAAATTCTCCGGAATGACGTTATTGGCTTCAAACTCGACGTTGGCCTCCAGTTCAGCGTCCTCCTGCCTGGGCATCTGAACTTTTTTCATGATGACCGCACGGCCGGGCACGGCGGAAATCACTTTGGTCGCCTTTACGTGATTTTCCAGAATGAGTCTTCGGATGGTGTCCATGACCGACGTGGGGTCGACTACCATGTTGTTCTGGATTGCCTTTGCAGGCACCGGCAAAACCCCCAAGTTGAGGAGCCGATAACTACTTTTTTCCACCACCGCCTCAACCATTTTGATCGAGCTAGAACCGATATCGAGCGCGACGAAGCCGTCGTTATGCCCGAAGGAAGTCGGAAAGCTCAAATTGAATTTTTTTAGAAACTCAAACACGGCTATTGTTTTTGAAAACCCGTTCCCTCTGATTGGTCTTAAGTCCCAACGCTAGGAGGATCTTTCTTTTCGTCGCCATCCTACAGGCCTTGCCCTTTTCGATGCGGTCCAAGGTCAACGGCGAGATGTCGGCCAACCGAGCAAGTTCTGCTTTGCTTAGCATCTTCTCTTCACGGAGTCTTTTCACGTTGTTTGGCTGATCCATGTCTCAACTGTCCCTTAACCCGATGTCCTGACTGAAGGGGTGGAATATCTACACGAGCGGACACTACAAAGTCAAATTAAAATTAAGGTTAATTATGTATAATTATAGGGCCCCTGAATTCTCGCTGTATACGCAAGCTTGTTGCCAGCAGGGTTCCTTTCTTGCAACCCTGTGACTTCATTAACGGTTCGGGTGTAATCCACCGCCCACTGCGGCGTCTTTATGCGCGAATTGGGCGACGGGCCGCAACAACACCGGACTTATTTAACAAATTTGAACATCTCGCTTCGCCCTCAGATGTCCTCGATCCCGAGTTTGCTTTTGTCCGCATCGACCGTTAGTTAGTAGTCCATCTGTGGAGAATCAGGCGAAAAGATTTGCCCGCGTGGTCATTCCCTCGCCGTTGAAGCAGCCTTTGGTTTATGCCGTGCCACCGGATCTACAGGATGAAATTTTGGTGGGCATGCGTGCATTGATCCCCCTAGGAAGACGAAAGGTTGTTGGCATCGTGTTTGAGTTGTTGCCCGAAACCCATCTTATTGAAACTAAGCAAATCCTCGCCGTTCTAGACGAACAACCGATACTTGATGCCGCGCTTATTCAGCTAAGCCTGTGGATTGCTCAGTATTATCTAGCCACCATCGGGGAAGTCCTGGCAACGATTCTGCCGCCGAGTCTGAGAAGCGAAAGCCAGCGAACCGTCGTCGCCAAGCCCGGAACATTTTCCATCAGTGACGCGGTTGCAAAGAAAATTCTCCATATGCTCGGTCACAAAAAGGGTAGAATCAGCATCAAGACACTGATGCGACAGATTTCCGGCGGCAATGTTTATCAGGCCCTGGAGCGACTCGAGTCATTGGGCGCCATCGAAATTCACGAAAGGTTGCCTGGAGGACGCAAGCGATCGAAAGGAATTCGACTCGACACCGACGTTGCGCCTCCCGCAGCTCTCGCGCGATACACCCTGAGCACCGAGCAAGAACGAGCGCTCCATGCGATCGACGATCGCCTGCAGAAAGGCGGCTTCGAAACTTTCCTCCTTCACGGCGTCACGGGCAGCGGAAAGACCGAAGTCTATCTCCGCGCTATGGAGCGGGTTCGAGCATCGGGTCGCCGGAGTCTTATTCTGATTCCAGAAATCTCACTGACACCGCAATTGATCGACCGTCTCAAGGCGCGTTTTACTGGACGAGTCGGGATCTTACACAGCCGGCTTACTGAGGCTGAGCGTTGGGCGCAGTGGTGGCACATCCTACGTGGCAATGTCGATGTAGTCGTCGGCGCTCGTTCAGCCGTTTTCGCACCGCTTCCCGGCCTTGGACTCATCGTAGTGGATGAAGAGCACGACTCTTCTTATAAGCAGGAAGAGAGCTTACGTTATAATGGACGGGATGTTGCGGTGGTTCGGGGCAAGTTTTTGGCATGTCCGGTGATCCTGGGTTCCGCCACGCCGGCTGTCGAGAGTTACGAAAACTGCCTGCAGGGCCGCTACCGACTTTTGGAAATCACGAAGCGCGTCCATGAACGCCCCTTGCCGAGAATCGAAACGGTTGATTTGAGATCAGAATTCAACCGATCCACTTCGATACCGAACAGCAAGTCTCCCGAACTCCGAACCGATGCGTCGCCAAGCCGCACGAAAGCGGCGCACAGACTGATTTCGCATCGGTTGGCGGAAGCGCTATGTGACAATTATCGAAAAGCGCGGCAGAGTTTGATTTTTCTCAACCGCCGAGGCTTCTCTAATTTTCTCCAGTGTACTCTTTGCGGGTATGTGTTGCGTTGTCAGTATTGCAGCGTAACGCTCACCTTGCACCTCGCGCAGAAGAGCGTATGTTGTCATCACTGCAATTTTCGTAGACCCGTGAATCGGGTCTGCCCCGGATGCGGCAATGCGACTCTCTCAGGCATCGGCGTGGGCACGGAGCAGATCGAAGAGACTTTGCGTCATCTGGTTCCGCATGCGCGGATTGCGCGCATGGACCGCGATACGACCAGCCGACGGGGATCACATGAGATACTGATTCGGCAGTGGGAAAAAGCTGAGATCGACATTCTCGTCGGCACCCAAATGATCACCAAAGGCCATGACGTGACGGGTGTAACGGTGGTCGGTGCTTTACTTGCCGATCTGTCATTGAACCTGCCGGATTTTCGCGCGGCGGAGAGAACCTTTCAGCTTTTGAGCCAAGTGGCGGGAAGATCGGGTCGCGGTGACGATCCGGGAACAGTCATCGTTCAGACCTACGAGCCGGAGCATTATGCTATACAACACTTGATCAACCATGACTACAAAGGTTTTTTTCAGTCGGAGATGGAATTCCGTCGCGCTTTAAACTACCCCCCGTTCACGCGGCTCGTCAGTCTTCGGATGGAGGGGCCGAAGGGCGATGAAGTCGAAACAAAGGCGAAGATATTAGCAGCAACCCTCAACGAGAAGTTAGACATGAAACCAAAGTTTCGTGGACAGATCGAATTGCTCGGACCCGCGCCAGCGCCGATTCATAAGCTGCGCAATCGCTATCGTTGGCAACTCTTGCTCAAAGGAAAACAAATCGCGCCGTTGCTTGAATTGGCGAAGCGAGCGGGGCAGTTGGTGCCTCGATCCCGTAATTTGCGTCTTCACATTGATGTCGATCCCTACGATATGTTATGAAATTTAGTAGGTTATGGCGATCTTGGAGATCTTAAAATACCCTGAGCCGATCTTGAGCCGAGAGTCTCTGCCGTTAAAAAATATCACCGGGGAGACCGTACAACTGGTTAATGACCTGATGGAAACAATGTATGCTGCGCCAGGCGTCGGGCTCGCGGCGCCTCAGGTGGGTGTAGCCCAACGGGTGATCGTGCTGGACGTCGACCACGAAAATCCGCATAAGCAGGTATATAAGCTCATCAATCCAGTAATTACCCGGACGGAGGGGGAAGTCATCTGGGAGGAGGGCTGCCTTAGCGTCGTCGACTTTACGGCGGAAGTGCGTCGCGCCGCGAAGGTGGAAGTCGTCGCTTTCGATGAACATGAAAAAGAAATCAAGGTTGCAGCCGAAGGACTTTTTGCCGTCGCCCTGCAGCACGAAATCGATCATCTGGATGGCAAACTCTTTATCGACCGCATCAGCCGCTTGAAAAGAAATCTTTACACGCGCAGGCGCAAAAAGATGCTCCGCAACGGGACAATTCCCTCCAACGAAAGCCCAGGCGTCATGATTTAGAACCAAACTCTCGGCCGCCCTCGAAGTTCAGGTTGATATTTCGCAAATCTAATTTTCATGGCCACGAATTGGCCCATTGTCTTTATGGGAACTCCCGAGATCGCTGCCGTGACTCTCAAGGAACTGCTGCAGGGTCCGGACCCCGTCGTCGGAGTGGTTACCCAGCCGGACCGTCCCGCCGGCAGAGGTCAAAAGACCATTTCTTCACCGGTGCGTGGAGTCGCTGAGAGTCACGGCGTCCCGGTAATAGCTCCGGAAAAGATCCGTGATCCAGGTTTTCTCGCCACGCTAAACGACTGGAATCCCCAAATCATCGTGGTGGTCGCTTTCGGACGAATACTCCCGGCTACGATTCTCGATCTGGCGCCGCACGGCTGCGTCAACGTCCACTATTCGCTGCTGCCGAAATATCGCGGCGCCGCTCCGGCCGCCTGGACGATCATTAACGGTGAAGAAAAAGGCGGCGTCA
>WNGC01000088.1_pt1 | contig 43323 bp, 35 predicted proteins | sample 5400051 | NCBI WGS metagenome assembly WNGC01 (sample SAMN13153368, study PRJNA577476) | soil metagenome | isolation source: 20 cm soil or saprolite under grassland replicate 2 | place: USA:California | collected 2016-06-15
CGGCCGTGCCGACGTGGCGATCATGAACAACGGCGGCATCCGCGCCGACCTGCCGGAAGGCACGATCACCTGGGGCAACGTCTATCAAGTGCAGCCGTTCCAGAACCGGCTCCAGCGCCTCACCATCAGGGGCGACGTGCTGCTGAAAGCGTTGGAGCAGTGCGTCGCCGCAAGCGATCACCAACCGGACTGCCACGTCTCCGGCGTCGAGGTGTGGTTTGATCCGAGCAAGCCGCCGGGCTCGCGCATCACCCGCACCCGTCTGGACACCGGGAAGAACGTTGAGACAGGCCACAGCTACACCCTGGTCGTGAGCGACTTCATGGCGACCGGCGGGTCCGGCTTCGCGATCCTCGTGGGGGCGCCGCGCGAAGACATCGATGTGATCGATCTCGACGCATTGGTGCGCTATCTCGCGGTGTTGCCCGCTCCCATCGAAGCGCCTCCGGAGGCTCGTTTCCACTCCAGCGGCCGCTGATGCGGGTTTTCGTCAACGACAAGCCGGTCGACGTCCCGTCCGGCGCCGGCATCCGCGACGCCGTCGCTCAGTCGGACGATGGCCTCGCGCGACTGCTCGATAGCGGCGACGCCTATGTCACCGATGCCGTAGGGCGTCCCGTCGATGCGGGCGATCCGGTCGGCGAAGCGGGGGCGGTGTTTCGGGTGATCGTTTCCGCGAAGCGGCAGGGAAAACCGCGACTGACGAAGGAAGCATTGCGGCGCTGGCCTAAGGCGGAGCTGCACGTGCACCTGGACGGCGCCCTGCGCCCTGCGACCATGCTCGATCTCGCCAGGAAGCAGGGGATCAACCTGCCGGCGGACACCCCCGACGCGCTCGCCAAGGCGATGCTCGTGCGGGATGCGAAGAACCTCGAAGAGTACCTGCGCAAATACGAGGTCACGCTCTCCGTTCTGCAAACAGCCGAGGCATTGGAGCGCGTGGCCTACGAGTTCGTCGTCGACGTGGCGGCGGAGAATGTGCGGTACGTCGAAGTTCGCTACTCACCGCTGTTACATCGTCCCGCCCTGACGCTGACCCAGGCGATTGAAGCGCCGCTGGCCGGTATTCGTCGCGCTTCGGCCGAGACCGGCACGAAGGTGGGACTCATCGTGTGCGCCATGCGCACCCGTCCGCCCGCCGAATCGTTGGAATTGGCGCACGCGGCGGCCGACTATCGGTCGGCGGGTGTGACGGCGTTCGATCTGGCGGGAGCCGAGCGCGGCCATCCCGCGCGCGACCATCGCGCCGCGTTCGAGTACGCTGCGGCGCACGGCATGGCCTGTACCTGTCACGCCGGCGAGGGCGATGGGCCAGACTCGATTCACCAGGCGCTGCATGACGTTGGCGCACAGCGCATCGGACACGGTACCCGGCTGGGGGAAGACCCCGCGCTGCTCGAAGAGGTGATCGCACGCAAGATCCCGCTCGAGATGTGCCTCACCAGCAACGTGCACACGCACGTCGTCGCGTCGGTAGCGGAGCATCCCTTCAAGCGCTATTACCAGCAGGGCGTCGTCGTCACCCTGAATACCGATGGGCGGCTCACGGACGGCATCACGCTGACCGACGAGTATTTCCTCGCCCACGCGGCGTTGGGATTGTCGGCTGACGATCTTGCGCGCGTGGTGCTCAATACCTGCGAAAGCGCATTTCTGCCGGAATACGACAAGGTTGCCCTGGTGTCCCGCGTGCAGAACGAACTGGGAGGGGAAGGGGGGGAAGGCGGAATGAGGGAAACGCTCTGATGTCCTGGCGACGAGTTCTATTCGCGTTCGCGGTGACGTTCCTTTGTGCGTTGACGGTCTTCGCGCTGCCCCGGTTCGTGTTTAATACGTTGACTGGCGCCGTGGCCCAGACGCCGGCGCAGGATACCACCAAAGCGCGGCCGGCCCCGCCGGCGCCCCTCCAGCAGCAGCCGGCCGCTCCCGTTCCTTCGATGCCGCGCTCGCTAGGGTCGCGGCTCACCGGCGTGTTCGGGCTGATCCTGATTCTCGCCATCGGATTCGCGTTCTCGCGCAATCGGCGCGCCATCAGCTGGCGCGTGGTGGCCTGGGGGGTCGGCCTGCAGCTGCTGTTCGCGATCTTCGTGCTCCGGATCCCGGTCGGCCAGACCATCTTCAGCGGGCTCGGCGCCGTCGTGACGAAGATTCTCGGCTTCTCGTACGCCGGGTCGGAATTCGTATTCGGCGAGATCGGCAAGCAACATTCGAGCATCGGCGTGGTGTTCGCGTTCCAGATCATGCCTGCGATCATCTTCGTTTCGGCGCTGTTCGCGATCATGTATTACCTGGGCATCATGCAGATCGTCGTGAAGGCGTTCGCCGTCGCGATGAACAAGATCATGGGCGCGAGCGGCGCCGAGAGCTTGAACGTGGCGGCGTCGATTTTCATGGGACAAACGGAAGCGCCGCTCACGATTCGACCGTTCTTGCCCCGCATGACGCGCTCCGAGCTCATGACGGTGATGACCGCCGGGATGGCGCACGTCTCGGGGTCGATCATGGCGGCGTATATCGCCTTCGGCATCGAGGCGCGTCATCTCCTGACCGCCGTGATCATGACGGCGCCGGGAACGATCATGATGGCGAAGATTCTCGAGCCCGAGACGGAGGTGCCGGAGACGCTCGGCGGCGTCAAGGTCGACATCCCGCGGACGGACGTGAACGTGCTCGACGCCGCAGCGCGCGGTACAGGCGAGGGCTTGAGCCTCATGCTGAACGTGATCGCGATGCTGATCTCCTTCATCGCGCTCATTGCATTGGTAAATGGCTTATTCGGCTGGATTCACGGATTTGTGTCGTGGTTTCCGGCTACGCTGCAAACCGTGCTCGGCTGGATCTTCCGGCCGATCGCCTGGGTCATGGGTGTGCCGTGGCACGACAGCGGGACGATCGGGGCGCTACTGGGCGAGCGCATGGTGATCAACGAATTCATCGCGTACGCGCATCTCGGTCCGCTGAAGAGCAGCCTCGACCCTGTGTCCTTCACGATTGCAACGTTCGCGCTGTGCGGATTTGCCAACCTCAGCTCGGTCGGGATTCAGATCGGCGGCATCGGCGCCCTCGCTCCCGAACGGAAGCATGATCTCGCCCGGCTTGGCTTCCGGGCGATGATCGCCGGGACGCTCGCCAACTTCCTCTCAGCGACGCTCGCAGGCATCCTGTTATGACGGATCGGATGGTCGCCGCGGCGACGGCCGCGGTGGCCACACGTCTGGGCAAACTCAAACCGCGCGTCGCCATTGTTCTGGGCTCAGGGTTGGGCTTCCTCGCCGAGGAAGTGACCGAGCCGATTCGGATTCCGTATCACGCAATCCCGGGATTCCCGGAGCCGGGCGTCGCAGGGCACAAAGGCGAGCTCGTCGCGGGAAAGCTCGAGGGCGTTCCCGTGATCGTGCAGGCGGGACGCTTTCATCTGTATGAGGGCCATCCCGCCGCCGTCGCCGGCCTCCCCGCCAGAGTATTTGCGGAGCTCGGCATCACGATCCTGATCGTCACCAATGCCGCGGGGGGCGTCCGACGCACGTTTCAGGCGGGAAGTGTGATGCTGATCGCCGACCACATCAACCTCATGTGGCGCAACCCGCTCACCGGCCCGCCCGAGCCGGGAGAGCAACGGTTTCCGTTGATGCATGAATCCTACGATCCCGAGCTCAAGGCCATCGCCCGAGAGTCGGCGCGGGAGGCCCGCGTCCAGCTCGAAGAGGGCGTCTATGTCGCCCTGCTCGGACCGTCATACGAGACTCCGGCGGAAGTGCGCATGCTCGAGCGGTTCGGGGCGGACGCGGTCGGGATGTCCACCGCTCCCGAGGTAATCGTTGCGCGCGCGCGCGGCGTGCGATGTCTCGGTTTTTCGTCGATTACCAACCCCGCTGCTGGGATCACCGGCGAGACACTGTCGCATACGGAAGTGCTCGAGGTGGGGGAGAAGGTCGCTCGGCAGCTGGGTATCGTGATAAAGGGGGTGCTGCGCCGGATTTCGGGTTAAGCCTCGCTGCAACCTTTTTGGAACTGCGTCTGTCATATGGGCAATACCACCGCGCGCTCGCCGTCAAGCGTTAGCGACCGGGGTCTTCACCTCCACATCAGCCGGGCGCACCATGACGACGACGCTTTCCCTGCTGTTAGCGCTGGTCGGGCCGCTGCCGCGCGCCATTCCAGCCGATTCGCCGATGACCGCCCCGCAGCAAGTTCGCGCGGTGCGCATCGGACAACCCATCACGATCGATGGCGTGTTACGCGAGCCGCTGTGGCAGACTGCCGAGCGAATCAGCGCGTTCGTGCAGCGCGATCCCAATGAGGGGACGGCGCCAAGCGAAAGCACGGTCGTGTACATCGCCTACGACGACGCGGCGCTGTATATCGCGGCCCGGCTGTATGACGCGCACCCCGACTCGATCGTCGCCCGCCTGGCGCGCCGTGATCAAGGCACGAGCTCCGACCGGTTTCAGGTCTTCATCGATCCCTATCACGACAAGCGCAGCGGATTCTATTTCGGCATCAGCGCGGCCGGGACGTTGTACGACGGCACGTTGTACAACGACGAGTGGGACGACAACACCTGGGACGGCGTGTGGGAAGGGAAGGTCACGCGGGACGCGCTGGGCTGGACAGCCGAGATGCGGATCCCGTATTCACAGCTCCGGTTCGTGCGGCGCAGCCAGTACGTGTGGGGCATCAACTTCCGCCGCGACATCGCACGCAAGAACGAATTCGACTACATCGTCTACACGCCGAAGAACGGCAGCGGCTTCGTGTCGCGCTTCCCCGATCTCGTCGGGATCGAGCGCATCGAGCCGCCGCGGCGGCTCGAGGTGATGCCGTATTCGACCGCGCGCGCTGCCTTCACGCCGCACGCGCCCGGCGATCCGTTCAACGACGGCTCGAAGCTCTCCCCGGGATTCGGGGCGGACGCGCGGATCGGACTCGGATCGAACCTGACGCTCAACGCGACCGTCAATCCGGACTTCGGCCAGGTCGAAGTGGATCCGGCCGTCGTAAACCTCAGCGACGTCGAGACGTTCTTCAACGAGAAGCGGCCGTTCTTCGTCGAGGGCTCGTCGATATTTGATTTTGGCTTCGGCGGCCAGCGCAACTTCTGGGGATTCAACTGGTCGGGGCCAAACTTTTTTTATAGCCGGCGCATTGGGCGCTCGCTCGGCGTCGGCGCGCCCCCTAACGGCTACGCTGATGCGCCGAGCGGCACCCACATCCTCGGCGCCCTGAAGCTGACGGGGAAAGTCGCAGGAAGCTGGAACGTCGGCGGGCTCACCGCGGTGACGGCGCGCGAGAACGCGTCCCTGGTCGACAGTCTCGGCAATCGCTGGTCGCAGGAGATCGAGCCGCTCTCGACGTACGGCGTCTATCGCGCTCAGAAAGAGTTCAATAAGGGCCGCGAGGGCTTAGGGTTTCTCACCACGTTCGCGGGCCGCGCCTTCAATGATGCGACGCTCCGCGATGTCCGCAATTCCAACTCCCTGATGGTGGGAACCGACGGTTGGACATTCCTGGATTCTTCGAAGACGTGGGTCACGACGGGCTGGGTGGCTGCATCGCGCATCGCGGGAAGCCGCGCGCGCATCACGTCGGTGCAGCAAAACTCGACGCACTACTTCCAGCGCCCCGATGCCAACACCCGCGTCGACACGAACGCGACGTTGCTGGACGGCATGGCGGCGCGGTTCACGCTCGCCAAACAGCGCGGCAACACGTTCGTGAATTCAGCGGTAGGGATGATCTCGCCCGGGTTCGACGTGAATGATCTCGGTTTCCTGTCGCGCACGGGATATGTGAACATGCATTTTGGCGGCGGCCGCACCTGGACGAAGCCCGGCAAAGTGTTCCGCTACGCGGAGGCCGGCGGCGCGGTGTTCCGGAATTACGACTGGGACGGCAACATCAACTGGTCGGGCATCTTCCAGTTTGGATACGTGCAGCTCCACAACTACTACGGGATCAACTGGAACCTCGCGTACAACCCGTGGACCGTGAACAACCGCCGCACGCGCGGTGGCCCGTTGACGCTGACCCCGCCGGGATATCAGGCCGGCGTCGATTTGAACAGCGATAGTCGCAAGCGGCTCACGGTCCGCATGGGGGGAGGCACCTACTACCGGTCGGCGCACGATTACGACTGGTACTCATACGCCAACGTGCAATTCCTGCCGGCGCCGAACGTATCGGTCTCGGTGGGGCCGAACCTCTCCGGCGCGAAATACCCGTTGCAATACGTGGACGCGATCGCGGACTCGACGGCGACCGCGACGTTCGGAACCAGCTACGTGTTCGCGCGGCTGCGGCAGACCGAGCTGTCCGCGGGCATCCGTCTCAACTGGACCTACAGCCCGACGCTGTCACTGCAGCTGTACGCGCAACCGCTGATCTCGGCGGGCAAGTACGATCAGTTCAAGTCTCTGGCGCGGCCGCGCAGCTACGACTTCAGCCCGGCGGCAGCTCCGTATAATCCGGACTTCAACTTCAAGTCGCTGCGTGGCAACGCCGTCCTGCGGTGGGAATACATGCCCGGCTCGACGCTGTTCTTCGTGTGGACGCAGAGTCGCTCGGCATCCGATGACGACGGCAGCTTCCGGTTCGGCTCGTCGATGGGCCAGATGCTGCGCGCGCCGGCGGAGAACATCTTCATGATCAAGGCGTCGTACTGGTGGAATCCCTAGCCTAAAGACCTTCGGTCGGTGGTCGGGGGGGCACGGGCACAAAATGATTCAGGGGCCCGTGCCCCTCGCCACGTCCCAGCCCCGGTGCCGCGGCAATGGCGCGCTGCACGAAATCAAGTGCATCCGCGACCGACTGCTCGAGCGAGCGGCCCAGGGCCAGTCCTGCCGTAATCGCCGCGGAGAGCGTGCACCCCGTGCCATGCGTCGACGTCGTATCGATTCGCGGATGGCTGAAGCGTCGCGCTGTGCCGTCCTGGACCAGCACATCCACCACGGTTTCGCCGCGCAGATGTCCACCTTTTACCAGCGCAGCCCGGGCGCCCATCGCTAGCAGCATGCGGCCCGCCTGCTCCATCTGATCCGGTGTGCGGACGGTCTTCTCCACGAGGATTTCGACTTCGTCGAGATTGGGTGTGGCGAGGGTCGCTAACGGGAGCAAGCGTTGCGCGATCAGCCTTTCCGCCGCTCGCTCGAGCAGGCGATCACCGGAGGTCGCCACCAGGACGGGATCGAGCACGTAATTCGGCAGCCGCAGCCCGCCAATGTGCTCGGCCACGGTCTCGACGATTTCCGCGGAGCCGAGCATTCCGGTCTTGCAGGCGGCGGGTGGAAGATCGTCCGCCAACGCGTCGATCTGCTGCGCCACGAGCTTTGCGGGCAGCGCCTGCCATGCCATGACCCCGACCGTATTCTGTGCGGTCACCGCGGTGATGGCGGTCGTGCCGAACACGCCGAACTGGTGAAAAGTCTTGAGGTCCGCCTGGATTCCGGCCCCTCCGCCTGAATCGGAGCCCGCGATGGTGAGCGCGATTTTCATCTTTATGGCCGCTCGCGCCGCTTGGCGAAAAGAAAGCGGTGGGCGATGTTAGGAGCACCACGAATCGAGATGAGGGGCGACATCGCCAGTAATCTGCAGTCCACGGTACGCGATCTCCAACGCCGCAAAGCGCGAGGGCGTCGCGGCCTCGCCGTCGTCGAGGGCGTGCGGCTCGTCGAAGAGGCGTTGGCCGCGGGCCTCGAATTCAAGGGCGCGCTGGTGTCGCCCGACCTCGCGCGCACCACGCGCGGCCAGGCGCTCACGGCGGACCTCACGAGTCACGCCGTCACCGTCGAGGAAGTCGGCATGCGCGCCTTCGGCGAGCTGGCCGGCACCGAGACGCCGCAGGGAATCCTCGCGGTCGTGCAGCCGCGGACGTGGACACTGGCCGAAGTCCCCGCCGGGCCGATGCTCGTCGTCGACGGGGTGCAGGATCCGGGCAACGTCGGAACCCTGATTCGCACCGCTCACGCGCTCGGCGCGTCCGCGAGCCTGCTGCTGCGCGGGACGGCGGACCCGATGAACCCGAAAGCGCTGCGTGCGGCGATGGGCGCCACATTCCGGCATCCGGTCGTACAGCTCGATGACGCGCCGTTCATCACCTGGGCGCGCACTCATGACGTCACACTGTGGGCGGCGGCTGCCGATGGCGTGCCGCTCCCGCGCGCGATTGACGGCAAAAACACCCGTAAGGAGTCCATCGCCGTGATCGTCGGCAACGAAGGCGCGGGAATCCGTCCGCAGCTCAATGCCGTCGCGGCGCAGCGGGTCGCGATTCCGTTGGCGCGCGGCGCGGAGTCGCTCAACGTCGCGGTCGCTGCGGGAATCTTGCTGTACGAGGTGTTGCGTGGGCATTGATCCCGTCATCCTCGTCGGGGCAGTGCTGGTTGGTTTGTGCGTGGGCAGCTTCCTCAATGTCTGCATCCTGCGCCTGCCGCGCGATCAATCACTGCTGCGGCCGCGCTCGACCTGCCCACACTGCCGGCAGCCGATCGCGTGGCGTGATAATATCCCTGTCTTCTCCTGGCTCTGGCTGCGCGGCAAGTGCCGCTGGTGCCACAAACCGATCTCCACACAGTATCCCCTCATCGAGGCCTTCGTCGGCGTGCTGTTCGGCGCCTCCCTGCTCGTCTATGGAATGACGTTGCACGCGGTCGCCGCGGCGTTGTTCGGGACATTGCTGCTGGGAATCGCGATCACCGATGCGCGCCACTATATCATTCCCGACGAGTTCACCTGGGGTGGTCTGGTCATTGGACTGCTGCTCGCGCTTGGCGGGGGCGTGCAAGGTTTCCTCCAGGCGTTGCTCGGCGCCGCGGTGGGCTTCGCGTTGCTGTGGATCGTCGGCACCGTCGGCACGTGGGTGTTCAAGGAAGAGGCGATGGGCGGCGGCGACGTCAAGATGATGGCGATGGTCGGCAGCTTCGTCGGCTGGCGCGGCGTCCTCTTGACCGTATTCGCGGGTGCCGCGCTGGGCTCGCTCATCTTCATTCCGCTGTCCATCAAGAAGAAGCGTCTCGTACCGTTCGGGGTATTTCTCGCTGTCGGCGCCGCCGTGGCGTTTCTCTTTGGCGGCGCGATCATTGGGTGGTACGGACATTTTCTGAAAGGTGATTGACATAGATGGGGAATCCGTTCGAAGGACTGTTCGAGACGGGCGACGTGCTCGAGCGGGTCGGTATCGACGTCACGGCCCAGGCGCGCCGCGGCGATCTCGAGCCGGTGCGCTGCCGCGACGCAGAGATCGCGCGCGTGGTGGACATCCTGCTGCGGCAGGGAAAGAACAACGCCGCGCTGGTCGGGCGCGCCGGAGTCGGCAAGACCGCGGTCGTCGAGGGCCTGGCGCAACGGATCGCCACGGGCGACGTGCCGCCGGCGCTCAAGGATGCGCGCGTGCTCCAGTTGGACCACGTCTCCTTGCTCGCGGGGACGTCGTTCCGGGGCCAGTACGAAGAGCGCCTGCGCCGTCTGGTGAAAGCGCTCGAGGCCGATCGCAATCTGATTCTGTTCGTTGACGAGCTCCACAATCTGATCGGGCAGGGAACCGCGATGGGCGCGGCCATGGATGCCGCGAACATGCTGAAGCCGTCGCTCGTCCGCGGCGACATCCGCGTGATCGGCGCCACGACGGGCGAAGAATACGACAAGTGGGTGCGCTCCGATCCTGCCCTGGAACGCCGCTTTCAACCGGTGCTGATCGACGAGCTCGATGCGATTCAGACGTGGGAGATCCTCGTCGCCCGTCGCCCACGACTCGAGCGCCACCACGCCGTCGCGATTACGGACGATGCCCTCAAGGCCGCGATCGTACTGACCGATCGCTTCGTGCCCGAGCGCGCGCGTCCCGACAAGGCCATCGATGTCCTCGACGAGGCATGCGCGCACGCGCAGGCCACGGCGCAGGTCTCGCCGGAGCTGGACCGGCTGATCCGGGACCGCAAGAAAGTCGAGTCACTGATTCGAAAGGGCCTGAGCGAAGAACGCCCGCCGGAAGAGCCCTTGCCGGACCTGGCGACGGTGCTGGCTCGCTTTGGTGAGGAGCTGAACGAATTGTTAGGCGGCGAAAGTCGCCGGAAGACGCCGGAGGAACCTGCAGCGACGTCCGACGACGTGCGCCGTCCTTCGGCGCTCGAAGACCAGCGCGCCGATCTCGACCGGCGCTTGCGCGCGGAGCTCGAGCGCCAAGGCATCGTGGTGACGGGGAAAGAAATCGCGCGCGTCGTCGCGGTCGCGGTGGGGAAGGGTATCGAGTGGACCGGTTGAAGCGCGCCGCGGCGCTGGCGATCAGCGTCGCGGCGCTGCTGCCGAGCTGTCGGGGGCGGGCGCAGGCAGTCCAGGGCACGGCCGATTTGCGCGACATGGTACGCCGCATGATGCCCGCCGTGGCACAGTCGACCGGGCTGCCGTTCAAGCGCGAGCCGCTCGTCCTGCGTCGCTCGCGCGATCAGGTGCGCGACTACCTCATCCACAAATTCGACGAGGACCTGCCGCCCGCGGATCTTGCCGGCCTGGAATCGGCGCTGCGCCTGTTCGGGATGATTCCCGAGTCGCTGGACCTGCGCGCCACCATGATCGATTTGCTCGCCGAACAGGTCGCCGGATACTACGATCCCGATTCCAACGCGCTCTACATCCCGTCCGACATCGGTACGAGCCAGCTGCGAATCGTCGTCTCGCACGAGCTCGTGCATGCGCTGCAGGATCAATACGTGCGGCTCGACTCCATCATCACCCAACGCCATCAGAACGACCGTCGCTCCGCGGCGCAGGCGATTCTCGAAGGGCAGGCGACGGTCGCGCAGATCCCCGTCCTCATGCCCGAGCAGAATCCCGACACCTTCCCTCTCGGCTGGTTTTGGCAGCAGCGCGCCGTCATGGCGCGACAACAGGAGCAGATGAAGGAGTTTTCGAAGGCGCCGCTCTGGCTGCGCGAGGGACTCGTGTTTCCCTACCTGGGCGGCGCCGACTTCATCGTGTGGTTCAAGCACAAGTACTTCGGGCGTTCGGTGCTGAGCGCGATGCCGCGATCGACCGAGCAGATCCTGCATCCCGAGCGCTACGATGCGAAGGACGAGCCCACCGACGTCACGTTTGCGGGCCCGGCGGCGGATGCGGTGCAGTACGAGGACGGACTCGGCGAATTCGAGACGCGGCTACTGTTCCAGCAACACCTGGGCGACGAAGCGGAATCCGCGCGGCTCGCGGCAGGATGGGATGGCGATCAGTACCAGGTGCTCGGGCGCAACGCCGACGCGCTCGTCTGGTGCAGCGTCTGGGACGACGCCGCGGCGGCGAGCCGATTCGCCGGCGGGCTGCAGCGGGCCTGGGCCAAGCGGCGCTCCAGCGAGGGCAAGGACCGCCGATCGGAAATCAAGCAGTTGACCGTCGCGGGCCGGCCCGTCGTGCGATTGGTGGATGCGCCGGCAAACTGGCCTGGATGGCGGCGGCTCCCCGCGGTGCGTCTCACCGCAACAGGCGGGTGATGGAGTAGATCAGGAGCCCGACCAGCCCGCCGACTAACGTGCCGTTGATGCGCACAAACTGCAGATCTCTTCCCACCGCCAGCTCGAACCGCCGTGACGTTGCCTCCGGATCCCACCCGGCCACGGTTTGTGCGATGAGATCGCCGATCTCGTGACGGTACTTCTCCACGACGTTCGCTGTTACGTCGATCAAGAGGTCGTCGATTTCGGCGAGGAGCGTGGAATTCGCCGACAGGGTCGCGCCGAACTCGCTGAGCCCGCTCTCCAGGGGAGTGGCGGCCGCGCCGTCACCGGCCATCGCGTACGTCGCGACGGTCTGCCGGATCGCCTCCCACAACCGGCGCGAGAGCTCGACCGTCGCGGCGTCCGAGAGCCATTCTTCTTTCATCGCTTCCGCGCGCGCGATCACATCGGGGGAATGCTGCAGGCGCTCGATGAAATCGCGGATCGCGTCGTCAAACGCGGTGCGTAAGGGATGTTCCGCGTCCATGACCATGTCGCGCAGCAGACGTTCCACTGCTTCGATGATTTTCTGATAGATCTTGTCGTCGAGCACCGGCGGCACCCACCACGGCGTCTCGGCGCGAACCCGGTCGCGGATGAGCTCGCGGTTGTTCATGACGGCATTGGCGGCGAGCCGGATGGTGGCGTTGAGCAGTTCCTCCTGGCGGTTGCCGCCCAGCGCGAGTGCCAGTGTTTTGCCGAGGGCGGGCGCCACGCGGAAGGAGCGCACGCGGTTGCGCACGACCTGATTCACCAGCTCCTGCACGTCGTCCTGCGGCAGCGCGTCCAACGTCTTCGCGAGCCCGCTCGCGAACTGCCGGGCGATTTGGCGCGCGTGCTCGCGGTCGGCCAGCCATTGCGCCCCCCGCTCAGCGGGGTGGACGCGACGCAGGTTGGCGCTGATGACGTCGCGCGAGAGAAAATGATTCTGTACGAAATTGCCGAGAATCTGCCCAATGCGCTCTTTGCGCGTTGCGACAATGGCCGTATGCGGAATCGGGATCCCGAGGGGGTGGCGGAAGAGGGCGGTCACCGCGAACCAGTCCGCCAAGCCGCCGACGAGCGACGCTTCGGCCGTCGCGCGCAGATAGCCGAGCCAGGGGTAGTGCGGCTCGAACCAGCTCGCCGCGATGAAAACGAGGAGCGCCACGCCGAGCAGGCTGGTCGCGCGCCGCTTCATCGCATTGAGCCGGTCCTCCCGCTCCGCGTCGTCGGGGCGACTCCACTGCGGCGTCACGGTCATAGCAGCCAAGATAGACCCCCACTTGGTTTAGGGGTATTCGCCATTTAGCTTGCTACGCTTATGTTTACGGCCCTTTCCGATCAGCTGACCGGCGTACTGAATCGTCTCAGAGGCCGGGGGGTGCTGTCGGAGGGCGATGTCACCGACGCGCTGCGCGAAATCCGCCGGCACCTGCTCGAGGCGGACGTGAGCTTCGAAGTGACGCGTGGGTTTGTCGATCGCGTACGCGAGCAGGCGGTCGGCGCGCTGCAGCTCAAGGCCGTCAGTCCGGGTCAGCAGGTCGTCAAATTCGTTCATGACGAAATCGCTCGGATGTTGGGCGCCTCGGATGAAGCGTTGGCTGGCGGTGTAGGGGCGGTGCATGCTGCGCCCCTACAATTCGCGTCGGTAGGCCCAACGACGATTCTCCTGGTTGGGTTGCAGGGCTCGGGAAAGACGACGACGGCGGCAAAGCTGGCCCGCCGCCTCAAGCTCGAGCAGAAGGCGCCGGCGCTCGTCGCCGCGGATGTCTATCGCCCGGCGGCAGCGGAGCAGCTACAGCAGCTCGGCGCGCAAGTCGATGTCCCGGTTTTCGGGAAACGGGAAACGGGAAGCGTGGTAGCGCTGGTGCAGGATGCACTGCGCGAGGCGGAGTCGGCGCGCGCGCGCACGGTGATCGTCGATACCGCCGGCCGGTTACAGATCGACGCCGAGATGATGGACGAGCTGCGCGCGCTCAAGGCCGCGGTGGAGCCGCGCGAAGTGCTCCTGGTGGCCGACGGGATGACGGGGCAGGACGCGGTCAAGATCGCGCGTGGATTTCAAGACGGCGTCGGACTGACCGGCGTGATCTTGACGAAGCTCGACGGCGACGCGCGGGGCGGCGCGGCGCTCTCGATTCACGGCGTCACCGGCGTCCCGATCAAGTACATCGGGGTCGGCGAGAAGACGGACGCGCTGGAGCCGTTCGATCCGGTGCGCATGGCGGGGCGGATTCTGGGGCACGGCGACGTCGTCGCGCTGGTCGAGAAGGCCGCGGCGAACATCGATGCGGAAGCGGCGCAGAAGCTCGAGAAGAAGGTCAGGTCGAAAAAAGGGATGGACCTGCACGATTTTCTCGTGGCGCTGAAGCAAATGCAGTCGATGGGGCCGCTCAAGCAGGTGCTCGGCCTGTTGCCCGGCGTCAAGCAGAAAGCGTTGCAGGGCGTCGCGCTCGATGAGAAGCGGATCAAGCATGTCGAAGCAATTGTGCTGTCGATGACGCCGGAGGAACGCGCCGATCCCAGCGTACTGGGCGGCTCGCGGAAACTGCGGATCGCGAAGGGGGCCGGCCGGCCCGTGCAGGAAGTGAACAAGCTGCTGGATCAATTCCAGCAGATGCGCAAGCTCATGAAAAGGATGCCGTAACGATGGCAACGAGAATCCGGTTGCGCCGCGTGGGACGGAAGGGCCAGTCCCATTTCCGCATCGTGGTCGCGGACTCCAAGTCGCCGCGCGACGGGCGGTTCGTCGCGACGATCGGCAATTACAACCCGCGCGCCAATCCGGCGGTGATCGACGTGGACATCGACCAGGCACGGGCATGGCTCGACAAAGGCGCGATGCCGACCGACACGGTGCGCTCGCTCCTGAAGAAAGCCGGCGTACTGTCTCGGACGCCGCCGGCCGCCGCGTAGTCGGGAGGCTGCGCAAGCCGCACGGCCAGCAGGGGGAGGTGGCGGTCATCCCCCTCGTCGAGAATGCCGGCGCGGTGTTCGTTCCCAAGGCACGCGTGTATGTCGTGAACGTGGAACGGCAGGTCCTGGCGGGCCCACTCGTCCTCGCCCGCCGGCGCGGGTACCATCGCGAGTGGTTGCTCGCGTTCGAGGGGATCACGACGCGGGCCGCGGTGGAAGGCTGGCGCGATCAGCTCGTCGCGGTGGAAGTGTGACGACGATGCTGACGATCAATGTGGTGACGCTGTTCCCGGAATGGTTCACCGCGCCGCTCGGGTCGAGCATTCTGGGGCGGGCCGCGACTGCCGGCTTGGTGCGCTACCGCGTCGTGCAGCTGCGGGACTACACGCACGACAAGCACCGCACGGTGGACGACGCCCCGTATGGTGGGGGGGCGGGAATGGTGCTGAAGCCGGAGCCGTTTTTCGAGGCGGTGGAAGCCGTCGGCGCGCGCGCCCCGATTGTGGTGCTATCGGCGCGCGGCCGGCCGTTCACGCATGATGTCGCCGTCCGCTACACGGTCGGAGCCGAGCTGACGCTGCTGTGCGGGCATTACAAGGACGTCGACCAGCGGGTCGTCGACGGCCTCGATGCGGAAGAAGTCTCGATCGGCGATTTCGTGCTGTCGGGCGGCGAGCCGGCGGCGCTCTGTGTGGTGGATGCGGTGGTGCGGTTGCTGCCGGGTGCGCTGGGCGATCATGAATCGGCGTCGACCGATTCCCATTATGAAGGAATGCTGGCGCCGCCCAGCTACACGCGGCCGCCCAGCTATCGCGGCCTGGACGTCCCGGACGTATTGTTGAGTGGTGATCACGACAAGATTGCGGCGTGGCGGGCGGCAGAAGCGCGGCGCCTGACTCAGGAACGCCGGCCTGATCTTTGGTTGAAACACGAGGACTAGTTATGGAAAAGCTCAGAGCGGTCGAGCGCGAAGGCTTGAAGACGGACATTCCGGCCTTCGCCCCCGGCGACACGGTGCGCGTGATGGTCCGCGTGCGCGAGGGGGAGAAGGAGCGTCTTCAGGCGTTCGAGGGGATCTGCATCGCCCGGCGCGGCGGTGGGGTGAATGAGACGTTCACGGTGCGGAAGATTTCGGCGGGGGTGGGTGTCGAGCGGATTTTTCCGCTCCACGCGCCATCGATCGCCGAGATCGGATTGATGCGCAAAGGTCGCGTGCGGCGTGCGAAGCTGTACTTCTTGCGCCGGCTCGCGGGGAAAGCGGCGCGGATTCGCGAGAAGCGCGGGCCGGGTCAGGACGTCGCCGGAGTCTCTCCGACGCCACCGCCGCCGGAGCCGGAGCAAGCGAAGGCGTGAGACACCGCCGTCCGTCGCTCAAGCGCGAGGTCGCGCTGTGGAGCGAAGGGCGGAATACCATTGCCGGTATCGATGAAGTCGGCCGCGGGCCGCTGGCGGGACCAGTGGTTGCCGCGGCCGTCGTCTTTCCGGTCGGCGCCAAGCCGATCCGCGGGTTGGACGATTCGAAAGTGCTGTCCGCGATCCAGCGCGCCAAGTTCGCCGTGCAGATTCGCGAGCGCGCGTTTGCGATCGCCGTCGGAGCCGCGAGCGTCCGAGAGATCGACCGACTCAACATCCGCCGCGCCTCGATCCTCGCCATGGAGCGCGCGCTGCGTCGGCTGGGCTTCGCGCCGGCCTGGGTCCTCATCGATGGCTTGCCATGCCCCGAGATTGGCTGCGAACACGAAGCGATCGTGGACGGCGACGCGCGCTGCCATTCGATTGCCGCCGCATCCGTGATTGCCAAGACTATTCGTGACTATCTGATGGATCGGCTCGCGGCGCGGCATCCGGGATACTGCTGGGAGACCAACAAGGGGTACTGCACGCCCGAGCACATCGACGCTATCAACCGCCTGGGCACGACTCGCCATCACCGCCACAGCTTTGCGCCGGTGGCGCAAGTCGAGCTGCTACCGGTTTCGAGCGCGCTTTAACAGCTTCAAAAACTCGCGCAGCGGCCGTGTGTTGAGGATGTCCGGCGCCTCGAGTCCCGCGCGCCGCGCCACTGACACCCCGAACCGCATCCACCCCAGCTCCCCGGGATTATGCGCGTCGGTCGACAAAACGAACCGCACGCCGAGTGCCTTGGCGGCTGCCGCAAGCGTATCGGGCAGATCGAGGCGGTCGCTGCCGTTGATTTCGAGCGCCGTCCCCGATTCGGCGGCGGCGCGAAACACGGCGTCGCAATCGAATCGATACGACGGACGCGACGGCACGATCCGCCCGGTGGGATGGCCGATCGCGTCGACCCACGGATTCTCGATGGCCGCCAGCAGCCGGTCCGTGATCTGGCGCTCGCTCTGCTTCTGCCCGTAGTGAATGGTCGCGACGACATAGTCGGCTTCCGAGAGCACGTCGTCGGGTAGGTCGAGCTTGGCGTTCTCCAGAATGTCCATCTCCACGCTCTTCAAAATGCGCAAGCCGCGGAGCCGTCCGTTCAGTCGATCGATCTCCTTCCACTGGGCGCGCAACTCTTTCGCGTCCAGGCCCGACATCGACATGCGGGGGCCGTGGTCGGTGATCGCAATGTACGCGTACCCCAGCGAGCGCGCGGCCTCGACCATTTGCGCGATCGTGCCCTTGCCGTCACTCGCGTCGGTGTGCATCTGGAGATCGCCACGAACGTCCTCGAGGCGTACCAGCATCGGCAGTTTGTGCGCTTGCGCTAAAGCGATCTCGCCCCGCGCCTCCCGCAGCTCGGGCGGGATCCAGTCGAGGCCGAGGGCGGCATAGACCTCCTCTTCTGTGCGCCCGGCGACGCGCTTCGAGCCGCGGTACACGCCGTACTCGTTGAGTTTCAGGGATTTCGCCTGCGCGATCTTGCGAACCTCGATGTTGTGCGCCTGCGAGCCGGTGAAATACTGCAAGGCGGCGCCGAAGGCCGCGGGCTCGATGACGCGCAGGTCGACCTGGAGGCCGCCGGAGAGACGCACCGTGGATCGCGTGTCGCCCTGCGAGGCGACATGGGTGACGTCGCCGAACTGGCCGAATCGCGCGATCACCTCGGACGCATTGGCGCAGCTCACCACGATATCGAGATCCCCGATCGTCTCACAGCGGCGCCGGAAGCTGCCCCCGACTTCGATCGCGTCGATCCCGCCACCCGCCTTGAGGTATTCGACAATGGCGCGCGCATACTGCTCGGCTTCGTGTAAGACGATCCTGCTCGGGCCTGCGGCGTTGCCACTCACGCCCTCGCGAATCTTCTCGAGCAGCTTGGGACCGAAGCCGCCGAGCTCGGCCACCTGGCCGCGCTCGAGGGCGCGCCGCAGGTCGTCGACCGTATTCACCTTGAGCTGGTCGTGGAACAGCTTCACGCGTTTCGGGCCGAGGCCCGGGATCCGCAGCAAGTCGAGGAGACCGGGCGGCACTTCCGCGACCAACTGCTGGCGCTGCGGTAACGATCCCGTTTCGACGAGCGCGCGGATCTCTTTCGCGATCCCGCCGCCGATGCCGGGCAAGTCGGTGAGATCGAATGTGCCGCCGCGCACCAGCTCATCGAGCGGATCGGAATGATCGCGCACGGTGCGTGCCGCGTTGCGGTAGGCGCGCACCTTGAACGGATTGGCCGCGGAGATTTCCAACAGGTCGGCCACCTCGTCGAGCAGCCGCGCGATATCGAGGTTTTGCATCTTGCGGTCCTTCAAGGTGAGTGATACGCTAGCCCGTCCCGAAAGTACACTCCTTCCCAGTTGGAGGCCGACTGCATGTTGCGCAAGCTCCTCGTGCCGATGGCGCTGGCCCTCGCGTTGCCGGTCATGCTCGCCGCCCAATCGCAGGCCACGACAGGCATCATCCGCGGCGTGGTAACGGACCCCTCAGGCACGCCGGTCGCGGGTGCGACGGTGACCCTGCGGGAGACGCAGACCGGGTTCCAACGGCAAATCACGACCAATGAGCGAGGCGTGTTCGTCGGTCCCTTGCTCCCGCTCGGCACGTATGACGTGTCCGTACGAGGAGTGGGCTTCGGCGAGACACGACAAACCGGCGTACACCTCGGCGTGGGGGAGACTGTCGATCTGAAGATCGCGCTGGCTGCCGTTCAGCTCCAGGCTGTGACGGTGGAGGCGACGCAACCGGTCGTCGAGGCGACGAAAATCGAGAATTCGACGAGCCTACCTACGGAAGCAGTCGGGCGTCTTCCGAATAACGGGCGAAACTATCTGAACTTGACGCTGCTCACGCCGAACGTCGCGATCGTGCAGGGCCCAGATGGCGACGAGCTGAGCATCGGTGGGCAAAAGGGCATTCACAATAACGTGTCGGTCGATGGGGCGGACTTCAATAATCCCTTCTTCGGCGAACAACGCGGCGGTCAGCGCCCGCCCTTCACGTTCAATCTCGATGCGGTGCAGGAAATGGTGGTCATCGCGTCGGGCGCGAATGCCGAGTTCGGACGCTCTTCCGGCGGGTTCGTGAACGTCGTGACGAAATCGGGCACGAATCAGCTGCGCGGCTCGCTGCATTATTATGGAAAGGACGGCGCCCTGTCAGGGCACCCGCGGCATGGCAATCTGGTGTTGCCGGCGCCCGACTTTTCCCAGCACCAGTTCGGATTCACCCTCGGCGGGCCGATCAAGCGCGACCGCGCGTTCTTCTTCATGGCCTACGACCAGCAGCTCTACGACGAAGTGAAACAGAAGGATCCCAATCGCATCGCTCCGGCGCTGCGCGCGTGGATGGATACGGCATACGGCGGCGCGCTTGCCGGTGATTACGGGCCGATCGCGCGCACCAACGACGCCCGCGCCCTGATGGCCAAAGTCGATTTCCGGCTATCCGACCGGCACAACGCCTCACTCAAGTACAACTACACCTGGTCTGAGCAGCAGAATGGGACGTTCGACGTCGACAGCTGGGGCCGTAGCGCGAACGGGCTGGAGCAGGATCACTCCAACGCCATCAATGGCAGTCTCGTTTCTTACCTCAACCCGACCCTGGCCAACGAATTCCGCTTTCAGTACTCGCGTGAAGACCGGCCGCGGCCGTACGACGGGCCGCGCAGCGCGGCACTCGGGCCGAACCGCGTCGACGCGGGGGCTCGTCCGTTCCCCGACATCGCCATGGATTTCGCCGGGGGCTACCGCCTTGGCATGCCGTTCTTCCTGCCGGTTGCGTACTACGACACGCGGGTGCAGCTGCTCGATAACATCTCCATCTCCCGCGGCGACCATTTCTTCAAGTTCGGCGTCGAGTACAACAAGGTCCATTCCGTCCAGACGTTCGTCGGATTCGCCAACTCGCGCTACATCTTCGCCTCGGTGCCGAGCTTTCTGGCGTTTGCCGCCGACCCCAGTCAATCGGGCGGCGTTCTCCTGTACCTCCAACAGGCGGGCGTGGGTCGTACGGTGCAGGAGGCGGGCACGCAGAACATTCCGCAGACGGAGTACGCGGTTTATCTCCAGGACACCTGGAAGCCCAACACCAAGCTGACGCTCAACTATGGGTTACGGTGGGAGGCGCAGATCCAGGCCGATCCGATCACGCCTCCGGCACAGGTGTTTTACGCGCCGTTTATCGGGCAGACGCGCACGGCGACGAACGACTATGGGCAGAGCGTCACGAGCAGCTTCCCATCCGACGGCACCATTCCGTCAGACAAGAAGATGATTCAGCCGCGCTTCGGATTCGCGTATGATCCGGGCGGCGACGGGCGGCGTGTCGTGCGCGGCAGCGCGGGACTGTATTTCGCGCGCATTCCGGGCTTGAATCTGGCGTCGAGCCGCAGCACCAACGGCTCGGTGGGCATGACGTATTTCCGCGCCAGCTTCTTCGGTCCCGTGCCGGGATTCACGAGTCAGCTGCCCGACAATGTCGCCCCCAGCGCGGTGTTTCTCCCGGACGTATTCGTGTTCGACAAGGACTTCCGCAACCCGCGCACGCTGAGCGCGAGTCTTGGCTACGAATGGCAGGTTGGGGGCGACCTCGGCCTGCTCGTCAGCTACGCGCAGGAGCGGACCGACCGGCTCACACGCTTCATCAACCGCAATGCGCCGGCGTTCGGTTCGCCGTGGGGCTCGGCGCTCACGGGCCCGTCCGACCCGAATGGCGTCACGACGCTGACGACCGTCGAATCGAGCGCGAAATCGAACTATACCGGCATTACCGTCGGGCTGAAGCGCGTGCTCGATCCGAATTTTCAGTTCCAGATCAACTACACGCTCTCGTGGGACAAGTCCGACGACGACAACGAGCGCGATCCGTTCACGTTCCGCTATGCGCGTCCGGACTCACTGCAACACGAGTATGGATTCAGCGACCGCGACCAGCGCCATCGCTTCAATGGCTGGGCGCTCATCCATATCGGCGGCGGGTTGTTCCTCAACAACCGCGTCAGCATCTACTCCGCGCAGCCTACGTCGGCCAGTTGCGGGCCCACCGATAGCAATCCCCTGGCGCCGCCTGCCGGTAAGCGCGCCTCCTCGCCGGCCGATCGCGTCTGCCAGGACAGCCCCACCACGTTCCACATTCTGCGGCGCAATACGCTGCGCAAAGACAACGCGTACTTCTCGTGGGATGTCGGGCTGACCTGGCCATTCAAACTCGGGAAGACGGGGCGGCTCGAGCTGATCGCGCAGATGTTCAACGTATTCGGAGCGGAGAATTTCCGTGATCCCGCGGCGACCAGTCTCTTGTTCAACTTCGACGGCACGCTCCGCAGCGGCCTCGGCGATCCGCAGCAAACGCAGATCGGGATGCATTGGGTCTTCTGAAAACAGACGGTAGATAAGACGACGGTAGGTGAGACGACGGTAAGGGACGGTAAGGGTTACCGTCCCTTATTGTTTTCCAGTAACACTATTCCCGAAAACCGCTTGAACTGTTCGCGCCGCTTCTTCGAGGAGAACAACGCGAGCGCTCTCCACAGCCACGCCATCTTCGGTGCGCGCTGCAGCCGCAACGCCGCGTCGAGGATCGGGTGGTATTCCGCTTCGCGCCAGCCCGCCGGCGCGAAGAATGCCGTTCCCTCTGCGGGCGCGAATAACATCGGGGCGTTCCCTGAGCGCAACTGGTTGCCCCAGGTGCGACTGAGAAACTGCAGCAGGGCCGGCGATCCGAGATCGATCAGCCACCAGCGAAATGCCGGTTGCGCCGCCAGATCCTGGGCGAGCGACAGCACGTCTTCAGGTTTGAGATAGACGAGCAGCCCCTCGGCAATCACCAGCGCGCGTTTGGCCTGCGCGCCCACGCGCTGAAACAGCGCGCGCCGCGCCGCCTGAGCGGTGAGATCGGCCTGAATGAACTCCACCCCGCAGCGTGGCCGCTCGCCGGCGAGCGCCGCCTGCTTATACGAGAGGATGGCCTCGAGATCCACGTCAATCCAATGGAGCTCCGGCGGCAGGTCCAAGCGGTACGCTCGCGCGTCGAGCCCGGCCGCGAGATTGAGCACGGTATCCACGCCTTGCTCCGTGACCAGGCGCATGACGATTTCATCCATGACGGCGGTGCGGACGATCATGGGCCACGCCCATCTCCGGCCTTGCGGCATTGCGGCCAGGATCTGCGCGCCGGCCGGGCCCGCTAACCGACGCGCATAGGGATCGTGGAACAGCGCATCCGGGCGTTCGCTTTCCATCGCGCGGTACATGGCGACCCAACGGGCGGTATCGGAAACGCTGGAGATCGGCGTTGCCGCCGAGGAATCGGCGGGCATCTGTGGACCGCGGCTAGCCATACAGGCAAAACCTAACGCGGGCGACTATCTTTCGCCGACTTTGAGGCGGTAGCTCAGTTGGTAGAGCAACGGACTTTTAATCCGTAGGTCCTGGGTTCGATCCCCAGCCGCCTCATCCGCCCCCGTTGTCATCACCTGTTATCGGAGGCACATTTCCTTCGATGCCCTCCCTCGTCTGGATCGACGGGAAGTGGTACGACCGCGACACGGCGGTCGTTTCTGTGTTCGATCACGGTCTGCTGTATGGCGACGGCGTCTTTGAGGGAATTCGCTGCTACGGGGGCCGCGTCTTCCGACTCGAAGCGCACGTCGATCGACTGTATGCGTCCGCCAAAGCGATCTGGCTCGAGATTCCCATGGCGAAGGACGCGATGGGACGGATGGTCGAAGAAGGCGTCGCCAAGAGCGGGATCAAAGACAACTACATACGGCTGGTCGTTACGCGCGGCGTCGGAGATTTGGGACTCGATCCCAGAAAATGCGCCAAACCCACCATCTTCTGCATCTTCGATTCAATCAAGCTCTGGCCGCCCGATCGGTACGAAAAGGGACTCACCGCCGTCACCGCCGCCACGCCGATCCATCATCGCGAAGCACTCTCGCCGCGAGTCAAATCGCTGAACTACCTGTCGCACATTCTCGCAAAAGTCGAGGGCATCGCGGCCGGCGTTGACGAAGTGATCATGCTGGACTCGGCGGGATACGTCGCCGAAGCGAGCGGCATGAACATCTTCGCCGTCACCAACGGCACGCTGCGTACCCCGCCGCCGTACGCCGGCATTCTGCGCGGCGTCACGCGCGACACAATCATCGAGCTCGCCCGCGATGCCGGATATGGAATCGAAGAGTTGCCGATGAATCGCTACGATCTCTACACGGCGAGTGAAGTCTTTCTCACCGGTACCGCCGCGGAAGTCGTCGCCATCTCGAAACTCGACGGGCGCGCGATCGGACATGGCGTTGCAGGGCCGGTCGCCCGGGACCTCGCCGCGCGATTCCGGGCCTACGTGACGCGTGGGGATTAACTCCATTTTGCCATTGTTGAAAACCCCATAAAGTATTGACCCGGCTGTAGCTAACCCACATATTGGTGCCCCTTTGCGGCCCTCCCTCCGGTCGAGGTGAGCCATGTCATGGCGGGTGATCGCTCATGGGGATCAGGTTTGGCACGTGGACGCGGTGGCCGAGCGTCACGCGAACACGGCCGCGTGGCAGTTGGTGCTCTCATTCCGCGTCGCCTCACAGCCGGGCCGGCGCCAGTCGTTCTGGATGCCGTACCCGTTAGAGGCCACTTCGAAGTCGTCGTTGTTCATCCAGGCTGAGCGGATTCCCGACGCCGCGTTGTCCCAGCTCCTGGCCGAACGGCTCACGTGAGTTCGGGCGACCTGAGGTTGCCAGGTGCCGGATGAGCGGCTGCGGTTTCAGGAATTTGGCTTTCAGCGGCTCGCCAACGGCCGCTGTCGCGCCAAAGTCGTGTTGACCTGGTCGGACGGACGGCGCTTCGAGGGCTCGTCGGATGGCGTGTCCTCGCAAACCGGTGAGCTGCGGTGCTGCGCAGTTGCAGCGGTGAACGCACTGGAGCAAGCCGTCCAGCCGCGTCTCACGTTCGAACTGCTGGGTGTGAAAGCGGTGCGGGCCTTCGATGCGACGGTGGTGATTGTGTCGCTGTCGGCACGCGCGAATGACGCGACTCGGTTGGTGGGGTCGTGCTTGACGGAAACTGATCCGCCGCGCGGCGCGGCACTTGCGGTCTTGAACGCGACAAACCGTTTACTCGGGAATTACCTGGCGACACGATGAGACGCTTCGTTCCATTCTGGATTTCGATGATCGGCGCAGCGGCCGTCCTGGCCGCCTGCGGTGGTGGTATACATGCTCCCCCGGTGGTGCCTCCTGTGGCCATCATCCCGTCGGCGACCGACAGTGCCGCCGTCGTGCAGCTCGGCGCGGCGCTGGCAACGGTCGAACGCGACTCCGCGGCCGATCAGTCCGCGTTGGACAGTCTCCACGAGCACTCGGCTGATTCACTGGCAGCATCCCGGCCCCCGCGCACGAACGTCGCCGTGGGTGGTGAGGATGTTCGCCAGGAAGCGGAGCGACTGTTCGGCGCCGAGTCCAACGCCAGCTTCGACATCGACGTGAGCACCTTCGCGGGCAACCGCCGCGTCCTCGAGTATCTCGAATTCTTCCAGCTCGATGCACGCGACCGCTTCGAAATCTGGCTGTCGCGGCTCGGCCGGTATGAAGGAATGATTCGCGAGCGCTTGCGCGCACGCGGGCTGCCGGAAGACCTCGTCTATCTGACGTTGATCGAAAGTGGTCTGTCGAATACCGCCGTGAGTCGTGCCCGGGCGGTGGGGATGTGGCAGTTCATTGCCGGCACCGGGCGGATGTACGGCCTCGAGATCGATCCGTGGCTGGACGAGCGCCGCGATCCGTTCAAGGCGACCGACGCCGCCGTCAGTCACCTCCAGGATCTCGTGCAGCGCCTCGGGAGCGTGTACCTGGCGGCCGCGGCATACAACGCCGGCGCCGGCCGTATCGAACGGGAGATCGCCCGGCTCCCCGGGGAGCCCGACAGCGTCGACGACCAGACATTCTTCGAGATCGCGGATCGGCGCAACCTGCGGCGCGAGACGCGGGATTATGTCCCGAAGCTGATTGCCGCGGCACTCATCGCGAAGCAGCCGGCGCGCTACGGCTTCACCGACATCCAGCGCATGCCCCCACTCCTGTTTGACGAAGTGTCGATTCCCGACGCTACCGGCCTCGATGTGCTGGCCCGCCTGGCGGACACATCCGTCGCGGCGCTCCTCGAGCTCAACCCGCAGTTCGTGCGCGGCATTACGCCGCCGGCGCGGACCGTGGTGGTGCGTGTCCCGCGGGGCACCGGCGCTGGGGTGGCGGAGCGGTACGCCGATCTACCGATCAACGAGCGCGTCACCTTCGTCGACCATTACGTCACGACGGGCCAGACGCTGTCGGGGATCGCCCAGCGCTATAGGGTCACGGTCACCATGCTGCAGGCCGCCAACCCCCATCTGCGCGCCCACGCGCTGCGTGTGGGCCAGCGGATCATTGTGCCGATGAGCGGCCGGGTGGTGCCGCGCGCGGCCTGGAGCGTTCCCCCGGAGCCTCGCGTGCGCCGTGTCTCGAGCCGTTTGCGCACGGTCAGCTATGGCACCCGTCATCGCGTGGCGGCTGGAGAAACCGCGAGCGCGATCGCGCGCCAGCACGGGGTCGGGCTGGCAGCGCTGCTCGAGGCAAATGATCTAACGATGCGGAGTGTGATCCGGCCCGGAGACGTCCTGCGCATTCCGAGCCGGTAAGTCGACCGGCACCCGAGGTTAGTGGTGCCGGAATCCCCTCATAACTTCTGCTTCATAGCCGTTCGCTGGGTCGCGACCGGAGCCCAGGAGTTGCTCCACCTTGGCAGGCCCGCGGTTATAGGCGAGTAGCGCGAGCTCCATGTTGGCGGGATACCGATCCAGCAGGTCCCGCAGGTACCGGAACCCAATCCGCAGGTTCGTGTCGCGGTCATACAGCTGCTGCGTGGTCAGGCCCGGCTCATACAGTCGGGCCGTGCTGGGCATCACCTGCGTCATGCCCACCGCGCCCACATGACTGATCGCACGCGGATTAAAGCCAGATTCGACCTTTACCAGACGAAACGCGAGCCCGGGGTCGATCCCTTCGCTCAACGCGACGTCATAGACGGCGGTTGCCATATCGGCCGGCAGCCGGTAGTGCGTCGAGTACTGCATGATGGCGTCCACGCGGTCCAGCTGCAGACGCGCGACTTCCAGCTCGCCCTGTTTGGCGTCAAGCTGTTGCCGCAGGGCGCGTAGCTCGCCCAGAAGCTCCGCGCCTGAGGCGGGAGCCCGATCGGTATCGCTGGCGCCCGTGGTGCCGCCTGCCCACCCCCCCACGGTACTCACGAGGAGGGCGGCGAGGACGATCATTCCACCGCGCACGACCAGACGTTGCGTTCTTGCTTGCATGCCCATCTCCTGTTCCTGCCTGGTGAAGACTGTTTCTAATGCATCTGCATCAAAAACTGCTCAAGCGTTCACCGGAACCTTTTTCTTCTCGACGAGCTGCACGTCGGTGATGACCATTCCGGTGTCCGCGGCTTTCACCATGTCATAGACGGTCAGCAATGCTACTGATGCTGCCGTCAGTGCTTCCATTTCGACGCCGGTGCGACCGACCGTGCGCACCGCTGCTCTGACTCGGACGCCCGGCAGTGTTTCGTCCAGGCTCGCCTCGACCTCGACATGATCGAGTCCGAGAGGATGACACAGCGGGATCAATTCCGCCGTTCGCTTCGCCGCCAACGTACCCGCCACTTCACTGACCGCGAGGACGTCACCCTTCGCCACAGCCTGCTCGGCCACCTGTTGAAACGCGCTGCGTGACATCTGAATCGCCCCGGTGGCGACCGCCGTGCGGTCCATCAATGGCTTGTCGCCGACGTCTACCATCCGGGCACGCCCTGCTTGATCGAGATGCGACAACTTCATTTACGGCATCCCACGCAGGTCTTCAGCCAGTACGGCAGCGAGCAGTTGCGGGTTCACGTTGCCCTGCGCCAGCTCGCGTGCGTCCATCACTCGGGCGATCGCTTCGACCAGCTTTTCCGTATCGCCGCCACTCCTGGCTTCGGCGCGGAGCCGGCCGGCGAGCGCATCGAGCATTTCGGTAAAACCGCCCCGAGCTTGGAATGGCGTCTGGCCCAATGCGAACTGCAACGGTTCTTCCATGAACCGAGCCGCCTGATCGATGCGCGGAGCCTCCGTTGCAAAGAGCTTGCCAATGCACCCTTCCGCCAGCGTAACTCGTTGCGACAATTCGGCTTTACCTGTAATTCCGACCACTTGCTGCGCGAAAGCTGTCACGGCACTGTCGGCGATTCGCGCCACACGAACGAGCACAACACGCGAAAGAATCGTCGGAAGCAGGGCATTAGGATCCGCAGCTGTGATCACGATCACACTATCAGCGGGCGGTTCCTCGAGCGCCTTGAGCAGCGCGTTCGCCGCGTCCTCGGTGCCGCGCTGAGGAATGAGGCGCTCTGCGTCGCCCACAATGAAGACTTTGCGTTTTCCCATCGCGGGCGTAAGCGCCAACCGGCGCAGCAACAGCCGCACCGCCGCGATCGGATGGCTGGCGAGCCCTCCCGGCGGGGGGTAGAGCGGCTGCTCCCGGCGCGCCGCCATCTCTTCAGCCAGCGCATCCGCGACCATTTCGACCTGCTTGTCCGCGTCTGCTCCCTTTTTCCCCAGCTCGATCGGTACGAACCAATGCACGTCAGGATGCTGGAGCGAGAGTACCAGACGACAGGGTTGGCACTTGCCGCAGGGCTCTCGGTCATCGGCCAGAGTTTGGGGAGCTTCGCAATGGATCAATTGCGCGAGCCACAGCGCAACACGCTGCTTTCCCACCCCCCGAGGCCCGGCAAACAGGAGAGCTTGTGGAAGCCGTCCTGCGATTAGGGCGCCGGAAAGTCTGGACTTAACGCCTTCGTGCCCGAGGAGGGGGGGTAAAGGCATGGCGCAATCTAGTCGGGGGGTCAGTGCGCTGCGCTACTGCCGTGGTTAAATCATTACATCACAGGCCTTTACAATTTTCGTTTTAGGGGTTTATTCGGGTTTGTTTCGGTATTCTAGGATCGCTCCAATGTTTCGCGCACCTTGCGCAGCAAAGCGACGGGACGGAAAGGCTTCTCGAGATAAGCGAGACCCGGTTCGAGCATTCCATGGCGAACGACCGCATCATCCGTATAACCCGACATGTACAGCACTCGCAGGCCACGCGAGCGGGCGATCATCTGTTCCGCCAACTCTCGCCCGCTCATCCCCGGCATGATGACGTCGGTGAGGAGCAGGTCGATATGTGATGGCCCCTCTGCCCCGTTCACGAGCGCGAGGGCGGCCGGCCCGTCGGGCGCCTCGAGAACCGTATAGCCGTTGCGCACCAGCAACTCGCGAGTGACCGCCCGCACCGCTGCTTCGTCCTCGACGAGCAGGATCGTTTCCGTGCCACGCAGGTCCTCCTGGGCGGATTCACCGGGGCGCTCGAGCCGATCGGCCGGCTCGTCGACACGCGGCAGATAAACGCGCATCGTGGTTCCTTTTCCTGGCTCGGAGTAGGGCCAGATATGCCCACCCGTTTGTTGCACGATGCCGTACACCGTCGCGAGCCCCAGGCCGGTCCCTTTTCCCCGCGGCTTCGTCGTGAAAAACGGCTCGAAGATGTGCGACTTCGTCTCCTCGGTCATCCCGGTGCCGCTGTCCGTGACGGCCAGGAGCACATACCGGCCCGGCTTCACGCCGGGATGCTCCGCGGCGTAAGGCTCGTCCAACTCGACGTTGCGGGTCTCGATCGTCAGCCGGCCGCCCGCGGGCAGAGCGTCGCGGGCGTTCACTGCGAGGTTGACGATCACTTGCTCGAGCTGGCCCGGATCGGCGCGAACGTTCCCCAAGCGGGGGTGCAGCACGGTGGCGAACAGGATGTCTTCCCCAATGAGCCGGCGCAGGAGTTTCTCGATGTCCCTCACGAGCGCGTTGAGGTCGACCACCTTGGGTTGCATGACCTGTCGCCGGCTGAACGCCAGCAGCTGCTGGGTGAGTGCCGCGGCTCGTTGTGCCGCCTGGTGGATCTCTTCGACGTCTTTGCGGCGTGGGTCGGTTTCCGGGATGTCGTACAGCAGCAGGTCGGTGTAGCCGCCGATCGCGGTCAGGATGTTGTTGAAGTCGTGGGCCACACCGCCGGCGAGACGTCCGATCGCTTCCATCTTCTGCGACTGGAGCACCTGCTCCTCGAGGCTGCGCCGCTCGGTGACATCGCGGTAGTTATTGACGATGGCGCCGACGCTGGGATCGTCGAGCAGGTTCGTGAAGACGCCCTCGAGGTAGCGCCACGCGCCGTTCTTGTGGCGCACCCGGGCGGCGACACTCACCTGCGCGCGCGCCCGCGCGGTCACCTCGCGCAAGCGATCGGTGACCGCCGCGCGATCGTCGGGATGAATCAGGTCGAAGGCGCTGCGTCCCACGAACTCCGGAAGCTCGTATCCCAGAAGGCGAGTGGTCGCGGGACTGCCGTAGAGAATGGTGCCATCGGCCGCAAACAGAGCGACCGCGTCCCAACTCTCTTCGACCAGGGCGCGGAAGCGGCGCTCACTGATCCGTAGGGCTGCCTCGGCGGCGGCCTTGTCGGCCTGGCTGCGCGCGAACGCCAACGCGCCCCGTACAGCGGGGCCGAGTCGCATCAAGTTGGTTTTGAGGACATAGTCGGCGGCGCCGGCCTTGATACATTCGGCAGCCGTTTCTTCGTCCAGGCTTCCCGTGACAATGATCAACGGCACCGTGCGGGCTTCGTCGTGCAGCATGCGCAGCGCGTCCATCCCCCCGAATCCGGGGACGGTGTAGTCGGCGAGCACGATATCGGGCGCCAGGCGGTTGAGCGCGTCGTGAAACGCGGCGGAGCTGTCCACCCGGCGCGTCTCGCACTTCAGCTCCGCGCGCACCAGCTCGCGGGTGATGAGCTCCGCGTCCTCCGCACGGTCCTCCACCAGCAGCACGCGCAGGGATGCGGCGGGCACGGCCTATTGCGGGGGGTGGTTCAGCAGGAGCCAGTAGAGGCCGACATCCGAGACCGCGCGGGCGAAGGCCTCGAAATCGACCGGCTTCACGATATAGCTGTTGGCGCCGAGCTCGTAGGCCCGCTCGATGTCCGGCTCCTCGCGCGACGAGGTCAGCACGACGACGGGAATTGACTTCGTGCGGGCGTCGCTCTTCAAGCGCCGCAGCACTTCGAGCCCATCCACTTTGGGCAGCTTGAGGTCGAGGAGGACCACTTTGGGCACGGGGCCGGCGCTGGCGGTGAAGAACTCCATCGCTTCGGCGCCGTCGCGGCACAACAGCACCTGATTCGCGAGGTTACGCTGCTTGAGCGCGCGCAGCGTCAACTCCGCGTCGTTGGAATTGTCCTCGACCAGCAAAATGTCGACGTCCTGCGCCATCATCCCTCCGACTTGGGCAGCGTGAAGTAGAACGTGGCGCCCTCGTCCACTTTGCTCTCGGCCCACACGCGGCCGCCATGACGCTGCACGATCCGTTTGACGATCGCCAGGCCGACGCCCGTGCCCTCGAACTCCTCGGCCTGATGGAGCCGCTGAAATACGCCGAACAACTTGTCGGCGTAGCGCGGATCGAAGCCCGCGCCATTGTCTTTCACATAATACACGTTCTCATTCCCGTTCGGCTGAAACCCGACGTCGATCTGCGCCGCTGGTTTGCCGCGCGAGAACTTCGCGGCGTTCTGGACCAGGTTGCTCACGACCTGGCGCAGGAGCGCGCGGTCGCCCTGCGCGGGAGGCAACTCCTCGACGTGGATCGTGAGACGGCGCTCGCCTTCGGTGCGCTGCACGTCCTCCGCGACACCGCGAGCCAGCTCGCGCATGTCGACGTGCCGCGTCTCCAACTCCTTGCGCCCCAGCCGAGAGAATGACAGCAGGTCGTCGATCAACTGGCCCATGCGTTTGGTGTTCTGATCGATGACGCCGAGCAGCCGCTGGGCCTCGGGATCGAGCTGCGCCTTGTGGTCCTCGGTCAGCATGCGCGCGAAGCCATGAATCGCGCGCAGCGGCGCGCGCAGGTCGTGGGACACGGAATAGGAGAAGGACTCGAGCTCGGCATTGGTCCCTTCCAGCGCGCGCGTACGCTCGGCCACCTGCGATTCGAGGGCGTGGTGGGACAGCGCGACCTTCTCCGCCATCGTGTTGAACGATCGCGCCAGGCTTCCCAGCTCATCGGTGCGCGTCGCGCGGACGTGCTGGTGCAGGTCGCCGCTCGCGAGTGCCTCCGCGGCTGTCGTGATCTCACGCAATGGCGTCGTCATCCGGCGGCTGCCCCACCAGGCGACGACTGCGCCAATCAGCACGATCAGCGCGGCGATCGGCACCATCATGACGAGATACGCGCGCGCGGGAGCGAGAATGCGATAGCTTGGCAACTCCGCGACGACACTCCACGGAACTCCCGCCACCGCCCTTCCCACTGCGCGCTTTGTCTCTGTTCGCTCATACCGAACCGGCTTGCCGCCGGTACGAACGGAGGCGGGAGGAGCCGGAACGATCTTTTCGAAGTCGGTCCAGGGGTCGCCGGCCGTGTTGCCGAGCAAGTAGGCGACATCCCCGCCGGCAAGCCCGGTCAGGGCTTTCCTGCCTCGCTCGCTGAGATTGATCCTTCCAACTTGCTGCACGGTACCGAGGCGGCGGCTCGCGCGTTGCACCGGCGACGCCGCCCGGTAATAGAGAATGGTGTCGCGCTGTAGGAGCGGGCCGACTGCTACAGAATCGCCGGCCGGGATGGTGAGCACGCTCTCGGGCGCTTCGAACCGCCCCGTGCGAAGCTGAAGCTTGCCGGCGGCATCCCAGAGCTCGAGGGTCGCGCCGGTGGACGTGTCGGCCACGATCCGTCCCATGGTCGCAAGCACGGAATCGCGTGCTCGCCGGCTGCCCGTGGTAAGAAATTTCTCCACGGCAGAGTCGTTCGCGACCCGGGCAAGACGCAAACGCTGTTGGTCATTCTGGAGCAGACTGGCAAGGGCGCTGTCGGCCCGCGTCAGGCGCTCGTCGGCAACCTGCCGGGCAGCGCGCCGGACTTCGCCGTATCCCACCAGCAGCAGCGCGACACCTACGACCAGGAGCAGACTGCTCACAAGCAACGGAGCCTTGCGCTCAATCGACCAGTACATGGGCCTCAACATAGCGATTGACCTACGGCGTATCCAAAACCTCGCGGACTTTGCGAGCCACGGCTTCGGTCGTAAACGGTTTCGCCAGGTAGGAGATCCCCTGATCGAGCAACCCGTGCTGCCCCATCGCGCCGTCGGGATAGCCCGACATGAACAACACCCGGAGTCCCGGCCGCCCGGCGCGCAGGGCGTCGGCGAGCTTGCGCCCGTTCGTGTCGGGCATGACGACGTCCGTGAGCACCAGGTCGATCCGGCCCTTATGGCGCCGGGCAATGTCGAGCGCGGTCGCGCCGCGATCCGCCTCGAGCACCTCATAGCCGTGGGCAGCGAGAGCCCGATGAGTGAGGCGGCGGAGCTGATCGTCATCCTCGACTACCAGAACCGTTTCGCCGCCACTGCGCCGCGCAACGCTGGAGACCGGTTTGCCGACGTCCTCCGGTGCGGCATCGATGGCGGGGAGGTACACCTTGAACGTCGTGCCTTTGCCCGGTTCGCTGTACAGCCAGATGTTGCCACCGCTCTGCTTGACGATGCCATAGACGGTCGAGAGACCGAGCCCGGTGCCGCGGCCGACCGGCTTGGTCGTGAAGAACGGCTCGAAGATCCGCGACTTCGTGTCCTCATCCATCCCGGTGCCGGTGTCGGTGACAGCCAGCATCACGTACGCGCCCGGAATCACCGAGACATGTTGCGCGGTATACGCGTCATCGAGCGTCGCATTCCCGGTCTCGATGGTGAGTTTCCCGCCCTCCGGCATGGCGTCACGCGCGTTGATCGCGAGGTTCATAATCACCTGCTCGACCTGGTTCGGATCGGCGCGCGCGGAGTCGAGGGTCTCTGCGAGGTGGGTGGTCAGCTCGATGTTCTCGGACAGCAGTGAGCGCAGCATCTTATCCAGATTCTGCACGACGCCATTGACGTCGATGATGCGCGGCTCGATGACCTGTTTGCGCGAGAATGACAGCAGTTGGCGCGTCAGCGCAGCGGCGCGACGCGCGGCCTTGCGAATCTCTTCCAGGTCCTCCAGGTGGCGATTCCCGCTCCCGAATTCAGCAGCCAGAAGATCGGTATAGCCGACGATCGCAGTGAGGATGTTGTTGAAGTCGTGCGCCACTCCGCCCGCCAGCTGGCCGATCGCTTCCATCTTCTGCGACTGGAGCAACTGTTCCTCCAGACGCTTGCGCTCCGTGATCTCGGTCGCGACGCCGAGCAGCTTGGGGACATCGTCGTCCGGCAAGCGCAGCGGCACCTTGATGGTCTGAAACCACCGCGTTTCGCGACTGGTCGGATTGGTGACGCGCTCCTCGGCGATGTGCTTCGGGCGTCCCGAAGACATCACCTCGCGGTCATCGCGGAGAAAGTTTGAGACTTCGTCCGTATTGGAGTTGAAGTCGGCGTCGGTCTTCCCCACGAGTTCGTCGACGCTCGTCCCGTAAACCTCGGCGGTCGCCTGATTCACGAGGACGAAGCGACCCTCCCAGTCTTTCACAAAAATGAGGCTGGGATTCGCATCGATGATCTGGCGGAGCAGGCGTTCCTGCCGTCGCAGCTCCTGGCGTTGGCGCGCGCGCTCGAGCGCTTCGATGACGGCCGGGCCGAGTCGGATGACACGGTCCTTGAGGATGTAGTCCGTCGCCCCCGCCTTCAGGTACGCAACCGCGGTCTCCTCGTCCAGCGATCCGGTGACGAGAATGAACGGCACGTCGGGCAGGGCGCGATGCGCCATTTCCAACGCCGCCCGCCCGCCAAAGCTGGGGATGTTGTGGTCGCACAGGATGATGTCGGGGTCAAACTCGCGCAGCGCCGCGGCGAACCCCGCTTCGGTGGAGACGCGATGGACGTCGGCCTTGCCCGGAAGACGAGCGAGCTCGCGCTGGATGAGCGTGGCGTCATGCTCATTGTCCTCGATCATCAGGACGCGGGTCATGCCGCAAGTTTTGGTGACGCCTGAGATTGTGTCTGTCGGCGGGTGCGACCGGTGGTGGTAGGGGTTTGCCTACATCACCGTCAGGAGGACGCGCGTAACGCCGATGGGCTGACGAGTCCATGCTGCGTCGCGTAAAACGTCAATTCGGCGTTCGACTTCATGCCCAGCTTGTGCAACAGTCGCGCCCGGTAGGTCGTCACCGTCTTGGGTGACAAGCCGAGTGCGCGACTAATGGCGGTAATCGGACGGCCGGCCGCGAGCAGACGCAGCACCTCGAGCTCGCGATCAGAGAGCTGCTCGTGCGGGACTGGGGGTGGTCCCCCCAAACCGTCGGCCACCGCCTGAGCCATCGCCGGACTCAGATACTTGTGGCCGGCCATGACACGCTCCAAGGCGCGGAGCAGCTCCTCCGGAGCCGATTCCTTCGTCAAGTATCCCGCCGCTCCGATCTCGAGCAGCCGCAGGGCGAGCTGATCCTCCGGGAACATCGTCAAAATCAAGACCGGCAGTTTGGGCTTCGACACGTGCAGCTCGCGCAGCACGTCGAGCCCATGGCGATCGGGCAGGCCCAAGTCGAGCAGCACGACATCCCAGCGCCCAGTAGCGCCGAGCGCGAGCGCTTCCGCGGCTGTTCCGGCCTCGCCGAATTGTACGCCGTCCGGCAGGCGCTGGAGAATTTCGATGATGCCGCGCCGCACCAGCGCGTGGTCGTCGACGACGAGGATGCGGATCATGCCGGCTTGCGGGACGAGAGGGACGGTGCCGGAAATGGAGCCGGTGGAAACCACGCGGCGACGCGAGTGCCGCCGCCGGGACGAGGAGCGACTTCGAGCACGCCGCCCAGCACCGCGGCGCGCTCGCGCATACCCAGAATGCCGAGCGAGGTGGGGCCGCTGGCGCCCGATTCCGTGATGCCGCGACCATTGTCGTTGATCTCCAGCGTGACGCAGTCGCTCTTCACGTCGAGCTCGATGTCGACGCGCGTGGCAGCGGCGTGACGGGAGACGTTGGTCAACGCTTCCTGGACGATACGGAAGACGGCCGTCGCGAGCTCATCACTGATGGTGCCGTTGATCGGCTGGATGGTGGCTGCGCAGGCGATGGGGGGCGCAGTGCGCCGTGCGAAGTCCTGGGCGAGCCATTCGACGGCGGCCGGAAGGCCGAGCTGATCCAGGATCGGCGGCCGCAGCTCGCTGGCAATGCGGCGCACCGTTTTGACCAGGTCGTCCACCATCCCCGCGGCTTCGCAGAGCCGGCTGGCAACATTGGGCGATTCGGTGACGGCCGCCTCGTGAGCCGCGACCAGCTGCAGCTTCAGAGCGGTCAGCGCCTGGCCGAGCCGATCGTGGATCTCGCGCGCAATGCGACTGCGCTCTCCCTCCCGCACGTCTTGTTGCTTGGCGGCCAGGCTGCGCAGCGCCGCACGCGATGCCCGCACCTGCTGCTCCCCGCGCTTGGCCTCCGTGATGTCCCGAGTGATGCCCAGGGCTGCCTGAATGCCGCCTGCTGCGTCGCGCAACGGGACCGTATGAGTGGCCAGCCAGCGGTGCCGGCCCTTCATCCCGATGATCTCGAATTCGAGCGTTCCGGCCTCGCCTTCAAACACGCGGTCGTGCAACGCCGTGAAGGCCGCGCGATGCTCGGGGGCGATCACGTCAACGACCTGCATTCCCCGCACCTGCTCGATGCTGTCCGCCTCGATCATCGCCAGGCCCGCGGGATTCATGTCTAACACGCGTCCCTGCGCATCGACCAGCTTCACGCACTCGGGCTCGGTCTCGATGATCGTACGCAGGCGGGCTTCGCTTTCACGCAGGGCGTCTTCGGCACGGCGCCGGTCGGTGATGTCGAATGCGACACCGACGACGCCCGATATCCCGCCATTGACTTCGCGCAGCGGCTCGACGCGTGCGCTGAAGGTGCGGCCGCGAAGCATGATCTCGTAGGCGGTCGCCTCACCGCGGAGTGCCGCCTGGTGCGCGGCAATCGCGCGGGCCGCTTGAACCGGATCGTCGACATGATCCCCGACGCGCACCACCCCAGTATCGGCGGGAGCCGGGTCGAGCATCGGGATACTGCCCCCGCGCCGGGATGTGACACGCAGCTCGCGGTCCGCTGTCCACAGCAACACGGGAAGCTGATCCACAAGTCTTGCGAGCTGCTGCAAGTCGATCGCACCGAAACCCGTCAGTCCACTGAGAGCGGCGTCAGTCATCAGGCGTCCAGCACGTCGCGCACTTTGCGCGCGAGCCCATCCGGCGAGAACGGCTTCTGGAGGAACGCGCTGCCCGAAGGGAGGCTGCCGTGTTGGACGACCGCATCACCGGGATAGCCGGACATGTACAGCACGCGGAGCCCCGGTCGCCGCGTCGCGAGGCGGTCAGCCAGCTCGCGCCCGGAGATGCCGGGCATGACGACGTCGGTCAGCAGGAGATGAATCGTGCCGCCATGACGCTCGACGACGCGCAGCGCATCGGCGCCGTCGCCCGCGGCGAGAACTACATAGCCCTGCGCCTCGAGCGCGCGCCGGCTGAGCGTGAGCACGGCCGCCTCGTCTTCGACCACCAGGATCGTTTCGGAGCCGCGCGCTGCGCCGCCCTTTGGCGCCACGGCGGGAGCGCTCGCGGGCGTCTCGATCCGCGGCAAATACACCTTGAAGCTGGAGCCGCGTCCCGGTTCGGAGTACACGGAGATATATCCGCCGCTCTGCTTCACGATGCCATAGACCGTGGCGAGTCCCAAGCCGGTGCCTTTGCCCACGTCCTTGGTCGTAAAGAACGGTTCGAAGAGATGCGCGCGGACGGTGGCATCCATGCCCGATCCGGTGTCGGTCACCGCCACCATGGCGTATGGCCCCGGCACCGCGCCCAGGTGAGCCTGCGCGAATGTGTCGTCCAGATCCGCATTGGCCGTCTCGATACTGAGCTTGCCGCCGCCCGGCATCGCGTCGCGGGCGTTGACGGCCAGGTTCACGAGCACCTGCTCGAGCTGGTTCGGATCAGCACGGACGCGACCGAGATCGGGAGCCAGCGCCGTGCCCAACGCGATGTGTTCGCCGATCAGCCGGCGCAGCATCCGGTCCATGTCGGCTACGACGACATTCAGGTCCAAAATCTCGGGCTGCAGCATCTGACGGCGGCTGTAGGCGAGCAGCTGGCGTGTCAGCGACGCGGCCCGCTCGGACGCCTTGCGGATTTCCTCGACGTCGGCGCGCTTCGCGTCGCCGGGAGGCAAATCCCGCAGCAGCAGTTGCGAGTTGCCCAGGATCGCGGTCAGGAGGTTGTTGAAATCGTGGGCGATGCCTCCGGCGAGCTGCCCGACCGCTTCCATCTTTTGCGATTGGCGGAACTGCTCCTCCAGATGGCGCTGGTCACTCACGTCGCGCTGCGTGCCCCAGACGCGCACCAGGTGTCCATGCTCGACGAAGCCGACGACGTTATTAAGGAAGACGCGCGGCCGGCCGTCGCGCGCGCGCTCACGCGATTCAGAGTCCGATAGCCGGTACCCGGCGCGAATAAAGGTGCGGATCTGCTCGCGGTTCGCCGGATCGGTTCCGTCGTGCAAGTCGGCGAGCCGGGCGCCGAACAGCTCGCGCGCCTCCGCGTAGCCGTACATGCGCGCCATGGCATCGTTGCATTCGGCAATGCGCGCGCCCGCGTAGAGACGATCGATTTGCTCCTCTTCGGGCAGCGTCACGGGAACGGAGGGCTCGATCTCGAGCCGGGACACGCCCTCTGAGCTCTGGGCGATGAATGCGCGATAGCGCTCCTCTGCGCGGCGGCGATCGGTGACGTCCATGCCGATCCCCAGCCACTCGCCCTGGGCGAGGGGGGCATTCGCCCAAATCGTGTCCAGGATTTCGCCACGCTTCGAGCGCGTGCGAAAATCGGTCCAGACGCCCGACGGCGCCCCGATCGAATCACGCACCCGCCGCAGCTCGGTTCCGTCTGGGTACAGGTCGGCGAACACGTCGCGCTCGCGGGCCTCCGCGACGGTATAGCCCAGCGCGCGCGTCCACTCGCGATTGCCCCAGCGGATGCGGCCTTGCTCGTCCAAAAACACCAGCATCACCGGAATGTTGTCCACGATCTGGTGCAACAGCTGGCTCTGCTCACGCCAGGCGTCCTCGACGCGCTTGCGCTCGATCGCCATCGCCATCTGGGACGACACGAACGTCAGAATGTCGAGCTCGCTCGGTCCGTATCGCACGCCGTGCGAGTAGGTCTGCGCCGCCACGACACCGATCGTGCGTTCCTTCACCATGAGCGGCGCGCCCAGCCAGTCGATCGAAGGTGCTCCGATCAATTCCGCCTCGCCTTTGGCGACCAGTGCCTCGTGCACGTCCGGGGTTGCGAGCAGCGGCTCGCCGGTCCGGAGCACGTATTCGGTCAGGCCCTTGCCCAGCTTGCGAGGGGGCATGTCGCGCGCGGTGTCGTACTCATCCACGAAGTACGGGAACTCGAGCTGCTCCGACGCTTCGTTGTACAGCGCGACGTAGAAGTTCTTTGCCGGCATCAGCTCGCCAACGATTTGGTGAATGGCGCCCAACAGCTGTTGCAGATTCTCGGCGGTGTGCGCGGTGTGCGAGATCCGGTAGACCGCTTCCTGCACGCATTCCGCCCGCCGCCGCGCGGTCACGTCGCGGAAACTCCACACGCGGCCGACCGCGCGGCCATCGAGCCGCTGCGGAATCGAGAAGCGCTCGAATACGCGTTCATCTTTGAGGTACAGGATGTCGTTGCTTTCCGTGTCCGGATTGGCGTACAACTCGCGCACTTTGTCGAGGAATGGCGCGGGACTCGTCAGCTGGTCCTGGAGAAAGGCGAGCAGGCGATCATCATCGGCAGCCTCGACCAGGTCGGCCGGAATGTGCCACATCTCCTGGAAGCGCCGGTTTTGCGCCACGACGCGTCCGCCGAGGTCCACGACCAGAATCCCGTCCGCCGTCGATTCGAGCGTCGACTTGAGGACCGAGATCGTCAATGAATCCGCGACTCTACGGGGTTTCTTCGCCCGCGTGCGAGCGCCGGCCTTCGGTGGTTTTGAGGGAGGGAGAGGGGGCCGTCGCGCCATGGGCTCCGAATCTACGACTTTGCGTGACTGTGGTCACGGGCCTGCCTATCCGGCGGAGGTAGTTTGGGAGCCCTTTCCTTTAGGAGCGGGGTTGCGCCCGAAGCGGTTTCCCTGGCTCAGCGTCGACGAATCGAATCGCGCCGAGCAGCAACTCCGAGCCGCCGCCCGCCAGCAGGAGGCGGTGGCGCACCTCGGGCAGCAGGCACTGGCCGGCGCCACCCGGGGCGATCTCTTCCAAACCGCCGCCACGCTCGTCGCGCGTGGCCTCGATATCGAATTCAGCGATCTGCTCGAGCTCAGGCCAGAGCACCGCAGCCTCGTCCTGCGCGCCGGGCAAGGCTGGAGCGACGGCATGGTGGGGCGCACGATCGTCACGGCGGACTCGGGATCGCTTCCCGGGTATTCGCTGACCGCGCCTGGTCCCCTGGTGGTGGAAGACATCGCCGCCGAGACCCGGTTCAGCATCCCGCCCCACCTGGAGGAGCACGGCATCGTCACCGGGCTCTGCGTCGTTGTGCAGGGACGTGAGCGGCCCTGGGGCGTGTTGGGCGCCTACAGCGCGCAACACCGTGAATTCAGCGGTCCCGATGTGCTCTTCGTGCAGGCGCTGGCGCACGTGCTCGCCACCGCCGTCGAGCGCGCCCGCGTGGAAGAAGCGCTGCGGAAGAGCGAAGAGCATTTCCGATCGCTGACAGAAAACGCGTCCGACATCGTGACGATCCTCGGTGACGATGGCATCATTCGCTACACCAGCCCCTCGGTCGAACGCCTGCTCGGCTACCACACCAGCGAGCTGCTGGGCCGCAACGCCTTTGAGTTCATGCATCCCGACGATCTGTCGCCCGTCATGGAAGCGCTGGCCGACGCCATCGAGCGGCCCGGCACGCCGCACAAGGCCGAATTCCGATTCAAGCACGTCGATGGCTCATGGCGAGTACTCGAGTCGATCGGTCAGGCCAAGCTCGATCAACCGAACGCGTACAGTGTCATTGTCAACTCGCGTGACGTCACCGAACGCGCGCGCCAGGAAGAAGTGGTCCGCACCAGCAAGCGGCGCCTCCGGACCGTGGTTGCGGGCGCGCCGGTCATTCTGTTCGCGCTGGATCCCAAGGGCGTCTTCACGCTCGTGGAAGGAAAGGGACTGCACTCGCTGGGGGTGCGGCCGGGCATGCTGCTGGGCCGGTCGTTCTTCGAGCTGCTGGGCGACGTGCCGCAGGCCCTGACCGATGTCCGGCGCGCGCTGGGCGGTGAGTCGTTCACCACGACGATCGAGCTCTTCGGCTTCGAATTCGAAGCGCAATATTCTCCCGTACGCGAGCGCAACGGCACGATCTCAGGTGTGGTCGGTGTCGCAACTGATATCACGGAACGGCGTCGTGCGGAGGAAGCGCTCCGTCGTGCCGACGCCGCAAGCCGCCAGCTGGTGCAGCAGGCGCCGTTCGGCATTTTCCGCGCAACGCCGGACGGGACGTTCCTCTCCGTCAACCCGGCGCTCGCCCTGATGCTCGGCTATGACTCGGAGGCGGAGCTGGCGAACGCGCATCTGGACCGGCAGATCTTTGTCGATTCCACCGCGCGTGCCCGGTATGTCGCTCAGCTGAATGACTCCCCCGGCGCGGTCGAGACGCAGGCGACCTGGCGGCGCAAAGACGGCGAGACGATCACGGTGCGTCTCTACGGCCTTTCCGTGCGGCGCGACGACGGGCGCGTCGAGTGCCACGAAGTATTCGCCGAAGACGTAAGCCAGCGCCGCGGACTCGAGGAGCAGCTGCGCCAGGCGCAGAAGATGGAAGCCATCGGGCAGCTTACCGGCGGCATCGCGCACGACTTCAACAACCTCTTGACGATCATTCTCGCCAACGCCGAGCTGCTTGCCAGAGGACCGGACGAGGTCAGCCTGCGCGACATCGTCTCCGCGGCCGTAAGCGGACGCGTCATGGTGAATCAGCTCCTCGGCTTCGCACGCCGCTCGACGCTGGCGCTGGAGCCCGTTCACCTCGGCCAGGTCGTCAACGATCTGGCGGCCGTGCTGCGACGGGTGCTCCCCGCCGACATCGAGATGCTCGTGTTCGCCGACGAGGACCTGCCGGAAGTGGCGGCCGATGCGCACGCGATCGAGCAGATTCTGCTGAACCTCGTGAACAACGCTCGGGACGCCATGCCCGACGGCGGCGTGTTGCGGCTCGAGACGAGCTGCACCTGGGTGAGCGACGCGCAGCGCGACATCCTCGGCCCCGGCGCCGCGAGCGAGTACGTGTGCCTCGCCGTGGACGACACCGGCGCGGGCATGGATGAGGCGACGCGACAGCGCGCCTTCGAGCCGTTCTTCACGACCAAACCGGTCGGAAAGGGCACCGGGCTCGGTCTCGCCACGGTATACGGTCTGGTGAAGCAGCACGGCGGATTCGTGCAGATCGACAGCGCGACCGGCGCGGGCACGCGGCTGCGGATTTATTTCCCTGTGGTCGAAGAAATCGCCAGACGCCGCGTGTCCGGCGCTCACAGCGCACACGCGGGACTGCAGGCGACTGGACGGCAGGAGACGATTCTGGTCGTCGAGGATCAGTCCCAGCTGCGCCGCGCCACGGTCTACACGCTGGAGCGGGCGGGTTACCACGTGCTGGCCGCGGGCGACGGAATCGAGGCGCTGCAGCTGCTGCGCCAGCATCCGCACCCGATCGACCTGGTGTTCACCGACCTGGTGATGGGCCGACTGGGTGGTCGCGGCTTGTACCAGATGGATCGTCGCGAAGGGCGGTCGACGCCGTTCCTCTTTACCAGCGGTTATGCCGGGGCGGGGCGGGGTGAAGACCCGCTCGACCCGGCGTTGCCGTTCTTGCCGAAACCGTGGACCAGCGCCGACTTACTCGGTCGGGTGCGGCAGACCCTCGATGGAGTGAAGCATCCGCTCGCCGACTAGTGGCATGTGCCGGTGCCGTGGTCGGTGATATGCGAGTACTTGGTATTCAGAAACTCCCACGTATAGGCGCCATCTCCTAGCACCAGCTTCAACACGCCATTCCCGCCGCTGCGATACTCGCTTGTCGGAAGGCGAACCACCGCCGCATCGGCTTGAATAGGGCCGTCCCCGCCGAGCCCACTAGTGATTTGACGGATGCCCCGTACCGGGTCGGCCGCCCATTCAGTTGGTGAAGGGTCTGAATAGCTCCTATCATACTTCATGGGTGCGAAGCGCTCATAGATATGCGGGTTTCCATTAATTACGAGATCCGCATTGTTCTCATAGAGCTGCGTCCAGATTCCGCGAATATCCTGAATTCGATAGCCGTCTTTGGGTTGGTCGGGGGGAGGCTGTGTCGTCGAGGAGATCCACATTCCCTGATACCAAAAAGCCAACGTGCACTTGTTTGGGTGTGCTTTTAAATCCTCACCCAGCCACCAAAACTGCTCGCTGGAGGCGTTGTACTGAATCGCTTTGGGTCGCGTATAGCCGCCGGGGCTTTCTACATTCAACGCGACGATATGCCACGAGCCCAGATCGAAGCTATACCAATTCTTTCCGGGCGGCCCGATGCGCGCCGGCCCGAAGTACGCGTCCGCTCCGGGCGCCTTCCCACTTCCGTAGTCGGGCGGAACCATATTGACATCCACTTCCTTCGCCCCTAGCTCAGCGTAGGTGATGCTCTTGAACTGCCCCCACGTTGGATCATAGCAATTCATGTAATCCTGAAGCGTGGTAAGCTGCCCGGGCGCAGGTCCCGGAATGTTTCCACCCAGCATGAAGACGTAGTCAGGATGGGCTGCCGCGATCACTTTCGCGGACTCCCTTCCAAGCTCGCCGCCGCAGGATCCGAGATTTCCGGCCGCGACGATCGTGATCGTCGGACCGGGTGGCGGCGGTGGCGGTGGAGGCGGCGTCAGCCTGAGCGTGACCGTTACGCCCTGCGGGCTATTGGTCGCGACCGTCGATGTGATCGGAATCATCGCCGTGTATGTTCCGGCCGCAATCGTGCCCTTGTTTGCGGTGACGGTCAGCGTCGCCGGTGCGTCGCTGCCACTCAGTGAGGCCTTGGCCCAACCTGAAGCTGCGCCCGCATACGTAATGGTGCCGATGGTCAAGCCGGTGAGCGGGGCGCTTCCCGATGTAGCGCTCGAAATGGAAACACTCTGCGGCGCGGTGGCCGAGTTACCGGTTGTATCGGTGAACGCGATCGACGTCGGGCTGAGGGCCATCGACGGTGGTGCCGGCGGCGGTGGCGGAGGCGGCGGCGGTGGTGGCGGCGGTGGGGGCGGCGGGGGTTGGACGATCGTCTTGGTGTTCTCGTCGCAGGCCGCTGCCCAAAACCCAGCCAGGAGACAAAGAAACAGAGCGCCCTTCAGTAGGCTTCGGAGAATGCCTTTTGACATAAGCTTGCCTTCCATAAGTCGTTGCGGTCTGCAATGACTGCTGGCGAGAATCGTGCCGGAGTCGTTTCTCATTCTCCGGAGCGATCCGT
>WNGC01000130.1_pt1 | contig 43305 bp, 38 predicted proteins | sample 5400051 | NCBI WGS metagenome assembly WNGC01 (sample SAMN13153368, study PRJNA577476) | soil metagenome | isolation source: 20 cm soil or saprolite under grassland replicate 2 | place: USA:California | collected 2016-06-15
AACGACAACGTGCCGTTAGATCCCACTATAGCGGAGGTGAAGGTCTGGTTGTAAATGGTGACAGGGAACGGCAGGCTGATGGGAATACCGCAGTCGTCACAGTTCATGCCGAGGCTAACAACGCCTGGCACAAACGTGTTCGCTCCAGTGGTGTATATGTAGCTGCAACTTGCCGTTGGCGTCGGCGTAGGCGTAGGCGTGAACGTAGCTGTAGCTGTAGCTGTTGCCGTTGCCGTAGCCGTGGGAGTAAATGTAGCTGTCGCAGTCGCAGTTGCCATCGGAGTTGGCGTTGAAGTAGGAGTAGGAGATGCCGTTGGAGTGGGGGTCGGGAAACCGAACTTTCCGATGACCGTGCCCCAGAATGAGAAGTTACCCCCAGTAGCGTACTGGTTTACGTGCCAGAAGCTAGTGCCATCGAAAGGATCAACCGTAGTCATGGTATAATCGCCCCAGCGTGAGAGGGAGTCCTGGTAAGTAAAGCCGTCGTGCATTGTGGCTTCCCCCTGGGCGAGGTTATTCGGCGGGTCAGCGGCAAGGCGCCCGGCATAACGAATACCTGGGTATATGGATGAGCTGGACACGGAATAACCAATAGCCATGTTACCGTATATATCGACAGCTATACTAGGCATCCAGCGCCACAAACCATCGTTGCCGTTGGTCCAATGTTGCTGTTGCACAGGCGTCGCAGGGAAACTGCCGCCTGTAACATCGAATTGATACCAACTGATCGCAGTCGCCCCGTTCCCGATTACCGTGTGAGCGGCCCATAACGATTCGGTGCCGTTGCGGTTTTGGTAAACGACGGGCGTCATGAGTCTATCGCCCAGGGTATCCAGCTTTACTGCAGTATTCCCCTGAGGCACGGCGCGTTCACCGCTCTCGACAAACGAGCTCACCGTGATCGCGGCGTTTGGAGAGTGATTCGCGCCCATGCCGAGAGTTGAATTTGCCGGCGTGCCAAAATCGACATGGAAGCGCCAGCCCTTCACCTTGTTCAGGGCCCCGGGCGCGGCGTCGATGGCAAGCAGAAACTCGTCCTCTCCCGTAGGAGGCGCACTGCCGTTGCGAAAATTAGCCGCAAGCAAGCTTTGGGAAGCGCCCAGACCGGCTGGAGGGATGGTAAAGGCGATGGCAGTAGGGTTTGGTCTTCCTGTCCCGGCCAGCATCGCCGCGCGATCGAGCGCGAAAACGCGCACACCTTTAAAGGTGTTGTAATCCGTCCATAGGTCGACCGTCAGGAAATAGGCATTTTGGGCTGGGCTCCCGCCAGAGTTCCACATCGCGAACTTTGGGTAATCGCCGAACTGGTTCGGGTTCGCTCGATCTACCTGGAGTGCGTAAAGGAACCAGCCGCCGCTGACGGGATCGTTGGTCTGGGACACGCCGATGCACTCCCAGAAGGAGTCGCCTGGGAATCCGGTCCCCAAGGCAAAGTCGCTTATCAGCCAGCGATCTGCGATCGGATCATAGAGAGTAAAAGGGTCTCCCTGATTATTGAAGGCGCAAGGAGTGCCCGCCAACCCCGCAAAGAATGAATCGTATGAGTTGCCCGATAGGGAATCGCCGTTCTTGTTAAAGATCACGAACGATCGATTGACCGATTGGACGTAATGGTTCAGGCCGACATCGCCATCGTTGTCGGGCACTGGATTGAAGCCGTCGTCGGACAGTCCATCAAACGTCAGCAGAGGAGGCGGCATAGTGGGCGCCGGCCGCCAAGCGTTTTTGAGTAAGTTCTGAACGTTCGCCAAGCCGGCGGATCCGGATCCTGACGGGGCGCTTGGCTGGTTCGTATCGACGTGTGGATAGCGCGTCAGAGGACCTCTCTCCTCGAATTCCTTCTTTGGCGCAACGTAAGGCAGGCTTCGCAAGTCCTGGTCCAGACGGACCGGACCGATCATCCTCACCACGTCTGGTGTCTGAGTGCCGGGGGTATCCTGATTGGTTTTTGCCCCTTTTGCCTGGGCGAACACGTTCGAGAACGCGCCCATGCCAGATAGCGCTACCGCGACGCCGGCTAGGCAAAAAACAGCAGCAAGTAAAATGCGAAGATTAAAGAACGCTGATCGTGAAGTGGATTTCTTTTTCACAGATGACCTGGAGCTAGCTCCCTCTGCGGCAAAGCCGGGCTACCGCATCGTGCCGTGAAGCGCCCAAGCGTGTGAAGACGTTTCTGTGTCATGGGAGGTTTGGGGCTTGTGGAACCGTCTTCTCGAGGAGCCAAACCTTTCGAAGGAAGGGTCCCGCAAGTTAACGTGACGCTTTTAGCGGGCGCCAAAAAACGTGTCAATGCTATTTAGAATGCGGCCACCAAAAACTGAGGTAGCTCAGCAAGTCGTGTGGAACAAGCCGCCAACGGGTTCGGTTTGCGCGAGTTTGTTGTAAAGCGCTACAGCATGCTGCGTCGGCAAAACGTGCACAGCGATTTGGCGTTCCTTCAGAAAATCCAGCGTTTCGCGCGGCACGTGAAGGCACTCGGCCATTCCACGCGAGAGCACGACTACTTTCGAGCCGTGCTCCAGCAATTCCTGCACATCGGCAATTTGAATACCTGGCTTGTGCGCAGTTCCTGTCTCACGCCAATTCCATTCGCATGAGCCGCCGGGAAAGAGTTTTGCATCTTTGTACGGTTCGGCTTCACCCTCGATCTCCAGCCGGCCCCACGAAACATGCTTGATCCGCGGCGAACGATTGCTGTTCTGCATGATTGTAGAGTCCGATGTTGTGCTTGAAAGTAAATCGCCGGTCAATTGCGGCGCGCACCGGAGTGACGCGCCCTACCAACGACACTACTCTCTCCGATGAAACTGACGTTTCTCGGCACGCGCGGTGAAATTGAGAGGCGCACGCGACGCCATCGAATGCACACGTCACTGCTAGTTTCGTATCGCAGCGCAAACGTCATGATCGACTGCGGACTTGATTGGCTGGGAAGACTGAAGCGCGTGAGTCCGCAGGCGATCGTCCTCACACATGCCCATCCCGATCACGCGTGGGGATTGAAACAGGGGGCGCCGTGTCCGGTGTATGCGCCGGAAAGAACGTGGCAGGAATTACAGCATTATCCGATCAAAGATCGCGCCGTAATTAAAGAACGGACGCCGACGAAAATTTGTGGAACCACATTCGAAGCGTTCCCGGTCGAACATTCCATTCTCTCCCCGGCGGTCGGATACCGAGTGAATGCAGGACATGCGTGCATCTTCTACTCGCCGGACCTCATCTTTATTCACGAACGCAAGGCTGCGTTGGATGGCGTTAGAGTTTACATCGGCGACGGCGCCACGCTCACGCGCTCGTTCATTCGCAGGCGCGGCAAAGCACTGATCGGTCATTCGCCTGTCCGCACGCAACTCACCTGGTGTGAAAAAGAGAGCGTGCCGCGCGCCATTATCACGCATTGCGGATCGGAAATCGTCACAGGCGACGAGCGCGAAATCGCCGCAAAGCTTCGCGCCATTGCTGCCGAACGCGGTGTCGAGGTGCGCATCGCGTACGATGGAATGAAAGTGACGCTGTGACTTGACGCTTGTCGAAAGCGACGAGCGGACGCGTACGCACTCCGAAAGCTTCGCGAAAGCTGGCTGCGCGTTGCGAAATTTCGCACGAAGTGCTTTTGGAGTGCGGTGAGTCCTCGCACCACTTTGGGATTTGGACTCGAATTTGGAGGTTGGAACTTGGCGTTTAGTTTTCGTCATGTCGTTGCGCCTTTTTCTCTTCGGCGACGTGATGACCGGGCGCGGCATTGATCAGGCGCTGCCGCATTCCGTCAATCCGGTTTTGTACGAACCGTACGTGCGCGATGCGCGCGAGTATGTGCGTCTGGGCGAGAAAACCCACGGCGCCATACGGCGCCCGCTCAGGTTTGATTACATCTGGGGCGATGCGCTGCGCGAACTCGATCGGGCAAAAGTCGATTTGCGAATCGCCAACCTGGAGACGGCGATTACATCAGCCGAAACACCATGGCCCCACAAAGGAATCCATTATCGCATGCACCCGCAAAATGTTGGATGTCTTTCCGCCGGACGTATCAACGCATGCGCGTTGGCTAACAATCACGTGCTGGACTGGGGATATGACGGCTTGTCTGAAACGCTGCAAACCCTGGACGCGGCAGGAATTGCCCACTCGGGCGCGGGCAACGACGCTGATGAAGCCATGCAACCCGCAGTGCTCGATAGAGCCGAGAATGGTCGCGTGCTTTTCTTTTCGTTTGGATCAACGACCAGCGGCATTCCGCACGATTGGAAAGCGACCAGCATTTCTCCCGGAGTAAATCTTCTGGATGATCTTTCGGAAGCAACCGCAGCGCGGCTGTTCGATCAAATGCGCGCCCATCAACAGCCGGGCGACTTGATCGTTGCGTCAATCCACTGGGGCAGCAATTGGGGCTACGAAATTCCGCGCGAACAAGTCCTGTTCGCCCATCGCTTGATTGACGAAGGCGTCGCCATTGTGCATGGGCATTCCTCGCATCACGTGAAAGCAATCGAGGTGTTCAAAGGCCGACTGATTCTTTACGGCTGTGGCGATTTCATCACCGACTACGAAGGAATCAGCGGTTACGAAGCTTTCCGCGGCGATCTAGCGTTAATGCATTTCGTCGAACTTGATTCAGTCGGTGGCGAATTGATCAATGCGCGACTGATTCCGATGCAAATGCAGCGGTTCCGACTTGAACGCGCGTCGGGTGCCGATGCCAAATGGATGTGCAATCTCATCAGCGAACTCGGAGAGCCCTTCGGCACAAGAGTGAGCTGGGAAGATGGCAGCCTGACCCTCGGATGGTCGGCAGAATGACGAAATCGGAATGTCGAATGACGAAAGAATGACCGAAGCCCAAATGACGAAACCGATCTGCCCCGCGCGTTCGAGCTTCGTCATTGAACCAGACACGCTGCGAGTGCCCGCAGAAAGCGCTCGACTTCTGTTGGGTTCTTAAGCGAATAAACCGCCGCGGTGGGCTGCGGTTGCTCGCTGACGAGAATCCCAACACCGCGTTCCTTCAACGCGCGGAAAGCGTCTTCGTCGGTGCTATCATCACCGATGTAAATCGGGAGGACGTTTTCGCGCTCGAGCGCCAGCGCTTCCAACAGCCACATCACGGCTTTGCCTTTGTCCCACTCGATGGCCGGTAGAAATTCAAAAACTTTTTTGCCATCGATCCGGCGTAGTTCGCGATATCGAGCTGCTACCGCTTCGACGGCTTGCGTGAGCGTGGGCACGTCATTTTCGTTCACGTTGCGGTAGTGCGCGGCAATGGAAAAACGTTTCCGCTCCAATTGTGCACCCGAAATTTCGTCCAGCGGTTGGTACAATTCTTTTTCTGCCGCATCGAGATCGGCCAGATAGTCAGTACCCAATTCACGGCGGAATCCCGGACCGGCGATATCAAACCCGTGACTGCCGGCATAGACGATGCCGTCGAGATCAACGCGGCGACGAACATCATCCAGGTCGCGTCCGCTTAAAATCGCGATCGACACACGTGCGGCGAGTTCCCGTAACACCTGCCGCATTGAATCGGAGAGCCACGCGTCCTGCGGATGAGCTACGATTGGCGTGAGCGTCCCATCATAGTCGAGAAAAACAGCAAAACGTTTCCCTCGCGCCGGAGCGATTATCTGATCGAGCCGATCGAGCGCCGATGGAATCATATTCAGACTTTAACTCTTTTAACTCTTCAACGCTTTAACCCTTCAACGATTCAACGAAAGAAGTTAAACTGGTTGCAACATCGCAACTATAACTGTCGTTCAATGAATCGCCTGATCGTCGTTTCCAATCGATTGCCGTTCGCACTCGATTCGACTGGCGAGGATCTATGGACTGTCACACCGGCTACAGGAGGGCTCGTGTCCGCAATCGAACCGGTGCTGCGTGAACGAGGCGGAACGTGGATCGGCTGGCCGGGAATCGCGGGCAAAATCCCACAGGAACCGCTGACCAAGGCCACGCGCAATGCCGGTTACCAAGTTGTGCCGGTAGCTCTGAGTGAAGCCGAACGGGACGAATTTTACTACGGTTATTCCAATGAGGTGATCTGGCCTCTTTTTCACGATTTGCAAAATTTCTGCAACTTCGAGCCAGCATACTGGCAAGCTTACAAACAAGTTAACGAGCGTTACGCAGATGCCATCGCCCGCTGTGCGCAGCCGGATGATTTTATCTGGGTGCATGACTACCACCTAATGTACGTGGCCCGGGCATTGCGGCAGCGAGGCGTGTCCCCAGACCTTTCGCGATTAACGTTTTTCCTGCACATCCCCTTTCCGCCGTACGATATTTTTTCGAAGCTTCCGCAACAACAGCGGCTTCTGCACGCGCTGCTTCAGTTCGATTTGCTCGGGTTTCAGACGCGGCGCGATGTACGCAACTTCATGCAGTGCGTCCGGCGCGTGATGCTGGACGCAAAAATTATTCCTCGCCGCGACCTGCAATTAATCCGCTTTGAAAAACGCGATATTCGCGTCGGCCATTTTCCAATCGGGATCGATTTCGATTCATTTGAGAATGGGGCAAGATCCGACACGATCGCAAAAAAATCTCAGCAGCTGCGCGACACTTTTCCTGGTTGTCAGTTGATCCTTGGTTCCGACCGGCTCGATTACAGCAAGGGAATTCCCGAGCGCTTGCGCGCATTTCGCACCGCTCTGGAACGGCATCCGGAACTGCGCGGCGGCGCGGTCCTGATCCAGATCGTCGTGCCGAGCCGGGTGGAGATTCCCAGATATCACGAGTTCAAGCAACGCATCGACCGGCTGGTCGGCGACATCAATGGTCGCTTCTCAACCAGCACCTGGCTTCCGGTGCAATATCACTTTCGGTGCCTCGATCGAGACGATCTCCTCGCGCATTATCGCGGGTGCGACATCGCCTTCGTAACGCCGCTCAAAGACGGAATGAATCTGGTAGCCAAGGAATATTGCGCGTGCCGTATCGACGAAGATGGCGTGCTCATCCTCAGCCAGTTCGCCGGCGCGGCCGAGCAGCTCAAGTCCGGCGCTCTGCTCGTCAATCCTTACGATATCGAGCAGATGGCGGACACAATTGTGAAAGCATTCCGTATGACCCCAGCCGAGCGCACTGCGCGAATGAAACGGATGCGGCGCATGGTCCGTAAGGAGAATGTCTTTTGGTGGGTCGATTCATTTCTGAAAACCGGATCGAAACTCGCTGCTCGATCTGAACGAGTGGCTCGCCGGAAGCCCGTCAGCATCGCGCATTGAGCGCGACTCGAGGACCCCGTCACTCGTACTCCTGCTCTTACTCATCCTCGGGTCCCCTAGAATCGGAATTTGAACAAGAGCAGGTGTGTGAGGACAATGTCTTTTGGTAGGTCGATTCGTTCCTCAAGGCCGGAGCGAAATTGACTGCCTCACAGTCGCAAATTCCCAAGCAGCGATAACCCTGGCTGGGGTCTTAACACCACCGTTAAAAACAACTGCGCCATCGTCCCTTTCATGGCAGTCAAGAAACAATTGCTGTAGATAGTGTGGCTTCCACCAAGGCGTCGAATGAAAATGAGGAACCGAATCGCTGTCCTGCAGATGACAGCAGCTTTGTGGCTACTTCCGGCTTTGCTTGGTTGTAAACCTAAACCTAAAACAGAGCTCGCAGCCAAGGAAGTGATCGAGCAAACATATAAAGTCGAGCCGAACGCCAGCCTGCGCATCGCCAATCCTCGGGGCTCGATCACGATCCGAGGCGAGGATACGTCGGAGGTGCGGATACGAGCCGTCAAGTCAGCCTCGAACGCTGCCCAACTGAAGGAAATCACTCTGGATGTGACGGCGGAACCTGGTGATGTCTTAATCAAAACGGCATTCCCACGAAAAAAGAACATGCCGTTCTTCGCCGGCACGGCCGCTGTTGATTACACATTGTCCGTTCCGCGTAGCACCAGGATCGCACGCGTAGATGCGGACGACGGCAATGTCTCGATAGAGGGAATTCAGAATTCAAACGTTTGGGCAAACATAGTGAACGGCCAACTCAACATCCGAAACTGCTGCGGCGATCTTAAAGGAGCGGTGGCGAATGGTGCGCTCGATATGATCTATGGACGGTGTGAAGGACCGTACTTTTCGGCGGACGTCCAGGTGTTGAACGGAAATGTGCGGCTTTCCGTTGCACGCGGTGCCGCGTTGCGTGTTCGCGGCGAAACCGTAAATGGAAAAATCATGAACAACACCGGCGCGATGGTCGGACTTCAGGGCCAGCTTTTACGCAAGATAGATTTACCCTTCGGTAACGGCAGGCGCTGTGACCTTACAGTGCGCGTCACGTCAGGCGACATTACGATCGCTCCCGCGCAATCTGATTGAGCCTCGGCTTGTTGTCGCTCCTTTCCTGCTATTTAAGCGGTCCCGGCGCGAGCCGGTCTTGCACCGTAATGCCGCGCGCTTCCAATTCCTGCTGTAACCGCGGTGAAACCTGCCCCGAAAGCGCAACAAAAACGTTGTGGTTCTTGCCGGGTTGAGTAGCGAGTTTTTGCACATCGTTGATAAAGCCGGCCGCGCCTGACGTCCAAGCGGCGTAATCCCACTGAAATGCTACGATTGTTGTTCCGTCCTTACCGACGCAGATTGGAAAATCGCCAATCATCTCCAAACGAGCGAGCGGCTTTTCTTTGTGGATTTTGCTCATCAGAGCGGCTGTTTGGACGCAAAAAATTGCATCCGATTCATCGGAGCTCGTTTCAGCTGCTGTGTGAACAAATGCACCGCGATTGGCGACGCCATTGAGCGATTTGAGGAAGCGCTCTGTGTCTTTTTCCCTGGCGCCCAAACCGAGCAGCGTCTTTCGATTAATAATTTTCAAATCGGTGGGAGATTTTTCCCGTAGCATCTCATCAAACGAGGTGGTGACATCCGTAACGGTGAGCGCAGCTCCTGCGCCACCGCCGATAGGCATCGTTAGAATCGAAAATGTTGCGCCGCCAGCGAAAGACGCCCACGCGATTTGATCGAGCTCATGTTGCAACACCGTATTAGTGCTGTAAGGGATCCGCGATATCGGGCGTCGTTGTAGGAATGCTAATTCGATCTCACGCAACGAAAGCCCAAGTGATTGGTGCCGGTGTTGACCTCACCTTTACCACGCGTGCCGACGATATAACGTGAGCAATATTGCTCGTTACAAAGGAAGGAACCTCCGCGATGCACACGCTTTTTCTCGTTTGGCTCAGCTGCATCAAACGATGAATCGGGCCCTTGCGGATTGTCCGCGACAGCGCCTTTGTCTGCCAGCGTTTTGTAGTAATCCGGCCGATACCAGTCGCTGCACCATTCCCAAACATTGCCCGCCATGTCGTAAAGGCCGTAGCCGTTGGGCGGGAAACTTTTTACCGACGCCATCCCGGCGTAACCGTCTTCGCCGGCATCCTTTACCGGAAATTTTCCCTGCCACGTGTTCGCCATCCATTTTCCACCAGGTCGAAATTCATCGCCCCACACGTACGTTTTTCCCGATAACCCGCCGCGCGCGGCAAATTCAAACTCTGCTTCAGTTGGCAGACGTTTCCTGGCCCATTTCGCGTACGCTTGCGCGTCGGGATAAGCGATCTGCACCACAGGATGATTCTCTTTCCCCTTGATATTGCTTTGCGGTCCGAGTGGGTGACGCCAGTTAGCGCCTTTGACGTAGCTCCACCATTGATAATGATCGGTGAGTGGAACTTCGTGATCGGTCGGCGCAAACACCACCGAGCCTGCCACAAGATTTTCAGCCGGCGCCGTCGGAAATTCTTCCTTCGTCGGCGTCCGTTCCGCAATCGTGACGTACCCGGTCGCCTTAACAAACTTCTCGAACTGTTCATTCGTCACCGGTGTTGCGTCCATCCAAAAGCCGTCGATTCGGACGCGGTGAACGGGTTCTGCGTCATTGGAAGCCATCGGCATCTCGTGACTACCTTCGCCGTTTACAACTGCGCCCATCGAGAATTCGCCGCCAGGAATCCAGACCATGCCTTTCGGCGCTTTGCCCGGCGCCTTCGTTTTGTTGGACTCTGTCGGCGCGAATGCGGAACTACCCTCCTGCGCGTGGAGCAGCTGTGCCAGAGCCGAGCTGAAACTGACAACTGCAATAAGAGTAAAAATGATTCGGCTCACGTCAGTCTTCGATCGTTGCTGCGATGTCTTCTGCGGTTTCCACAGTTTTCTTGTCAGCCGCGCTCAGGTTTGATGGCTTCGTGTCGATTGTCACCTTGAAGATTTTGCCGGTGAACTTGTTGTCACCCTGCTTGTAATCGTTAGATATAGCGGTTTCAGCATCCTCACCCACGTCGGCGCCTTCATCTCCAGAGAAGGCATAAGGCTGGGTTTTCGGAATCCGTCCTGTCGCGACTTGTTGGCCATCCACGTATAGGGCGCACTTACCTCCTGAGCCAGGTTTTGGCGCATCAACTATGAACTCATATTTGATTTCATGTTTCCCCGGAGAAAGAGCCGTCTGACCGCCAATGTTTGTCCGTTCGACTCCAAAATAATTGTACTCGTGATGGACCTTTCCTTCTTTCATGTAGAGCACCCAACCGCCGAAGGCGCCTGCCTGTGCGATGATCACACCACTCGTGTTGGCATCTTTCAATTCAACGGGCGCAGTAATCGTGTAGGAGCGGTTCTTCACATTGATGAAGGCGTTTTCGGCCATGCCAGTCATCCCCGAATAAACCGTCAGTGACGTGCGATCACCCATTAGATCGGGTCTCCCGGCGATGGCCGCATTAAAACGCTCCGACCTGCGGTCGTCGATAGGCAGCACGTGGTTCTTGATCGCCTCCTTCGTGAAGAGGTCCTGAAGCTCTTTTAGCTTTGCAGGATTCTGCGCAGCCAGATCGTGGGCCTCGCTGAAATCTTCAGCCACGTGATAAAGTTCCCAAGTATCCTTGGAGAGCGGCGGAAGGGCGACCATCAGCCAAGGGATGGAATGACGAGTACACGCCACCCAGCCGTCGTGATAGATGCCGCGATTACCAAACATTTCGAAATATTGAGTCGTGTGCGTCTCTCTGGCCTTCGGATTGTCGAACGTATAAATCATCGAGGTCCCATCAAAAGGCCGTTGCGCTGTTCCGTTCACGCTCTTGGGGAAAGGCAAGCCGGTGGCCTCCAATACAGTAGGCGCAATGTCCGTGACATGAGTGAACTGGGAGCGGACTTCTGCCTTGGCTTTAACTCGCGTTGGCCAATGTATAACTACACCGTTCGTGGTTCCGCCGTAATGCGACGCGATTTGCTTGGTCCATTGGAACGGAGTGTCGCCGGCCCACGCCCAGCCAATCGCATAATGAGGGAAGGTGCTCGCGTCGCCCCAATTCTCCAGGTGAGGCATATTGATCTCGGCGGTGTTAATTATTCCATTCAGCGCCATCATCTCGTTATAGGCGCCTTCCGGTCCACCTTCTGCGCTGGCTCCGTTGTCGCCCACAATGTAAATGAACAAAGTGTTGTCCAGGACGCCCATTTCCTGAAGGGCATCCACCAGTCGTCCCACCTGTTCATCGGTATGCTCCGCAAAACCGGCGAAAGTTTCCATTTGGCGGGCTTCGAGTTTTTTCTGATCTGGTGTCTGGGAATCCCACGAAGGAATTTCCTTGGGCCGCTTCGTTAGCTCTGCATTCGCCGGGATAACGCCCATTTGTTTTTGCTTGGCAAATGTCTGATCGCGAAGTGCGTCCCAACCCTGATCAAACTTACCCTTGTATCGATCGATGTAATCCTTCGGCACATGGTGCGGAGCGTGTAGTGCGCCGGTGGCAAAGTAGACAAAGAAAGGCTTGTCTGGAGTTAACGAGTGTTGCGCCTGCATCCAGGCGATCGCCTGGTTGGTCATATCGACAGTAAAATGGTAATTGGCATCGTGCGGGGGCTCTACTCGGATGGTTCCATCGAAAATGGCGGGCGCCCACTGATTGGTCTCGCCTCCGATGAAGCCGTAAAATTTGTCGAAACCGGAATGCGTCGGCCAACGGTCGAGCGGCCCGGACACTGCGACCTCCCACGGCGGCGTTTCGTGATACTTGCCGAAAGCAGCCGTGCTGTATCCATTGAGTCGCAAAATCTCCGCGAGCGGTGAAACACTTTGCGGACGGATTCCGGTATTGCCAGGAAATCCGGTGGCGAGTTCCATGATTGCGCCCGCATTGTTGACGTGATGATTACGTCCCGTTAGCAACGCGGTGCGAGTCGGCGAACAGAGCGCCGTAGTGTGAAAATTGTTCAGGCGCAGCCCGCCGTCGGCGAGTTTGTCGAGCGCCGACATCTTGCACGGCCCGCCAAAGGCGCTCGATTGCCCGAAGCCGATGTCATCAAGCAAAACGACGACGACGTTCGGCGCTCCCTTCGGTGCTTTGACCTCAAAGCGTGGCGGCGCCTTGGCGTTGCGCGCGTCAAGCTCCGTGATCGTAGGCGGCTTAGGCTCGGGGACCGGAAGGACAGTTCGATCGATCTGCTGCGCCGCCAACGAGAACGGTAGCATGATCGAGATGGCGACCAGCGACCGTATCACTGGTGAGTTCTTCTGCTGCATTTCTGATTTCATGGTGGTTGTTGCTTTCGCTTTTTTTCACTCCCGTAATATTTCGTTTCCGTTTTTTTCCGCTCGACCGCTAAGTTGCAGCTTTGGCGGTAAGCCGTTCTTGAGTTGGAGAACTTAGAATAGTTTAGAAATTAACGGTTTCGATGTAAGGACCGTTCAACTCAGTTTTCTTGGTGAAGCCGCCCGATATGTAGTTGTACTTCATGCGCGACGAGGGTATGGCGAGACGCTGCATCTGCAGATCACAACAGAAGGAAGCAGAGGAAACGGTTACCGCGGTGTTTCGTAAGGCGGCTCGTCTGTTGCAATCGGGGTGCTTTGCATCGGCGGATTGATCAGCTGGAAAATAACAGCTGCAGCAATAGCGGCTCCGAAGTTCGCAAGCAGATAAATCCAGATGTTTCCCCAACTCGAAATACCAAGGATACAAATACCCAGGGCGACTGCTGGATTAAATGCGCCGCCCGAGATGTCACCGACCGCGAACGCGCCAGTCATCACTGTCATGCCGATTGCAAGACCGTAAAATGAATTTCCTGAAGTGCCTTCCGCCGTGGCTGCGTTCAACACGACATAGACCAGCGCGAACGTGAAAAGAAATTCCGCAACCAGCGCCGGACCAACCTGCGGCGTGATCGGAGTGACAGAGACGCCGGCACGAAGGATTTTGCTCACTATTAGTGCGGCGATCGCGGACCCGGCGAGCTGTGCCAACCAGTAAGGCACCACGTCGGTGACGTTCACTTTACCCCGGATCAAGACGCCCAGCGTTACCGCCGGGTTATAATGCGCGCCGGAAATATGGCCGCCAGCGTAAACCATTACCATGAGCGCTGCGCCGATGGCGAGCGGCGCGATCACACCCGCACCTGGGCCAATTCCCGTGCAGCCAATCGTCAGGACAAGGAAGAAAGTTCCGATGAGTTCCGCGATATACTTGTTCATGGGTTACGTTCTTACCCGACACAGCTTGAGAAAAGCAAGACACATCAACAATGGGACTTAGGTCTTATCGCGGTGAGACACTGACGAGCGATGAAGGGCGAAACATCCAACGCGAAACAAGGATGTAATGTTCGCCAGTCGCATTGAGGCCGTCATTCTCGGTCAGAAAGCCGGCAGCGGCGTTGGTCCGAAGAATAACCGCAACATCTTTTCCTTGCCGATCACGCGCGCCAGTTCGCGCACCGTGCAATAAACCAGGACCAGCAAGAACAGGATGATCTCTTCCGCCCAGAAATGCGGCCACACAATTTCGGTCAGCAGTTTCTCATTGCCGGCGATGATGCCGCTGGCCTGCCGCGAGAAATCGATAAGCCGCTCCACATAGTGAATAAGGGTAGCCATGAGCATGTAGATCGCGGTCTTCCATGCGATATTGTAAGCGAGTGGCTTGTTTGGGTAGCGATTGATCGGTGGTAACATGTCCGCGATCAGTACCGCCTTGCCGAGGATCAGCGACGCGATTGCAATCGACATCGTGGACAAAGGCTGAAAATGCGAGCCCTTGGCAATCAGCACGCGGATAAACGCGAGCAGGTGCAGCGCTACAAAAAAGAAGATCGTCGGTGGCAGGATCGCGAAAAATTCTTCCTTGAGCTTCTCAAATATTTTGTGCATGGCATTCCTTTGTTCACTACGGACTCAGTCGTTCAATCGGTACGTTTAACCATTCCGCAGCTTCAGAGCGGTCTCTGAAAACATGCACGTTGATCGGGGAACCCTGAGTCAATAAGGCGTGCAACCGCGCGTAATGAATCATTGTCGAATCCCGAGCGAGGATCGCCGACTTTACCGGTGGATGCCCGGCGTAGGCGAGACGGCGACAGAGAGAGACTTGAATGACATATTTGAAGTTAAGCTCAACCTCATCGGCTGCCAGCGTATCGGAGAATCGATTGAACGGCGCCTGCAACCTGGCTTCAAGATCTTCGAGGACGTCTACGACTTTTTGAACAGCCGCCTCGTCGATCACTCCGCGCGGTCGATAGATGAGCAGACGAATATCGTCGTGAAACTCAACGTCTGGAGCCAGTTTCATCGGTTGCCCGGATTGTCACACAAGCCGGCAGCGAGAACGAGGAATTTTCGCCGTTAACTCTGCTTACTTCTGCTTGATTATGTTTCGGTCTCACGTTTAGCCGTCGGCGAATTTCGGAGCCAGCCGCTCGATTGGCACGCCGAGCCATTGTGCGGCGTCTTCTCGTTGTTGGAATATTCGAACATTGATCGGGGAGTCCTCAGTGATTATGGCATGCAGCTGGCAATAATGGATGATCGTGCTGTCGGTGGCCAGAATCGCGGATTTCACTGGAGGCCGATCGCCGTAGGAGAGGACCCGATAGAGAGAAATCTGAATCACGTATTGGTAATTCAGCTCAACCTCATCGTGACGACAGGTATCGAAGAATCGATTGAAAGGCTCCTGCAGCTTGGATTCGAGCTCTTTGATAATGCCGACGATCTTGTCGACCGACTGCTCGTTCAACACACCGCGCGGCCTGTAAATGAGCAGACGAATGTCTTCGTGAAATTCTATATCAGGCGGAAGTTTCATTTCGTTCATTTGCTCTACACAAGAGCCTAGAAGTTGATTCCGGTTTGCAGGAACGGTCCGTTCAACTCGTTCTTGTCCGTGAAGCCGGCCTTCCTGTAGTCGTACTTCATGTAACGCCAGCCAACCTGCGTCCAAATCTGACGCGTGAGTTGAAATTCGAGCCCGCCTGCCACTTGGTAGCTCCAGTCAGTACTATCCACCGATTCCCGTCGGATGGTTCGTCCTTCCCGGCGCAGTTCAAACGCAGTGTCAGCGTTGGCGTTAAAACCACCGACATCGCCTTCCGCAAAAAGCTTCGTGGCTTTCCAGATCTTCACCCTCCCGCGGAGACCGATCACGGGATCGCCCCAGTCAATTGAATCCGAGAAGTCCAAACGCTTCCGGATTCCCAGTAACTCGCGGAGACGGATGAGGCGCGCATCGCCGTTATCGAAAATGCTCAGATCGCCCATCAAATAGGTCCACCGGGCGCCAGCAAAGAGGGTAAGGTTTGCGTTGTCACAATTGATCAGCCGATAACCAACGAATCCTTCCGCAAGCGCGTTTTTGATGTGCACATTGGCGTCGGTAAAAAGCAAACCAGGGAGCGTCGCGGAAGTACCCACCTCAATGTACTGACCATCTACCCAGAATTCCCAACGCTGATAACGAGCGTTAACCGAGAGCGCGACCGGAAAATGCGTCAGGTGTTTGAGCAACTGGGTGAACTTGACGTCGGATGAGGCCACGAGGCCTTTGACTCCACTGTCACCAGAAATACCCGCCATCCACCCAGGAACACCGATGCGGATTTCAAATGGCGCCGGTGTCTCGCACCAGCTTTTCTCGACGAGCGGCGCTTCCTTCGAGCTAGTTTCGTATTGCTCGGTCCCAGCGAGAATGAGTGATGGAAATAGAAAAAGTGCTGCCGAGAGAAATTGATAAAACACGCGACCTGTTAAGAGCTGGTTATCCACAACGTTGCCGATTTGTATTCTAGTTGAGACGTCATGACCAACTATTTCGCGTATGAATCAGAACTTGAGGCTCGCGGTGAAGTTGAACCCATCGCCTTCGAATCGTTTGCTGAGGTCGAAGTCGTGGATCCAGCGCGACGTGACCATGGCCCAGCTCCTGAAAGCTCAGGGTTATGCCCACCTTTGATAGCCCGGTTCGCAGCGTGCACTGACCGGTGATGAAGGACGATCGTCCTGCAGTGCAACTTTGCTCAGCGTAATAGTCGGTAAACATTATGCCTTCCTTGGCGATGCGATCGATGTTCGGCGTGCGGTAACCCATTACGCCCATCGAGTAGGCGCTGACGTTGGTTTGCCCGATGTCATCGCCAAAGATGACGAGGATGTTTGGTTTCTTGCCGGATGACGGTGTAGGTGATTGCGCGCTGGCAATGCCAGGCACGATTAACACGCACGTTAGCGCGAGCTTAAGTATGGTAAGGAGTAGCTTTGCTTTCATACGTTTTGGTTTGTTAGTGGTTTGTTAGGTAAAAGAGTTATCTGGCAGCAGGCGGGAAAATGATTTTCCAATCATCTTTCATGCTGACTACGATCCAGTCTTTGGCCAATGCTTCGTCCCATGCTTTGTCGAGTCTTCCGACATCGGACTTGCGGTCGTAAGCCCATTCGCGTTCAGCATCGTCGTGGTGGACGATGAAGACGAAGCGCGCGCCAGATCCAGCCATTGTCCACTCGAGCATTTGTTGATCGCCATCGGAATTCCCAAATGCCGCAATAGGTCGGCGGCCAATGAAAGTCTCAATACCGATTGGTTTTCCCTGTTTGTCATCAATGAATTGCACTTCAGGGAGCCTCAAAAGCACCGGGTTCCCATCACGGATTTCGTACTTCATTTTGCTGCTGCTACCGACGACCTGCTGCGGCGGAATCCCGTACGTCTGTTCGGCAAAGCAACGCATGAATTCGACGCCGCCGCCGGACGCGATGAAAGTTTTGAACTCGTTTGCGCGCAGATAGGCGAGTAGCTCAAGCATCGGCTGGTAAACCATCTGAGTGTAGAGTCGTCCGGTCTTAGGGTGCTTCGCTGTGTGCAGCCACTCCTTCACAATTTTATTGAATTCATCCGTAGTCATCCCAGTGTGCGACAGAGCCATCAAAGCCATCATTGATTTGCCGTCCGCAAGAAGAGCTTTCATGTCGCCAGCAAGAATGTACTTGAACGGCGCCTTTTCTTTCCATTCGGGATGTTGCTGCGCGAGCGCCTTCACCCGGTCGATCGCGAACTGGAACTGAAAATAAATCGGCTTCTCCGCCCAAAGCGTGCCGTCATTGTCGAAAGTGGCGATGCGCTCGTCAGGCTTAACGAAATCAGGCGAGCCTTGCTCTGTTACGCGCTCGACGAAATCAATGATCGCTTTCTTGGGCGCAGTCTCGTTCCAGGAGGGTAACTGATCCTGCGCGCGAACGGCTGACACACATGAAAGGATCACCAACGCGACAGTGGCGAGTTTCGCTTTCATGGCTGGCTCTAACCGTCAGAAAACGAGCATGAGGAATCTTACTGACTGAGTTAAGACATGCTCATCTTTCTATTATGAAAATCACTTTCTTGTCGGCCGCTTAGTCGCGCCGTGGCGCGATGTGTTTGCTTACCACCAAAGACCGCGCGGTCCCCACGCCCCGTACCACTGCCAGGCGGCATCGGCCTGCATTTGCGCTGCCATGTAACGCTCCTGCGCGATCTGTTGCTGAATAGCCAGCTGTTGGTAGCGTTGATATTCCTGTTCGCGGCCGACGTAGGCTAGACCTGCTTTCTCATCTTTGTAAACGTAGAAGACTCCTTTTCCTTTTATCGTGGCGCGTTCAACCTGGTAAGGTGGCAGCGCCGCATAGATTTGCTGTTGCTGCGGCGTTTGCGGCGTGCGCGCGCGGAAGCCGGCTGCCGAGAGCAGCGATGTTGTGTTCCCTGATTCCAGCCCAGCGCAGCCAGCCACCAAGAGCGCAACAGCAGCAACTGCGGCAAAGACGAGAACGATGTTTAATTTGGTTGTTTTTGTTTTCATGGTCTTGTTAAGGATTGAATTGGCAAATATTTCGAGCCTGAATTGGCTCGTCCGGAATGCTCGCCTTCATGCGATGAGTACATCCTGCCCTTAAATTGGCGCGACCAACGGAAGGGAGAAATAGGACTTAAGTCCTACAGACCGAAATCAGAAGCTAGAAGGTTGAAGTAAGAAGTTCAGGCCTGACTCAAGGTGTCGCGCACCGCACCGATAAATTTCTCGTCGTTGAACGGCTTCATGAAAAATGCGACCGGACCAATCGCCATTGCCGTCGCGCGCGCGGCCAGATCTTCACGCGCGGTGATGACAATTACTTTGGTGCGCGGCGAAATTGCGCAAAGCTGGGCCAACACTTCCAAGCCGGTGACACCATCCATCCAGATGTCGGTTACGACCACTGGAACATGGTTTTTGCCGGCATAGTCCAGAAAATCTTGCGCTTTGTTGAAAGCACGAACTTTCAATCCTTCGGAGGCGAGCAGGTACTGCATCGATTTGAGCACCGAAGGATCGTCATCCACGATGCAGACTTCATTTGTTTCGGCGTCAGTCGAATCGCTCATGCAGCCGCCTTGCTCCTTTGAATGTGGCCACGAGCTGCCGGAAGACGAACAACCATGCGCGCGCCGCGATCAGGCGCATTCTCCGCCGTGATGGTGCCCCCGTGCGCTTCGACAATTGACCGGACGATAGCCAGTCCCATTCCCATGCCTTTTTGCTTTGTAGTAAAGAAGTGATCAAACACTTTGTCCGGGCGATCCTTAGGCAACCCAATTCCAAAGTCGCGCACGCTGACTTCGGCCACATCTCCCTTATCTGACCGACTACTGATTACCACACGGCGTTCTGACAGCGGCAGCTGTTCCACCGCGTCGAGCGCATTCATAATCAGGTTTAGTAACACCTGTTGGATCTGAACAAGAGCGGCGTGCACCTGCGGAAGACGTGGATCCAAATCTGTAGTGACAACGCTTTCGCGGTTAAGGATATCAGAGCTAACAAGGCGAACGGTATCGGTAATAACAGAATTGAGGTCTAACAGAGTCTGTTCACTCGTTTCCTTGCGTACCAGGCTTCGAATTCCACGGATCACTTCGCCTGCCCGCTGACTGTCAGCGACCATTTGCTGCAATAATTCTGGCAGCAATACGGGATCCAAGTTGCCCCGCTCGAGAAAGCGGCGCGCCGCAGAAGCATTGTTCGCGATGGCGGTAAGCGGTTGATTGAGTTCGTGCGCGAAGGACGCAGTCATTTCGCCCATTAAAGCGACACGATTTCGATGCGCCATTTCTTCGCGTTGAACCTGCACCTGAAGTGCGGCCTGCTTTTGCGCGCTAACATCAAGTGTAACGCCGATTGTTTCCAACGGGTTCCCATATTCATCCTGAAGACAACGCCCTCGCATGATGACCCAACGTGTTTTGCCATATGGCAAAAGGAGGCGGTGCTCGCTCTCGAAGGTGCTCTGCAGGGCGCAGCCGCGGTCGTACTCCGCTTTGACTGCTGCGCGTTCATCAGGATGTATGCGTGAAAGAATCAGATCACACGTCAACGGCAGCTTCGAGTCGAAGCCATAAATGCGACGTCCTTTATCGCTCATCCAGGCATTTCCTTCCGGGTACAAAACCCAGAAGGCGAGGTCGGCTGACTCAGCAGCCAGACTAATACGGGCATCGCGCTCCCGCAGAATCTCCTGCTGCCGCTGACGATCAATAGCGATGCCGGCAATGTGAGTTGCGATACTGGTCAGTCGATCTTCCTCGGGATACGGTCCTCGTTTTTCCTGGCGATACATCGCAAATGAACCCAGGACCTCGCCACGAGAAGAAAGGATCGGGGTCGACCAGCACGCACGCAGCCCGCATATCTTGGCAAAATCGCGATAATCCGTCCAGAGCGGATCGGTCATGACATCTTGCACAATCACGGGCTTGCGCGTGAACATGGCGGTGCCACAGGAACCGTTGCGCGGTCCGATCGGCGCGCCGTCCACTGCCTTAACATACGCTTTGGGAAGATTTGGCGCCGCGCCGTGGCGGACATGTTTTCCATCGCGATTCAAAAGGAGGATGGAACAACGTAGTCCTTCCGCCTGCCCCTCCATAAGAAGAACAAGCTCAGTCAGGACCTGCGAGAGGGGCGTGTCGGCCGCGATCATTTCCAGGACCCGACTTTGTCCGGCGCGAAAAAATTCTTCCTCTTTGATTTGAGTGATGTCGCGGCAAACGATGACGCCGCCTAACAGATCACCATTAGCGCCGCAAAGCGGGCGACCAGTAGTTCGCGTCCAGATGCCGTGGGGCGCCTTTTCGTGTCGGACGAACATCTCAATGTTGTCGACCTCCTCACCGCGAATCGAGCGTGTCATAGGCAATTGATCGTGCGGAAACGGAGTCACCTTGTCCGGCAAGTACAGTCCGTAATGATGCGACCATTCGGCTGGCGGCATTTGCATTGCACCTTTTCCGAACATGCGCTCGGCAGCCGGATTAAAGACGAGAAAGTTCTTGTCCTTGTCGGCGACGATGACGGCATCGCCCATGTTGGACAAGATAGAGCGCAGGATTTCGTTGGTACGAGAGAGCTCGGCAGTCCGGTGCGCAACTTTTTGTTCCAACTGGTCTCGACTCTCGCGCAATGCCTGCTCCAATTCCCGTTGCTCAGTGACATCGGTGTTGGTTCCGAACCAACGGACCACTCGCCCCTCTGCATCTTTGATCGGAAGAGCGCGCGAAAGGAACCACCGGTATTCGCCGCTCTTACTTCGCAGCGGAAACGTATCTTCCCATGGCTCACCGGTGTTGAATGCGACTTTGATCCGTTCGACGACTCGGCCCACTTCATCCGGATGATGGACCTTTTGCCAGCCCCATCCTTGCATCTCTTCGAGCGTGGTGCCGGTGTAATCGTACCAGCGATCGTTATACCAAAAGATGTAACCCTCGCGATCGGCCATCCATGCGAGTTGCGGTATGGAATTAGCTAGCGTACGAAATTGTCGCTCATTCTCACGCAATGTTTCTTCGGCGCGTTTTCGCTCGGTGATGTCGCGCAAGTAGGCCGTGAAAATCGGCGACCCATTGACCCGGGTTACGCTGATCGCAAGCGCTACCAGAATCTCACTACCATCCCGACGCAATGCCTCGATTTCGATTAGCTTCCCAATCAACGGGCCTTCGCCAGTTTTTAGATAACGAGCCAGCCCTTGTCGGTGTCGCTCCCGAAGTCTTGGCGGGATAATCAGTTCAGCCAGCTCTTTGCCAACTGCCTCATTACGACTAAGGCCGAATACCCGCTCCGATGCCGGGTTGAACTCCTGCACCCGCCCACTCGCATCCATGGTGATGATGCAATCGAGCGCCGAGTCGAGGAAAGTGCGGCTCAGCGCCTCCAGCGTTTCAGCTGGATCCAACGTTCTATCTCGTTGCTGATCCACAGCGGTCTTACCTCCCCGATAAATTATACCGATGCTACCTCCGCGTTTCTACGGATTACAATCCTGTAATTGTTACAATCCAATGACAAAGCGTCATTCCTTGGCGCCATTGGGCGGGAAAATCGTTTTCCAATCGTCTTTCATACTCAGAACGATCCAGCCCTTCGCCGTCGCTTCGTCCAGGCTTTATCGAGTCTGCCAACATCCGACTTGCGGTCCGAAGTGGCTTCCCCCGAAACGGTGCATGTGGGCGGTCGCATCAATTGAAACCGGTGAAGCCGCTGCATTGTTAATCCACCGCCGCCAGAGCCATGCGAACAGCAGTGAGAAATTCTTCGTCATCGAATGGCTTGTTGAAAAATGCCGAGGCACCCGCACTTAACGCGGTGGAACGAACGAGCGGGTCTTCCTTTCCAGTAAAGACAATGACCCGCGTGGAAGGAGAAATGTCGCGCAGCCGCGATTGCACTTCGAGGCCGTTCATCGTCGGCATCCACACATCGATCACTGCAATCGGAGGACGATGAGTTTTGGCATATGCCAAAAACTCTAACGGGTCAGAAAATTGTTTGACGTTCCAGTCGGCGGAGAAGAGCAGACGAGTTATCCCCTTCAAAACAGCGGGATCGTCATCCAGCAAACAGATATCAGCAGGAGTGGAGTCAAACAAAGCATGTCGAGAATAGGCCCCCGACTACTGGTATGAAATTAGACTTTAGTCTTATGCCCGGCAAAGGGGGCGATGGACGCTTTTTGAGTCAAATGCACTAATTCGGCCACCGATCTCACTCGGAGCTTTTGCATCAAGCGGCCCCGATGGACTTTGATCGTCTTCTCTTTAGTACCGAGCTCGCCTGCAATCTGCTTGTTAAGCAAGCCCGTCGTAACAAGCTGCATCACCTCGAACTCACGCGGTGTGAGTAGATCGAGAAGTTCCCGAGCCTTGCCTTTTTCGACGGCGCGGCTGCGCTGGTCCGCTGAGCGCATCAAAGCGCGTCCAATACACTGGAGCAATTCGGCGTTTCGGAATGGCTTCGGAAGAAAGTCGACTGCGCCCGCCTTCATTACGCGAGCACACATGGGAATGTTGCCGTGGCCTGTGATGAAGATGAGTTGTTCCTCGCGACGGCGCTGAATCAATGCCTCCTGGACATCGATGCCATTAAGCCCCGGCATCCGAACATCGACGATTACACAGCAGGGGTCGGGGTGCGGACTACGCGCCAAAAAATCCGCTGCAGAGTTGAAAATTTCGCTCTTGTAGCCAGCCGAGCGCAGCAATCGCGAAAGCCCTTTTCGGACCGACGCATCATCGTCGATTACAAAGACCAGGCTGTTTGGAGGAATCATTGATCAGGCAGCCGTGCTTATCGGTAGAGTAAAATGGAATCGTGCACCTCCGCCCTCGGCGTTTTCTGCGTCGATCGTGCCGGCGTGCGCTTCAACGATCGAGCGAGCGATGGCGAGCCCCATTCCCAAGCCTTCCGCCTTGGTCGTAAAGAATTGCTCAAACAGGCGGCTTCTCGCTTCCGGCGAAACGCCGACCCCGTAATCGCGCACGCTGACGCGAACAGCGCCATCAGCATTTTGCTGAGTATTAATTTCGACTTCACGCGTCGATACCGGGGTCTCAGGCATAGCTTCGAAAGCATTCACGACAAGATTAATCAAGACCTGCTGAATCTGGATCGGATCAGCTTCGACCATCGGCAAGTTCGTATCGAGCGAAGTCTTCAACTCACACCAGTGGAGTAATGCATCGGAACTAAGTATGTGGACTACGTTCGTCACAATATCATTCAAGTTGATCCGCTGCCGGCCCATCTGTTCTTTCTTTATCATGCCGCGGATTCCGCGAACGACATCGCTGGCGCGGCGCGCATCAGCGCCGATGTCAGCGAGAAGTTCCCGGATCTCTTGTAGATCCACATTGCCCCGATCAATAAAGCGCTGTCCGGCGCCGGCATTGCTCACAATTCCTGCAAGCGGTTGATTCAATTCGTGCGCAATGGAGGCGGACATCTCGCCTATCAACGCGACACGACTCAGATGACTGAGCTCGTCGCGTCGTTGCTTGGCTTCGAGTTCCGCTTGTTTTCGAGCGGTAATATCGATGCTGATTCCCAACAGTTGGGCGGGTTTGCCATGGGCATCAAGGCGCACACTTCCACGCGTCGCCATCCAGCGCACGATTCCATCCGGGAGAACGAGCCGATACTCGGAATCAAAGCCCTGGCCCTTATGAATCGCGTCGTCGATCGCTTGTCGAATGCGATCGCGATCGTCGGGATGCAGGCTCGAAATAAAATGCTCCAGGGTGATTTTTCCGGAAGCAGGCCATCCCAAGAGGGCCCGCCGCGCATTGGTCGCCCAGATCTCATCTTTGCTTAGGTCCCATTCCCAAATCCCGAGATTAACCGCTTCTGCGGTCATACGCATGCGCTCTTCGCTTTCGCGCAACGCCGCGTCTTTGTTTACAAGCTCAGTAACATCGAAGCAGGAACCGATGTAACCGGCGAATCTCCCTTGCGCGTCGTATTGTGGCACGCCTTGGTCGGAAACCCATCGGAATACCCCATCATTTCGCCGCAGCCGATATTGCATGACGAACGGCTGCCGAGCGTCGAATGCCGCGGTGTAAACATCCAGACAATTTTGCAGGTCGTCCGAGTGCACGCCTTCTGCCCAGCCATTGCCAAGTTCTTGTTCCATGCTGCGCCCAGTAAACTCCAACCATGGTTTGTTAAAGAACGTGCAGAGCTTGTCCACGCCCGACATCCAAATCAGGACCGGCGCGGCGTCCGCCACAATCCGAAAGCGCGACTCACTCTCGCGGAGCTCGGTTTCTCCAGTTACTCGCTCTTCAATCACTGTCGCCAGAAACAACAGCGGAATCGAGAGCACGATTAGAAATATTTGAATTGAAAGCGCGTTTTGTTCAGCTGTTCCACCGGAGAATGGCCCATGCCCATGGGCTGCGCTCCAAATCGCCAGGAAACCGACAATCGAAATAGCCGTGCTTGCCCCCACAGCGCCGAATCGTACCGCCGCCCAAAGAAGGAATGGCAGAGGGAGAAAAAGAAGTGCTGAATCTGCTCCCGATCCAACCTTATACAGGACAGCGTAGCTGACCAGCAACAGGCCAACAAAGAGAGCGCATGCTTCCAAGTAACGCGAAAGTCGGGCCGTCCGGAGGCCCGACTTTCCGATCGTCGCCCACGTTACTACTAACGGCACGACTATTAGTGCCGCAAGAGCATTTGAAAATAGTCGTATCCGGATCAGCTGCCCGTAGCTGTCGTGGCCCCAATGATTCCATACCACGAACGCGGCGTCTAGGAACGAGGACAGAAGCGGGCCGACGAACACTACGCAAAGGCAAAAAATCCCGACGTTGCGAAGGCTTCTGAAGTGAATCGGTCCGCCGGCGAGGTAACGTGTCAAACCTGCACCGATCAGTGCTTCGCACGAATTGCTGATGAACCAGCACAAAATCATCAGCGGTGGAACGTGACTCTGGAATTGCGCCGCCAAATGCGCCGGAAATGCGGCCAGCAGCACGAACCACCAAACGCGTGGTGGCGTCAGCAAAAGCGCCGCAACCAGGACAGAATTCGGCGGCCAAAGAACGGAAACCGGGTGAGGGTGAAACGTGAGCGCGAACCCGATTTTGCAACCGACGTAATATCCAGCGAATACCCACAACCCGATGAGCAACAGCCGCCGGTCGAAAACCGTACTGAAAGTGCTCCCGTTCCGCGCTACTGATGGAACGCCCGCGGCTTCAAGAGAGACCGAAGCGCTTTTCATGGTCAGCGAACCTCAACGTTTCTCAAAAGCTAACTTTGTGGGGAACGCTTTGCTGGTTGAGAGGAAAAGATATTTTTTGGAAGCCGGGTGCAGAAACCGATTTGGATCTGGTGACTCCGGCATTAAGGCCACTACTGCACGTGTTCGCGTAACAACGTCTTTTCACAGCGCCCCGGATTATACGATGGCCTGCGCCGACAGGGGAAGCGCTATTTTTTGTAGGGATCTTTATGTCGGCCAGGTTGGTTGCCTGTTGAACTGCCAGGGAGGGGACTCGAACCCCTAAGGATTTCTCCACCAGATCCTAAGTCTGGCGCGTCTGCCAATTTCGCCACCCTGGCAATTGAATTTCTGATTTTAGATTTGCGATTTGCGATTGCAAGGAGCGGCGGTTTTCGCCGGCATGTTTCCATAAACCGCCGCCGCAACACTTGACGCTAGTAGCGCTCCGCGGCGAACACCGATTCGGGATCGGAGCCGGAAATCTTTCCGACGGCGAGCCAGCCTATTCGGCTAACGAGTGATCCGAGTAAGAACGAGATTGCTGCCAGCGGGACAAAACCGAAGAAACGAAGAACGAGCGCGACCGGACCATTCAACACTTCGCCGATACGAATCAGCCAGCCGGACCCATGTTCATGAATCGCCCGATCCGCCGCGCCATGTTTGTCGATGCTCAACCAAATAAGGAGCGCGAGCTCGATTGTGGCCGCGTAAAATCCAATGAAGTTGAGCGCCGGGATTCGGTGGCCGAGCAACTCTAACACGGCTGCGGCGGATCCCAATCCGGCCGTGCCGAAATGGATTGGCAGCAACGTGCGATGCAAAAACCACGCGGGAATTGCAGTCGCGCCGATGAGCACGCCGGTATATGTCGCGAGCAAAGTTCCAAAGATCGCGGCGCCAAGAATCAAAACGCCAGCCGCTAAGCTGAGAAGTTGATCGAGTGCGCCGGGAAAGAGTTGCTGGGCGTGCAATTCCAGCGCGATCAAACCCGGAACAGCACAAGCGCCGAATGCGGTGAGAATCCACGCGCCCATCGACATGGCCGAGCGATGTTTGAAAACGCGCAGCATATTGAGAAAGAGATGCGGCCGGCCGAGATCCATGATCAGCAAAATCGGTGAAACCACCACGCCGGCGATTGCCGCGATCCACATGGCAACTCGGGCGAGATCGACATGATCAAAGATCGCTGCGCCCAATGCGATTACCGCCGACATTCCAGCGATTCCACCGAAGAAAAAATAAAGTGGAATTTCCCACGTCCAGACCGGGGGCTTTACCACCGGTTGTCCGTAGTAACCCGGCTTTTTCGGAATCGGACCGCCCGCAACATCGACACCACGGCCAGGAACAACGCCCTCCTTCCACGCTTGCTCGCGCAGTTCCTCCAGTCGCTTTTCGGATGGCGAGTTCGTTGTCATGAAAAAAATGCGAAAGCCAGCAGCGTCACGAGAATCGACACGACTGCTGTTGCGAACGCCGCCGTCCACGCTGACTTCAAATAAATGGTCGGAATCTGCGGCTTCGGCGGGAGACCGTAAGCTTCCGGTTCGCCGAGAATCAGGAAAAACGCGTGAATGCCCCGCACGGACGTTTCGGTTGGATCATAAAGTTGGGCATCGCTGTAACCGTGTTCACGCAAGTCTTGCACGCGCTGCGTCGCCTGTGCCCGCAAATCATCGAGCCGGCCGAACACGATCGATTCGGTCGGGCAGACCTTGGCACAAGCCGGAACGAGTCCGCTCTTTTGCCTGTCATAACAAAACGTGCACTTGAACGCGCCGCCTGCGTCAGGCAGCGGTTGCGGTCGCCGGTCGATCACACCAAACGGACAAGACACGACGCAGTAACCGCAGCCGTTGCAGACATCGTTTTGAACAAGGATGGAACCAACTTCGGTGCGTACGATTGAGCCGGTTGGGCACGCCTCCAGACAGCCGGATTCCTCGCAATGTTTGCAGACGTCCGAGAGAAAAATCCAGCGAAACGGGTCTTCCCCCTTCGCCGCGGCTCCGGCGGACGGGTCACCGTCGCCACCGCCTAACGAATGGGAGCCAACGATCTGGCCTCCCTTCTGCCGATCCTGTTCCAGGAACATCACGTGGCGCCAGGTCGAGGCGCCGAGATGGCCGGTGTTATCATATGAATTTCCCGTCCACGTGAAGCCGTCATCGGGTACATGGTTCCATTCTTTGCACGCGACCTCGCACGCCTTGCAGCCGATGCAAACAGTCGGGTCGGTGAAGAAGCCTACCTCGACGTGATCCTGCACGTAGGAATGTTTACGTTGATTGCTGCTGTGTGTGCCTTCGCCGATCATCGATTGTCGATCTTTCCTTCGAGGCCGTGACCGCCATCGAACCGGTGCTGCTCACCGCAGCGCTCCGTCATTGCCTCGCGAGCTTCAAATGGTTCGTGGAACAGCAGCCGGCAACTCAATGTCATTCTCCCTATCGCAGGTGTATTAGTCGCTACATTTCCGTAACGCCGCATCGTGTGCAAGGTGACGAGTGGTTAAGAGTCACTTGTTTTCTGGACCGCTTACAGCGCCTTGTAATCTACAGTGATGGTGCGGTACACGAGGCTATCGTGTTGTGCTGAGAAATAAAAAAGCTCCAGCAATGTCGCGCCGACCATCCATTGGTAGCCGACCAGCGTTTGAATCACGTCCGTGTTGTTATCGCGCGCCCGTGAAACCAGTTTTCCAGTTCCATATTTCTCGTCGAAATATTTGCGAATTTCTCCCATCCTCTGGTTGTAACGTTCGATCGACCACTCTGGGTATTCGTATTGCAGCTCCACCGCGACAAGCGACCTCTGCTTAAATGTAAACAGCGTGCGCGTTAATCCGGGATGAATCAGGCCCTCCACGCTCCAGACGTCCCGGTTTTGTTTCTTTTCGCGCGATGTAATCTTCGCCTTCGCCCCGTGAAGCACTGCCTCCACACGTGCCATCGAATCGTTCCACCGAAAGCCGAACGGCGGCACCAGCTCATCCACTGCATGTGCACGTGACGCACAGACGAGGAAGATGATTAAACTGCTTGCGAGTATGCGGCCCGGTGGTCGGCGCGATTTAACACTCAAGAAGGTCGAGCAGTAGTGAGACGCCGAGAACCCGCACATTGGTCCGACGACGCATTGCTTTGCAAAGGTTAGCAGCCAGCTCGCCTTTTTGTTTGTCATCTACTTTGTCGATTTACCGCGAGTTCCCGCCTGGATTCTGCAGGGCCGCAAATTGCGTACCTCAGTCGGTCAGGTCAAATCTGGAGTGACCATTGCGATTTGAGCAAGTCAGATCACGTCAGTGCGGCAGGAACTCTATTCGGTCGCCAACCCGTCGCTGTGAATTCAACTGCAGTGAATGTTTTCTGTTTTCCCTCGCACACGCGCGTTCCGTTTTTTAGTCAAGAAATTTTTTTTAATCAACGAAAAATAAAATTCAATTTTTTTCTTGTCGATTTTAAAGCGGATTTCTACTCTCAAGCCCGCTGGCGAGGACGGAACAAAGCGCATGTGAATAAGTTGTGAACACTTCTGAGAAACTTCTACCGGCAAGAATGAACAACACTGAAAGTTCCCCACAGCGACAATCTACTGTGCACGGGCGGCAGGTCGCAGCCAAAGCGATGTTGTTTAAGTGTCGATTTGTGCGTTTTCCCTCGTATTTACGCGTTTTTGACATTTTTTTTCGACTTTTCCAAGGCGGCTTACGCTGGGGAATAGCCCCATCTTGTGTCCGTTTTCGTGAGCGATTTCCCGCGGCGCCGGCCAGTGTGGCATTTGTGTAACACTGTTAACAAGTCTGCTATGGACAAGAAATGTGCGGAGCTTTGGCAGCGGTTGTCGGCCGCACTCAAGCCGCAGATTAGCGCCGATAGTTTTAAACGCTGGTTCTCTGCTGTCGAATTAGTTGAGGCCAAAGAGAAATCCCTCACGTTTGGTGTTCCAAACAACATTTATCAGTTTTGGATCGAGAGTAACTACATGCCGGCATTGCAGACTGCGATCGTCACCACTTTTGGCGGCCCACGCTCAGTGAACTTTTGCTCGCCTTCAGGAGTCGGCGCGCAGACATCTCTGGAGTCCACGCCATTGAAAGAAGTTTTGGAAGAATTGCCGGGCGCCACAAAACCAGGTGCAACAGTCCCCGGACTCAATCCACGGAACACATTTGAATCGTTTGTGGTCGGTCCGAACAATGAGATTGCGCACGCGGCGAGTCTTGCCGTGGCGCAGGCTCCGGCGCGCACATACAACCCGCTGTTCATCTATGGCGGAGTCGGTCTGGGCAAGACGCATTTGATGCAGGCCATCGGTCAATATGCCTGGACGAGGAAGAAAAACATGAAGGTGATCTATCTCTCGAGCGAACTCTTCATCAACGAGTTCATCGATGCGATTCAGCACAGTAATCTCGTCAAGTTCCGGAAGCGCTATCGACAGGCCGATCTTCTTTTGATTGACGACATCCAATTTCTTGGCGGCAAGGAGCGGTCCCAGGAGGAATTCTTTCACACATTCAATACACTTTTTGACGGGCACAAACAGATCGTCCTATCCAGCGATCGCCCGGCCTCGGAAATCGCAAATCTGGAACACCGGCTGGTTTCGCGGTTTGAATGGGGACTTACAGCTGAGCTTCAGCCGCCGGACATCGAGACACGCCTGGCAATCTTGCGGAAAAAAGCGCGCACAATGCAGATCCAATTGCACGATGACGTTTTTCAATTTCTCGCCAGCCGCATTCGCACAAATGTCCGCCGTCTGGAAGGCGCGCTCATGCGGGTAGCCTCGTTTGCGTCACTCAGCGGCAAGGAACTGACGCAGGAAGTGGTGGAGCATTTGTTAAAGGATATTTTGCAGGAAGAAGGACGGCATTCTGTCACGATCGAACAAATTCAGCGGCGTGTGGCGGAACATTTTGATGTGCGCATCGCCGATATGACTAGTAAGCGCCGCCCGGCCAGCATCGCCTTCCCGCGACAGGTGGCGATGTATCTGGCGCGCGAGTTGACCAAGGCGTCTTTGAATGAAATTGGAGACGCATTCGGCGGACGCGACCACGGCACAGTGTTGCACGCGTGCAAATTGGTAAAGAGACGGATGGTCGAGCAAGATAACATTCGCCAGACGATATCATTCATCGACAGTTCGCTGCAGCGTTGAGCTCGCACGTCGCAGTTTCCAACTTGCGATTAGGGCACCCTAAGCTACAGACTGCCCTGCGTCAGAGAGATTGCGGTTGCCGAATAAAATCCAAGGCGTTACATCTTAAGCGCTTCCGTTATCATGAAATTTAGCGTTACAAAAGAAAAACTGCTCGAAGGTCTGCAACAGGTCCAAAACGTAGTCAGCACTCGCACCACGCTTCCGATTCTTTCCAACGTTTTGCTGCAGGCGGACAAGGATGAAATCCATCTCACAACTACTGATCTTGACGTCGGCGTGCGCGGCAGTTGCGAAGCGCACGTGGACAAAACCGGCGCAACCACTCTCCCTGCGCGCCGCCTTTTCAACATCGTTCGCGAACTCCCTTCGAGCGAAATTCAGGTCGATGTCGATGGAAAGAATGCTGCCTCCATCCGGAGCGGCCAAAGCTTCTTCAAAATTCTTGGGTTGCCCGAGGACGAATTTCCGCCGTTGCCGAAATTCGAGGACGCGAAGGTGGTTACCATTCGGCAGAAAGATTTACGCGATGGCCTGCGCAAAACTTCCTATGCCATATCGACCGACGAGACCCGTTACGTGCTCAACGGCGTTCTGTTCAGTTTCAAGGACAACAAGTTGACACTGGTCGCGACGGACGGACGGCGTCTGGCCATGGCGGAGATTGAACTGGAATTCCCGCGCAGCCACGAAACAGACCTGATCATTCCGACCAAAGCGGTGACGGAATTGCAACGCCTGCTTACGGATGACGGTGAAGTCAAGGTGAGCATGGGCGACGGCCAGATCGCTTTCGATCTCAATAAGACGCTGCTCGTCTCAAAATTGATCGAGGGCAATTATCCGAACTACAAGCAGGTCATTCCCGGCGAGGCAAAAGAGCGCATAAAACTCGAGCGCGAAATATTTCTCAACTCGCTCCGGCGCGTTTCGCTTCTGGCCAGCGACAAATCGCACTCGATCAAACTCAATTTCAGCAAGAACAACATCGACATCACTGCCAACACACCAGAGGTAGGCGAAGCGAAGGAATCGCTCGCCGTCGCGTACAAAGGGCGCGATTTTTCCATCGCGTTTAACCCGGAGTTTCTCATGGCGCCCTTGCGCGCGCTGCTAGAGGACGAAGTCTTTCTCGATCTAATCGACGAGATGAGCCCGGGCGTTTTAAAAATTCAGACGCCGTTTCTGTACGTCCTGATGCCGATGCGCATCAGCTCTTGAGCAAGGTCACGAAACCCGCCGCTGCGGCATCGCCGAATGCACCATCATTAATTCGGTCACGTTCTCCGGCGTAAGCAAACCGACCAGGCGCTTCATGCGATCAAGCACCGGCACCGCCGGGCAGTTGCACTCCTGCATAATTCGAAATGCATCTTCAAAACGTGTGCCCGTAGTCACCGTAGGAATGTCCCGCCGCATCACATCGCCGACGCGGAGGTAGGGATCGTTCTTGCGCAACGCAGCGATGAGATCGTGACGCGTCAACAGACCGGCGACGTTGCCAGTTTCGTCCACGACTGGAAAATCGTGCTGCGAAGTCGCAAGCAATGCGTCCACCGCTTCCTGCAACGTGGCGTCTTCGGATAGCGTCCGAAACTCGCGCACCATCGCGGTGGAGACTGGAAAGCGGCGCGAGACATCTTTCATTTGCGCCAGGGCCGCTTCCTGCGACGCGCCGATATAAACGAATAGCGCAATGAAGATCAGGAATGGATTCCAGAGCAATCCGAGGAAGCCAAAGACGAACGCAAATCCCTGGCCGACGGTGGCGGCGACCTGCGTAGCGCGAGCATAATTCATCCGCGTGGCCAGCAACGCACGTAACACTCGTCCGCCATCCATTGGGAATGCCGGCAGCAAATTAAAAAGCACCAGTATGATGTTAATCGTCAGTAATTGCGCAATAAGGCCACCGGCTTCGACTGCTGCGGGATTAAGGAGAGCTTGCGCGCCGCCAGCGATAAACAGACCGAGCGCGATCACGACATTTACCAACGGCCCTGCGACCGCGATGATCAATTCCTGCACCGGTTCTTCCGGCATCCGCTCCAATCGCGCCACGCCGCCGATCGGCAGCAACGTGATGTCTGGCGTATTAATTCCGAACGCCTTGGCAGCGAAGGCGTGGCCAAATTCGTGCAGCACCACGCAAAGAAAAAGGAGCAGAATAAATATCACGCGGCTCGCCGCTACTGCGGAACCGCCTTGCGAATAATAACCAAACGCAAGCCAGACTATCAGAAGCAGGAATGTAATGTGAATCCGCAGTTGAATGCCGGCGATGCGGACGATTGGAAGCGACCAGCTCATGCAATGGAATGTGTCCCGATATCACATCGCGCGCGAGCAGATTCAGGCGGCATGGACGTTGGAGTGTTAATGTGATCCAACATGGAAGTCTTCGACGTCGCAATCGTCGGCGGCGGACCGGCTGGGTCGAGCTGCGCGGCGTTTTGTGCGCTCGCTGGACTGCGGGCGCTTGTTCTTGAGCGGGAAAAATTTCCCCGCGAAAAAGTGTGCGGCGATTGTTTGAATCCGTCGTGTTGGTCTGTGCTGGAGCATCTCGGTGTCGCGCAGCAGGTGCGCGCTTTGCCGCACTCGAAGCTCGAGTCCGTAGAGTTTATAGGAATCGACGGTCACCAGGTAATTGTCGACCTTCCAAATGGCGAGCAGTGTGAAATTTCTGTTAAGCGCTGTTTGTTTGACGATGTTTTGCTCAAGCGCGCACGCGATGTCGGCGCGCAGATTCGGGAAGAGACAACAGTTACGTCGTTGGCGAATAATGGTAACTGGAAAATTGAGACTGCCACGGGCGAAAGTTTTTCCGCGCAGGTATTAGTCGGCGCAGACGGCCGCAATTCCACGGTCGCTCGCCTGTGCAATTTGTTGCCGCATCCCGCACGTGAGCGGGTAGCGCTGCAAGCGCACGTCCTGCTGCCGCAAAATTTTGGCAAACGCATCGTTCTGCAATTTCTTCCGCAAGGTTACTCGGGTCAGGCACCGGTGAATGACGCCGAGTTAAATCTCTGCCTCGTCGGCACGCCGCCCACCATTTCCGAATTGCGGCAATGGGCGCAACGCCATTTTCAAATCGCGCCTGATCAATCCTGGCGCACCATCACGCCGCTTACTCGTTCGCCCGTTCCGTGCGGACACGAAAATGTTCTTTTCGTCGGCGACGCCGCCCGCGTAGTAGAACCGTTTACCGGCGAAGGAATTTATTACGCGCTTCGCTCGGGAGAACTAGCCGCAGCCGCGATAAGCAAAATTGTTCGCGGTGAAGATCGGCACTCAGTTTTGCGCGCATTCACTGACGCGTGCGCGGAAATGTATCGCGGAAGACTCTGGATCAACCGCCTCGCGCGTGCAGCAGTATTATGGCCGCGTGTCGGATCAATGTTTGTGCGAGCGGCACAAATTCAGCCGACGATCTTAAAGCTTCTCACCGCAAAAGTTGTCTCACGCGAGTTGTAGCCACGGCCCTGTGGGCCGTCTGGATATGGACGTGCCACAGACACGTGACTACAGCGATTGTCTTGCCGCTTTTACCGTATTCGCCATCAGCATCGCGATGGTCATCGGCCCGACGCCACCAGGAACCGGCGTGATCGCGCTCGCTTTCTTTGATACTTCATCAAATGCGACATCCCCCACAAGGCGATAACCGCGCTCGCTTGCTTGGTCTTCGACGCGATTAATGCCGACGTCGATTACGACCACGCCTTCGCGTACATGATCGGCTTTTAAAAATTCCGCGCGACCAATCGCTGCGATGATGATGTCGGCCGACCGGGTAATGTTTGCCAGTTCGCGGCTGTGCGAGTGCACCACTGTCACGGTGGCGTTCCCGTTCTTGTTTTTCTGCATGAGCAGCAGGGCCAGCGGTTTTCCCACGATCATGCTGCGGCCAAGAACGACGACGTGCGCGCCGTTAATATCGATGTCGCTTTCGAGGAGCAACCGCTGCACGCCAAGCGGCGTGCACGGCACAAAACCGCTGGGATCCTCAAGCACGAGCTTTGCGACATTTGCCGGGTGAAACCCATCTACATCTTTGCGGGGATCGAGCGCGCGCACGATCGCTGCTTCTTCGATGTGCTCGGGCGGCGGTGACTGAACCAGAATGCCGTGAATGCTGGGATCACGATTCAGTTCTTCGACACGACCGAGCAGCTCTGCCTGGGTTGTTGAAGCCTGCAGCTCCAGCTTCACTGAGTGCAATCCCAACTCACGGCACATCTTGTCTTTCGAACGCACATAGGCCCGAGAAGCTGGATTGTCTCCGACCAAAATGACAGCAAGACCGGGCGTCGCGCCTTTCGCTTTAAGTTCCGCAATTTCGCGCCGAAGATCGACATATACCTTCTCTGCGATTGCGCGCCCATCGATCAATTTGGCCATTGTGTTTGTCATTCCGAGCGAAGGCGAGGAATCCCGTTGCAAAGCCCAGGGATAAGTTCTTGAGATCTTCGACTCCGCTTCGCTGTGCTCAGGATGACAAAGAGTCAGCGCATTTCAACCAGCTCCATCATGGCGTCCTGCAAGGCCAGACGTTCAGATTCAAATTCCTCCGATGTCGTAGTCGCTTTGACATGATGGGGCCGATTGATCAGCACACGGACTTTTGCAAACGGCCGCGGCACGATGAACCGGTCCCAACTTCTGAGTCGCCAGCAGTGCGAATACTCCAGATTTATCGGCAACACTGCTGCACCTGATTTCTGTGCGAGAAAAATTATTCCCGGTCCGAGTTCGTACGCTGGGCCAAGCGGACCGTCCGGTGTGATCACCACATCGCGACCGGAGGCGAGTACCTGTGTGAGTTGAAGAATGGCGCTCGCTCCCAGGCGTGAGCTGGAGCCGCGAATCACATCGTAGCCGAAACGCTGAACGGCGTCCGTCAGCAAATCACCATCGCGGCTGGCACTGATTAAGGCGGCACCATGCCGTTGCGGAAAGAAACGACGTAGAACTGCCGGGAAAATCAGCAATCGATTGTGCCAGAGCGCGCCGATACAATTTTCCGTGACCGGTCTTCCAACGATGCCCGCGCGGTCGTCGATTTCGTAACGCAGCGTGCGCGCCCACAACTGCAGCAAGCGAACTCCAAACGCGATTAACCATCGCGCAAGCCGGCCTTCGATCTTCAACGTTTCTTTCCCGAGCTTTTGACCGATGCGCTTTCGCGTCCCCAACGATATGCGTGCGCACTAGGCAACCCAATCTGGTCAAGGATGCGCCACACCACTGTATCCACGACTGCGGCTACGGAACTGGGACGGCTGTAGAAGGATGGAATGGCTGGAAGAACAATCGCTCCCGCTTCGAGCAAAGTGATGACATTGCGCGCGTGAATCAAATTCCACGGTGTCTCGCGCGGGACGAGAATCAACTTGCGCCGTTCCTTCAAGAAAACATCCGCCGCACGTAACAGGGCATTGTCGCTGGAACCGGAGGCGATTCGTCCGAGCGTGGCCATTGAACAAGGAACAATCACCATGGCGTCAAAACGCGCGGAGCCACTGACGAATGGCACGGACATGTCATTTTCAGAATGCTGTGAAACGCCTTTGGGAATTTCAAACTTATCGAGCTCCTGCTTTGCAACATCACTTGCAGACGCGCTCATGACGAGGTGGACCTCGTGCGCTGAGCAATCGATCTGCGCGAGCAATCTTTCTAAATAGATGGTGCCACTCGCGCCAGTAGCGGCGATCACTAGTTTCATCCGGCTAACAAATCACAATTCTCCCCAATGCTCTAGCCAAACGCTTCGCGAAGCACGGTTTGTCTCTGCGACCGGTGACGGAGTTGACAATCTGCGCCACGAGCTGAGGTAAACGCGGAGAGGAATCCATGATTACTCCCACCCGACTTTCCTATGCGGTACTCGCATTCACGATTGTCCTCGTGGGAGTTCTAAATCTCGGAGTACCGCTGCTGGTCGTCTTGTTCTCCTATTTTGCATTACGACAGCTCTATTACCTCACCAAAAGAAAGTGGCTTGCCTTGATTTTGTTTGCCGTCGGCGTGGCGGGGGTTGCGGCGGCAGCCGCGTACTTTACTCGCGCTGCGATTCTTGCGCTGCCGGACGTGGCTGATACGTCCATTCCCCCGGCAAGCGCCTGGGCTCAGAAGCGCGCGATCGAATTACCATTCACCGACTTTGAAAGCCTCAGACAAGTCGTGACTGACACCCTTGGACAGGAAGGGCATTACCTGCGAAACGTCGCTAATTTTGCCAAGAGCGTTACGGCGGCGCTGGTTTTCAGTATTCTCGGAATCGTCGCAGCCGGAAGTCTCTTTTTTAAAACTGGCCTTGATCCACACCGTGCGACTCATCGGGTAAAGAACAACCTTTACTCTGTTTGCTGCGATGAAGTTTCGACGCGGTTTCGTGATTTCTATCGCAGCTTTGCCACGGTGATGGGAGCGCAACTCACGATCTCGCTGATTAATACGACACTGACTGCTATTTTCCTTCTCGCAGTGCACATGCCGCACGCGACACTGCTCATTGCAGTCACCTTTCTGTGTGGTCTTGTGCCCATTGTCGGTAACTTGGTAAGTAACACGATAATTGTTTTCGTCGGGTTAACTGTCTCGCTGAAGCTGGCGATTTCGGCCCTGGTGTTTCTCGTCGTGATCCACAAGCTGGAATATCTTTTAAACAGCAAGATCATCGGCGACCGGATTCGCAATCCCGTGTGGCTCACTTTGATCGCGCTGATCCTTGGCGAACGACTCATGGGTATCCCCGGCCTGATCCTTGCGCCGGTGGTATTAAACTATTTGAGGGTGGAAATGCTGACGGTGGAGGTGCGGACTCCGCAGGAAGAGGTTGAAGCGTTAAACCATTGAACCGTTCGATCGGCAGAGCTTATCGTTGTAACGCTTCAACGTTTCAATGATGCAACGCTGACGCACGTCATGAAAGCGGGCTTCATTGAAAAACTCATCGAGCGGCTTGGGCGGATCGGACCGGAAGAGGTGCAGAATTATTTTCTGCGCCTGGCGCAGGAGAAAGGCTTTCTGGAAACGGTTTTCAACGCCATTCAGGAAGGCGTTATTGTGACCGATTCCAACGGACGCATCACTTATCTGAACGATGCGGCTTGTGCACTGTTCGGGCTCGAATCCGCCGATGCGATCGGCAACAGGCTTGCGGAACGCATCCGAGGCCTCGATTGGGAATCCCTAACAAAAAGCGGCGGGCCAGTCAGCCATGACATGGAAGTTTTTTACCCGCAAAATCGCTTCATCAATTTTTACATAGTGCCGCTCGTGGTAGAGCATCGTGAGGCTGTAGTCACGATCCCTCGGGATGAGTCCGGCCCGAACGAGCCGACGAGAGGGCGACAAAGCACGCCGGGGTCGCCGACCCGGGCTACGGCTGCGGAGGAAGTTGGGCATGTCATGATTTTGCGTGACATCACCCAGAGCCGGCGCACGGCCCAGCAAACCATCGAATCGGAACGTTTCAACGCGCTGACGTTGCTGGCAGCAGGCGTAGCGCACGAGATCGGCAATCCACTCAACTCGCTCCACATTCATTTGCAATTGATGGAGCGCAGCCTGCAAAACCTGGATGACGGGGCAAAGGCGTCGCCCGTTCCGAAGTGAACCGGCTTGATTCTATCGTCACTCAGTTTTTGCGGGCAATCCGGCCATCGCGTCCGCAACTACGTCCGGAAAATCTGAACACAATCATCGAGGAGGCAGTGCGGTTTTTCGCGCCCGAGCTGCAGGACCGCGAAATCGTGGTTGAACAAGAACTGCGCTCGGACCTACCGGTGCTTCAGGTGGATCGCGATCAGATGAAGCAGGCGTTTTACAACGTGGTCAAGAACAGCCTCGAAGCCATGCATCGCCACGGCACGTTGCGCATTCGCACCGACATGGACGATACGCATGTGATCATCCGATTCGTCGATACCGGCGGCGGCATGTCGGCGGAAAGCTTAAGCCGTGTGTTCGAGCCTTATTTTACGACCAAGCCGTCCGGCACCGGTCTTGGGTTGTTGATTGTGCGCCGCATCGTGCGCGAACATGGCGGCGAACTGTCCATCGAGAGCCCGCAACGCAAAGGTCTGACGATCACGATTCGCTTGCCATATATTGAAAAGCGCGTTCGCATGTTGGAAGCCGGGGAAGCCAAAGATCGGAAGTCAGAAAGCAGCAATCAGCCGTAGACAAGATGAAAAGGACTAATGACGAATGTCGAATTGGTCATTGGTGCTTCGTCATTTCTTCTGTTATTCCCAGTTGCGCAAAGAGAAACGCGTAAATGTCTGCCAATTGTTTGATGCGCTCGCTCAGTGCGGTGCCGATGCCATGGCCTGCGCTGGAGCTGGTGCGCAGCAGAATCGGATTTTCCGATTTGTTCGCGGCAAACAGCCGCGCTGTCATTTTGCGCGAGTGATACGGCGCAACGCGTCCGTCGTTTGCGCCAGTCGTCATCAAGATAGAAGGATACTTCGTCCCATCGGCGACGTGGTGATACGGCGAGTAGGCGTAAAGCGCCTTGAATTGCTCCGGATCTTTAACCGTGCCGAACTCGGTCACGTTGAACGCGCCATTCGGTGCCAGCTCCACGCGAAGCATATCGTAAATGCCAACTGACGAAACGACTGCCCGAAACAAATCGGGGTGCTGCGTGATCATTGCGCCCATCAGGAGCCCGCCGTTGCTTCCACCCTGAATGGCCAGCTTTTCCGGACGCGTGTAGTTTTCCTTGATCAGATACTCCGCGGCAACGGCAAAATCATCGAACACGTTTTGTTTTTTCGTGAGGTTGCCCGCCTTGTGCCATTCTTCGCCGAACTCGCCGCCGCCGCGGATGTTCGCCACGACATAAATGCCGCCGCGATCGAACCAGAGTCGCCGTACAAAATCAAAGTTCGGCGACATACTGATTCCGTAGCCGCCGTAGCCGTAAAGCAGCGTCGGGTTCTGTCCGTCACGCTTCATTCCTTTTCGGTAAAGAATGTTGAGCGGAATCTTTGTGCCGTCTTTTGAGGTGGCGAACTCGCGTCGGACTTCGATGTCCGCGAAAGAGACTGGCGACGTGCTGCGCAGCGCCGTGTTTACCGGCTCTGTCTTTTGATTCGGACAATGGAACCACGTTGCCGGCTCGGTGTAACTGATGTCCCTGAATAACAGTGAGCCGTCTTCAAGCGCGAGCATCTCCTGCACTGCCGAGATTTGTGGAATCGGAATAGCTGTTTCGTTTTTGCCATTCAGGTCGAAACGCCGGATTTGAGAAGGGCCGCCAAGCAGATCGCCCACGAAAAGCGCGTCGCTGCCGGGTGCGATGTGCTCGATCACAGCGTCACCAGCTGCAACGATCTCGGCTGCATTCTTCAATTCTGGTACATCGAGCGGCAGCCTGAGAATTTTCCCGCGAGGCGCGCCTGCGCGTGAAACGAGATATAGCGCATTGTCGCGACCGAGGCGCGCGATTTTTATCTCGTCGGTGAATTGCGTGATCTGCTTCCACGGTCCGTCCGGCGCGAGCAGATAATGAGCGAAATCCCCGCCATCGCCGTTTTCGACTGTGGCCAGAATGTATTTGCCGTCGCGTGAGGCTTCGAGAGCGATCTCTGCAATTCGTGGGAAGTCTTTGCCGATTGAATAGGTGTCCTCCGTGTCGGGTGTTCCGATTTTGTGAAAATAAACCTGCTGATAAAAATTCAGATCAGCATCGGGCCGCTCGCCTTTCCGCGGAAAACGGGTGTAATAAACGCCCGTTCCATCAGCATTCCAGGCCGCGCTCCCTCCTGCGGTGGGATATTGAACGTGCGCAATCGCGTCCGGCAGGGCCTTGCCAGTCGCGGTCTCGTAAAAATGAAGCGTCCCGTCCTCGCTGCCGCCTTTGGAAAGCGACAATGCGACATATTTGCCATCCAATGACGGGACAAACCAATCGATCGCTGTCGTTCCTTTCGCGTCCAGAACGTTTGGATCCAGCACCACCTTCTCTGACTTAAGGTCGTCAGCCGAAGTGAGCGTCACCAGTAACTGCTGTTGTTTTGGCGGCTGGAATTTCATCGCAAACAAAATTCCCGGTCGCGAGACGAGCGAAGAATAACTCGGCGACGTTTTCGCGTACCACTCTGTTAATTGCTTCGCAATCGCGGCACGATCAGGCAAACGGTCGAGATACTGTCGGGTCCGCTGATTTTGTGCGTCCGACCATGCCTTCACCTCCGGGTCATTGTCTTGTTCCAGCCATTGATAGGAGTCTTCTACTGTGACTCCGTGGTACTCGGTCGAAACAGGTTTCTTTGGAGTCTGTGGGTCTGCTGTGACGGCGGCGAATTCAATGGGCGCAAGTCCAGCGAGTGCGCCAACTAAAAACAGGAAACGATTTACCCGCATGACCATCAAAAGAGAGCGATTCCCGCTCGTTGCAAGAACCGATTACGTTACGGCCGCGCGGGCATCGACGATGCCGTTGAGGCCGCGGCGTACTTCGGATCTTTGACCTGTTTGCGAAGAGCCACGAACAATCTCCGTATTCCCGACACATTTATGTGATTGCCGACGAATGATGGGATAGCGCCACCGCTGTCGGTGTAGATGGAATACGTGGCGAGCGTCTTCGTGGGTCCCTCGGGCTCGAGCCGCCACGAGCCCTCGCAAATTTTTACCCGCACAATTCCCTTCTGTTCTGGAGGCCCCAGTTCATTCGCTGGCGACCACCGGCTCGTATAGACAAGGCCATCGGGAACAGGCCATGCCTTTTTCGAAACGCGCAGCGTATAATCGCGATCTGCGCAAATCTTCGGCGAGAGCCGCTGATATCCAATCATGGTATCGCCATCCTGTTTAATCAGTTGGCACTCGATCGTGAAAGGCATGAACTTTGGATAATTCTCAAAATCGTCGATCACAGCGCCGAGCGCACGAGTAGGCGCGTCAATCGTGGCGACTGCTTTGAATTCCTTGTGCGGCGAGCCCGCGCGTGCGCGGCTGTAGATCTCAAGATCTTTGTCGCGAACAGTCAGTTTCCAGGTGGTGTCGGTACCGCCGGAGTTCTCGGCAGCGAAGAGGCCGGGACAGCCCGCAAAAAGGATGGCTATCAGAGGCGGGAAGATCCGCGGGGGCATCGGCGATGATACACGCTTCCCACGCAAGCGCCACAACAGATGGCCCTTTTCTAGACCCATCGACACCGCGGGGGTGCAGAGAAATTCTTTGAATCTCAGTGAACTCTGCGTTCTCTGCGGTTAATCATTACTGATTTTGCGGAGATGAACCTACAGCCCACCGTGCTCGTTGTTGACGATGAGAAGCATACGCGTGACGGCCTGCGCCATTTGCTCGAGAGCGATTACGACGTGTATGTGGCCGCCGACATAGCAGGGGCTATGGACGTGCTCGAGCGCGAGCAGGTCGATGTACTTCTCACTGACCTACGCCTCGGCGGCGAAGACGGAATGGTCCTGATCGATCGCGCTTTGAAAGTGCCGCGTCCGCCGATCTGCATCATGATGACAGCGTACGGTTCGGTCGATGTCGCAGTCGAGGCGATGAAACGCGGCGCGTACGATTTTGTCACCAAGCCCCTGAATCTCGACAAAGTCGAAATGTTGATCGCGCGCGCGGTGCAAGGACGCAAGCTGGAGCAGGAAAATCGCGCGCTTCGGGAGCAAGTGGACGAACGCTATGGCCTCAAAAACATCTGGGGCGATTCGCGAGCCTTGCACGAAGTGCTGGAGACCATCAAACAGGTCGCCCCTTCCTCGGCCAATGTGCTCATCGAAGGCCAGAGCGGCACGGGCAAAGAACTCGCTGCGCACGCAATTCATAATTTAAGCCGGCGTAACAAGGCGAAATTCGTAGTGATGCATTGCGCGGCACTTTCGCCGCAACTTCTCGAGAGCGAGTTATTCGGACATGAGAAAGGTGCATTCACCGGGGCGCATGAACGGCGCATCGGTCGGTTCGAACAGGCCAACGGCGGCACAATTTTTCTCGATGAAGTGGCGGAGATCGATCTGAGTACTCAGGTCAAACTACTGCGCGTGATGAGCGAGGGGCGCGCCTTCGAGCGAGTAGGCGGCAACCAAGCGCTGCGCGCAGACGTGCGGTTGATCGCAGCGACGAACAAGAACCTCGAACAACTCGTGCGCGAGGGAAAATTCCGCGACGATCTATTTTTCAGGCTGAATGTCGTGCGCATCACGATGCCGCCGTTGCGTGAACGGAAGGAAGATATCCCGATTCTGGTCCGCGGATTTCTTCGTCATTTCTGTAAGGAAAATAACAAACCTCTGCTCGACCTCGCGCCTGATGCGATGGATGCGCTACTGACTTACGACTGGCCGGGCAACATTCGCGAGCTGCGTACCGCCATCGAGCACGGCGTTGTAATGGCGACTGGCAAACAGATTACATTACGCGATCTGCCGATGGCTCTGCGCCAGGCGGCAACGGCAAAGTTGCCGGGTGGAGTTTCACCAACCGAGGCGTTCGGTGAAAAAACCAGCCCGCTCGATCTGCACGAGACGGAAAGAAGGCTGATTGCCCAGGCGCTTGCCGCAACCAACGGCAACATAACCGCTGCGGCCAAAAAGCTCGGCATCAGCCGCCGCACGCTCCATCGGAAGATCAATGAGATGAATTTGGCCAAATCTCAAACCGAGAGCGCGAGCGAAAAGACGACCCAGTAGCCGGGATCGTTGATCCCGGTGCCGGCATCGCACGTCGAAGGGTAGATCTTCTTTATTACCATCGCGATCGATTGCCCTTCGGCTG
>WNGC01000192.1_pt1 | contig 43079 bp, 34 predicted proteins | sample 5400051 | NCBI WGS metagenome assembly WNGC01 (sample SAMN13153368, study PRJNA577476) | soil metagenome | isolation source: 20 cm soil or saprolite under grassland replicate 2 | place: USA:California | collected 2016-06-15
GGTGCGGTCTCCGCTCCAGCCGCCGCCTCGAAGTAAGTGCGCGGCTTCGCACCAGTCACTTTCGCTGTGAGCGCTTGGGGAAATGTCCGAATGTAGGTGTTATACGCGCGCACAGCCTCATTGTAGTCGTTCCGTGAAGTGGCGATACGGTTCTCTGTTCCCGCGAGCTCGTCCTGAAGCCGTAAGAAGCTTTGATCCGCCTTTAACTGCGGATACGCTTCCGCGACTACCATCAACCGGCCGAGCGCGCCAGTGAGCTGCTGGTTTGCCGTAGCCATCTGCGCCGGATCGCCCGTCTGAATCGCACCGGTCAGACCGGCGCGCGCCTGCGCCACCTGTGTGAACACGGCCTGCTCATGTTGTGCGTAGCCTTTCACCGTGTTGACCAGGTTGGGCACCAGATCGGCGCGCCGCTGCAACTGTACCGAGATCTGCTGCTTCGCCTGGGCCGCGTTCTCGTCGTACCGCTGTATCTGATTGTATCCGCAGCCCGAGACGCCGACCAGCAGCAGCGGCGCCAGCCATAGTCTCGCGCGTCGTATCGTTGCTCTATGTACCGCGAAAAGCCGTGCCATGTGCGAAGCTCCTTTCGAAGTGGAGATTGAAAACTCTCTTTGACCTGTCTCTTGCCCTGGAAAAGCTTTAGCCTCGTGCGAAGCCGCGCCTCTCTTCCTGGAAAAGCTTTAACCTCGTGTGAAGCTGAATTCATTGAGATATGCGACCAGACGCTCCATTGCCGCCAGATATTCCTCCAGAATGCCGGCAGCGTTCTCACGCGAAATCTTCTCAGTGCCGCGCACGTGACGAATGACTTTCACAAACGGTTCGGCGGAGAATCCCGCACTGGCTGCAAGCGTTCGGGTTAGCTCCTCGTAGTCCTGCGACGGGACCCGCCCCAACAGGCGCGAGATGCCGCGAAAGATGACCATCAGCGTGCTGAGACTTTTTTCGAGCACGGCGAGCTGCAACTTGCTGTCGCCCCCGGCGCCCATTGTCGCCTGACGAAGCTGCAGCAACTTCCCCATCGTCTGCTGCTCCACCTGTAACCGAAGATCCGACGGCGACACCCGAATACCATCGAAGGGCGGATCTCCGAACAGAACTCGATGCCGTTCGAGAATGTCCGCGTATTCCATCGGAAAAATGTCCGATGACGATTTCCACTCGCTCGTGGTGAACGTCATCGGCGGCGGATTCCCGTCCTCTGCCCACGCCTTCGATACTGCCGCGACGGCGCGCAACCTATCGAGCGGAAGCGAGTCGACCACAACGAGCACGTTATAGTCGGACTTCTTTGGATGGTGCTCACCCGCGACAGCGGAGCCGAAGAGCACGACCGAGCGAAGCCCGTCTCCGTACGCGAGCTGAAGCTGTCTGACCAGTTCCTCGAGTCTCATCATAGTCGCAGTCCTTCGTTCAGTTTGCAGTTATCAGTTTGCAGTTTTCATTTGCCGCCTTACCAACTCGATCCTCCACCCCCGCCGCCAAATCCTCCCCCGCCTCCGAACCCACCAAATCCACCACCGCCGCCGCCGAAGCCACCGCCGCCCCATCCACCTCCGCCCCAACCGCCGCGCCCACCGCCGCCGAAGCCGCCAAAAGGAATGATGATCGGCAAACAGCCCGGCCCGCCGCATCCGCCACTGCCGCGGCGCCTCGCGTTGCTCAGCAGGAACAGTATCACGATGAAGATGATGAAGATCGCGAACGGTGGGATTCCGCCGCTGCCGCCAGTCGGATACTGGTTGCTCGGCTCCGTCAATTGCGGCGCCACGAACGCTGTATCCAGCGTGAAGTTGAATTCCTTTGCGAACCGCTCCGCGGTTCGGAGAGTGACTAGCGCGAGACCGGTGCTGTAGTCCTTTGCCATGAACGCCGGCGTCGCTTCTCTACAGATGTCACCCGCGTCAGCGTCCGTAATAAATCCTTCAGCGCCTCGTCCGGTCGCGACGAAACAATGGCCGCGTCCGTCCTTGCTCGTCTCTTTCGGAACGAGGAGAATCACCGCGCCGGCATTTCTGGTCGGGTCGCCCGGATTCCCGATCTTCCCAACCTTCCACTCCCTGCCAATCTGCAGCGACACTTCCTGAACGTCGCGAGTCCCGATGTCGGGGAGCGTCACGATAGCGATCTCGCCGCGTGATTTGGTGCGGACATCCTCCGCGATGCGCTCCATGAGTCGCACCGCGTCCGGAGAAATCACGTGCGCGAAATCGTTGACCAGCCCCGTCGGCGGAGGGATCTGGATGCCTTGCGGAAGGAGGAAGAGCCAGGCGGCCCTCAGCACGCCGAACATCGATCGCGACGATGCGAAGCCGCTCAGAACCGAGGTAAGTATCTACTCTCCCTTGATTTCATGGTTTGGCAGGAGGTCTATTTAGCGGATGACCGCAATAAAAGTTAACCGCATTCCGGCCCTCGGCGCGCTCGCGTCAGCCCTTGCATTCTCTCTTGCGTGCGCTCCGACTGGCAACGCCGGACAAGCCAGCGAAAGCACCACTGTAACCCGTGCCGACACTGCGTCCGTCGCGGCGCGCCAGGCGCCGACCGACTCCAACATTACGCGCGCCGACCTCGCGCGGATTCAAGGGAGCCCGAACGCGCCGATCTGGGTCATCGAAGTCAGCGACTTCCAGTGCCCCTTCTGCAAGCAATGGCACGATCAGACCTACACCGCGTTCCGCGATCAATACGTGAAGACCGGAAAAGTCAGGCTCGCATACGTCAACTTCCCACTCGCCAGCCACCAGTACGCGTGGCCCGCCGCGGAGTCGGCAATGTGCGCCGCCGCACAGACAAAATTCTGGCCGATGCACGACGCGCTCTTCGCTACCCAGGCTCGCTGGGAAGCCACACCGACGCCGGCGGCAGTCTTCGACTCGCTCGCTCAGGCAAATGGGCTCGACATGACCCGTTGGCGGGACTGCGTGAAGAGCGGAAAGATGAAGCCACTCATCGCGGCAGATCACGACCGTGCTTCCAGGGCCGGCGCGGTTGCGACACCGAGCTTCATGATCGGTGACAAGATCCTGACCGGCGCCCAGTCGCTCGAAGACCTGCGGCGCGCAATCGACTCGGCGTTGGTGAAGAGCAGGAAGACAACTCCTTAATCCTTGCGGCAGGCGTTGTCACAACTCCGCTTCCCCGGATCGAGCAGCGCGCTCGAAGACCGAGCATGAATGCTCTCCTGCGCATTCCCTACGGTTTTGCCGGACTGCTCACGGAAGCGCTCGTTCGCACGGTGCCGGGCGGCAACTCCAAATTCCGTCGCGGCCTCAACGGCCGTCGCGGACTTATAGATCGTTACGAGCGATGGGGCGTTAACCGCAACGCCAACCCTCTCGTCTGGTTCCACGCGCCGTCGGTCGGGGAAGGTCTCCAAGCGCTTCCCGTAATCGAGCTCGTGCGCATCCGCCGCCCGGAACTCCAGATCGCCTACACTTTTTACTCGCCGAGCGCCGAGCAGTTTGCGCACTCCGTAAATGCGGACTTCGCTGAGTACTTGCCTTTCGACACTTTCGCGCACGGCCGAGCGATTGTTTCTGCACTTCGTCCGGCTGCGCTCGTTTTCAGCAAGCTTGACATATGGCCAGCGCTCACCGAATGCGCGGCCACCGCGCGCGTTCCGATCGGAGTGATCAGCGCTACGCTGCCCGAATCTTCAGGACGACTCGGCTTTCTCGCGCGCGCGGCCCTCGGCGATGCATACCGCTCGATCGATCGGGTCGGCGCCATCGATGAGAGCGACGCCGACCGGCTGCGCGGTCTGGGCGTTGGGCCGGACAGAATCGGCGTGACCGGCGACACACGCTACGATCAGGTCTGGGCGCGCGCGCAGCGTTCGCCATCGCCAGCGATTCAACGGCTTCGCTCCTCGCGAGCAACCCTCGTTGCGGGGTCGACCTGGCCGTCCGACGAAGAGCATTTGCTTTCGGCGTGGATCAGGATTCGCGACAAGATTCCCGACGCGCGGCTCATCATCGCGCCCCACGAAATCAGCGAAACCCACCTGCGTTCCATCGAGCGCTGGGGACGGACGCATGGGCTCACGCTCTCGCGGATCGGGCAGACAGATGCGGCGCACGTGGACGTCGTTCTCGTCGATCGTTACGGAATGCTGGGCGATCTCTATGCTTTGGCTGACGTCGCCTACGTAGGGGGCGGATTCCAATCGGCGGGACTGCATTCCGTGCTCGAGCCGGCGGCGTTTGGCGCGCCGGTGCTATTCGGTCCACGCAACGAGAAGAGTCGGGAAGCGGCGAAGCTCGTTCAGGCGGGAGGTGGCGCAGTCGTGACGAGTTCCGTCGATCTTGCCATTCGCCTCGACGACTGGCTAGGATCGGCTCCGGCGCGAGATACGGCGGGAGGTCTCGCGCGCTCGGTCGTGCAAAGTGGCTTAGGCGCCGCGGAGCGCTCGTTCGACCTCGTTATGTCTTTGCTTGCCCGCTGAGGGCTGGCTCCGGATGCACCGGCGGACGATACGTGACAGCGTTCGCACTGGGTCGGTGGACGAAAAAGCCCTGCACGAGATGGACGCCAAGCGCCTTCACCATTTCAAATTCTTCCCTTCGTTCGACGCCTTCGGCGATGACCATCGCGCCATGTTCGTTGGCGAAGCGCACCATGGTTTCGACGAGATTCTGCTTGATGAAATTCTGGTCGATACAGTTGATGAGCGAGATGTCGAGCTTGATGAAATCCGGCTCGAGATTGGCAATCGATCCCAGTCCGGCGTAGCCGCTGCCGGCGTCATCGACCGCGAAGCGATAGCCTTTATCGCGGAACTCCTTCAACCGGCCGCGGAACTTTGGATAGTCCTTGATCGCGGTCCGCTCAGTGATCTCGATGACGACCCGGCTCGGATCCTTGACGGCGAGAGCGTCCACATCGAACGAAGGATCGGCGAAATCCGCTGGATCGACGTTCATGAACAGCAGCTCGCCGTCCTTGAGGAGCTTCGCCATTCCCTCGATTGCTCGATCGCGACATAGCCGACTCAGATCCCAGATGAGATCCGATTGCGCCGCGATCTCGAACATCACCTCCGGACTTCTCATGCTGCGCATCGTTCCCCGCGCGAGCGCTTCGTAGCCGAACACTTTCTGGCTTTCTGTTATGACGATCGGATGGTACTCGATGTAGAGACCGCGACTGCGTAGCGTCTCGCGGAGGTCGGAGACTTTTTTTGCCTGCTCCCGGTGCTCGAGACTCTTGGAGGCGTTGGCTGCTTCGCGAATGCCTCGATAGATCTGGCGCTCGAGCCGCAGTTTTGGATTGTAGATCACGAGCGCTCGACCCACGAAAATGTCGAAGAGCGCGGCGATGTCTTCACCATGTACGCGCTCGATTTGCGAGGAGACCGCCTCCTTGAGGCCGGCCGTCAGTTCCGTGATCTCCGCATCGGTCGCGGCGGGGGTTTCGTCCTGCGGCACGTGAAAGAACACGAAATCGTCGTCGTTTGGAAACGAGACCATGAGCCTCGAAGACGCGAGCGCGCTCCTGCTCAGGAAGTCGCGCATTGCCTCGCCGGTGGTCTCGAGCACGCTGTCGAGTTTCTCCCAGCCGTAAATCTCTTCGACTTTGGAGTAGCGGTCGAAGTTGAAGTAGAGGATGACGATCTCGCCCCTGTCTTGAACCGCCTTCCTTACGCTATCGATTGTTGCGGCGACAGTCGGAAGCCGCGTCAGCGAGTCACGCAGAAGCTGATGATAGTCCACGCTCAGCGGGCGGGAGTGGCGGTCGAGGCGCCGGAGGGTGCGTATGGTGCGACCAACTTCACATTTCGCTCGACAGTTGCCGCGAGCCGTGAGAGCTCGAACGGCTTCTCGACGAAATCGTCGGCACCAGTCTGCAAAGCCTGCCTTTTGTTCACCCAGTCGTCGAGGGCGGTAACCATCACCACGCGCACGTTCCGACCCAGCGTCGGGTGCTGCTTGATTTCGCGGCAGACCTGCCACCCGTCCCGCCCGGGCATCATCACATCGAGGAGAACCAGGGCCGGCTTGACCTCGTCGAACGCCTTCAGCGCGTCATCACCGTTATATGCGACGGTGATGGGATACCCGCGCGCCTCCAGATAGTCACGAATGATGTGTGCGTTGTCGGGATTATCATCGACCACCAGAATCGGCGGGTGAGCAGAATCGGCCATAAATGATTGTCTGAAATGATGTTATGGCCATACGCGGCGCAATTCGCAAGCCACGCGGCGCCTTTCCAGGCTTACTCGATCCGGGTCCAGATCAACATCGTACCGCACTCCGCGCGATCGGACGCGTACTGAATCGGTGTCTCTTCGCGGCTCGCGTAGTACTCGATGCCTTGAATCGCCGACGGTGGAATCGAATTGATATTGAAAAGGGCCTCCCCCGCCCCTGACGCGAACACCCGCACGTTGTCGATGTAGACTTGTGAGTAGCAGCCTCGCTGCGCTCCCTTCCTTCTGTCCATCGCGTCTCCACCGCGGTTTTGTCCGCCGTTCCACCGCGAGCTTGCAACCGCGCTCTCGGCGCCATAACGGCTGACGCGAAGGCCGGGTAGTCCGGACACGATTTCTCCCAGCTGTCGATCCTTTTGCTTCTCGAGATCTGTTCGCGTCAGAAACGCGCCTCCGCCATGGACGCGCCGCTCCTCGAACTCCAGGAATTTCCCGTGCACGGTGGCGCCGGCGATCACAGTGACGCTGTCTAGCGGAATGGCGGCCGGTATCAACGCAAAATCGGCGGCCAGTGTGTCAGCGCCCGAAAAGCGCGCATCGATAGAGAATGAGTTGTATCCGACGCGGCGGATGATTACGCGAAAGATTCCCTTCGGAATTCCATTGAAAAAGAATTTGCCGAGTGAGTCAGTTCGCGCGCCGAGGCCAAGCGCAGGAATCGTGACCTCGGCACTCCCCAGTGGCGGTGACGGATCGCCGTCGGCTACCACAGTGCCAAGGAAAACGGACTGGGCAGGGGCAGCGGAGGCGAGGCACACTGCGAGTACGATTTGATTCCCGACTCGAAGAGTGCTTCTCACTAGACCTCCGCTGCCATACTACGACTGTAGCGATTCCTTACTTCACGACGATCGTCCCACTTGCGTTGGATCCCGGAGTAGTACTCGTGAAAGTGTAAGTCCCGGGTGTAGTGAACAACCTTGACTGCGCATCCTTACCGAACGCCGAACCGGCAGGCACGCTGCACAACGGTGGATTGGTGCTGTTAGCCCCACCAGTTCCGATATTGCCTGAATTGCCAGCGGGAACTGTAGAACCTGACGGCGCGCTCGGCGCGGCTAGCGCGGCAGCAGGGTTGGCGAAGGTGACATTGAAGCAATCTGTGCTGTTCGGAGTAGTCGTCACTGTGTCTCGCGGGATAGCGCCAATTACAGGGCGGAAAGTATTTGGAAAGAGGGTTGTGCCGAAGACTCCGAACGAAACGACCGCACCGCGGGTTGTAGTGTTGGGTCTCCCCTCCACAACGGCCTCGGTGGCCGAGACTGTAATCGTGTCCGGGAAGAAGATGATTCCAGTTCCAGATGTTGCCGTGGTGATTGAGATCGTAGCGGTGACAGGGTCAGTGACTGTGACTGGGAACGTAGCTGTCTTCGTTACGCCCCCGACCGAATTGCTCGCCGAGATCGTTGCTGTGCCTGGTCTGACTCCCGTGATGATGCCCGTCGCACTCACTGTGGCGACCGATGGGTCGCTGCTGAAGAATCCCGGCCGTCCTATTCCCGACGCGTTGGTGGTCGCTCGTTGCGTCGCGACGGTAGCACCGCCTGGATCCGTATAGGTAATGGTCAAGGTGTCAGTTGATCCCGCGCCTGTGGTCGAGCGAGATGATGTGAGAGTCATTCCCGCGACCGCTGGCGGCGTGACGCCCGTTGCCAGAACGGTCACCGGGGTTGTGTCTGCGAGCGTTACCGAGGGCAGACTGGTCCCGCCCGGAATGTTCTGAAGACTACCGATGATGTTCGCCGTACCCGCCTTGGGCTGCGCGGTCACTACTCCGTTGGCGTCCACCTTGGCGACCGTTGTATCGGTTGAACGAAACGTTGTGACTCCAGTAACCGTTATCGGGTTTCCAGGAGCGAGCGGGTTGCAATTACTCCCGGCGCAGGTGGCATCGAAGGCAGTGACGCTCAGAGTTTGCGTGCCGCCCTGAGCCAGGGTGACCGCCTGGGGATCGACTCTTACGGCGAAGAAATTCGACAGGTTCAGCACTTCAGTCATCTTGTCGTTGTTGCACGCGGCAAGAGCTGCGGCTAAACCAAGGATACAAAGCTTTTTCATTAGTGTCGTCCTTACGGAAAGGGCTAGTGTGTTGGCGGTGGACTGTCTGTTACAGTGTTACGGGTTCCGATCGAGGCAGCCAATGAAGTGTGGATTGTTTTGCTCTGCCTGCGGAATGATCAGGAACTTGTCCGTTCCGTAAGTGCCACCCTTGTAGTAAGGGCCATTCGGGAAGACAGTATTTTCCGCCCGGCCGAATCCGCCGTCGGCCACAGGACGAACCAGTCTGCGCATGTCCGCCAGCCGATGAGCAGTACTCCAGAGCCAGAATGCCCTCTCGCGGAAAAGCAGGTCCTCACGGCCCGTCTGCGTTCCCGGATCGACGAGTGGCGGCAGCGCGCCACCGACTGGAACCGGCGGACAGCCGGTGACTTGCACGGTGGCCGAGCATGGATCGGAAGGCTGCTTGAACGTGTTGAAGTTGGCGCGCAAGAAATTGAGCTTTGCCAGGAAAGTGACGGGGTCGCCGTTCCTCAGCGCGACTTCGGCCTCGATCAATCGCGCTTCCGTTCCGGTCGCGATGGCGATGTTGGCCTCACGCGTCGGCCAAACCAGCTGCACGAGGAACGTACCCGGACCAAAGTTGTTGTCGAAAGAAGTGGTACGCGTCTGGTTCGCATCGAAGGTCTTGCAGGCGGCGCTTCCGCCGATGCACATCGGGACTCTTGGATCGTTGGCGCTGAAGAAATTCAAACCAACGATGCCTTCGTTGTTGCCGGGCATCCAGCGGCCGGCGCTGTTGTTCAGAGCCCAGATCTGGTTGTCCTGAATCACCTGCGTGTAGGCCATCTGGAACAGGAAGTTGTCAGGGACTACCGTGGTGTTGATAGTCGTTGTAGCTCCGGCGACATCGCCGAGGTCGAGCTGAACGCGCGCCTTCTCGATTGTGGCCAGCCACTTGACGGTGTCGGCACGAGGGTCCCCCACTGGCGCGTTCAGTACAGCGGTGTCGAAAGTCGCGCTCGCGCGCTTATAGATCTCGACGTTCGGAAGCGGATCGCCGTAGACGATAGCGCCGGCGGCGTCCAGCGAGCTGAGCGGCATGCCGTTGCAGAAGTTCTCCGCGATGGTCATCTCCGCCCATCCTCGTACCCAGTACATCTGGCCAACTGAAGACGTGTCGTTCGGCTTCCACTTACGCAGCAAGTCGATCGCCTGATTTGCCGCGACGCGAATGCGATGGAGCCCGCGCGATTCAAGAGTCATCGCGCTATTGGATTCCGTGATTGATCGAGAATCTGCTTCGTCCCGCTGAACGAACGTATCAGTGGAGCGCCATTCGTCGGCAACTACGCCGCTAAAATGGAAAATTCCTTCGTTCAACGAGCCGCTTCCCTGCAGCCCTCCTGTAACATCGGATACACGTGTCAACGCGCCCAGCCGCAGCGCCTCGGCACCTTCAGCCGAGGCCACGTTAGCGGGATCAATGATATCGGGATCGGTTATCGTAAGAATCTTGTCACGGTTGCACGCCGTCAGCGCGGCGACGGCGACAATAGCCGCCACCAACGCTCCTCTGAGGCGCGCCCGAGAATTCACGTTTGCCATTTTATTGTCCTATGGGTAAGCGCTAGAGCGCGTCAGAAGCCAAGATTGAAACGGAGCGTTACGTAGCGAGGAGGCGGTACCGCCTGGAATGGGTCTTCGACCTCGACACCTGTTCCACCTGGCGACGTGACTGCTTCCGGATCCATCCCGGTGTACTGCGTCCACGTCTTCAGGTTGCGGCCTGCCAAGGTGATGCTGAGTCTGTTGCCCGGCACAAAGCGGTGCTCGAGCCAGGTCGTTGGCGCAGTGAAGGTAAGTGCGAGCTCACGAAGCTTCGTATAATCGCCCTTTTCCCAGAACCCGCCCTCGGTTCTCAAGGGGTGGTCGCGTAGCGCGACGACGCGGGCCTGCTCCCAGAGCGGAGCTTGCGGATTCGCCAGCCCGCTACAGTTCAACCGCTGGTTGCAGCGGATGCGCTCGTTCGAGTTCTTGAGCCAATAGCCGCCCTTGTGATCGAACTGGGCGGTGAGACGGAACATGTTGTGCCAGAAATCCATTCCCGGCACGAAGCTCAGTTCCACGTGCGGACTGGAGCGGCCGATGAACATGGCCGAATCGCTGACGACGATTTCGTTGGCAGTCAGAATTCCATCGCCGTTGAAGTCGTTGAAGGCGAGAATGCGACGCTGCCAGACTCCGAACAGCGGATATCCCGCTACTTCACGGATGTCGGCGCCGATGATCGGCGGGACTGAGCCGAGGCTGACGAGCTTGTTGTTGTTGACAGAGTAGTTGAACAGACCGTCGAACCCGAGGTTGCTGGTCTGTAGTACCTGCGCTCTCACGCTCGCCTCGAAGCCGCTGTTCTGGACTGATCCGAGATTCTCGAATCGGGAAGTCGACACGCCTCCCGAGGGCGGCAAAATGCGCTGGACCAGCGCGTCCCGCGTCTTCTTCTTGTAGCCCGTCAGCGTGACAGACGCGCGGTTGTCGAAGAGGTCGAGGTCAGCACCAGCCTCAAACTCGCCGGCTCGCTCCGGCTTCAAATTGGGATTTCCGAGCGCACTGAATATAACTGCCGCGGTGCCTTGATCCTGGACGTTTGCAGTCGTCCCGACGAAGAATCGAGTGGCGTCATTGGATCCGGGGGAGTTGCCTGATTGGCCAAACGCCGTCCGCAACCGCAGCTGACTCAGGAAGCGCGGCTTCGGAAAAAACGGCTCGTCGGAGACAACCCAAGAAATGCTGCCCTTGGGATAGAACGCGGAGTGTTGCGTTGTTCCGAATGTGCTGTTGTTGTCGACGCGGAATCCGCCGGTAACGAACAATCGATCCCGAAGTGCGAAGGTTTGCTCGAAAAAAGTGCCGGCGTTGATCTTGAAGGTCGACGCCTCGTCGGCACCCTGGACAGCACCCGCACTGACCGTCGTCGCGCCGGGCGGGAGGACCGACGAGAAAGCCCCGTTGCGAGCGAAAATGCTCCGGAAGTACTGCGCCCCGAAGGTCGTCTTCGACGAAATCGCGTCAGACATGCGGAATTGCGCCGTTCCGCTCGCATCGAAGGTGTACAGGAAGAAGTTGGTGCGGTTGTTCGTTTTGAACCCGAGACGGCTGCTCCCGAAATCGGAGCACTGTCCCTGACGGCAGAGATCAGAATCAACCCGGTTGATGAAGTCGATGCCGAAATTCCCGCGGGTGGTCAACCAGGTTAAAGGACGCCAATTCGGGCTCAAAGCCCCAATGAAACGATTGATGTCCTGACCGACCGTCTCCTGGAACATGTCGCCTGGTGTAAATGCTCTGTATCCGTTGCGGAACAGCGTCGTTCCGCTGATGAATCCGTTTGTTCGGTAGCCGGGTCCACCGTAGGCGCTCGACGTCAGCCCAGTGGTATTGTTTTCCGTCTGCGGCAGACGTTGTGCGCTCGAGATGAAAGCGGTAGAGACGGCAACGTCCGCGAGCGGTGAAAGCTGCACGTTCACGTTGCCGCGGAACGTCGCGCGCGTGAGCGCGTTGGGGCGCAGCTGCGCTCCGGGGATCGACCCGTTCCTCGCGAGCAGACGCGCGATCTCAAAATCCGGAACCCTGTACACGCCCTGCTCACCGGCGTAATTGCCCTGCAGGAAATACCGCAGCGTCTCTGATCCGCCCGAAACGCCGGCGCCGTACTCTTCCTGATAGGAAGGATGCAACGGCGTCAGATCTTTCTCGGCAAAGATGTTGAGCGTAGCGACGCTGTCGTAAATGCAGGTCCCGAGCGAGATGTTGGGAAGCGAGCAGTTGCCGAGCGCCGTCGTGCGTAGCGCCCCGGTCGGCGAATGGCCAAACAGAGTGTAGGCCGTCGGATAAGTATTGTGATCGGAGAGACGGCCGTGCTGGAGGTAAGTATCCCAGCGCGCGGCACCGACGCGACCACGCTTCGTGGTGATCACGATCACGCCGTTCGCCGCATCCGTTCCATATAGCGTCGATGCTGAGGGTCCCTTCACGACCTCGACGCTCTCGATCTGGTTCGGATCGATGTCGCTGAGGCGGCTCGGGTTCGATCCCCCGATTCCGATACTGGACGAGCCGGTTGCGCTCTCCATGCGAATGCCGTCGATGATTACGATCGGATCATTGCTCAGAGAGAGGCTGTTTACGCCGCGAATGCGAATGCGCTGGCCAGTTCCGGTCATGGTGCCGGCGAGCACCTCGACGCCCGGCGCTCTGGCGTTCAAGAGGTCAGTGATATTCGTGACCGGCTTGGTTTCGACGGTCTGCGACGCGTTGATTCTCGGAATGTCGTTACCTATCTCGGTCTTTCTCTGCTCGCCGGTCGCCGTCGTTACGACTTGCTCGAGCTGAATCGCCGTCACGGCAAGCGCGAAGTCGAGCGTCGCCGTGCCGCCAGCGGGAACCGTCACCGCGAGCTTCTGCGTGACGTGTCCGAGCGCGAGTACGCGCACTTCCTGCGCTCCGGCCGGAGCGCCGCGGATGGTATACGTGCCGTCATCCCTCGTCGGCACCGCAATGCCGGTTCCGACGATAGTCACACGCGCGTTGGGAATCGGACGGCCTGTCCCTTCCTCTCGCGCGACGCCGGTAATTGTGCCTGTAGTTCCCTGGGCGATTGCCAAGGCCGGACTGAACACGGCAATTGCAATCGACAACATCAGACGAAGACGAATCATTTCCGGGTCACCTCTCTCCTGTCAGGACGGTGAGGCTGCGCATCTGGTCGGAACAAATGCGAAAACACAGGAGGGCTTTGGCCCGCCTGGCTCGTCGTGATCGAATTGTCCGTTCAGCAGGAGGCGGGGCGCCTCCCAGCCTAAATATTAAATGGGCAACCAGACGCACGCCAGCAGGGCCTGCGCCGCCGCCTTTTTTGTAAACCGGCCAACATCAACCCTTGTGACTTTCTAACGATAAAAAACGCCGAGTCGCCCGAGCTACCGACAGAATTCGTGCGGCATGTTCGCTTGACATCTTTTGCCCCGCACGCCAGCGTGAATATCCAGACGAACTCAGTATAGGACCGGCCAAATGCGCGTACGTGGCATTCTGCTTTTTCTTGCTTCCCTCACCGCGGGTTCCGTGGCGAGTGTCACTGCCCAGACGGCAACCGAAAACAAAACCCCCCGCATAACCGGCGTAGTCCGCGACGCTGGAGACAACCCGATCGCTGATGCCCAGCTTTCGCTTTCCCGTCCGGGGGAAGCAGCGCGTTTGTTTAGGACCGGGGAGGACGGGAAATATTCGTTCCTCGGCGTCATTCCGGGAGAAGTGGAGATCAGCGTTCGTCGACTCGGCTACCGTGGATCTTCAAAGACAGTGACTATCGCGCCCGCCAGTGGTGCGACGTCACTCGACTTCCAACTCGTGGAGATCCCGAGCGACATTGCGTCTGTAATTGTCGAGAGCTCGAAGCAACATCTCGAGGAATTCTACCAACGCAAAGCCAGCAACAATTTCGCGAAATTTTTCGAGAGAACGGACATTGAGAGGCGAAATCCGTTTTATCTGAGCGAGATGGTCGCTACCGTATCCGGCGCGAGGATCTCTTCTAAAGGAGCGGGCAACCGGATTTTGCTCCGTGACTGCCAGCCCATGGTCTGGGTGGATGGCATGCGCGCGCCCGGTGCCGAATTGGACGATGTTGCGAGGCCCGGCGATATCGCCGGCATGGAAGTGTATCCGTCTAACGCCGGCCTGCCTCCGGAATACCAGGACCGGAACAACCGGATGTGCGGGGCCATCATGGTCTGGACCAAAAATCAGTAACGACTGGCAGGGCGTTGGATCCCAAATCAGCCTGACACAGAAGCGTTCCCTGATGACCGATGCAAAAAAGCCCCCGGTCTCCCGGGGGCTTCGTTGTTCGATCCTTTAACGTGCTATAAACCTCGTGCGCATTCAGGAGCAGGTCGGAGCAGTGGTTCGCTTATCCCACCAGAGGGGTGTCCCCAGGTTGTCCGGTCCCTGAGCTGCGATCGCCGCCTTCAGTGCGTCACCGTTCGCAGTGGCCTCCGTGGTCGGATACTCCAGCCGCCGCGGCACGTAAGCCAGTTCGGCATCGGGACCTGGTACGATCGTAGTTGGGACACACGTTCTGCGCCACTCGAACCACGCCGTCGCACCGTCGGTGAAGAGCGCGATGTACTTCTGCTGCGCGGTCTGCTTCAGACCCGCGACGCCGCCCATGTAAACAACGTTCGGATCGGCGAGGTAAGCCGTCATGGCGGCTGCGGAAATCGACTGCCCTGACGAAGCAGCAAGGTCATTCCACTCATTCAATGACGCCGAGATACCCGCATTGTAATAGGCCGCGGCCTGACCTGCCGTCAGACCACCCAAGCCCCTCTCGGCAGCTTCGGCAAGAGTGAAGTTAACTTCGGCCGCGGTGAGGATCGCCGTCGGCAGGCTCGCACCAGCGCCACCAAAGACCGGGCCGTAAGTCGTGGCCCCTTTATAGAAGATGATGCCAGGCCGGGACGTCGACGAGCGCACTGGCATGTTCGGTGGCACAGGCAGTACGCCGTTAGGCGAGCCACGGTAGATCGTAGGGTCATCCTGAGTGGGCTGCGCATAGATCGGCAAACGCGGATCGTTGAGCGCGTTCATGATGTTGACGAGCCTGTCCGACATACGCCAATCGTCGCGTGCACCCAGGTTATCGGCCCAGGGGTTGTTGTAGACACCATCTCCGGGCCACGGGAAATACGCGTTCTCGGCGTTGGTGAGAATCAGCCCGCCCGGCGCGCTACGCGCCGCGGTGATCTGAGCGCTGGCAAGCGCGGGATCGGCGTTGACGACACGGATCGCCAGCCGCAAACGAAGCGAGTTTATGAACTTCTGCCAGCTCGCGGGGTCTCCGCCATAGATCGGATCGGCCGCGTTCAGCCCATTGGCCGCTCCGACCAGATCCTTCGACGCCTTGTCGAGAACGGCGAAGAAATCGGTGTAAATGACCTGCTGCTTATCGTAAGCAGGGGTTAGAGAAGAGCCAACTGAGTCGCCCTTGAGCGCCTGACTGTACGGGATATCGCCCCAGGAGTCGGTCACGAACGAGAAGACTAGGGTACGAAGGGCAATTGCCGGCGCGTAGATGCCAGGTTCTTTGGTGGATTGGCCCTTCGCGATGATCTGCGTCAGATCCTTCATCTCCCCGGCGTATGCGCCGTTGAAAGAGCCTTCCGTGTCAGCCCCGTGCATACGTATGTAGCGATCCTCGTCGTTGTACTGGACTTCGGCGAGCTGCTGAACAACCCACTCGTATGTGCGCAGATCGATGCCGCCGAACCAGCGTGCGGTAGCGAGGCGAGAAGCCTCAGTGAACAACGGACCCGGCGGCACATCCTCCGGGCTGTTCGGGTTTTTGTTGAGAGAGGTGATAGTGTCGTTATTGCAGGCGTAGAGGCCCAATGCCAGCGCCACCGCCGAGACCACTCTCGAAATTGTTTTATTGATCATGTGAATAGGTTTTCCGGATTAAGTGTTACGGCGTGATGCGGACGTTGAGTCCCCACACCCGTGCGTTCGGCATTGAGGCGAATTCGATCCCCTGGTTGTTCCCCGTCTGATAGGAGAACTCAGGATCGATGTTCGGTACCTTCGTCCAGGTCTTCAGATTCCGTCCGGACAGACCGAGGGTTATCGCCTGCGCATTGAGCCGGCCCACGAAGCTCTGAGGAAGATCGAATGTGAGGCTCAATTCGCGAAGTTTGGTGTAGCTCGCATCGTAGACGTGGTCCTCGATCACTTTACCGCAGTTATACGAGATGCACTGCCAGTAGGTCTCGGCATTTACGTTGATCGTATTCGGTAGACCGGTCGCCTGATCGATGCCCTTGACGACCAAGCCGGGTTTGTCCCAATCAACCTCGCGGCCCTGTGTGGTCCGCGATAGAACGCCGGTGAAATCGCCCCACATGTTGGTGATACTGGCAAGCTTCCCGCCCTTGTGGAAGTCGAGCAGGCCATAGAGCCTGAGGCTCTTGTAACTGAGCGAGTTGCCCCATCCGCCCGTCCACTGCGGCTGAACGCTGCCGAAATAGTGCTGGTACCCAGCAAACGCGGGGTCGATCTGTGGCAGGCCCTTCTTCAACAGCAGATTTCCCTGCGCATCACGAAGCCACGAATTGCCCATGATTGCGCCGTAAGGCTTGTCGAGACGCGCCTCCAGGCGAGCCGAGAACAGGCTACCCAAAGCGAGTGTCTTGATTCCCGGAGCAAGCTCCGTTATCCGGCTTTTGTTACGGCCGTAATTGAAGATGCTGTTCCAGGAAAACCCGCGGGCGGTTTGAATGGGAGTAACGCCGAGCAGGAACTCTTGCCCCTTATTGCTGATGTTGCCGGCGTTGATTGACTTCGACGTGAAGCCGGTGGTCGCAGTAATCGGAGCGTTGAAGATTTGGTTTTCGGTGTGCTTGTCGTAGATACTCCCGTCGAACGTTACGCGTCCGTCGAGGAAGCTGAGCTCAGCGCCCATCTCATTCGAATGCGTGATCTCGGGCAAAAGCGCGCCGTTCGCGAGCGCGTCGGCAAGGGTAAACTGCGAAAGACCGTTGTACTTGGTGCTCAAACCAGTGTATGTCGTGCGCAGCAGATACGGGTCTGCGTCGGCACCCACCCTCGCTGCCGAAGCGCGTAGCTTGAAGTATGAAAGAAAGCGATTCTTCAGGCCCGGAACGGCGTCGGTAAGCACCAATGCGGTGTTGACTGAAGGATAGAAGTAAGAGTTGCTGCCCTTCGGAAGCGTGGACGACCAATCATTGCGCGCCGTCCCGCCAATCGTCCACCAGCCACTCACCGTCATGTCAGCCGAGCCGTAAACGCTGTTCGTCTGACGACGCTGTATGATTTGACCGAGGGTAGGAGTGATCGCAGCGTTTGAAACGTTAAAGATGCCCGGCACAGTGATTCCGCCGGTTGAGACGCTGTTGAAGTTGTAACTGCTCTTGCGGGTGGCTGCACCGCCGGTTGCAATCAACTGGAAGCGCGAACCGAGCGCTCGATTGATTCTCAGGATTGCGTCGGTGGTGTTCTCGTTATTGTAGTCGTTGAGGTTATTGAAACCGCCGTAATACTTCGGATCGACGATCGTGGCCTGCCGCGAATCACCCGGTCCGAAATGCTGATCGATGTTGTAGCGGTAAATGTCCGAGCCGGTTCGAAGGCTCGCGTCGATGCCTTCCGCGAGCTTGTAGTTAGCTGCAACGTTGCCGATGAACCGGTCGCGAGCGTCGATCTCGGGGTTGTCGTACTGGAGCCAGAACGGATTGTTGTGGAAGCTGTAGTTCCAGTTGAACTCACGAGTGGCCGGCCCGTTGTTCAGGGCGCCGCTCTGATTGTACGTATTGCGAAGCGCCTCGAGATCGACCTGCCGCCCAAACCACACGAACTGCTCGAGCACGCTCTGGGTGTAGCCGACGCCGGGACGGTTCAGTCCGGTATTGCGAACGTATTGAAGGCTCGCGTCGGAGCTGAGGCGGTCGTTGATCTTGAGCGTGCCATTGAGCAGCCCGTTCGTTTTGTGGAACGAATTGGCGGGGATATATCCTTCGATCTGGTCCGAGCCGAACGACATGCGTGCGTTCGCCCGCTCCGTTCCGCCGCTGAAGGCAACGGTGTTCGACAGAGTGTGCCCGGTGTTGAAAAAGCTGTAAACGTTGTCCGGGTGAGCAACCCATGGAATGGGCACAAGGGATCCGTCCGGATTTTTCGGGCTCGTAAACTGCGTGATCAGCCGCCCATCGAGCCGCGGACCAAAGCTCTGGTCATTGTCGTCCTGGATGCCACCGCCGACTCCATCGACGAACTTGAACTGCCCGCCGGAGCCCTGGCCGTAAAGATTCTGGTAGTTCGGAAGTATGGAAGGCTTTTCCCACGTATAGGTCGAGCTCACCTCGGTGCGCATCGCTCCGCCTGAATTCGCTCCCTTCTTGGTCGTCATGATGATGACGCCGTTCGCTGCCCGGGATCCGTAAATTGCCGCGGCATTCGGGCCCTTCAGAACGCTCATCGTGGCAATGTCTTCAGGGTTGATATCGGAAATGGCGCTGCCGAAGTCGAACCCGCCACCCGGCCCCGCGCCGCTTGCGCCTGTTGCAAGTCCCGCAGGACTTCCGCCACGCGCCGCGTTAGAAACGGCCACGCCGTCGATGATGAACAGAGGAGAGTTGTTACCGGTTATCGAGTTCGCGCCACGAAGCAGTATGCGGTTGGATCCGCCCTGCGTGCCCGAGCCAGTGATGGTCACACCGGAGACTTTGCCCTGAATGCTGTTGATGACATTCATGGTCTTAGTCTCGTTGAGCTCCGCCGTGCTAAGCTGCTGTTGTGCCGTGCCAAGCTGGCTCTTCTCACGGGTCTCGCCGAGCGCGGTGACCACTACGCCCTGCAGCTGCGTCGCCGCAGCCGAGAGGCTGAAGTTCTGGGTCACGGCCGTTCCACTGAGCGTCACCGACGCAGAGCTCGCCTGAAATCCAAGGCGTCGCGTTAGCACGGTGACCGTCGTGCCATTAGCCGATGCGGGAACCGTGAAGGTATAGCGGCCCGCGTCATCCGTGAATGCGCCAACGCGAAGCGTCGGAATGCTGACGCTGGCGCCCACAATCGGTGCTCCACCGGTGCCAGTAACCTGGCCACTGATGGTCGTTCCCTGTGCCTGAGCGAATGCCGGGATAACCCCGAGCACGACGCTCGCAACAGCAAGGAAGCGAGAGATCTTACCTGTCATTCCCATACAACACCTCGCAGAAAGGGAAACTGGGATGGGATGCGTCGCGAATCACAGGAAAGGGTGCCCAACCGGCTCCTGTGAAGGCGACTCTGTCGACTGCATGCGTGCGGCGACGCCAAAGCAATGTGAGCGGAGCGCCGAACGATGCAGAAAGCAAATTCCCGGGAACCAGCAGTCACTGGCAGTCGCGGGAAAAAGCCTGATATCATCGTAACTTAGAAGGCTTGCGACGAAGATGTCAACGGAGCGGAGAACGTCCGTTTGCGCACGCAAGTGTACGGCTGCTCACTGAGCTTCTTCGCGGAATGGGTCGGCCCCGACCGATTTCGCCCACTGAGACATTGGACGATAAAAAAGGGCGGAGCCTGGCTCCGCCCTTTCCCCGCTTTTTCGCGCCAGTCCTACTATCCCGCTGTTGCCTTTTCTGTCACGACACGCACTTCGTTATTCAGCACTTGCATGAATCCACCGCTCACGTTGAAGCGGCGTTCACTGGCGCTGCCGAGACGAAGCTGGCCCTTACCGAGCAGCGCCATCAAAGGCGCATGACCGGTGAGGATTCCCACCTCTCCGTCGTATGCGGGCGCAACTACCGAGTCCGTCTCGCCCTGAAAGAGAACGGACTCGGGAGAGATTACCGATACCTTGAGCATCGCTTACGAGTTGGAGAGACGCTGCGCAGCCTCGACTACACCGTCGATTCCGCCCTGCATGAAGAACGCCTGCTCTGGATACTGATCGAATTCCCCCGCTACCAGACGCTCGAACGACGAGACGGTCTCCTCGAGCTTCACGTACTGCCCCTTGATGCCGGTGAACTGCTCCGCGACGGAGAACGGTTGTGACATGAAGCGCTGGATTCTACGTGCGCGCCCGACGACCAGCTTGTCCTCTTCGGACAACTCGTCCATGCCCAGGATGGCGATGATGTCCTGCAGCTCCTTATAGCGCTGGAGGATCCGCTGTACATCGGTCGCTGCCTTGTAGTGGCGATCCCCGATGAACTGGGCGTCGAGAATTCGCGACGATGAGGCCAGTGGGTCGACCGCTGGATAAATGCCCAGCTCGGTTATCGCGCGCGACAAGACGACGGTCGCGTCGAGATGAGCGAAAGCGGTCGCCGGAGCTGGGTCCGTGATGTCGTCCGCCGGAACGTAGATCGCCTGCACCGACGTGATCGACCCGTTCTTGGTCGAAGTGATACGCTCCTGCAGATCACCCATCTCCGTCGCCAGCGTCGGCTGATATCCCACCGCGCTCGGCATGCGGCCAAGCAGCGCCGACACCTCGGAGCCTGCCTGCGTGAAGCGGAAGATGTTGTCGATGAATACGAGCACGTCGGAGTTCTCGACGTCGCGGAAATACTCGGCAACAGTGAGCCCACTGAGACCAACGCGTAGTCTCGCTCCCGGCGGCTCGTTCATCTGGCCGTAGATCAGCGCCGCGGAATTGATGACGCCGGACTCCTTCATCTCGAGGTAGAGATCGTTGCCTTCGCGAGTCCGCTCCCCTACGCCGCAGAACACCGACTTTCCGCCGTGTCCCTTCGCGACGTTGTTGATCAACTCCATGATGACGACCGTCTTTCCGACGCCTGCGCCACCGAACAGACCGATCTTTCCACCCTTCACGAACGGAGCGATCAGGTCGACGACCTTGATGCCGGTCTCGAAGATTTCAGTCTTTGGTTCGAGGTTCGCAAACTCAGGCGAAGGACGATGGATCGGCCAGCGCTCGACATCATCCGGAATCGGAGGTCCGTTGTCGACGGGATTGCCGAGGACGTTGAGGATTCTTCCCAACGCCGCGTCGCCGACAGGCACCTTGATCGGGCTGCCAGTGTCCTCGACGCGCATTCCCCGAACGACGGCGTCGGTCGACGACATCGCCACCGCACGCACCTGGTTGCGGCCGATGTGCTGCTGCACTTCGACGGTCACATCAATGTCGGCACCCGAATCGGACTTCTCGCGAATGCGCAGAGCGTTGTAAAGCTCGGGCAGTTGCTCGGACTCGAACTCGACATCGAGCACTGGTCCGATTACCTGCACCACCCTCCCCACGTTGATCTTCTTCGCCTCGGTCGCGCGCGCTTTTTTTCTTTCGGTGCGAACGGCTGTTGCCATGATTACCCCTGTAATGCAGCGGCACCGCCGACGATCTCGGCGATTTCCTGCGTGATCTGCGCCTGGCGGGCGCGGTTGAATGTGCGGCGTAGCACGTTGAGCATTTCGCCGGCGTTGTCGGTTGCGTTCTTCATCGCGGTGCGTTGCGCGCTTTGGAATCCGGCTTCGTTCTCGACCAGCGCGCGATAGACAGAGTTGCGGACGTAGGACGGAAGGAGATCCGTCAGAATCGCCTCGGCCGAGGGCATCAGAATGTAGTCGGGCTGGGCTCCTTTGCGCTCCGGAGGGGTGACCGGCAGCACGAGCTGTGACGTGGGCGGCGTCGAGAGCGCGGAGTTGAACTTCGAATAAATCACGTAAACGGCGTCAATCTCACCCGAGGCGAATCGCCCGATCAACCCATCGACCAGCTCCGCGGCATTTGCGACGGTCGGCTGACCAGTGATGTCGGTGCGGCTCGAGGCCACCGCGCGACCGATGTAGCGGAAATATCCGAGCCCCTTCTTGCCGACGACGTGCAGCTCTTGCTCCACGCCCTGCTCGGTCAGACGGCCAAGAAGAATTCGCGCCTCCTTCAGAAGGTTCGCGTTGAAGGCGCCGGCAAGTCCGCGATTGCTCGTGAGCAGAATGATCGCGGCTTTCCTGATCGCGGTCGGCTGACGCATCAGCGGAAAGCGTTCCGCCAGCTCCGGTGTGTAGAGGTTCGCGATCACTTCGGCGAGCGAGTTCGCATAAGGACGCGCCGCGACGACGCGATCCTGGGCGCGTTTCATCTTGGACGTGGCGACCATCTCCATCGTCCGTGTGATCTTCCGCGTGTTCTCGACGGACTTGATCCGTCCCTTTAGCTCGCGACCCTTCGCCATGCCTTAGCGCTTCGCGGCGGTGAACTGCTGATTGAAGCCTTCGATAGCTCTTTTCAGATCCGCTTCTGTCTCCTTGGAGAGAACTTTCTCCGAGCGAATCCGTTGTGGCACCTGAGGAAACTGCTTGTCCGCGAATTCGAGGAATGCGCGCTCCCAATCCTTGAGCTGGTTCACCGCGATCTGGTCGAGGAGTCCATTGGTCACCGCGTAGATGATCATTACCTGCCGCTCGACGGGCATCGGCTGGTACTGTGGCTGCTTCAGGACTTCGACCGTGCGCGCTCCGCGCTCGAGCTGCTTCTTGGTCGCCGCATCGAGATCGGAGGCGAACGATGAGAACGCTTCGAGCTCGCGGTACTGCGCCAGGTCGAGGCGCAGTCTGCCGGCGACGGATCGCATTGCTTTCACCTGCGCCGATCCACCAACTCGGGACACCGAAATTCCGACATTGACGGCTGGACGAACGCCGGCGAAGAAGAGATCGGCCTCGAGGAATATCTGACCGTCGGTGATCGAGATCACGTTCGTCGGGATATAAGCCGAGACATCGCCGGCCTGTGTCTCGATTATGGGCAGCGCCGTAAGGGAGCCGCCGGCCTTTCTGATGTTGGTCCCGTCGATAATGGTGGGGTCTTCGCTCAGCTTCGCGGCTCTCTCCAGCAGACGCGAGTGGAGATAGAACACGTCGCCGGGAAACGCTTCTCGTCCCGGCGGACGTCGCAGCACGAGCGAAAGCTGACGATAAGCCGCCGCCTGCTTGGATAGATCGTCGTACACGCACAGCGTCGGAAGCCCTTCGTTGTACATGAAGTACTCGGCCATCGCGCAGCCGGAGTAGGGCGCGATGTACTGCATCGGCGCCGGGTCGGAGGCGCCGGCAACCACGACGATCGTGTACTCCAGCGCGCCAGCCTGACGTAGCTTCTCGACCACGGATGCGACGGTCGAATTTTTCTGGCCGATTGCGACGTAGACGCAGATGACGCCAGTGCCCTTCTGGTTGATGATCGTGTCGATCGCGATCGCCGTTTTCCCGGTGCCGCGATCGCCGATGATCAGCTCGCGTTGACCGCGCCCGATCGGGATCATCGAGTCGATTGCCTTGATGCCGGTCTGAAGTGGCTCCTTCACCGGCTGGCGGACGATGATTCCCGGCGCTTCCGATTCAACCTTTCTCGTGTGCTTGGCGTCGATCGGTCCCGCATCGTCCAAAGGACGGCCCAGCGGATCGACCACCCGTCCGACGAGCTCGCGCCCCACGGGGACCTCGAGGACGCGAGCGGTGCGGCGCACCTCGTCTCCTTCCTTGAGCTGGAGATAGTCACCAAGGACGACCGAGCCGATGTTGTCTTCTTCGAGATTGAGCGCCAGCGCGGTAATCTTCGCGCCGGTTTCCGACGACGTGACCTCGAGCATCTCCCCCGCCATCGCCTTCTGAAGACCGTAGATGCGCGCGATTCCGTCTTTGACCTCGAGCACGGTACCGACTTCCTCGACATCGAGCTCGTGAAGGTCCGCGGCTTCGATCTCGCGGAGAAGAATGTCCTTGATTTCGCCGGGGCGAAGGATCGTGTCAGTGGCCATGATCTATGGTGTCAGTAGCTGGGTTGGCGAAGCGCCGGAAGCCGTCCCGCCGAGAGAAACTTGGGGTTTTCGGGCGCTTGTGAAATTTATCACAAGCTCCCTTTTGGGGCAACAATCGGTACCTGGAAGACTTAGGCCGTTGGTCCGCAGTCCGTAGTTCCCATCAGGTGCGGCTGCGCGTTCTTCCCTGAGCGAACCGATCTATGAGATCGGTGGTACGAAGCCGCGCGAGCGATGCCGGTCTTGTCCCGAAAATCCGTTGCGCCGTCACGGCCAAATGGGAAGACGACGCGAATTCCAGAATTCGAGCGATGTCACGGATGTCGTGCCCCGGATTCTTTGCCAGCTCCGCCGCGGCGATCAATCGAACCAGATCGATTACACGTTTCAGGTTTGGCGCGCCCGGCTTCGCAAAGTTTCGGCTCAGGTGCTCCCGACTCAACCCCACCGCTCTCGCAAGCTCTTTCGTCGTGACCGGCTTCCCCGAATGCGCGACAATCACTTCCCAGGCGCTTTTCTGTAGCGGCGTCGTGAGCCCGAGTGTGTGCGGCGGCTCGCCAAGTGCTTGACGGAAGCGAGTGGAGAAGGCGTGCGGATTCACGATATCGCGCGCGGCGCTGTCGTCGATGCCCTCGACGATCAGATCGACGAACCCATAGCTGGCGCAGCGGGACGCGGCGGGAGTGTCCGACGCGCGCAACGGCATGATCGCGAAGAAAGGCGCGCTGGGAAATTCAGCGGCGAACGCCGCCGCCTTCCACGTGTCTTCGCCCGGCGAGCCGAGATCGATCAGCGCGGCATCGACGAGCACCCTCCGAAACACTGCTTCGAGCTCCTCGGCTGAGCGAGTGGAGATGATCCTCCACCGACGCCGCGGGAACGCCGCGCGCACGAGTGCTTTTGCCCGATCCCGCTCGAGGTGAACGACGAGCGAGGGCAGAGTGGATCCATCGGTCGACGACGTCACGCCTAGACCCCCGCTTCCACTGCGTCGAGGTCCGGCTTCCCTTCAATGAACTGTCGCACGACCGGATCGTGGGTGTGCTGGATCTCATCGACGGTTCCAACCTGACGTACCTGTCCCTCGTAGAGCATTGCGATTCGCGAGCCCACCGTGTACGCGCTTCGCATATCGTGCGTAATGACGATGCTCGTTACGCCGAGCTTTTCGCGCATGCGGATCATGAGCTGGTCGATGATGGCACTCGTCACCGGATCGAGTCCGGTAGTCGGCTCATCGTAGAGGATGTACTTCGGCTGCCTGGCGATTGCGCGCGCGATGCCAACTCGCTTCCGCATGCCACCCGACAGCTCGGCCGGGAATTTCGATTCGACGCCGGGCAAATCCACGAGCTCGAGCGCCTCACCGACGCGCTGGTAGATTTCGCTCTCGGTGTGTCCGCCTTCCTTTCGCAGACCCATCGCGACGTTCTCGCCGATGCTAAGGGAATCGAATAACGCGGCGAACTGGAACACGTAGCCGATGTGGGAGCGGAGCGCGTACAAGTCGTTGCGCGTGAGGCGCGGAACTTCCTGGCCATCGACGAACACGGTTCCGCTGTCGGGCTCGAGGAGGCCGACGATGTGCTTGATCGCGACTGATTTGCCGGTCCCCGAGTATCCGATGATCACCATCGTTTCGCCTTCAGCGACGTCGAGGGTGAAGCCCTCCAGCACTTTCTTGGCGCCGAAGGATTTGTGGACGTCGAGGAGTTTGATCATATCACAAACATGAAATTAAGCGGGCCGCATAAAACGGCTAGACGGGGCTAACTTCGGACTGCAAAAAAAAAGGCGAGCCAAAGCTCGCCCCTTTCCCGATTGCATCGTGATGCTTACGCCGCGAACGATCCGAGTGCCCGGCCAACGTCCCCTTCACGCAGCCGCTTCAGCGCGCGATCACGGAGCTGACGAACCCGTTCACGAGTAACTCCGAGCAGCGACCCAATCTCCTCGAGAGTATGCTCCCGCCCGCCCTCGAGCCCAAAGTACAGACGAAGGACCTTGGCATCGCGCGGAGGCAGCGTCGACAAGGCGGTCTCGATCTCGTCGTTGAGGAAGCGGTTCATTGCTTCCTCTTCGGTGTCGGGCATCTCGTCGGCGACGAAGCGCTCGATCAGCGAGCGATCGCCTTCAGGATCCATAGGCGCGTCCAGCCTGACATCGCCCGTGTTCAAAGCCGCGAGCGACTGCACGACATCAACCGACAAACCGGTGAGCTGAGACAGCTCCTCGGGTGTCGGCTCGCGACGCATCTTCTGCCGCAGGATCTCCGACGCCTTGATGATGCGCGAGAGGTCGGCCGTACGATTCAGCGGAACGCGTACGGTTCGGCCCTGACGCGCGAGCGACGAGAGAATCGCCTGGCGAATCCACCACACCGCGTACGAGATGAACTTGACGCCCTGATCGGGATCGAACTTGCGAGCAGCCGTCAGCAAGCCGACGTTGCCTTCACCGATCAAGTCGATGAGAGGCATGCCGCGGTTCTGGTATTTCTTTGCAACGGAGATCACGAAGCGCAGGTTGCGCTGCACGAGCTCCTGGAGAGCGTCCGGGTCACCGGCACGAATCCGACGGGCAACCTCAATCTCCTCGGTGCCTTTGAGCAGCGGATAAGTGCTGACCTCATAAAGGTACTGATCGAGAATGTCCCTTTCGGGCTCGTTCGGAGCGATTCCGGCGACTGCCGTTTTCCGGCGACGCTTTACTTCTGCCATTGATACTTACCTCAGGGTCTTGCGTGAAAGCCTATGCGAATGCAGCCCTTTTTACGAGCCGGCAATGCGAGCGGATGATTGTTGTTTCGACAGCCTGAAAACGCGAAACCGAATGCGTTTTGGAGTAATCGAAAAATTCAGGTTGTGAAGCGCTGCAAGATACCGGCCGTTGACGATTAAGCCAGAGCAATTTTCTTGACATCGATACTACCCTTGGATATCCTTCGCGGTTCCTGCCGGGCATGAACGAGAGGCCTGTCGGGCGATGCCGGGGGTGTAGCTCAGTTGGGAGAGCGCTTGAATGGCATTCAAGAGGTCAGGGGTTCGATTCCCCTCACCTCCATGGCTTGCAGCGAGACGAGAACGGTTGTTTGTTCGCGGGAATAGCTCAGTTGGTAGAGCACAACCTTGCCAAGGTTGGGGTCGCGGGTTCGAGTCCCGTTTCCCGCTCTCCGTTTACGAGGAGCGAGAGGGCGGTTAGCTCAGTTGGTTAGAGCGCCACGTTGACATCGTGGAGGTCACAAGTTCGAGTCTTGTACCGCCCATATAAAGGAAGCGTTCCACCGCGGATCCTCGTCGATTCCGGACGCAAAAGGCAGCAAGCACGACGATATGGGCGCCCGTAGCTCAATTGGATAGAGCATCTGACTACGGATCAGAAGGTTGGGAGTTCGAGTCTCTCCGGGCGCGTTTGCTTTTGAGGGCTTCTCGCGAGACAACCCAGGTTGTCTCGCTTTTTTTTGTCCCTGGTTCATGACGTTTCAAGAAGCCGACGCTAGGTTTGTTCCGCGATTTTGATTCACTCCATTCCTATCTCGATCCCTCCACTCGCCGTTCGATAGTGTCTCTCGCTTCACTCCGCCGCTTCGCGAGCAGCACCCGAGAGGCGCGTGCATGGCGGCCCGCCGCCCTGTCGGCGATTTCCCACGACGTTCTGTTTCGACAACGGAACGAAGTCGCGGGCTTTAGCGACAAGGAACATCTAACCGCTGCCGCCGAATGGCTGTTCCGCGCACAGGACGCTACGACTGATGGAGGGGTCGCGGGGCGCTACAGGTTGGCAGAGGGATGGACTTCATCGTACCCCGAGACGACAGGCTATATCGTACCCACTCTGCTCGCACTGGAAGGCGAAGGACTCCGCGGATCTCGGGACCGCGCCGCGCGCTGCATCGAATTCCTGCTCGGCGTTCAGCTCACTTCGGGCGCGTTCCCCGCCGCTGAGATCGCGGAGAATCGGGAAACTCCGTCGATCTTCAACACCGGGCAAATTCTGAACGGCCTTACTGCCTGGCATCGCCTCACGGCTGATCCGCGGACTCTTGCTGCTGCGCGTAGAGCCGGGGATTGGATGCTGGCCATGCAGGACAGCGACGGCGCATGGCGCAAGCATCTATATGGGAATCGAACCTACACCTACATGGCGCACGCGGGCTGTTGGCTCGCCGAGCTCGGCCAGCACTTGGGCGAGGAGCGATATCTGGCTGCGGCGCGGGCCCATCTCGATTGGGTGCTCGGTCACGTCGACCGCGAGACCGGCTGGATCAACGACTGCGGTTTCGGCGACGATCCGACCAACCGTACAGCCGTCACGCACACCATAGCCTATACAATCTCCGGCGTGCTGAAGATGGCGCAGATTCTCGAACATACCGAAGGTCTGGACGTCGCTCGACGTGCCGCGCATGCCGTCGCGCGTCGCCTTGAATTGTCGCGCTGGCTCCCCGGCATGCTCGACTGGCGGTGGCGCCGCGCAGCGACGTACGCGTGTCTCACTGGAAACGCTCAGATGGCGCTTATCTGGATCGAGTTGCACCGGATGGATGGTGATCCAGCGTTGCTCAGCGCCGCTTGCAAGGCGATCGATCTGGTGAAATTGAGCCAGCCGATGGAGTCGCGCGACGTGGGTATTCGCGGCGGGGTTCCGGGCTCGAGTCCCCTTTGGGGCGACTATATCCGATACGGCTACCCGAATTGGGCGGCCAAGTTTTTTATCGACGCGCTCCTTGCGAAGCGCGACGCCCTGCGAGCTCTGACTGCGCCGGTAAAGGCGCGCGGAGTTCCACGCGAAATTCCCGCGAACGTGCCGGTTTCCCTGGACGCAGCGCGCCAAACCAGCGCACGCACGCTGAATGTCGTCCTTTTGACATCGGAGCTGGCTCAAAAAGTCCAACAATTCGTCGATGCGTGGTCGGTGTGGGGTTTCAAGCCGAGCGCTGTGATCCTCGTTCCGGAAAAAGACCAGCCGGTACGAGTGAGACTAATGAAGTTCGTGCAGGACTACGGCGTGCGCAGTCTGGTTCGGCGGTCCTTGCGTCGTTTCAACCGGACGAGCGTCCCGTCACCGGCAGAGTATTCCAAACCGGAAATCTCCGTCGCGGAATATTGTCGGCAGCACGAAATCCAGCTGCTTACGGTGGAGACTCTGGATGCGCCTGACGACCTCGTTCGAATCCGGGCACTCGACCCGGACCTTTTTGTTCACGCTGGGGCCGGAATTGTCAGAGCCGCCACGCTGGCGGTCCCTCGACTGGGCACGCTGAACGCGCACATGGGATTGCTGCCGCCGTTTCGCGGAATGAACGTCACGGAATGGAGCTTTCTCACGGGCGCGCCGGTCGGCTGCACCGTACACCTGATCGATCCAGGAATCGACACGGGAGCGATCATAGCCTTCCGGCCCGTCGATCCAAGCGGCGCTGCGTCAGTCGCCGACCTGCGAGGTAATGTCGACACTGCGCAGGTTGCGCTACTCGGTGAAGTCGTACAGTGGTGCATCGGCGCCGGAGAGCTGCCGCCTCTAAGACCTCAGAAGGTCGAAGAGGGTCGGCAGTATTTTGTGATGCACCCCGACGTGCGTGGCGCGCTGGAGGCGATATTGAACGCGCGTCGCTAGGTCCCGCTCTTAACCCTGTTCCGGTACGCCTCGCTCGCGTAGATCGCGATCTCTACTCGACGATTGCGCGCCCTGCCTTCCTCAGTGTCGTTCGATTGAACGGGCTCTGACTCCCCTTTTCCGGCCGTTTTTAGTCTCGCAGCCGGCACGCCAAGCGACTGGAGGTAAGCGCTCGCGGCCACCGCTCTCCGCTGCGACAGATCCAGGTTGTAGGCATCGGTGCCGACACTGTCGGTGTGCCCCACGATTAGAATGTCGGAGTTAGGATATTTCTGGAGACTGTTGGCGAGCTCCTGGAGATTGGTCTTTCCGGCGGGCAGGATTTCCGTGGAGTTGAAGGGAAAGAGAATGCCCGACGCAAAGGTGACTTCGATCCCCTCGCCAACGCGCTCCACGGTCGCTCCGTTGATGTTCTGCTGGAGCTCCTTCGCCTGTTGATCCATCTGGTGCCCGATGACTGCGCCGGCAGCGCCGCCGACTACGGCGCCAATGATTGCACCGCGCGCCGTCGAGCCTGTCTGGTTTCCAATCACTCCACCGACCGCAGCCCCGGTCGTCGCGCCGATTACGGCTCCTTTCTGTTTCTGGCTCATGCCTGCGCAAGCGCTGAGCAGGAGCGATGCGGCGATAAAGAGCGCGCTCGCTGAACCCAATGATCTGTTAGTAGTCATGACAATCTTCCTCGGGTGAGCTTTCGCTCAACTGCTCGTACAAGTTGGGTGCCAGTCATCAGAAGCCCTGACCCATGCGTCCCGTGAACTTCCAGTCGCCGCGTCGATCGATCTGACGAGCGACGCCGGCTGCCAAGGCGCCATTGAAAAATGTCAGAAGAAACTCCGCCGAGGCCCGCGCGCTACCGGTGGGTCGCGAGATCGGAGTGGTTACCCCAGTCAAGGGGTCGGTCGTCGACCCGAGCTCGAGTAACGCCTGTTGAGCCGCCGGACTCGATACTTCCGTCCAGCCCGCATGGATTCCCGCCGCTACTCCCGGCGCAATTCCCGGTACTATGAGCTGGCTCGGAAGATGAATCGGTGCCCGCAGAATCGGAAAGGTGTAGCCGACGACCGCTCTGCCCAGCGCGGCACGATCGCCCGCGAATTCCTTGTACCCGTAAGCCGACAGTCCTTCGCTGCCGCCGATCTCGAAGAGAACCTGCGGCGCCGGTGCGCTGAACAGGGTGCCCGCATCGCCGCGCGCATAAAGTTGGAATGGCCCGAGCTCGTGACGTGCAGCGACCCGCAGCTCGAGGCGTTGCCAACGCAAGCCGCCGTCCGCTCGCTCGTATTGCAACCTTGCGCCCACACCGCGGTCGACAAACAGACCGCTGATCTCAGGATTGAGCTCGAGGGCTGCCAATGTCCTGAAATAATTTCCCTCTCGGATGCCGCGATTGGGACGGAATCCTTCTCCCTGGGCGACGAACAACCCGCGCGCGATGTTTTGTTGGACCGCCCGGTCCTGAGCGGGTCCAATCTCCAGTCGCAGAAGTGACCGAGCGGGAGTGCCAATCATTCTGCTCACCGAGGCTGTCGCCGCGCGGCGATCCAGATAGTCAAAATCGTCAGTGCTGCCGAACAGCGCCGACAGTGTCGCGCCCCATGAAAACGGAAGCTGGAAGTCGTTCGTGTTCGCGAGGTAGCGCTCAACACGTATACCGTCGGTCGTTCGACCTCGCTTCTGTTCGAGGCCAAGCATTCCTCGGCCCGTTCTTTCCGCCCACGCCCACCCAAACGAGCCGTGGATGGAGAGTGCGGGTGCGGACTGTCGCAACTCACTCTCGAGAGCGACACCGGTGAACAGTCCTTCGACGCGATTGAATCGAAACACCTCGGCCAAGGCCCGTGGGCGAAATCGCAATGCGCGCGCCTCCTCTGTGGCGCGCCATTCTTCGGGTGCGAGGTCATTGAACTCACCGTAGTAGACATCCTTGCTTGCCGCGCCGATGGGTCTGCGCCAGTCTCGAAAGCGGTCCTGGGCGCCGGCGGATGCGAAGGTGAGATTGTGTCGAACCCCCGGCGGAGCATCGGGTCCTGCCCAGGAAGAATCGTTCGGCTCGTAGTCGTCAAACCGCGAAACGATGCGAAGGATGCTTCTGAAATCACCAAACAGAGCTATTCGCGCCTGAATCTCGGTACGCTGGAATGCCGGGAGCCAGTATTCGCCATTCACCTCCACGTTGACGAGCTCGACGAACGAAGCTCCTCCTACGCCAGGAAGTCGACTGCCTGACTTGAGAGTGACTTTGCCGTTCCGCACTTCGACCAGGCGTCCGCGTAGTCGCACGATTTGCTTCCAATCGGCGTCGAGGTACATGTCGCCGAGAAAAAGGAACGCGTCGCCGGGTGCGTCGGTGCGCGGCGTCACGCGAATGTGCGCGATCGGAATTCGCCTTCCATTGGAAAAGAGCGTGACCGCCGTGTCACCGCCTGCGTACACGTAATACCGGTCTCGATTGAAGGCGAGCGGGTGGATCGCGATACTTTGTCGCCCTGGTCCCGTGGGCTTGTTTGGATCAGTAGCCGATCGCACGCCGAGCTGAAGCTCGTTTCCGTACAGCGTCGGAATGGTCCACCCGCCGAAAAAACTCATCAAGGAAAACATCGGCGCCACTGATTGGTGTCTGTAACCCACGACGCGCTGGTCGTAGCGGTCGGGAGCGCGCCAGCGAACGTCGCTCGCGACTTGCTCGAGCTGAGCCGTCCGCTCACGCCCGCCCGAGTCGAGAACAACCAATGACATCTCGGTCTCGATTCGCGCGCGGTACGCGCGGAGACGGTCGGGAATCCTGGCGTTAACGCGAGCCGCCTCGGCGATTAACGCAGCCAGCGCCGAGGACGAGTCAGGAGGGCGCGGACCGAGGGCCTGACCAGAGCCGGGTCGACTTAGCAAAACCAGAAGGAGCGCGATACAAGCGCACTCACATGCGTTCGATCTCACCAGCGCAAGATCGAAGCTTGACCCCGCGTTGGGAAGGTAGCCCTGACGGGTCTGACTTCTTCCTTCCGTCCGCGCACGACCATCATATTGGTCAGCGTCGAATGAAAGGGCTCAGCGCGCGAAGATAGTGACGCCTGCCAAGAAAATCACACTCCTCATCAATCGAAGAATGGCAAAGAATTTCATCGTTCTCACCGCAGTTGTTTTTGTGGCGGCATGTTCGACCGGTCCCGGGCCCTCCACTTCTCCAGCGCCGCAGCGGTCCGGCCAGGTAGCTCCATCGGATAGCACACGCGCCGGTACCGATAGTGCTCGCGGCGGCGGCGCGCCGCAGCCGCGCCCTTACAACCGGGTTATTACACGCGATTCGAAAACCCGCCGCGGCATGTTCGCCGTGCACCGCGTAAACGACAAGCTGTACTTCGAGATTCCGAGGAAGGAGCTCAATAAGGACATGTTGCTCGTCGGCCGTTTCACGCGAGCGGCCGCCGCGAACCCGCGTTTGCCGGGCGGCCAGTTCGGGAATTACGGCGGCGATCAGTTCACTGAGCGAACGCTGAGGTGGGATCGGAGCGGCAACCGGATCATCCTGCGGTCGCCATCGTTTGCCAAGCGGCGCTCCTTCATCGAGAACGCGCTCGCTTTCCCGGACAACGTCGAGGTGGAAGCTACTCAGACCGGTACTCCCACTCAGACAGGCGGTCCTGGCGGAGGAGGCGGCGGTGGACAGGCCGCAGGGCCTCAGGCGGCGCAGAGCGTGCTCGCGCATTGGAGTCTCGTGCGCCTGCCCGAAAAGCCAATGGTACCGAGGCGATTCGACGAGCGCGTTGGATTTTTCTCCATCACTCAGGTCGATTTCGGCACCAGCGAGCAACGATCAGCCGAGCGCTCCTATATCACACGCTACAGGCTGGAAAAGAAGGACCCGAGCGCAGCATTGTCGGAGCCGGTGAAGCCGATCGTCTACTACGTTGATCCAGCGACTCCGCCACAATGGAAGCCGTGGGTCAGGAAGGCGATTCTCGACTGGCAGCCCGCGTTCGAAGCGGCGGGCTTCAAGAACGCGATAATCGCAATGGATCCGCCTGCGAACGATCCGGATTGGTCTCCGGAAGACGTGCGACACACCGTGATCCGCTGGCTCCCATCGACCATTGAGAATGCGGTAGGTCCACACGTGCACGATCCACGAACGGGTGAGATCCTCAACGGATCGGTGCGCATGTTCCACAACGTTCTGAATCTTCAGCGCGATTGGTATTTCACCCAGGCGTCTCCGCTCGATCCGCGAGCGCGAACGCTACCCTTTCCCGACTCCCTGATGGGTAGACTGCTCGAGTTCGTTGTCGCGCACGAGATCGGGCACACGCTGGGGCTGCGCCACGATCAGATCGGCAGCTCCACATATCCTGCAGACAGCGTCCGCAGTGCGAGCTGGGTTCATCGGATGGGCCATTCTCCGTCGATCATGGATTACTCGCGCTTCAACTACGTCGCGCAGCCCGAGGACAACATTGCGCTCGCCGACATCGTTCCCGGCATTGGACCTTACGACAAGTTCGCGATAATGTGGGGATACACTCCAATTCCAGGGGCGCACACCGCCGAGGAAGAGCGGCTAACGCTCGAGCAGTGGTCGAGAATGCAGGACACCATTCCGTGGTACCGTTTCTCGGAGAACAACGAGGGCGGATACGGAACGCTAAACGAGGCGGTTGGCGACGCTGATCCGGTGAAGTCGACGGGCCTTGGCTTCAAGAATCTTCGCCGCGTAGTCACGTACATTTCCGGTGCTGCAACCAGGCCCGGCGAAGACAACGACGATCTGCGAGAGCTCTACGACCGGACGGTTGGGCAGTGGGCGACCGAGGCGAACCATGTAACGACGGTCGTCGGCGGCGAAGCGGTTCAGTACAAGTCCGGGAGTCAGCCCGGTGCAGTGTACACCCCGCTGTCGAGAGCGAGACAACAGGAGGCGATGCGCTTCCTAAACGACAACGTTTTTCAAACTCCGTCTTATCTGATTCAGCCCGCGATCGCGCGCCGGATCGAAGCCGGAGGAATGATCACGCGCATCACAAATGCGCAGGCGCGTGTGCTTACGAGTCTTCTCAACGACGGGCGACTCAACAGGTTGATCGAGAACGAGGCGCTGGCCGGGAAGGGGGATGACTCCTATTCGCTGGCGTCGATGCTGGCAGATCTGAGACGCGGTGTATGGACCGAGCTCGCTCGGCCGAGTGTTTCGATCGATCCTTACCGGCGCACTTTGCAAGACCAGTTTCTCTCGCAGGTGAATCTGAAGCTCAATCCACCGGCGCCGACTACTCCGGTCGTGAGCTTCCCCGGATTCACCCCACCCGCGCCGTTGCTCGAGGACGCGAAAAACGAACTGCGCGGCGAGCTGGTGTCACTGCGCGGCGATATCAGGAGAGCGATACCGCGCGCCGCGGATCGCGAGACACGGTTGCACCTCGAAGGAGCTGATCACGCAATAGGAGAGATTCTCGAGCCCAAAAAATAGACGCGAGACGTTGGTTACCTGAATCGCCAGGAAAAAAAACGGGGGCGGCTTTTGGCCGTCCCCGTTTTCAAATTCCCAGCTGAAACTTAGACGCAGGTGATCACGCCGTTGGTCATGTCGCAGGTCTTAGCTGACTGCGAGTGCGTAGCGGTCGCGCTCCACGAAGGCGGCGGGCCGGCAACGTTCACTACTACAACGGTAACGTTCTGCGACGGGCTGAAACCCTGAAGAGGAGAAGCTGACGTCGCGGTTCCACCGAAGTATGAGCCACCGTTGTCGGCAGCGTACTGCTCTTCGTAGGTCGCCATGTTGCGAAGGTCAGACTTCATCGCGGCGACGTACGCCTTGTCCTTGGTATTCGCGAACTTCGGAATCGCGATCGCGGCGAGAATGCCGATGATGACGACCACGATCAGAAGCTCAATGAGGGTAAAACCCTTTTTGTTGCTCATTTAAGACTCTCCTGAAGCGTTAGTAAATCGCCGCCGGCTTTCTGAGCCTTCAGCGTTCAAAAGACGCGGCGCCTCGAAATGAGGCAACTCCAATATGGGCAACCACCGAACCGAAAATGGTCCCCCTTCCTAACTGCCTACCAATCAATGAGTTAAGGGCGCGGTCGCTGCATCGATCGGTGCGAAAAAGCTCTGCATTTTGCAATTCGTTTTGCAGCTTGCAACCAATTTCTTGAAGGGATTGGGTTAAGGTGGCGGCCAGCGGCGGCGGGTGTGGTCTCGACACTTTCTGGAAACGCCGCGAGCTAATGGGCTGGACCATAACCGGGACTACGGCGTATGATGGAGTCCACGTCCGTTCTTCCGCCGCCGGAGTGCTCCATGCAATACAATAGAATAGCGTTCGCGCCCAGAATCTCCTTTGCGACCCTAATTCAAATAACGGCCGGCGTGCTCCTTTGGACCGGCGCCGCCGCGTCCCAGAGCCGACCCGCTGCGTCCCCTCCTTTGCGCGCCGCGCCGCGAACCTATGGCAAGCCGAGCGATGCGGAGCTGAAGAAAAAGCTCACTCCCCTGCAGTACGCAGTCACTCAGCATGAAGTGACAGAGACCCCGTTTCGCAATGAATACTGGAACAACCACGAGCCGGGCATCTACGTGGACGTCGTATCAGGTGAGCCGCTTTTCAGCTCTCTCGACAAATACGATTCGGGTACCGGCTGGCCGAGCTTCACTCGTCCACTGGAGGCGACGAACATTCGCACCAAGACGGATCGCATCATTGGTTATGAGCGCACCGAGGTTCGCTCAGCTCACGCCGACTCACACCTTGGCCACGTGTTCGACGATGGTCCCCAACCTACCGGACTGCGCTATTGCATGAACTCTGCGGCGATGCGGTTCATTCCGGCGTCGCAACTCGAAGCTGAAGGGTACGGTCAGTACGCCGCGCTGTTCAAAGCAAAACCAGGAGCGCCAAGGGCGAAGTAACCAATTCGGCCTTGCGTAAGTCCTCCTAGTCTCAGCTGGTTCGAGTCGACGTTGTCGCGCACCCTCCCGGATCCTGCATGCGAGCTGCAAGAACGGCTTTCACCCTCATCGAAGTCCTTGTCGTTCTCGTGGTCCTCGGCATCCTGTCCGGCATTGCGATCGCGAAGTTCGTCAACACCAAGGAGTCTGCATACATCGCGTCGATGAAGGCGGACCTGCGAAATTTCGCGCTTTACGAACAGAACTACCTCATAGACAGTCAGGGCACCTACTTCGCGGGAAACGGTGCAGTCCAGGGATTCGTGCCCACCGTGGGCGTCACGATAGCCGCGACGAACGATCCGGGACCTCCTCCCAGCTGGCAGGCAACCGCAACCCATGATAAGACCACGAAGACCTGCTCCATTACGACGGCTGGCCCGTCGATCTGGGAGATTAGCTGTCCCTAGGGCAGCCCGCAAAATAAACCTGTAACTCGAGCGTCTGGCAGCAAGCGCCTTCGGCACTCACATTTGGCTCCCCGAGCGCAGTCATTTTCTTTTCCGCTCAACCCAATGGAATGCTGGCTGATCACATCGCGCGCTGAGGTGATGCGTCTCGAGTTTGGCGACGAGCCTCCGACGGAGATTTGTCTACCGGACAAGCCTTTGTCGGAGATCGAGGACAACGCAGTCGTCAAGTCGATCCAGGATGCGCCCTACATCGTTTACGGCCGACACCATCTTGCGCACGAGAGCTGGCGTCTCGGGATAGTGTATTCGTTGTCGCCCCCGACAGTCGGCGATATCCAGGTCCTTTCAGCCTACAGGGCGGGACACGAAGCGCGCCCCCACCTGGTGTGACGGGCGCGCCGCGCCCGTTCAGATCGTCGCCACGAACCGGCGATTACATCCCTATCTGTGGCGGAGCTTCTCGACCGCTGAGTCCAGCAGCGCCTGAAGTCTCAGGTACTCCTCGTTAATTCTTTTGCCGGCGGGCGGAAGCTCCGCCTCGGCCTTCGCCGCCAGTTCCGCCAGTCGCTTGCCGGCGTTCGTCAGCTCTTCGCGCAACTTGTCGAGAGTCTGCTTGAGGTCATCCATGGTATGTGCTCCGGGTATTTTTTCGCGAGGCTTCGCGCGCTTTTACCATACGTGCAAGCGGCGAGAGATGCTACATACGCCGTGGGCCTGCGGGCAGTTTCGGGAAGCTCCTACTCACGTTCGACGCAACCGTGCTGCCAGCGAGCTACTTCTTGGCTGGCTTGACGAGTAACCGCTGGCCGATCTTGACACGATCCCCCTCGAGCTGATTCCACTGCTGCAACTGTTCGGGGGTAGTGTCAAACTTCCGTGCAATGCTGAATAACGCGTCTCCACGCCTGACGGTGTAGTAGATCGGCTCCTTGATGAGAGCCGCAACCGCTTCGCGCAAGCGGCGCTCGCGCGCTGCTTCGCGGCGCTGGGTGTCATGAATTGCATTGACGTACTCCACGAGCGAATCGAGCGCCCGCTCCTGCCCGGGAACGGCCGCGAATTCCCCGCGCGGCACGCCGGGATGCGCGACTCGCACGCCGTGAGCCGTGAGGAAATAGAGTCGTCCGGGATTCATGGCTAGGAGCGTGTCGTTAGGGAACTCCTGCGACAGAATCAACGGGGGCGCGTCTGCGTTCTCGAATTTGCTACCGGGCTCCACGCCAACGAAAATGAGCCGATCGTTGGTGGCGTACAGGATGCCATTTGCGCCGCGGTAGTAATCGCTTGGACGGCGCATGAATACTTTCGCTTTGCGCTCGATCTTTTCACCGAAGTGAAGCATGCCGCCCTGCAGCTCGCGATCGGCGGCGCTCCATGCTTTCGGCGCATCGCCGTGACGCATGAAGAAGAAGTAACCGAAGAGAAGGAGCGCGACGAAGAGAGCAGCGAGTCCGAGTAGCGCTCTCTTCAGAAAGCGAAAGAAGCGATAAAGTCTCTCGGACTCTTTCATTTCTGATCAGTGTAGTGGGAGTCGCGCAACGGCGGGACGGCAATCTCCATACCGGGTTTGGCATGTGAGGTGCAACCGAAAAGGGCATGGCCGACCTCGAGATCGATCAGCGCCAGTCAGGGGCCGGAGATCCCTTTACCACTGTCGCGGTACGGCGGCCACCCAAGCCACCCGCGCCGCGCTGGCGAAGAATTGTCAAGGCGACGCTCCATGGGGTCGGCGCAGCGGTGCTACTGGCTGCCGGAACCGTTTGGACAATCCGCCAGCAACATCCAAAATTCATCAAGCCCGGTGAGCTGCTCCATCTGCCGCCGGCACTCGTGACCGCGGCCGTTCCCGGCACAGAACCGACTCCTCCCCCGACTGATGCTAAAGCGCAGGCGGAGATCGCCAAGGTTGCGTTTTCACTTCACAAGTACACGAGCGATACCGTCCTGGCGCGAAGGATCGCCTCGGCCATCGTTGTGCAGGGGGGGAAAAAGAATATCGATCCGGCCCTCCTTGTTGGAGTGGTGTTGACGGAGGACTCGAAACTGGACCCAAAAGCCAAGAGCTTCGTCGGCGCACGCGGTCTCATGCAGGTGATGCCTTTCCACGCCGGCAAGTGGAAGGGGTGCACTTCCGCCGACCTCTTCGCCATCGACTCCAACATCTGTCATGGAGTGAGCATCCTGGCGGATCTGATCAAGCGCTCGCCATCGGTAGCCAGCGCACTCCAACGCTATAATGGTTGTGTCCGCGGAACGAACACGCCGAATTGCCACACTTACTCGGGGAAGGTGCTCAAGTTCGCAGAGCAGGCCGCAACGCAGATGCTGAGTTTTTCGATGGCCGAATAGCGATAAGGCGCGGCGCAATTTCGCGCGGCATCCGTTTATAACTGATATTCCCAACGCAGTGCTGCAATCTATTGTGGCACTGCGTTTTAGCTTGTGTTACCTCACATAGCTGTCTTTTCGCACCTCAAAAGGGCAGATAACTGCGTGCAACTTATTGTTGACCGAATTCGTCAATAGAGGTACCGTTATACGTATCTCAGCAGCTGCATTACCACAATAGATTCGAAATGGCAGAATGGATAGGGCGGGAACTCGAGCGAATCAGAAAGCTCAGAGGTCTCCGTCGTGAAGACGTTGCCGCACGTCTATCGAGACCCGTGTCGGCGTCGACAATTCGCAATATCGAGCATGACGAAGAGTACAATGTCTCGCTCGATCTTTTGCAGCAGATAGCGGCGGTTCTGGGCGCCAAGATTCAGGTTTCGTTAGAGGCCGAAGATCTCAAGCGCTGGCAGACCCCACCGGGACAAAGGCCGGCAATAGACCTGGCTGCTGCACCGGCAGATTCGGTAGGGCACGAGAGGTTGATCGACAACGAGTACTTCATTCGGTACATCCGGGCACGTCATCCGGAATGCCCACTGACGAACTCGCAGATTGGTCGAAGGATGTGGGACTTCGCCAAGCCCAGAGGAGCGGAGCTGGTGAAGGGACGGATGCAGGTAAAGAAGCTGCCGACCAGCGAGAGCATTGCTACATACAGGCTCCCGACTACGGCAGCGCAGTACCGCGTTCGTGAGCGGGATATGGAAGTGTTGCACGGTTTTGCGGATCGGTTGGGCAGGGCGTACCGCGATGAGAAGGGAAGGGTGCTTGTTCCGCTCATCTAGGTCCGCTCGAGCTGCACTAATTCGAGGAGAACCTGTGAAGAAGAAGTCACTGAAACCATTGAGCGCACCACCGCCGAAGCTGTCTTCCCCCGTGAAGACGGCCATGCGCGCCGCTACCCATGCAATTGCACTGGGCGGGCTGCTCGTGGGCGGAGCTGTGTGGACTATTTCCCAGCAGCACCCGCTCTATGCTAACCCGGGCAAGCTGCTGCGACTGCCCGCGGCTGTTGTCGACGCTTCACAGCCCACGGAGCAGGCCTTCCGCATCGGCGAGGTGTTGAACCAGTACACGCACGACCGCGCCCTGGCGTTTCGTATCGCCGACGCGCTCGCTGATCAGGCCGCCAAGGAGCACATCGACCCGGCCCTTCTGGTTGGTGTTCTCCTCACCGAAGACGCGACACTCGATCCGCGCGCCCGCAGCTCTGTTGGGGCACGTGGACTCATGCAGGTGATGCCGCTCCACGGCGGCAAGTGGGGTTGCGGTTCCTCCGACCTCTTCGACATCGAAAGCAACATCTGTCACGGCGTGCAGATCCTGAAGCAGGCAATGATCGATGCGCCCAATACGCGCGTCGCACTGCTTCGCTACAACGGTTGCGTGCGTGGTCGCAATACTCCGAACTGCCATAGGTACGACGATACGGTCCTCAAGCATGCGGGCCGCGCCGCCGCCGAGATGCGACTGGTCAAAACCCAGAAGAGCGAGTAAGGTTGTCCTGAAAAAGAGCCGGTGCTTGACGCACCGGCTCTTTTTTTTTGCGATGTCAATGAAGCCCTACTGGATCCTTGCTCTTTCGCTGCTGGGTATCGCGTTCGCCGGACCGCTGGTTCGACTTTCGGCCGCCGACCCAGTGGCGATAGCGGTCTGGCGGATCGGTTTCTCGCTTCTGATAGTTGCCGCCTGTCTCCTTGCGACGGGAGAGTGGCGCGACTGGGCCGTGCTGAACCCCCGCGAGCTGGGGCTTGCCGGTGTTGGAGGCGTCTCCCTGGCCCTCCATTTCTGGGCGTGGAACGCGTCGATTCATCTCACTACTATCGCCGCGTCGGTAACGTTGGTGAACCTCCAGCCGGCGGTCGTGGCGACGATTTCAGCGATCGCGCTCAGAGAAGTTCCCACGACTAAGCAAGTCGTCGGAATCGCGATCGCGATACTTGGCGCAATGATAGTCGCCGCGCCCGACCTCCGCGGCGGTCTGGCGCCGAGCGGGAATGCGCCACTCCTCGGAAACCTTCTGGCGATCTCGGCGGCTGTGACTGCCGGCATCTATTACACAATTGGCCGGCGGCTGCGGAGCTCGCTCGGAATCTGGGCGTACACCGCGATCGTGTACTCGATTGCGTGCGCGACGTTGGTCGTCATCGCACTAGTCCGGGGGATTGTTCTCGCGCCGCAGGCACCTCGTGAGATAGAGATTTTTGCCGCTCTTGCCCTTGGACCGATGTTGCTCGGGCACACTGGAATGAACTGGGCGCTGAAATTTCTCCCTGCCTACGTCGTGAATCTTACGGTACTTGGGGAGCCCGTCGGGGCGAGCTTGCTGGCCGCCCTAATTCCGTCCATTCGGCAGATTCCGACCGTGTTCACTTTGGTCGGCGGCGCGATCGTGCTGGGAGGTGTAATAATCGCCGCAGGAGGCACGCGTCCGCGCAGCCTGGATGCCTGACCATTAAATTTTAGCGTGACGTCGCTCTGGTCAGAGAGCGCATTCGATCACGCCCATCCGTATCCCCGCCAATCGATGCGAAGATTGAGTTCTGCTACGCTGCTCTTTGCGATTTTCGCTCTGCCCGCCATGCTTCGAGCGCAGACGCGAACAAGGCCCGCACCATCGCTGCTGGTCACGTCACCGCGTGCCCAGTTCGGGCACAACATCGGAGACGATTACTTCCTGGCGAATTACAGCCAGATGATCGATTACTGGCGAAAGCTCGATCGCGAATCTGACCGCATGAGACTGGTTCGCGTTGGAACGACGGCCGAGGGTCGACCAATGTGGATGGCAATCATTACCTCGCCAGAAAACTTCAGGAAACTCTCCCGCTATCAGGAAATCTCACGACGTCTCGCCCTCGCGGAGAACCTGACCGACGCTCAGGCACACGCGCTCGCGTCGGAGGGAAAATCTGTCGTCTGGATCGACGGTGGGCTCCATGCCAGCGAAGTACTGGGCGCGCAGCAGCTCATTCTGATGGCGTACGAGCTCGTGAGTCGCAGCGATCCGGAAACGCTGCGTTTTCTCCGCGACGACATCATCCTGCTGGTTCCAGCAAATCCTGACGGCCAGGAGCTCGTCTCGAACTGGTACATGCGCGAGGCCGACACTCTCAAGCGCTCGACGGCGCGGCTACCGCGTCTCTATCACAAGTACATCGGGCACGACAACAATCGGGACGCTTATATGGCGTCGCAGCCCGAGACGCAGGCGATGGACAGCATTCTGTTCAGGGCGTGGTACCCGCAGATCATGTACAACCACCATCAGACCGGGCCGATCGGGACGGTAATATTCGCGCCGCCATTCCGCGACCCGTTCAACTACAACTTCGACCCGCTCGTACCGATGGAGCTCGATCTCGTCGGAGCGGCCATGCAGTCGCGGTTTGTCGCCGAGGGAAAGCCGGGCGCCACGATGCGAAGCGGATCCGGATATTCCACCTGGTGGAACGGGGGAATGCGGACGACGGTGTACTTCCACAACATGATCGGCCTTCTGACCGAAGCAATTGGAAATCCGACACCGATTGAGATTCCGCTTGTGCCGGAGAAGCTTCTACCGAAGGGCGATCTGCCGATGCCGATCCAGCCGCAGAAGTGGCACTTCGCGCAGTCGATCGCGTACGAGCTTACTGCGAACCGCGCGGTACTCGACGTCGCGTCGCGGTATCGCGAGACGCTACTCTACAACATCTACCAGATGGGGCGCAATTCAATTCAGCGCGGTAGCACGGATACCTGGACGACCACTCCAAAAAGAGTCGCGGCGCTCCAGACGGCGATACCACAGGATACCGCCCGGCCGCAGGGTGGCGATGCTGGCGGAGGGGGCGGAGGCGGACGACCGCAGGTGACGAGCGCCGCTGACATGGCGACGTACGTCACCATCATGAGGAACCCTGAGGATAGAGATCCGCGAGGCTACATCATTCCTGCCGACCAACCGGATTTCCTGACCGCGACAAAATTCGTCAACGCGCTGATCAAGACGGGAATCGTAGTCCAACGCGCCACTGCCCCATTCACAGTAGGCGGTAGGAATTATTCCGCCGGGTCGTATGTGGTGAAGACCGCGCAGGCATTCCGTCCGCACGTCCTCGACATGTTCGAGCCGCAGGATCATCCCAACGACATTCCCTATCCCGG
>WNGC01000193.1_pt1 | contig 43049 bp, 41 predicted proteins | sample 5400051 | NCBI WGS metagenome assembly WNGC01 (sample SAMN13153368, study PRJNA577476) | soil metagenome | isolation source: 20 cm soil or saprolite under grassland replicate 2 | place: USA:California | collected 2016-06-15
GTCGTAGCGGAGCGCGTGGCTCCCACGGTCCCGATCGGCGGTCGCCGAGGCAGCGGCATGCCGAGCGCCGGCCGGCGCATGATCGTCACGCGAGACGGCAAGCGAGTGCGTGCGGACGTCTGGCCACTCGGCGAGCTCCCGGCCGGCAAGAAGCTCAATGCGCCGGCCGTGCTGGCGGGTCCGGATGCGACCGGCCTCATCGAGCCCGGCTGGCGTGGCGTGGTGCACGGGTCGGGCGCGGTGATGCTGGAGCGCGCATGAGGCTCGACGCCGTCGGCCTCGAAGTGATGGCGCACGCCTTCGCGTCGATTGCGGAGGAGATGGGGTTGGTGCTGGTGCACAGCGCGCTCTCGCCGAATATTCGCGAACGCCGCGACGCGTCGGCCGCGCTGTTCGATGCCGATGGCGAGATGATCGCGCAGGCGGCGCACATTCCGGTGCACCTCGGCGCGCTCGCGGATGCGGTGGCCGCCGTACGCCGCCTGGAGCCCGTCCCCCAAGCCGGCGAGTTGTTCATTCTCAACGATCCGTATGGCGGCGGCAGTCACCTTCCCGATCTCACCCTCATCGGCGCGATCGACATCGACGGGCAGGTCGGCGGGTACAGCGTTGTCCGCGCGCACCATTCCGACGTGGGCGGCATGACGCCGGGCAGCATGCCCGCGAGCGCGCGCGAGTTGTACCAGGAGGGAATCATCATTCCGCCGACGCGTCTCACGGTGGAGGTCGAACGGCTCCTGCTCGCCAACGTACGGACGCCGGCGATGCGTCGTGGCGATCTCGCGGCGCAGCGCGCCGCGGTGGAGCGCGGAGCACAGGGCCTGCGGGCGCTCGCCCGGCGGCACGGCTGGAACGCCTTGCGGGAGGCTGCACGTGAGCTGCTCGACTACGCCGAACACCGGACGAAATCAGCCCTCAGCCGTCTGCCATCAGCCGCGCCGATGACCGCTACCGATTATCTGGAGGGCGATGGCGTCATCGATCACGATCTTGAGATCTCCGTCCGGATCACGATTCAAGACGGAATCTTTCACGCCAATTTTGCCGGAACGAGGGACGCCGCGCCGGGCAACGTAAACTGTCCAATGGCGGTAACGCGCTCGGCGGTGCTGTTCGTGGTCCGCACGCTGCTGCCCGACGACGTTCCGATGAACGGCGGCGTGCCGCGCGCGATCGCAGTGACGGCGCCGCCGGGCTGTCTCGTGAATGCGCGGCCGCCGAGTGCCGTTGCCGCGGGCAACGTCGAGACGTCGCAGCGCATTGCGGACACGGTCTTTCGCGCACTTGCGGCCGGTGGCTGCGTGGTGCCGGCGCAGGGCCAGGGGACGATGAACAACGTGACATTCGGGGGGCTGGGGGTTGGGGGCTCGGGCCTAAGGGAAGGCTGGACATACTACGAGACGATTGGCGGAGGCCAAGGCGCGAGTCAGGGTGCCAACGGACCGTCGGGTGTCCACGTCGGGATGTCAAACACTCGCAACACGCCCATCGAGGTGTTGGAAATGGAACATCCCATTCGAGTGCGGACGTATGTGCTGCGCCGTGGCAGCGGGGGACGGGGGACGTGGAATGGCGGCGATGGCGTGGTGCGCGAGTTCGAGGCGCTCGCGCCGATGGAGGCCACGCTCCTGACCGAGCGGCGGCGTCACGGCCCGGCTGGAGCAGCTGGAGGATTGGCGGGAGAAGTTGGTAGGAATCTCTTGAACGGGGAATCGCTGCCATCCAAGACAGCATTGCGATTGGCAACAGGGGACGTTCTCCGCATCGAAACCCCAGGCGGTGGAGGCTGGGGGAAAGGACCAGAGCCATGACGTGGGTGTTGGTATCGCTGCTCGGCCTGTTGGCGGGCGTCATCTCGGGGCTGTTCGGCGTGGGCGGCGCGGTTGTGATCATCCCCGGGCTCGTGCTCATCACTCGCATGCCGCAACACACGGCGCATGGAACGTCGCTCGCCGCACTGCTGCTCCCCGTCGGGTTGTTAGGCGTGCTGCAGTACGCCAAACGGCAGCAGGTGAATTGGGGCTTTGCCGCCGTCGTGGCGGTGGGTCTGCTCCTCGGAGCCTATTTCGGCGCGCGGTTCGCGGGATCGATTCCCGACGTCACGCTGCGAAAGATATTCGGAGGGTTTCTGCTGCTGATATCGGTGAAGTTGCTGTTCTTTTAGCTCGCGCCGTCTTCGACGATCTGTCGCTGGAAGACCTTGCCCTCGATGAACAGCTTGAACAGGTCGGCGTCGAGCTGTCCCTCGTTCACTTCCGTGGTGAGAATGTCGAGCGCGCGGTCGGTGGACACGGCCCGCTTGTAGGGCCGATCTTGGGCGGTGAGCGCGTCGTAGATATCGCTGATCGTCATCATCCGCGTCTGGATCGGGATCGCCTCCCCCGCCACGCGGCGCGGATAGCCCCGGCCGTCCATTTTTTCGTGATGGCCGTACGCAATCAGCGGAATCTGCTGTAGCTCGCGTGTCCACGGAATCCGCTGCAGGAACTGATAGGTGTGGCTCACGTGACTCTCGATCTCGTGTCGTTCCGCTTCGTCGAGGCTGCCTTTGCGGATGGTGAGGTAGCGCATGTCGTCCGGTGAAAGAAACGGCTCGGTGGTGCCGTCGAGCCCCAGGAAGGTGCGTTGCGCCCACCCCTTCAGCTCGTCAAAGCTGCCATCGGGCAGGATACTCGGCTCATTGGCCAGGAGGACGATCTCCAGGAAGCGATCGAGCTCCTTGAGCTCCCGTTCGTGCTCCGCCTCGAGCTCCTTGATGAAGCTGTCGTAGCCCGTTGTGCCGTTGGCCTCCAGATACTCGGCACGTTTGCGCCAGAACTCGCGCTCCGCCGTGCGGCGGATGAAGGCATGGCGATGCCGCACCAGGCTCAGGTCTGATGGATAGAGCTTCTTCGCCTTGACGAGCACTTGTTCGCGCACGCCGACCTTGCCGAAGTCGTGCAGCAGGGCGGCGTACCGAATTTCCTTGACCTGCTCGCGCGAGAAGCTCACGCCGCGATAGGGACCGTCGCCCGCGCGGTCCACCACCTCGGCCAACCCGACCGTCATGCCGGCGACCCGACCCGAGTGACCATAGGTCGTCGGATCGCGCTGCTCGATCGCGTGCACCGCCGCGAGCACGAAGCCTTCGAACAACTTCTCGATGTCTTCGTACAGCCGCCCATTCTCGATGGCGACCGCCGCCTGGCCGGCCAGCGCGGTCACCAGTTCGACGGTGCGCTTCGAGTAGGGGATGACTTGTCGCTCGACGTCGGCCGGCGTCGTGAGCATCGCGTCGAAGTTGCGTTTGCGGTTGATCAGCTGCAGCACGCCGATGATCTCTTCCTTGTGATCCTTCATCGGGATCACGAGCATCGACTTGGTCCGGTACCCGTAACGCTCGTCGAACGAACGATTGATCGTGTACTCGACGTCGGGCGGCAAGAAGTACGCGTCGTCGATCACCAGGGGGTCGCCCGTGACGGCGCAGTAGCCGGCCAGACTCCCGCGATCGACTCCAATGGTGTGTTCGACGAACGGCGCTTCGGGCTTCGAGTAGGTTTGCGCGAGCCGAAACCGCAACCGCCTGTCGCCATGCTCATTGATCTCGACCAGGTACAGGCTGCCCGCGTCCGACTGCGTGATGCGGCGCGCCTGCGTGAGGATCAACTCGAGCAGCGTCTTGATGTCGCGCTCGGTGCCGAGCGCCACCCCGATGCGCGTCAGCTCGCCGATCTCGCGCGCGCGCTGCGCTGCCTCGCCGCGCGCCCGCGCCGTTTCCGCCCGCGCGGCCGCTTCCCGGAAGCCGGCGCGAATCGCGACCAGCAGCCGGCGTGGGCTCGTCGGCTGCGTCAGGAAGCCCGACAGAAACTCCGTGGGCAGCCCTTCGGGCACGTCGGTCTCGCCGTCGCGACCCAACGCGACGATCGCGCCCCCCGCGTCGACGAAGGCGCGCATGACGTCGACCGGGAAGATCGAGCGGCTTTCGGCATCGAGCAGGAACACCGTCGGGCGGTCGTCGGTGACGGCGAGGTCCTTCGCCTGACGAACCGCGCGCGCCTCCACCTGCGAGGTCTCGAGCGCCGGCGCGACCGCGTCGGGACGCCATATCGGCGGATGGAGGAGCAAGTACCTCACCGGCGCGCCGTCAATCTACCAAGCCGAGTGAGGGGGTCCGTTAGGACGACTTCACTCGCTGCAGCCCGTCCTGGGCCTCAGCGTACTGAGGGAAGATCGACAGGGCATGTGTGAACATCTCGGCCGCCTTGTCCTTCTGCCCGCGATCCTGGTAGAGCAGCCCGCGCGAATAGTACGTCAGCGCTTCCGTCGGGATCTGGCGCTCCATGCGCTGATCCGATGCCTGCCGCTGCAGCGCCGGCAGATTCGCATCCTTCATGAGCCGGCTCGCGATGTTGCGGATGATGTCGAACATGTGATCACGCTGCATCCGCTCCGACTCGGTTTTCACGATCTCGCCCGTCTCGGTGTTGACGAGCCGCACGTCCACGCGGAAGTCGCCGTAGAAATCGATGAACGTGCCCAGCACGACGTAGCGGGCGCCGACGAGCTTACCGACCTTCGACGCGGTCCGGGGATCGACGCGGCCCTGAGTGCCGAGGTTCTGCTCGTCCACCAGGCGCTGGACTTCCTGCCGTTCGACGACGCGCGCCGCCGGATTCTGCGATAGCTCGGAGATCATCATCCCCGCGATCCCCCGCTCGAGGGCGTCGAAGTCCTCCTTGCCCTGACCGTAGGAGCCGCCGTTGTTGAAGGGGAGAACGGCGATGCCCGGGCGGGTCTCCTGGTCACGCTGCTGCGCTCCCAGGAGCACCGGCATCAGGCACAACACCGTCAGTACGGCACGCGCGCGCATAGCTACTCCTTCGGTCACAGGGTCACCTTCATGCCTTCCTGGGCGGCGAGGACCTCGAGCGAACCGCCACGCGTCTTCGCGAACTTCCGCGCCGCCGCCACCAAGCCATCCATTGCTTTGTCACCATGCTCGGGCTCGTGATGAAACAGCACGAGTTTTTTCGCTCCTGCATCCTGGGCCAGGTTCACCGCTTCTTCGTATGTCGAATGCCCCCAGCCGCGGTGTTGCTCCAGTTCCGCCGGTGTGTACATGGCATCATGAATCAGCAGATCGACGTCCTTCAAAAACTTGACGAAATCGCGCCGCCAGCTCTTTGCGACGTCGTATTGCCCGCCGGGGCCCAGCTCGTTGTCGGTCACATATGCCATGCTCGACCCACCGCCGCCCTTCGCGGGCGTGAGCCGGAATCCCAAAGTCGTCCCGGGATGTCGCAACTTCGTCGTGCGAACCCGGAACTCCCCGATCGAGAACTCGTCCCTGTCGACCTGCTGCACCGTCAACGACGCGGAGAGGGCATCGAGCGGCACGGGGAAAACCGCCGGGTCCATCTGCTGCCGTAGAATCGCTTCCAGCGACGCCGTGCCCTGGCGCGTCCCCCAGATGCGGACGGTATTGCCCGGAGCGAAAAACGGTTTGAAGTGTGGCAGCCCCTGGATGTGGTCCCAATGCGCGTGTGAGAGCAGGATTTCGACTTTCACCGCGCCGTTTTGTTTCTCGACCAAGTCGAGTCCGAGCGTCCGGATACCGGTACCCGCATCGAGTACGACCAGTTGGCCTTCGGCGCCTTCCACTGCGACACACGGCGTGTTGCCACCGTAGCGCGACGTCGTCGGCCCCGGAGTAGGAATACTTCCCCGGGTGCCCCAGAAGGTCACCGTGTACTTCATGCGTTTTGGCACGCTGAAACTCGGGCTAAGTTACTGGGAATTAGTGACGTAGAACCGTGACGCGAGTCACGACCGGCCGGCCGCTTGCTCGAGTGAGCCACGGTCCTTGATCACAATGTCCTTGCGACTTACGTCAATCAGGCCTTTGTCAACGAGTTCGCGCATCGTGCGCGACACCGTCTCGCGCGACGATCCGATCATCTGGGCGATGGTGTGGTGGGTCAGCCGGCGCGTGATGCGCTGGCCGTCGGTTTCGTCGGCGAGATCGAGGAGCAGCTGCGCGACGCGGCCGTGCACGTCGAGCAGCACGAGGCTGCCGACTTTTTCGTCGACGCGGCGCAGGCGGCGCGACAATTCCTTGAGCAACGCGAGCGCGATCCCCGCGGAGTGTTCGAGAATGCCCTGGAAGTCCTCGCGCCGCAGTACGTACAGCGTCGAGTCCTCCATCGCGATAACGTGCGCCGAGCGTGGTTCGTCGTCGATCAGCGCCATCTCGCCGAAGAACTCGCCTTCGCCGAGCACGGAGAGAATGACTTCGCGCCCGTCTTCGCCGATGAGGACGACCTTGACTTGTCCTTTCGCGACGACATAGAGCGCGTCGCCGGGATCGTCCTCGAACAGGATGACGGAGTTCTTGGGGTAGGCACGGTCGCGGGCGACTTCCACCACCCGCTGCAGGTCGACGGCGGAGAGCTGGCTAAACAGCGGGACCTTTTGCAGCACGTCGGCAGCAGACACGCGAACAGCTTACGGCCTGTCGGAAGCGGTGTCAAATGAACCACGACGCCGAGCCTTGCCCCCAAGTTCGTGCGCCAGCTATATTTCCGCACTTCGTTTCTGTCCGACAATTCGCAAGGATGTGTGCAGTGAAACCCGGAATTCACCCGAAATACCAGCGGGCGACGGTCCAATGCGCGTGCGGCAATACCTTCGTGACGCGCTCCACCACGCCCATGATTCATGTCGAAGTCTGCGCGGCCTGTCATCCCTTCTTCACGGGCAAGCAGAAGCTGCTCGATACGGCCGGCCGCGTGGAGCGGTTCCGCCAGAAGTACGGAACCAAGGCCGGAGCGAGCTAATCCCGTGGAGACCCGACTCCGCCAGGCGCTCGCGCGGGCGGAGGAGGTCGCCCGGCAGCTGGCCGACCCCGCCACGGCGCGGAATCCAGCCAAACGGAAGCAGCTCGGTCGCGAAAGCGCGCAGCTCGAGACAATTCGCCGGGCCCACGATCGCCTGGAGCGGCTCCAAGGCGAGCTGGCCCAGGCGCGCGAGGTGCTCGCCGACAAGGACCCGGAGCTGTCGCAGCTGGCGCGCGCCGACGTCGAGCGGCTCCGGCCCGAGATCGACCGGCTCGAGGCGGAGCTCGCCGAGCTGCTCACCCCAAGCGATCCGTTCGACGATCGCGACGCCATCGTCGAGATCCGCGCCGGGACCGGCGGTGACGAAGCTGCGCTGTTCGCGGCCGACTTGTTCCGCATGTACACACGCTTCTGCGAGCGGCGCGGCTGGAAGGTCGACATCCTCTCCCTCTCGGAGGGCACGCTCGGCGGTCTGAAAGAAGCCGTCTTCGCGGCGCGCGGACCCAAAGCCTACGGCACGCTGCGCTATGAATCGGGTGTCCACCGCGTGCAGCGCGTTCCCGTCACGGAACAGCAGGGCCGCATCCATACCTCCGCAGCGACCGTCGCCGTTTTACCAGAGGCGGAAGAAGTGGACGTCAAAATCGAAGACAAGGATCTGCGCATCGACGTCTTCCGCTCCGGCGGTCCTGGTGGCCAGAGCGTCAACACCACCGACAGCGCCGTCCGCGTGACGCACATTCCGACTGGTCTCGAAGTGAAGTGCCAGGATCAAAAGTCGCAGCTGCAAAACAAGATCAAGGCGATGGAGATCCTGCGCTCGCGCCTGCTGGACCTCAGGGTGTCGGAGCAAGAGGCGGCCCGCTCGCGCGAGCGGCGCGCGCAGGTCGGCACCGGTGACCGCTCACAAAAAGTCCGCACGTACAACTTTCCGCAGAACCGGGTGACCGACCATCGCATCCATTTCACAACGCATAGCGTGGATCAAGTGTTGGACGGGAAGCTCGACGATCTGATCGCTGCCGTGAAGCAGGCGCAGGAGAAGGAACAGCTCAATGTATAAAGCGCCCCCCCCCGAGGTCTGGGCGGCCGTCTCCGGAACGACGGTCGGCGACGCCTGGCTGCGCCGCGACGAACCGAAATCGCCCGAGCTCCTCTCCAGGTATCAGGACGCGGTCGCGCAGCTGGAGCGCGGTATGCCGTTCGCCTACGCCGTTGGTCGTGTGGGATTCCGTACGCTCGACCTCGCCATCGATGCGCGCGCGCTGATTCCGCGCCCCGAGACCGAAGGGCTCGTTGACCTCGTGCTGCGAGAAATCGGGAAACGAGAAACGGGAAACGGGAAACGCGGTCTCGTCGCTGATATCGGTACTGGGTGTGGATGTATCGCGCTGGCGTTGGCGGTGGAAGGGCGGTTCGAGAAGGTCGTAGCGGTCGAGCAGTCGCCTGCGGCTGCCGCGCTCGCGCGTGAGAATGTGCAACGCATCGCGCCTGCGACCCCCGTCGAGATTCGCGAAGGGAACCTGCTCGCGCCGCTGGTGGACAGGGGGGGCCGGTTTCGCGCGATCGTGTCGAATCCCCCGTATGTGAGTGCAGCCGAGTATGAGGAGCTGGATCCGTCCGTTCGTGATTTCGAGCCGCGTGAGGCGTTAGTGAGCGGGGCTGATGGCCTCGATGCCACTCGCGCGCTGTTCGCCGGTGCGGGCGCATTGCTGGAACCCGGCGGCTTGCTGGCACTCGAGATCGACGAACGGCGGGCCGATGCGGTACGACGTGTGGGCCAGGGCGTTGGGTGGAGCGTTGAGATTTATGATGATGTGTTCGGCTGTCCGCGTTACGCGCTCTCTACACCGGGGCATGGCCCCGGTGTTCATACCTCGGAGGAATAGTGCTCGAAGAAAAGGCGGAAGACCTGGGGCGCGTACTCGGCCAGACTGAGGAATACAAAGCGTTGCGTCGCGCGACGGAAGCCCTCCGCGAGGACCAGGCGGTGCAGAAGGTGCTCGCCGAAGCGGAACAACTTGCGCAGGAAATCGAGCGCGTCGCGCAACAGGGTAACGAACCGACCAAGGAGCAGGTCGAGCAATACGACCGGGCGCTCCAAAGCGTGCAAGCAAATTCGGTGTATCAGCAGATGGTCGCGGCGCAGGCGAATTTCGAGAAACTGATGGCCAGAATTAATGCCCGCATCTACGAGGGCATCAAAAAGGGCGCCGCGAGCCCGATCATTACACTCGGATGAATCGCGGGATGGGGACCTTCGTTGTCGTGGAGGGTCCTGAAGGCGCTGGCAAATCTACTCTCGTCCGCTGGCTCGGTTCCGAGTTGCGCGCTGAAGGACGCGATGTGCTGACGGTTCGGGAGCCGGGCGGCACGCCCCTCGCCGAAGCCGCCCGCAAACTGGCCCTGAAATCGCGTCATGAGCGGGCATTCGGCGCCGAGTTGTTTCTGTTCCTGGCGGCGCGGGCCGATCTGGTCGAGCGGGTGATTCGGCCGGCGCTGGAGAATGGGCAGGTGGTCATCGCCGACCGGTTCGGGCTCTCGACGATGGCCTATCAGGTGGCGGGGCGGGGGTTGCCGCGGGCGGACGTCGAGGCCGCGTTGCGAGTCGCGACCGGGGGGCTTTCGCCCGATCTCACGCTCGTGCTCGATGTTCCCGTCGCGGTCGGCCGGGAGCGCCAGCAGGCCGCCGGCAAAGTGCAAGACCGCATCGAACGTGAAGATGACAGGTTCCATACCCGGGTCCGTGAGGCCTATCGCAGCGCATCTGGGCCCGGAATTGCTCATATTGATGCCAGTCAGTCCAAGAAGGCCGTCCAGGAGGCCGCCTGGCGGGAGGTCGCGGCCGTAACGGCTTTATCCATGAGAGGCGCATGATGATTCGTCATAAAGGATCCGTGGCTGCCGTCGTCGTGTTGGCCGCGCTGGTGTCGGGCGGCTGGTTCCTGCAGCGGGAAACAGAACCGGCCGGTTCCGTCTATCAGCAGGCGCGGTTGTTCGACGACGTGCTCGCGCACGTTGCCGACTATTACGTCGATTCGCTGGATGAGCGCCAGCTCTACCAGATGGCCATCGACGGCATGCTGGATCAGCTCAAGGATCCCTACTCGGTCTTCCTCAGGCCCGATGACTTCCGCCAGCTTTCCGAGGCGACCACGGGCAATTACTCGGGGCTCGGGATTCAAATCGATGTCCGCGGTGGCTGGATCACCGTTGTGGCTCCGCTGCCCGACACACCGGCCGAGCGCGCGGGCGTCCAGACCGGCGATCGCATCGTGGCGCTCGACGGCAAGTCCACGGAAGGCTGGAAGCAGGACTCCGCCGTCAAGGCGCTGCGCGGACCGGCCGGGACGGTTGCCGAGCTGCAGATTCGGCGTGCGGGCATCGACAAGCCGATCATCTACAAGCTCACCCGCGCGACGATTCACATTCGCTCCGTCGATCCGCGCCTCACGATGATGCTCGACAACCGCGTCGGCTACATCGCGCTCAATCCGGTGAGTGAGAGCTCGGCCCGCGAAGTGGCGCAGGCGGTCGACACGCTCCTCAAGCAGGGGATGAAGTCGCTGATCTTCGATCTCCGCCAGAACCCGGGCGGGCTGCTGGATCAGGGCGTCGCGGTTTCGGACCTGTTCCTCGATCCCGGGGAGCCGATCGTGGAGACGCGTGGCCGCGCGCCCGGCTCGTCGCACGAATTCAGCGATGCCAAGCCGCAGCAGTGGCCGCATCTGCCCATCGTCGTGATCGTCAACGGTGGCTCGGCGAGCGCCGCGGAGATCATCGCGGGGGCGCTCCAGGATCATGACCGCGCGGTGCTGGTCGGGACGCCGACGTTCGGCAAGGGGCTGGTGCAATCGTTCTGGCGGCTCACGCCCGAAACCGGGCTCAAGCTCACGACTGCGCGCTGGTACACGCCGAGTGGCCGGACGATTCAACGGGTGACCCGGAACGAGGCAGAACAAGAAGCGCAGGTGATCGCGGCGCAACGCGGCCAGGACATCAAGGTGGATTCGTCGGCACTGTTCCATACGGATGCGGGCCGCACGATTTATGGTGGTGGCGGCATTCGCCCCGACATCTACGTTGTGGCCGACACGTTCACGACCGCGGAGCGTGCGTTCGTCAAGGCGCTGAGCGACAAGATTCCGTTGTATCGCGATGCGCTCGCTACCTACGCGCTCGAGCTGAAGGAGGGCAACCGCCTGGCGGCTCCGAATTTCACCGTCACGCAAGGGATGGTGGATGAGATCGTGCGCCGGGTACGCGCCAAGGGCGCCGATCTCACGGACACGGTGATCGCCGGCGCGCGCACGCTGATCAGTCAGGAGCTGGGATACGAAGCGGCCCGGTATGTGTTTGGCCGCCCGGCGGAGTTCCGCCGCCGCATCGCGGACGACGAGCAGGTGAAACGCGCGCTGGCGCTGGCCGATCGCGCGCGCACGCCGCAGGAGCTGCTGACGCTGGCCAACACGCAGCCCTCTCCGACGACGGTCCGCAATCGGTGACCCTACAGTCTCCCCGCGCGATCGGGCTCATCGGGCCCGGTCGCGCGGGTGTCGGACTGGCTCTCGCACTGGCCCAGGCAGGTTATTCGGTCCGCCTCCACGGGCGAAACAAGAAAAGCGTACCAGCACCGCTCACCCTGACGGTGGGAGATGGGCGCAAGCCGCCTCCCTGGATTGGCGAGGTCACCGTCGTCGTGCTGACCGTGCGCGACGACGCGATCACGCCGCTGGCGACGTCCCTCGCCAATGCGCGCGTCATCACTGAACGCCACGTCGTGCTCCACCTGTCCGGCGTGCAGGGGCAGGAGGCGCTCGGCCCGCTCGTCACCGCCCGCGCCGCGCTCGGCTCGTTTCACCCGCTGCAGACGATTGTCGAACCGGAATTGACGCCGGCCCGTCTCAAGGGCGCGTGGGCCGCGGTGGAGGGGATGCCGCGGGCGATCGAAGCCGGTGAACAGATCGCGCGAGACCTCGGGATGCGGCCGTTCCGGATCGCGACCAAGTCGAAGCCGATCTATCATGCGGGCGCGGTGTTCGCCTCGAATTACCTGGTGGTGGTGGAGGCGGTCGCGCAGCGCCTGTTACGGCATGCCGGATTGTCGGACGCCGAGGCTTGGGCGGCGCTGCGGCCGCTCGTGGAGGGGACCTTCGAAAACCTGAGCCGGCACGAGCCGCGGGAAGCCCTCACGGGGCCCGTGGTGCGTGGCGACACAGCGACGATCGTCCGGCATTTGGAATCGTTGGCGGTCGATGACGCGAAGTTGTACCGCGCGCTCGGCCGCGCGGCGCTCGAGCTGGCCCAGAAGCAGGGGATGGATGCGGCGACCGCGGAGAAAGTTGCTGAGGCGCTGGCTACTGATCTACCACCTGTACTCCGGACGTCGGGGAAAATCTGAATTCACGAGCGGCGATCGCCCGATTGACCGTAAGGTTTTGGAGCATGATCGTGCGGCGCTGCCCCGAGGTCTCGACGATCTCGATCCGCCGCACCAGTCCATCCCGCTTCGCAATCCACACCGTCGCTTCCGAGTAGGGCAGATCCGCCGCGCGCGGCGTCAGCGCGATCACATCGACTGCGCCGTCCGGCGTCGAATCTGCGCGCACGTAACGCGCGGTATACCGCTCGCGCGGGTGCTCAACGAACTGTCCGATCAAATTCGGCCCGGTCGTGCCCGTTCCGGGGATCGCGGTGCGAATCACCTGACCTGGCGTCGTGCTCGGCGTGTAGAGCCAGAGGCGGCGGCCGTCGGCCACGACGCGGTCGTTCTTCGGTTCGGTGAAGCGCATCGCAAAGTAGTTGGGGCGCCGTTGATACAGCTTGCCGCGCGTCGTATCGGGGTCGCCGAGCATCGGGTTGTCGACGATCTGGACGAAGTCGGCCGTGAGGGTGCGGACCGTGTCGAAGGAGGCCGATGCGTGGTCCAGTACCGGCCATGGATCCACGTCGGCACGTTGGAACGTCGGCACGAGAGCGACAAACGCCAGCAACGTCATCGTGCCGACGTGCAGTCGTGCCGACGTGTACCTCATGCCCCTACGGCGGCTGGTTCAGCAACGCGTCGGCCAATGGCCTCCGCAATGATGCGCACCTCGCGCATCAACTGCGCAAACTGGTCCGGATAGAGCGACTGCGCGCCGTCGGACAACGCCTCTTCGGGATTCGGATGCACCTCGACCATGATGCCGTCGGCGCCGGCCGCGATCGCCGCTCGCGCCATCGGGATCACCTTGTCTCTGAGCCCGGTGCCGTGCGACGGATCGGCGATGATCGGCAGATGTGACAACTTGTGCACCACCGGTATCGCGGTGAGATCGAAGAGATTGCGCGTCGCAGTGTCGAAGCTCCGCACGCCGCGCTCGCAGAGAATCACGTCGTGATTGCCCTCGGCCAGCAGGTACTCCGCCGAGAGCAACAGTTCCTGGACCGTTGCGCTAATCCCCCGCTTGAGCAGCACCGGCTTGCCACAGCGCCCGGCGATCTTGAGCAGCGAGAAATTCTGCATGTTGCGCGCGCCGATCTGCACAATGTCCGCGGTCTCGGCGACCCAGCCGAGGCCGCTCTCGTCCATGGCTTCGGTGCAGATCAGGAGCCCGGTCTCTTCCCGCGCCTTGGCGAGCAGCCGCAGGGCCGGCTTGCCGAGTCCCTGGAACGAGTAGGGGGAGCTGCGCGGTTTCCAGGCGCCGCCGCGGAGGATGACCGCGCCCGCTTCCTTGACCTGCCGCGCCGCCTCGATGATCTGCCGCTCAGTTTCGACGGAGCAGGGACCGGCGATCGCCACCACTTCCGTATTGCCGAACGCCACGCCACCCGGCAGGCGGACGACGGTCGGTTCCGCTTTCCACTCCCGGCTGACTTGCTTGTACGGCTGCGAGACGTGGATGATCTCGTGCACGCCGGGTAGGCCTTCGAGCCGGGACGCATCGACGCGGCCGTCGTTGCCGATGAGCCCGACCGCGGTGCGCTGCGTCCCCGGCATGGGCTGCGCCTGATAGCCCATCTCCTCGATGACGGAGATGACCTTGTCCACTTCTTCGGGCGTGGCGCCATGCCGCATCACGATCAGCACGACCTATCGTCTCCCGTCTCCAATGGTGAAGCGATCGCCATCTTTCGCCGCCGACACGGGCCCGCCAAAGCGGGTCCCCGCAAGTTTTGCCGGGTCCGAAGTTTCTACAGGGGGATAGAAGTGCGTCAAGACTAGTCGCTTGGCTCCCGCGTCGTTGGCCAAGTCCCCGGCCCGCTGGGGAGTCAGGTGCGAATCCATCGCCCGCTCCTCCGGGAGCGAACACTCAGCCAGCAGCAGGTCGCAGCCAGACGCCCAGCGGGCCAGCTCGGTGCTGGGACCGGTGTCGCCGGTGTACACGAGACGCCCTTCCGGCGCCACCAGCGACAGGGCCACGCTTTCGTCGGTGTGCGGCACCGGAAACGTCTCGAGGCTGACGTCGGCATTCAGCGGGAATGGCTCGCCGTCTCGCACGTCGAGAATGCCGATCGGGAATCCGGGGTCGAGCAGCCACTCGCCGTAGCCTTCGGCAAGCCGGCGCAGCAGCTGCACCACGCCCGGCGGCCCGAGAATGACGAATGGCTCAGTGCGTGGCGGCTCGGTCGTGTACTTGAGGGCGTACACGAGCATCGGCAGCTCGCCCCAATGATCCGGGTGGAAATGTGTGAGGATGACGTGCGTCACCTGTTGCCAGGGGAGCCCGAACTCGGCGAGCCGGTGCAGCGAGCCCGCGCCGCAGTCGAGCAGCATACGCAGCTCGCCGCGCGCTACCCAATGACAGGGGCAGGTGCGGCGGGCCGAAGGCGCAACAGTACCGGTGCCGACGGTGACGAGTTCCATGGCTCACTTTCCGCGAAAGACGATCCGCTTGAACACAATCAAGCCCGGCGCCTTGAGCTTGGCCAGATACACGCCCGCAGGCAACGGGTGCCCATTATCCGCGCGGCCGTCCCACATCAACCGGGAATCGCAGATCCCGCCGCCCGCCGAACCGCGGCCGTAGCGGCCGGGGGGCAAAATCCCAGGAAAATCAGGCCCGGGAACGAAGTGTCGCACGGGATTGCCGCGCAGATCGAGGATGTCGAGCTCGACCGCGCCGGCTATCGGCAGGTCGAACCAGAGACAGGTGGAGTCGCGGCCGGCCGCCGGAAAGGGGTTCGGGAAGTTCTGGTAGAGCAGCGTGGACGTCGGGATACCGAGGTCCACGATGAGAAATGATCCCTGGCTCTTGATGATGGTCGTATCGGGTCCGGCATGGACGATCAGGAACCACCGATAGGCCGTGTTGCGCTCGAGCGGCTGCGTGAGACTGAACGTGGTGTCGGTCAGGTTCGCGACGTTGAAATCCGTAACGCCCGTCGCCACGCGCTGCACGTCCAGATCGAACGTGAACGGGCCCGGCGGCGTCGAGACGGCGACGGGCCTCCAGGTGAGCGTTGGCTGTGCGGTATCGATCACCATCCCCGCCGGATTGCTCAAGGACGTGAGCGTCGCCCATGCCGGCACGATCACCGGCCCGATTCGCCCGCTGGTTGCCGTCTCGCCGCTGGCGGCCGTCGCATCCACGCGCCAGAAAATAGAACCGGCCTTCAGCGGCACTGGAAGGTTGAGCGTCTCGGCGGTGAGCAGCGTGTCGACGAGCGGTGACGCGAGCGTGCTGTCGCGGCTCACGCGCACGCGGTAGCTCACTGGTGTTGCGGAGGGCGGCGTCGTGCCCACGGTCCAGGTGAACGCGGGCGTGATCGTCGTGAGGGGACCTGCGGCGGGCAGGGGTGCGGTCGCGGTGACCCCGGTGGGGAATACCGCGGCCGCCGCGACGTCCGGCCGTCCCCAACCGTAGATCGAGTCCGGCGCGGCGCGCTTGCTCCCCGTGCTGCGGAACGCGGCCCGCAGCTCCATGGGCGTGAGCGTCGGGTGCATCTGCTTGACGAGCGCCGCGCTCGCCGCAAGCAACGGCGTCGCAAACGACGTCCCGTCGCCCCGTCCGACCTGCCCGTTTCCGCTGACCACACAGACGGCGACACCGGGCGCCGTGAAGTCCGGTTTGAGCCGGCCATCCGCCGTCGGACCGCGCGAGGAGAAGAACGCGATCGTCCCCGACGAATCTTCCGCCCCGACCGCGAGCACCGAGTCGCCGTCGGCCGGTGTGGAGATCGAGCGCGAGTCCGGTCCGTCGTTGCCGGCGGCGGTCACGACCAGGATGCCACGTTGCGCGGCCATGTCGGCCGCCACCGTCGTGACCGCGATATCGCCGTTCAACTGGGACGGCGTGTAACTGAATCCATTGTCGAACGTGAGGTAGCCGAGGCTGGACGAGACGATGTCGACGCCGATCGAGTCGGCCCACTCGAGCGCGGCGACGTAGTTGTCTTCCTCGACGCGCGTCTCGCTGCGAATGTCTTCGGTTTTCGCGAGCAGGTACCGCGCGCCGCGCGCGATACCGTGCAGGCGCCCAGGCACCTCGCCCGCAAACAGGGACCAGGTCGCCGTGCCGTGGGACTGCGCGCCAAGGGCGTCCTTTGCCGGTTCGTCCTTCACGACGGCGTCGTTGAACACGAAGTCATGCTGCGCGGTGATCGTAATCCCGCTGAACGCCGTATTCGCCGTATCGAAGCCGGTGTCGAGGAGCGCGATGCGGACGCCTGTGCCATCGACGCCCTGATCGGTGAGCGGCCGGAGATGTAGCTGGCGATACGGCATGGCCGATGGGCCAAGGACGGGATCGTCGCCCGGTGTCACACCGCACGTGTCTCCCGGACCTTGGGCTGGCGCGAACGTGACGAGCGGCGCGAGATCCGGAATTGGACGTCCGGCGCGATGGCGCAGCTTGAACCGTCCGAGCGGTTGGATCCGGCTCAGGTCGCGGTCTTTCAGGAGCCGCCGGAGTGCGGACGCGGGGACGTCAGCGCTGATGGCGTGCAGCCAGCGGCTGCGAACGCGCACGTGCGTTCCCGGAAGCGCGGCTACGCGAGCACTGATTTCGTCGAGCGATGCCCAGGCTCGAACGAAAAGCCACACAGACAAGGTCGTGTCCTGAACGCGCGTCAACGCGCGCGGCAACACGGGGGACACCGCCGGTTGCTGCGCTGCCAACCCCGCAGGCAGGACGACGAGCCAGAAGAACCGCCGCATCAAAGCGGGGAGGGGGAACGGGGGAAGGGTAAATCGATCGCTAGACCGGCTCCATTTGGCCGAGCCGCACGCCGACGATGGTTGAAACGCCGGGTTCCTGCATGGTCACGCCATACACGGCGTCGGCGGCCTGCATCGTCCGCGGGTTGTGCGTGATCACGATGAACTGCGTTTGATCCTTGAACTCCGCGAGCAGGCGGACGTAGCGGCCCACGTTGGCGTCATCGAGCGGGGCATCGACTTCGTCCAACAGGCAGAACGGGCTCGGCTTCGCGAGGAAGATCGCGAAGAGCAGCGAGACCGCGACGAGCGTGCGTTCGCCTGAGGACAGCAGATGGATGCGTTGTGTGCGCTTGCCGCGCGGCGCGGCGTGGATCTCGATCTCGCTCTCGAGCGGCTCGGCTTCGTTCGCGAGGCGCACGTCGCATTCGCCGCCGCCGAACAGGGTTTGGAAGACGGAGCGGAAATGATCTCGGACCTTGGAGAAAGACTCGAGAAACAGCGCCTTCGCTGTCTGATCGATTTCGCGGGCGGCCTGTTGCAGCGAGTTGCGCGCGGTGACGAGGTCGTCGCGCTGAGTCTGGAGGAACTCGAGGCGCTTGTTCTCTTCCGCGTGTTCTTCGACAGCGAGCGCGTTCACCGGTCCGACGGCGTCGATGGCTCCGCGCAGCCGTTCATTCTCCTGGCGCAGCCACTCGAGGTCGCCGGCGACCTCCGGCGCGTCGGCGAGCAGCGTCGCCAGCGGCTTGCGCCATTCTGTTTCCACGCGCTCGACGAGCCCGCGTTTGCGGCCTTCGATCTCCGTGCGCTCGAGCTGGAGCCGGTGCTCTTCTTCGCCCAGGGTGGCCAGCGCCTTGCGGGCCTGATCGAGCGCCCCTTCAGCCTGGCCGAGATCTGAGTCGGTCATGCCGACGTGCGCTGCGGCGTCCGTGGCGGCCGCTTCGAGCTCGGTCAGTGCGAGCCGGCGCTCTTGCAGCGTATCCGCCCATTGCGCGCGTTGCGTCGTGAGGGCGGCCGTCTCGCGCTCGGTCCGCGCAATCTCTTCGGCTCGCGCACCGGCCTGTTCGCGTGACGTCTGGGCGTCGGCAGCGGTGCGCGCGGCGCGCTCCTGCGCGGCTGCCAGGCGCGCTTCCACCTGCGCCGCCTCGACTTGCCAACGCACGCGCTGCTCGCGCGCCGCCTCCTGCTGTGCCTCCAGATCGGCGAGCCCTGAGCGCTCGGCGCCCAACTCTTTCGCCGAACGGACGCGCTCGACTTCGCGCTCCTGCAGCTCGACGTGCAGCGCACCGAGCCGCGCTTCGACCTCAGCGAGCCGCTTCGTGAGCCGCTCGACCTGTGCGGCCGCCTCTTCGGCCTGGCGGCGGGCGTGGATCAGCCCCCGGGCCGCTTCTCCGTTTTCGGCGCCCGCTTCCAGCTCGATGCGCCGCGCGTGTTCGGCCTCGTGACCCGCCGTCATCACGGCGGCTTCGGCCGCCGCCTGCTTCTTGACCGTCGACTCTTCGGCCCTCCGCGCGCGATCGAGATTCGTCGTCGCCTCGCGTGCCTCCTTCTCCAGAGCCTCCAGCTCGGCGCGCCGCTGCAGCGGTCCCGCCGCCGGAGTCGCGCTGTCGAGGAACACCGCACCGTTGGCCCGGCGCAGCGCTCCCGCCCCGATCACCTCGTGGCCCGCGAGCAGCGCCCGTACCCACGCGGCGGCGGGGCCATCGACGCGCAGCTCGTCCTTCAGCGGATGGCCATCCGCACCGAGGCGCGGCCCAGGGACGGCGGGCAGCAACACGAGCGGACCTGGCTGGGTCTCGCCATGCCAGGCGCGGATCGCATCGATGACGGACGCGTCGCGCACCAGCACGGCATGCAGCCATTCGCCGAGCAGCCGCTCGGCCAGCTCGGCATCGCGCCGGCTGGTGCGGACGAAATCGGCCAGTGGTCCGAGCACGCCGTCGCCGAACTGTTTGCGGACCTTGAGCAGCGCCTGCGCCGCGGGCGCAAGGCCGACGCGCTCGCGGTCGAGCTCGCTGAGCGCGTCACGCCGTGCCTCGAGCTGCGCGAGTGCGGCCTCGGCCTGGCGGCGCGCGGAGCGTGCGCCCATCTCCTCCTCATGCAAGGCCGTGAGCTGGCGGCGCGCGTGCTGCAGCGCCTCGACGGCCTGCACTGCCGCCTGCGCGCCCCGCGTAGCCCGCTGCGCAGCCGCGGCGGCCTCGCGGCTGGCCGCCTGCGCCGCCGCATCGCGCTCGCCGTGCTCGTCGCTCGCCAGCGCCAGCTGCTCGCGCAGCTCGCCGCGCTCGCGATCCAGGGCCGCCCCCTCGATTTCGAGCGCGCGTGCGGCCTCCGCGCGACTTTGGAGCGCTTCCTCCAGCTCACGGACGGTGAGCCGCTCGGCGGTCAGGCGCCCGCGCACGGTGTCTTCTTCGCCGGTCCGCGCACCGAGCTCGGCCTGAACCGCGGCGAGATCACGCTCGGCGGCGGCGCGCTCGGCGGCCGCAGCCTCGTGCTCGCGCTCCGCCTGCGCCGCGCGGCGTTCCGCCTGCAGGCGTTCATCGGCCGCCGTCTGCCGCCGCGTGCTGGCGTTGCTCAATCGCTCGGCCGCAAGCGCGACATCGCTCTCCAGCCGGCCGACTTCCAGCTTGGCGTCGCCGAGCCGGCGCTCGACTTCGGTGCGCCGCGCCTCACCCGTGTGCCGCGCCTGGACGCGCGCTTCACGCTGGCGCTCCGCATCGGTCAGCCGCGCGCGTGCCGCAGGCAGCGCTTCGGCCAGCTCGCGGGCCCGTACGCCGAGCGCCCCGAGCGACAGATCGAAGTCTTCGAGCTCGCGCCGCACGAGCGTCAGTGCGATGCCGAACCGCTCTTCGATCATCTTGCCATAGCGCTCGGCACGGCCCCGCTGACGCGCGAGACTACGCACCTGCGTCTGCACTTCGCCGATCAGGTCCTCGAGCCGGGCGAGATCGGCAGCGGTTTCCTCGAGCCGCCGTTCCGTGCTCTTCTTGCGATCGCGATACAGGCCGATGCCCGCTGCTTCTTCGAACAGGGCGCGGCGCTCTTCCGCCTTCTCCGACAACAGCGCCTCGATCATCTTCGCTTCCATCACGACCGCGGCATCAGCGCCGAGACCGGTCCCGCGCAACATGTCCTGGATGTCGCGCAACCGCACGGGCGAACGGTTCAGCTGATAGTCGCTTTGCCCGGAGCGCGAGAGACGGCGCGTGACGACGACCTCCTGATAGGCGATCGGGAGGCTGCCGTCAGAGTTGTCGAAGACCAGCGACACCTCCGCCACGTTCACGGGCCGGCGTCCCGTCGAACCCTGGAAGATGACGTCTTCCATTTTGCCACCGCGCAAGAGGCGCGGCGACTGTTCGCCCAGCACCCAGCGCACCGCGTCGGAGATGTTCGACTTGCCGCAGCCGTTTGGTCCCACGATCGCGGTCACGCCTTGCTCGAAGGGCAACTCCACCGATCCGGCGAACGATTTGAATCCGGACAGCTCGAGCCTGCTCAGTCTCATGGTGTCCCCATGCGAGGGAGTAGGTTCGCGCGCACACCGGCGCGCTTGAGTGCGGCCTGCGTGTAGGCCGCCTGGTCGGGGCCTACAAACGCGCCGAGCAAAATGACGCCGTTCGACCACCGCATCGCGGGCAGCCCACGGCGGCGCAGCTGCTCGAGTGACGCGCCCGCCGGCGCGTGATAGGAATAGGGCGCGAGCACCAAGTCGCCGACACCTTCGGCGGCGAGGCCGCGACGCCAGAGGCTCGCGCGCGCGGTGCCGGCAGCCGCGCGCGTGGCGTACGAGCCGGCCAGGACGCGGTACCACATCGGTCCCTTCCCACCCTGCGGCACGGGCGTGACCAATGCCGGCACGCCCGCATCCGCCGCCAGACGGTCCGCATGCGCGAGGGCTTTGTCGAGCGACGCATACGCGGCGAGCTGGACGGTCCACCCAAGCGTATCCAGCCTGACGGGAGGAGGTGGAGGGTGGTGGAGGTTGGTGGAGGGTGTCGACGTGGCCGGGGCAGGTGGGACGGTGGCAGCGGGGGGTCGCGGAACCGCCGCTGACTCACGCGCTCGCGCGAGCAATGCCCAACCTCCGACCGCCAGTCCCGCAACCACGAGCGCCCCCACGGCGACGCGGAGTCCACGCCGCGGCTGCTCCGCAATCGGTACCGGCATCGCCGGCGGCGACAGGCGAGGATTCGACGGCAGCCACCGATCGCGAACGACGCCGAGCAACGGCACATCGCGCGGCAATGCAAAGCTTGGCCCGAGACCCTCAGGGGCGAGCGCGAACACGCCGTCTGGCGTCGCCGAGAGCTGCGCGAGGCCCGCGAGCGGAAGCAACAGGATCAGCAACGCTCCTTCGGAACGGAAGCCGGCTTGCAACTTTGGCCACCGGGCGTGCCCGTAGACCTCCGCCGGGTGGGCTGTGTCCGAACCCGCGGGGATGATGAAGACGCCGGTGACTTCGTGCGCCGCCTTGTTCAGCGAAACGCCATACTCGAACGCGTCCACGATTCCTTCTGTGGTGCTCAGCCCGACGACTTCGTGGAGCGCCGGATGCTCGAGACAGAGATCCACGAGAGCGACGCGGCGTCCGTCGCGGGCGGCAATGCGGGCAATGTCCCAGGCCGCTTTTGCCGCCCACGGCATATCGTCGGTGAGCGTCACGAGCGCAACCAACGCCGCATCGTTTACGAGCGGCGGAACGAGATGCCCGAGCCGCGAAAGCGGCAGCTGGCGCGGAGGGAGCGGAGGAGGAACCGTGTTCATTGGCCCGGCTGGTAAATCCAGAACGGGCGCCCGAGGCGGCGGCCGATGGCCTCGGCTTGCTCGCGCGTCGCGTAGGGGCCGAGCACGACGCGATACCCGTCATCGGTATGTTGCGGCGGCAAGACGCGCGCTGCCAGCCCGGCGCGAGTGAGATCATCGGCCAAGTGACCGGACCATTCCGGGTTTTGCGACGTGGACACCTGGACATAGAGCGGGCCTTCCGCCCCCGCCGCGCCGGCGGCGCCGCTCTCGGCGGCCGCGGTGCTCACCGGGCTCGCCGCGACGCCCCGCGGCAGCCAGGAGGTGAGCACCCACAAGTCCGCCGCCCCGTTCGTGACCTTGCCGACGTCATTCAACGAATCCGGCCGCGCCGAGACGACGTCGTGGCCGCGCCGGTAGATCAGCATTCCGTCCGGAGAAATTGCCGGCAAATCGGCCTGCCACTGGGTCGGCACGATCCCGGTGTGTCGCTTGATCGGCAGGTCGACAATCCAGGCCGAATCGCCGACCGTTGGCCGCGCGAGGAGCCAGCGGCCGAGAGGATCGAGGCGCAGGGCCGCGACCGGTCCCGGGAGTGCGACACCGTCGAGCTCCTTGCGCTCGTAGCGATCCACGACTGCTAGGCCCGGCACGTTGCGGCGCGCGACGTAGATGCGATGACCGGATGGCGAGAAGGCGAGGGCTCGCGGGGAATCGGCGAGTCTCACGAACGCCGGATCGCGCCGGCCGAGGGGATCGTAAAACGTCACGCCCGAATCGCTGGCGACGGCGACGAGATCGCCCCAGCGCGTGGCCGCGACATCACCGCCTGCGGCGATCGGCCGAAGTGTCGGGGGCTGATCGGCGGCGGCGACGAGCAGCTGGTCCTGTGGGACGACGCCGACCAGATGCTGGTCGGTCGAGCCGAAGAGGTCGCGCGGGAGCGCGGTGAGCGCCTTCGGCCAGGCGAAGCGCGTCCGGCGCGAAAGTGAGACCACATGCCGCGATGAGTCGATCGCGTAGAGCGTGCCATCGGGGCCGAGGGCCGCTTGTCTGACATTCGTCGCGACCGTGTCCGCCCGCCCGCTGCCGAGATCGAGTCCCAACAGCTCGTGCTTGGCGGTCGTGACAAAGAGGAACTCCGATTCGGGATCCAGGCCGACGACGCGGTCGACCGGGGGTAGCCGGCCTTTTAACACGCCGTCGACCGACGTGAGGCGAGGCAGCTTATAGAGCTGGGGGACACCACCCTTGGCGGGCAGCCGGATTGCCACACCGGGCGCGCGTGCCAGCGCCTGTGGCTTGCCAACTCCTTGCGGCGCTTGTGATTGCGACGACTCAGCCGTCGGCGCCCGGGGTCCACAACCCCAGAGCGTAACAGACGCGATCAGAAGGAAACGGGAGATGCGCAAATGGCCTCGCCGGACAAAATAGACAACCGGCTATGCCATTGCAACTATTTCAGCGAAGCGGAGTTAGAAGGTCGGACCTAAACTGATGGTCCAATACGACCGCGACCACGGCCGGTCCAGCGGCTTGGTGTAGTCGAGCCGCATGATCATCAACCCAAAGACGTTGGCACGAATGGAGCCGCCCCAACTCCGCAGTGGCGTGCGCACGAGGAGGGGGTCCTCGCTCGGAGCGCGATTCCATTTGACCGTGCTGGCGTCATCCCACGCCATGCCGATGTCATAGAACAGCGCGCCCTCGATCGGTGGGAAGCCCACCGGCAGAAAGCCCAGCACGAGCGTGCGCGTGAGCGGGAAGCGCAGCTCGATATTCCCGACCGCGATCTTGGACCCGATCAGTTGATCCAGCTCGGCGCAGTTGGTCGGCGAGTTCGAGCGGGGATCGGCCGCGCATTCGTGATGGCGGAACGATCCGGACGTATAGCCGCGAATCAGCTCCGTGCTGCCGAGGAAGACGGGGAAGCGATCGGCGTCGTGCCCGAACCGGCCGAACATGAGGCCACGCACCGCGATCGTGAACGGCCGGAAAAAGATGTAGCGCCGGTAGTCGATCAGCCCGGCCGTGAAGCGCCACGTGCCGATGGCCGGCGAGATCGAGAAGCGTGAGCGCGCGCCTGCAAACGGGCCGACATAGCCGAACAGGGTATTGTCATGCACGTGTGCGATGGACGGTTGCACGAACGTCGCCGACGGTCCACCACCCTGGATGAGATTTTGATCCACGAAGTCACGCGTGCTCGCGTTGTACGATGTCTGCAACGCGAGCGTCGCTTCCGAGATGTTCACGGCGTGCAGGCCCAGCTCGAGGCGATTGAAGCGGCTGAACGGGTACGCGGACGCGGTGAATAGATCCCGAACCACGAAACGCCGGATCCGGGTCGTGAACACGTCCAGGCTGTCACCGGCCTTGCGGGGGTCTTCGATCCGGCTCCAGTCGCTCCCGCCGTAGAAGTACATCGGATCTTGCGAAAAGCCGCCGGCCCAATTCAAGCGGTGCGACTGGTTCGCGTAGAGACCGAGGAACTGCGCCTCGCTGATGCGGCCGTTGATGGAACCGGCGAGGACGACGGAATGATTACCCAAGATATCCGAGAGCGCGATCGCGGTTCCTCCGAAGATGCCGCGCCCAAAGTTGTCCCGGGCGTAACCGACTGTGGGGCGCGCGATGTAGTCGGCGGTAAACCGCACCCTATAGGGGTGGAACGTGAACTCGTTCGTGTCGGGGAGTGCCAGCGTCGCCGAGTCGAGCAAGGCCCGCACGGTCACGGCCGGAAATGCGGCGGACGACTCTGCGGCCTGCGGCTCTCCCGACGGGCGGAAGCCGCCGGACGTGCGATAGATCGACGTGCCTTGACCGGGTCGCGCGGGCCGCGTGATGGTGTTGGGGCCGGCCGGTGAGCCACCGCCGAGCGTGGAGGGGAGGGGGACCGGTATGGGAATCATCGGCGGTGCCGGTGAACCCCCGCTGTCGCGTTGCTCGGCCTGGAGCAGCGCCACGACCGGCATGGTGGACGACCCATGGTAAGGCGCGCGGCGCAGCGAGCGCGGGTTTTCCACGGAATAGACGCTGTACTGGCCGTCTTCGTAATACACAAACGCCATGCGGTCAGCGAGGGGCGCCCACGAAAGGACCGGCGACAGCGGCGTGATGCCCTGCACGCCGGTGAACATGTTGGTCAGCTGGTAAATCTGGCCACCGCCCAGGTCGTACAGAAAAATGTTGGCGATGCCCGTCCGATCCGATACGAAGGCGAGGGAACGGCCGTCGGGCGCCCACACCGGATTGATGTTCTTCCCGATCTCCATGTTGCGCAGCAGCTCCGTCACGCCGGTGTCGAGATGGAGCAGCGCGATCCGCAGATTGCCGAAGCGCAGCAGATCGAAATCGGTTTCGCCGCCGCTGTCGGTCACGAACGCGATCGTCTTCCCGTCGGGTGACCACGACGGATGGAGATCCGCGTATTTGTCGTTGGTCAGGCGCCGCAGCCCCGTGCCGTCGCGATTGATGATGAACAGATCGGTGAAGCCGTTGCTGAAGCCGGTGAACACGAGCTGCTGTCCGTCCGGCGACCATTGCGGGGTCTGCAGCCCGTTCAGGCCGACATGAATGCGGCGCGCTTCGCGCCCGCGCTCGACGTCGAGAATGACCAGGTCATCGCGGTCCCTGCGCTTGGCGGCGATTGCGAAATAGCGCCCATCGGGCGAAAACGCGCCGGCCGAATTGATGAACCGCAGACTTTCGTAATTGTTGTTCTGCGTCGATTTGACGAGACGGCGCTTGACGCGACCAGTCTCGGCATCGGCCAGCCAGAGATTGACGAAGAACCCGCCTTGATCGCCGAAGAACGCGATCGCTTTGCCGTCCGGCGTCAGCGCCGGTGCGAGGAACAGGCGGCCGCGCGAGCGCCGCTGCGTGAGCGTCGGCTGCGCGATGCGGCGGGCGCGATAATGATCGCCCAGCTGCGGCAAGAACGTCGTCTGGATCGCGTCGCGCCAGTCGGCGGAAAGGTCCTCGAGCGTCCGTCCCGTCGCGCGTTTGAATGCCGCGTCGAGCCCCGACGTCGCAGACGCCTGCAGGATCTCGCCGATGACTTCATCCCCCCACTTTTCGCCGATGTACGCCCACAGCGCGTGCCCGTATCGGTACGGGAAGATGTATGGGTCGGCGGTCATCTCCTCGATCGAGGGCAGGTGACCCTCGAGCGCGGCGTCGCGCAGCCACATCGCGGTCTCGGGGTTGATCGGACCGAGCGACAGATACTCGGCCATGCCCTCCATGAACCAGAGCGGCGGGTTGACGGTCACCAGCGTCTGCACGCCCGCGCCGGGATGCCCGCGGCTGTACACATCGTACTGGAACTGGTGCACCATCTCGTGCTGAAGCACGTGCTCGAAATCGGCGTACGAGCCCGTGAAGGGCAGCACCGCGCGGTGCTTGAAGAACTCCGTCACGCCGCCCAGTCCTTCGCCCGATGCGTCGACGACGTTCGTCTGCTGAAAGTCGGACTGTGACGCGTACAAAATGATCGGCTTGCGGCTCTGGAACTGATGGTGGAGGATGCGCGACAGGCGGGCGTAGGCACGTTCCGCCATGCGAGCGGCATCGAGGGCGCCAGGCCGCTCGTCCGGATAGTAGTAGATGTCGAAGTGTTCGGTCTGAATGGTTTGGAAGTTGAAGCTCCGGTACTGCACCTTGTTCTGACCGAAATACTGCGCCCCGCCGCGCACCGGTGTGGCGACGAGCACAATCCCGCATAGTGTCAGCCAACGAAATCCACGCATCCTGCTATCCCTTCGAACCTGGTTCTCCGACGTCCCCTGCGGCGACGACGGGCGCATCGCCCCACAGCCGCTCGAGCTGGTAGAAGTCCCGCAGCTCCGGATGGAAAACGTGCACGACGAAGTCGAAGTAGTCGAGTAGGACCCAGCGTCCCTGCGCCAACCCCTCCACATGATGGGGCTCCAAGCCCCGGGGCGCGAGTGTCGCGAGCAAGTGCTCCGCCATCCCGCGCACGTGCGCGTCCGAGGTCCCCGAGACGATGACGAAATAGTCGGTCGCCTCGCACAAGCCGCGTAGATCCAATACTACCGGGTCGACGGCCTTGCGGTCCACGAGCGCGCCGACAACCTGGGCGAGCTCAGTCTTCATTCTGCGAGATTAGTCTTCATTCTGATAGAACACACCCCACGCGCCGATCCCGGCGTGCGCGGCCACACCGGTGTGATGGGCGTCACGAGGCACTGCCGAGGTTACTCCTTCACCACCGTCACCCGGACCTCGGGCCGCACCTCGGGATGAATCTTGATCCCGACCTTGAATTCACCCAGCTCGCGAATCGGCTCGGGCAAGTCGATCTTGCGCTTGTCCACCTTGATGCCCAGCTCCTCGAGCTTGCGCTGGATGTCGCTGGCGGTCACGGAGCCGTAGAGCTTTTCTTCCTCGCCCACTTTCACCTCGAAGGTGAGATGCACGTCCGCGAGCCGCGTCGCCTCCGTCTCGGCGGCGGTCTTCTCGGCGGCGCGCTGTTTGGCGAGACGCTCGCCCTCGTAGGCGATCTTTTTCTTGTTGGCTTCGGTCGCCGGATAGGCGAGCCCCTTGGGCAGCAGAAAATTGCGGGCGTAGCCGTCCTTCACCTTCACGACCTCACCCAGCTTGCCCAGATGCTGCACGTCCGCCCGCAGAATGATCTCCATCGCTTGAGCCCTCAAGTTGTATTGGACCGCTGCCGCTCGCGGGCTTCCGCGAGGCGGCGCCGGTATTGGTACCACGTATCAGTGATGCCGAGCGTGCAGAGCCCGGGGAGCACGAACAACAGCGGGACGGCCAGCGCCGCCGCTGCGGCGGCCATGAGGACCAGCGCGACCGCCGAGACGCCGAACGCCTCGGCGAAGGTCGCGACGATCGCCGCGCCGCGGAGCACGTAGAGCGTGCCCGCGACGAGCCCCACATTCGTCCCCGCGATGTGCAGCGAGCTCGAGACCGGCAGGATCAGCACGCCCAACCAGGCGATGATGCCCCACACCCAGCCGTCGCCGAGGTTGAAGTCCTTGAACCGCGTGAGTGGCGCGCGCGCCAACCCCGCCCCAGCCGCCCCCGCGGCCCCCGCCGCGTCCGCTGCCCCGGCTCCGCTCCCGGTCGTTGCGATCCGCACGTGCAGCTGCCACGCGAGCGTAAGCCCAGCGAGCGTTTGCAGCGCCAGCATCCCAGGCCAGGTGAGACTGATGAACCGCACCACCGGCTCGTAGATGGGGAACGCGTCGGGCGCGACTTCCACAATCGCCCGCATCGCGCTGCTCGCCTGGCGCGTCGCTTCCCAGGCGAGACCGCCCCACGCCTCCGATCCCCACATCACCGCGATCAGCAGCGCGCACGCGAGACCAGCGGCCACCACCGATCGCAACGCCTGGCGGAGCGGGGCGTCGGGACGGAGCAACACCAACGACACGAACGCCGCGGTCGTGAGCACGATGTACGCGCTCGTCACGGCCCCCAGGCGACCGCCGCTCCCGCCGCCGATGACCAGCAGCGCGACACTCACGGCGCCGATCGCGCCCGCGATCGGCTGCGACCATCCGGACGGCTGGTCGGACGCGGGGGTGAGGATCAACAACGCCGCGCAGGGCAGACCGACCAGACTCGGGGGCGCCCAGAGCACGAACGCGACCAGCGCCAGGAGCAGGCGCCACCACGACGGTTTCGTGTTTATGCGGTGTGACCCTTGATGTACGGAATCAAGGCGAGCTGCCGCGCGCGCTTGATCGCCGTCGCGAGCTGCCGCTGGTGCCGCGCACACATACCCGACAAACGGCTGGGCAGAATCTTGCCGCGTTCAGTGAGAAAGCGGCTCAATGTCCGGTCGTCTTTGTAGTCGAGCACGCGCGCGCCGGATTCGCACACGGGGCAGGTCTTGGCGGGACGTCTCACGCTTCCTCCTCTTCCAGCTCGTCTTCCTCCGGCGCGACCACCGCCGCCACCACCGGCTTCGGCTGCTCGCGCGACGCCTCGACGCACATGTAGCGCAGCACGCCTTCATCGAGCTTCACGGCGCGCTCATACTCGGGCAACAGATCGCCGGTCGCCTGGAACTCGGCGACCACGTAGTAGCCCGTGTCTTTCTTCTTGATCTTGTACGCCATCGTCCGCTTGCCCCAATGGGACACGTTCGACAGCGTGCCCTTGCCGTCCTTCGTCAGGAGGGCGTGAAAGCGGTTGAGTTTTTCGGTGATTGCCGGCTCGTCCAGGGCACTGTCAAAGATGTAGACCGTCTCGTACCGACGATTCATGCCACCTCCCTTTGGTCATGGGTGACCCGGTGCGGTGGAAGGCACCGAGTAGGGGAATTGTGCGACTAAAGCTAAACGGCGTGTAACGGCGTGGAAAGGTGTGCCACGGCGTGGTATTGTAGAGCGATATGCAGCTGGTCACCGCCGCGATCATTGCCTCGTTACTGCAGCTGCAGGCGGACACCACCGGCCGGATTCACGGCTCGGCGATCTCTTCCTTCAATGGGCTGCCGATTGCCGGCGTGATGATCTCGGCGCCGGAAGTGCACAAGTTCGTGGTCACCGACTCGACCGGCGGGTTTGAGCTCGCCGGCCTCCCCACCGGACGGCACGCCATCCGCGTCTCCTACGAAGGGCGCGAGACCCAGGACTTCGTTTTCACGCTGGATGCCGATCACACCAAACGGATCGCGGTGGTCCTGGATGTCGATGCCGTCGATCTCGATCCGATCGTGGTGGAAGCGCGGCAACCCAACCTTTGGCGCGATCTGGCCGGGTTCTACGAGCGGCGGCGGACCTACCGCGGCTTTGCACACTTTTTCACCCGCGAGGACCTCGCCCGGGCGCGGCTCGCGAAGCTCAGTGGGCTCCTGACGATGGAAGGCATCGTGACCCGCTGCTTCCGGCATCTAGAGTGTATTCCGACGCGATTTGCGCGTGGCATCCTCTGCGCGGTGCCGATCAGCGTGGACGGAGTTGCCCAGCGTGAGATGGATTACGATCAGATCACGGTGTCCGATGTCGCCGGGGTCGAAGTCTATCGCGGGGTGCCGCCGGCCGATCTGAGCCGGTCGATCCAGTCGCGACCGGGTTCCTCGACCTGGATGGGCACGGGGCTTTCCGCCGCAGGCTCATGCGGGCTCGTGGAGATCTGGACGCGCTAGACGTTGAAGCGGAACAGTAGGATGTCGCCGTCTTTCACCACGTAGTCGCGTCCTTCACTGCGTACCAGGCCTTGTTCGCGGGCGACCTTGTAGCTGCCCGCCTTCACAAACTCGTTGTAGCCCACCGTTTCCGCCCGGATGAATCCACGCTGGAAATCGGAGTGGATCTCGCCGGCCGCGGCAAACGCCGTGTCGCCGCGGTGCATCGTCCACGCGCGCACCTCGTTTTCGCCGACGGTAAAAAACGTTTGAAGGCCAAGCAGCCGGTAGCCCGCGTGAATCAGGCGGTCGAGTCCAGGCTCTGAGACGCCCGCGCTGGCGAGATACTCGCGGCGCTCCTCACCGGTCAGCTCGCCGAGCTCGGCTTCGAACTTGGCGGAGAAGGGGACGATCTCCGCCTCTTCGTGGTGGCTCTGCACCGCCACGCGGAGCTTCTCGATCCATTTGCCGCCGCTCCCCCCCCTGGCGAGATCGTCCTCGTTCACGTTGGCGGCGTAGAGGATCGGCTTGGCGGTGAGCAGCCCGAGCGTGCGCAAGAACTTGATCGCGTCGGTGTTCTCGCCCGCTTCTCGCGCCCCGCGGCCTGCGTTCAACTCCTGCACGACACGCTCGAGCAAGACGAGCTCCTGCTGCGCCTCCTTGTCGCCCGCCCGCGCTGATTTGCGCGTCTTGTCGAGCCGGCGCTCGACCACCGCCAGATCGGCCAGCGCCAGCTCACTGGTGATCACGTCGTGATCGCGCACGGGATCGACCGGTCCCATCACGTGGACCACGTCGGGATCCTCGAAGCAGCGAATCACATGTACCACGGCGTCGACTTCGCGAATGTGCGAGAGGAACTGGTTGCCGAGCCCTTCGCCCTGCGAGGCACCCTTCACGAGGCCGGCGATGTCCACGAACTCCACGACGGCGGGGATTTTGCGTTTGGGTTTGACGACCTCGTTCAACTTCTCGAGCCGCGGATCGGGGACCTCGACCACCCCGACGTTCGGCTCCACGGTGCAGAACGGGTAGTTCTCCGCGGCCGCCGCCTTTGACGACGTCAGCGCGTTGAACAGCGTCGACTTCCCCACGTTGGGGAGCCCGACAATCCCTAAGCGGAGCATACCACGCACCACGCACGACGCACGACGCACGTCATGATTTCAGCCACTTTTCGATGGCCTCGATCATTTGGGGCATCAGCGACTCGACCTGTTCGAGCTCCGCCGGCTCAAACGGGGCGAGCACGTACTCCGACCAGTCTCCCGCGCCTTCCGGTAGTGGTCCCACGCCGACCCGGAGCCGGGCGTACTGCTGCGATTGCAGCGCGCTCTCGATGCTCTTGAGCCCGTTGTGACCGCCGGCCGATCCTTCCGTGCGAAATCGGAATGTGCCGAGCGGGATCTGGAAATCGTCGACGAGGATGAGCAGGTCGCGCGTCGGGGTGAACGCGGGGTCGGCACGCAATGACGCGAGCGCGGTCCCGCTGCGGTTCATGAACGTCGTGGGCTTGAGAATGCGCACCGGAACGCCGAGGGCCGTGCCTTCCGTCGCGCGCGCGCGCTCGGCGCGACGGAAGGGAGGAAACCGCCACTGCGAGGCGACGGCGTCGGCCAGGAGAAAGCCGGCATTGTGGCGCGTCGCCGCGTATTCCGGACCGGGATTCCCCAGGCCGACGAGCGCGCGCAGGGACTACTCTTCCTTCTTGCCTTTGGGCTTCTCCTCAGGCTTAGGCGCGGCCTTGGCGTCGGGTGCCGGGGCCCCTTCGACTGCTTCGCCTTCCTCACCCTCGCGGACCTTGCGGATGAGCTCGGGCTCGGCGACCTCGGTCGCGGCCTCCGGCGTCGGCGCCGCAACTTCCTCGGCGCGCGGCGGGACCACCGTCGCGATCGTGAGGTCGGCACCCGTCAGGATCACGGCGTTCGCAATCGCCAGGTCACGCGTGTGCAGCGAGTCACCGATCTTCAGGGCGCTGACGTCGAGCTCGACCCGATCGGGAATGTGCTCGGGAAGCACTTCGATTTCGACTTCGCGCGTCACTTGATCGAGCACGCCGCCGGCGTTGCGCACGCCGTCGGGTGTGCCGACGAGGTGCACGGGAACCTTGAGCGTGACCTTCTCGTGCGCCTGAATCTCGTAGAAATCGACGTGGATGATGTCGGGGCGCAGCGGATGGCGCTGGATCTCCCGAATCAGCGTCCGCGCCTTCTTGCCGTCCACAGTGAGCTCGATGAGGGTGCTCTCGGGCTCGATGCCCGTGAGCGCTTTCTCGAGCGCCAGCGCGTCCACCATCAGCGGCTGCGTGGCCCGGCCGTGGCCGTAGATCACCGCCGGAACCTGCTTTTGGAAGCGCGCCTGCCGCGCCGCGCCTTTGCCCGTTTTCTCACGAGTGGTTGCCGTGAGTGTTACTGTCTGCGCCATTTTCTCAGCCCTCAGCCATCTACCGTCAGTCGAATAACGAGCTGACGGATTGGTTCGAGTGTTCGTAGCCGATGGCCTTCGCCATCAAGCTCGCGATCGACAACACCTTCAGTTTTTCAAAGCTCCGCTCTTCCGGAATGCGGATCGTGTTCGTCACCGTCACTTCTTCGATCGGTGACGCCCGCAGGCGCTCCACCGCCGGGCCCGAGAGCAGCGCGTGCGTCGCGAAGGCAAAGATGCGCCGCGCGCCCAGCCGTTTCAGCGCCGCGGCCGCCTCCGAAATCGTCCCCGCGGTGTCGATCATGTCGTCGGGGATGAGGCAGTCCTTGTTCTCCACCTCGCCCAGATGATCGCGAGCGACGCGTCGAGCCGCTTCGCGAACCCGCGCGCCATCTTCGCCGATCCGACGTCCGGCGCGACGACCACCGGATCGTGCAGATGCTTCGTCCGGTAGTGGCTCACGAATACCGGCGCTGCGTACAGGTGATCCACCGGAATATCGAAGAACCCCTGCACCTGGTGAGAATGGAAATCCATTCCCAGCACCCGGTCCGCGCCGGCGTGCGTGATCAGGTTCGCCATCAGCTTGGCGCTGATCGCCACGCGCGGTTGGTCTTTGCGATCCTGCCGCGCGTAGCCGAAGTACGGGAGCACGGCCGTGATCCGCGCCGCGCTGGCCCGCCGCGCGGCATCCATCAGAAGCAGCAGCTCCAGATAGTTGTCGCCGGGCTGGTTGGTGGACTGGATGATGAAGACATCCCGTCCACGGACGTTCTCGTCGATCTTGACGAAGATTTCGCCGTCGGCGAACCGCCTGATCGTCACCGCGCACAGCGGCTGTCCCAAATGCTGGGCCATCTCCTCGGCGAGGGGCCGATTGGCCGTGCCGGCGAGGAGCAGCAACTGGCTGCGTGACAACGACAGGTCCCGCATCGGGCCCCGGAAGGTAGTCGCCAAGCCGCACATAGCCAAGGCCTTATCGAGACCGTATGCTAAGGGTCGTGGACGACCTCCAGTCCCGCCTCGCGGATGCCCTCGGCGGTCGCTACACGCTCGAGCGTGAGCTCGGCCGCGGCGGCATGTCGGTCGTGTTCCTGGCCAGGTCGCCGCCGGCCTCGCCCACCCGCACATCCTGCCGCTGTTCGACTCCGGGATCGCCGGCGGCCTCTTGTTTTACACGATGCCGTACGTCGCGGGCGAGAGCTTGCGCGACCGGCTGATTCGCCAGCGGCGCCTGCCGGTCGCCGACGCGGTGACGATCGCGCGGGACGTCGCCGATGCGCTGTCCTACGCGCACGACCAGAACATCGTGCACCGCGATATCAAGCCCGAGAACATCCTGCTCGAAGCGGGGCACCCGGTGGTGAGCGATTTCGGGATCGCGCGTGCCATCAGCGTCGCCGATGCGTCGCGGATGACGGGGACGGGCATCGTCGTCGGGACCGTCGACTACATGAGTCCCGAGCAGGCCAGGGGGGAGGAAGTCGACGGCCGGAGCGACATCTACAGCCTGGGATGCGTGCTCTACGAGATGCTCATCGGGCGGCCACCGTTTACCGGCGGCACGTCCACAGGGCAGGCCCGGGCCGTGTCGCAGGAGCGGCGCGAGATTCCGGTCGAAGTCGACTATGCGATCGAGGTGGCGCTGGCGCAGTCGCCGAGCGAGCGCTTCGCGACGGCGCGCGACTTTGTGGAGGCGCTCAAGCCGCCGGAGGCGACCAGCTCGGAGCGCCGGTCCAAGCGGTGGCGTAGGTGGGGAGCGGTGACAGCCGCCGTGACACTCGCACTCGGGACGATGGGCGTTGTCCTGGTGCCGCGCTTGCTCCGTGCCGGTCTAGATCCGTCGCTGTATGTAGTGGTGCCGTTCGGCCATCGCGCAGGCGCCGCGCCGAAACTGATCAGCGGCGATCAGTGCGAGGCACTGCTCGTGGAGGCGTTCGGACGCTGGGACGACGTGCGCCTCGTGGATGGGCTGCGGGTTCACGATCTCCGTTCACGCCGAGGCCGCGACTCCCTCAATCTCGCTGACGCGCTCGACATGGCGCGCCAGCTCGGCTCCGGGCGGCTGATTTGGGGCGAGGTCGCGCAGTTCGCGGACACGGTGCAGGTCCGGGCGGCGCTGTATGACGTGCGCCGTGGTGGTGCAACCATCCGCGCCCAGAGCGTGACGTTCGGCGCCGATGCGCGAGACATCGGGACGAAATTCCGCGCGCTGGCGGACTCGCTCTTGCTGGGACACACGTCGACGCCCGAGGCTGCCGGCGGAATGGTCGGGACGCGGTTGCTGAGCGCCTGGCAATTCTACGAAGACGGACGCAGCGCTCTGGCCGACTGGAATCTCCAGGACGCGGAGCGCGACCTCCGGGCTGCGATTCAACTCGACCCCGGGTATCCGCACGCAAACCTCTGGCTCGCACAGACGCTCGCCTGGGCCGGTCGTCCCATCCGGGACTGGCGCGCGTTTGCCACGATGAGCGGCCGATCGAGTGCGATGTTGAGCATTCGCGACCGCTTCCTGTCGCGCGCCCTCGTTCACCTGGCGGACGCCGAGTACCGGCAAGCGTGCGCGGAGTACGCGCGGATGCTGGCGCGTGATAGCCTCGACTTCGCGGCGTGGTTCGGGCGGGGAGAGTGCCAGACCAAGGATCGCTTAGTGGTGCGCGATGCGGCCAGCCCCTCGGGCTGGCGGTTCCGAGCCAGCTTTCAATCGGCAGCTGACGCCTATCAACGCGCGCTGGAGCTGGTCCCATCTGTGCACCGCGCGTTCACCGGCGTGGCCTTCACCCGTCTCACGAGATTGTTTTATGCCGAGCCCAACATCTTTCGCCGGGGCTACGCACTCAACCCGGACACGGCCTGGTTCGGAGCGTGGCCGGCGTTGTTGCACGACAGTCTTTCGTTCACGCCTTTCCCGATCGCCGATCTGTTCACCGGAAAGCGCGGCACGATTCCGCCGTCGCTGAATGCGGCGTTGGCACACAACCGCGACAGGCTGCGCGCCATCACCTTGACCTGGATACACGCATTCCCGCGTAGCCCGGATGGATACGAGGCATTGGCACTCGTGCTGGAATCGCTGGGCGAGCTGGGCGATACCAGTAACCCGGAACGCTCGGCGTTGGGCAGCGTGCGGGTCGCCGAAAAGCTCGCGAGTGATCCGAGCCAACTACGAAGGCTGGGCGCGACCGAGGTGCGCGTCTTGCTGAAGCTCGGAAACTTCGTGGCGGCACGTTCTCGCGCTGAGGCGGTGCTGCAAGGCTGGAAGGACGTTGGAGCCGCGGAAGCAGAGGAGATGGCCGGTTTGGCGGCGCTCACAGGCCACATCTTCACCACCGCCGACCTGCTCGTGCGCACCGCCCCCGTCGATACGCCGGCCACATGGTCTGGTGAACTGATTGTGCCGCCCAGGCCGGCAGCCGAGCCCGCGCTCGCGCTGGTTGCGTACGCGGCATTTGGTGTTCCTCGAGAGAGCCTGCTCGTGGTGCGTCATCGCACGGAGCAGGAGATCCGGAACTGGGTTGAGCAACGCCGTCGCTCCCTCGTGAAGCAGGCGCTGCTGCAATTCCCGTCTGTTCTCACCTTTCCGGAGCTAGGGGTGAGCGACCTGCACGGACCGGAGACCGGCGGCGCGTACTTGCTGGCCATGCAATGGGCGCTCGCGCGCGGGGATACCGCCGCCGTCCGAGCGCGGTTCAACTGGCTCGCGGAGTTGCGCCGAGATTTTCGGCCTGGCGATCTCGCACCCTTCACGGTCTATCACGAGGCGTTATTGCTGCTCGCGCTGGGCGACACGGCAGCCGTGGTCAAGCGACTCGATGACTACCTGGGGTCCCTGTCGACCATTGGATCCGGTCTCGTCAGTCAGGCAGCGGAAACGGCGCAGTTTGTCCGCATCCTGGTGCTGCGAGCGGAGATCGCTGAAGCGCAACACGATCAACGGGTCGCCCGCCGTTGGGGTCAGGCCGTCGCTGACCTGTGGGATGGCGCCGATCCGCCGTTGCGAAAGACCGTCGAACATATGCGCCAACTCGCCGCACAAGGCGGCGGCGGTTGACCACCCTAGTCGCGACCCAAGGAGACTCCATGCCTAGGCTCAGCATGACCACCGGTGCCCTCGTGTTGCTGCTCGCTCCCCTGTGCAGCTCGCCGTGTGCGGCGCAGACTGCAACCCCTCCACGCCGCGCCCGGTTTGCCGAAGTGGATTCCGCTAATCCGCCGAATGCGGCGTTGCGCGCGTACATCGCATCGGTGCGATTCTTGACGGATCACGTCTCAGGCGACATCCGCATGCTGGATGCAGCCCACACGAATCTGATCGTCCGGATCGAACCGGCGGCTGGTAATCATCTCATCAATGCAAGCCAGTTGGCAGCGGCGGGGCGCGTAGTGGCGCGCCTCAGCAATCGCGGCGCGGATCCGATCAATCGGTTTGCCCTGGAGCCGAGGGGCAAGACGTATCTGTGGGTGCAGTACGTGCACGAGCGTTGGAAAGGCGTCCTGATCTCCACTGATTCACTCGGAAACATCGTCGGCCGCAGTCCCGTTGCCGTCACGCCGGAGACGACTGATCATCCTCGCCGCGTCTTGCAACCGATGGCACGGTTTATCGTAGACTCGACGACCGCGATGGTGTACGGACCGTGCATTCCGGCCTGTTCTCCCCTAGGATGGTGTCGAAGCGATAGCACACGGACCGGCGCTTGGGACTGAGCCGATCTCGAACGTCTGCGACGCCAAACGCGTATAACGAATGACCTTCTCTACGGAGTCACTCGTTATGCGCTCGTTGGCTGTCGCCACACTCGTCGCTCTCCTGGCGAGTCCCGCGTTCGCCCAGAATGCGACGCCGCCCGCCGGCGGAGCCGGCATGGGCCAGCGTCGGTTTCAGCCGCCGCCGAATCACTGGATGACGTTCGACTCGCTGAGCCAGGCCCTCAGCCTGAGTGCCGATCAACGCACCAAGATCACGCCGGCGTACACCGCTCTGAACGGCGTGATGAAGGACGCCGCCGCGCGGCGCCAGGCGATCCGCCAGCAGGCAGGCCTCGGGCGGCGGCGGCTTCACACCCGGGCAGGAGCCTACGCCCGAGCAGCGCGCCAGGATGGACAGTGTGCGCACAGAGATGCAGGGGTTTCAGGCTGAAGCGGACCAGTGGTACGCCGCGATCCGCAACAATCTGACGCCGGATCAGCAAACGAAGTTCGACGCGCTGCCCAAGCCGATGGTCTTTCGCCCGATGGGAGGCGGAGCGCCGCGTCAGTAGCTATCGTTCCGGTCCCACACTAATCGGATCCTGAACGATGCGTCGTCTTTGTCTTCTTGCTCTCATCAGTGCCGGGCTGGGCGGCCAAGTAGCCGCCCAACGCCCGGCTCCTGACTCCTCAATCCTCACAGTCGATCGCATCTTCGCCTCACCGGAGTTTCGCGGCGGCTCGCTCAGTGCACTCGCCTGGCTATCGGACGGCGCGGGCTACACGACGCTCGAGCCTGCGGCGGGCGGCAAGCCCGGCAAGGACCTGGTCCGCTATGATGCCGAGACGGGACTCAAGACGATTCTGGTGCCCGCGGCGCGACTGGTGCCGACGGGCGACTCGACACCGCTCGAGGTCGAAGAGTACAGCTGGTCGCCCGACGGCCGGCGGCTGCTCATCTTCACGAATTCGCAGCAGGTTTGGCGCACGAACACCCGCGGCGACTACTGGGTGCTCGATCTCGCCGGCTGGACGCTCAAGAAGCTGGGGGGCAACGGTCCGCCCTCCACGCTCATGTTCGCGAAGTTCTCACCCGACGGCGGCCGCGTGGGCTGGGTCCGCTACGGGGAGTACAACGTGTACGTCGAAGACTTCGCCAGCGGGAAGCTGACGCAGCTGACGCACGACGGTTCGCGGACCACGATCAACGGCACATTCGACTGGGTCTACGAGGAAGAGCTCGGCCTGCAGGACGGCTGGCGCTGGAATCCGGACGGGCAGTCGATCGCGTACTGGCAGCTCGATGCCACCGGCGTGCGCGACTTTCTACTATATGATGTAACAGACTCGTTGTACGCGTTCACGATCCCCGTACAATATCCGAAGGCCGGTCAGACGAACTCCGCCGGTCGCGTCGGCGTGGTCAGCGCGGGAGGCGGTGAAACCCGCTGGCTCAACATCCCCGGCGATCCGCGCAACAATTACATCGCGCGGATGGAGTGGGTGCCCGCCAAAGGCGGCTCGAAAGAGCTCGTCATCCAGCACATGAACCGGCTGCAGGATACGCTGCACGTCATGCTGGCGGACGCGCAGACGGGTCAGGTGCGCACGCTGTTCACCGAAGCGGACGTCCCGTGGGTCGAGCATTTCGATCAGCTGCAGTTCTTGAATGGCGGGAAAGACATCCTCTGGATGTCGGAACGCACCGGGTGGTCGCAGCTGTACCTGATATCGCGCGATGGCGGCACGCCGCGGCCGTTTACGACCGGAGAGTTCGACGTCTTCGGCGTGGTGCGCGTCGACACGATCGGCAAGTGGGTCTACTACATGGCGTCGCCGGACAATCCCATGCAGCGCTACCTCTACCGCATCAACTACGCGAAGCGCGGACCCGTCCAGCGCATCACACCACAAGGAGAGCCCGGCTGGCACAACTACTCCCTGTCGCCGACCGGTCGCTTCGCGGTCCATACCTACTCGCGGTTCGGCGTGCCGCCGACGATCTCGCTCCTCGGGCTGCCGGAGAATCGGATGCTCCGGACGCTGGTGGACAACGCGGCGCTCAAGGCGAAACTCGGGACGCTGCGCCTTGGTGCGACGGAGTTCCGGCAGGTCGACATCGGCAACGGCATCAAGCTCAACGCCGCATTCATCAAGCCGCCGAATTTCGACTCGACGGGCGGGGCGGGGGGGGCGCGCTATCCCGTCTTCTTCTATGTCTACGGTGGGCCTGGCTCGCAGACCGTGACCGACAACTGGGGTGGGCAGAACTACCTCTGGTATCAGATGCTCGCGCAGCGCGGCTACATCGTCGCCAGCGTCGACAACCGTGGGACGGGCGCGCGCGGCAAGGCCTGGCGCAAGATCGTCTACAAGCAGCTGGGTGTCGTCGAGACGCAGGATCAGGCGGCGGCCGCGCGCGCGATCGGGCGGCTGCCGTACGTCGACTCGACGCGCATCGGAATCTGGGGCTGGAGCTACGGCGGCTTCATGACGCTGAATGTGCTGACGCAAGCGCCCGATGTGTATCGGATGGGCATCGCCGTCGCGCCGGTGACGCACTGGAAGTACTACGACACGATTTACACCGAGCGCTACAACGGGCTGCCGCAGGACAACGCGGCCGGCTACGACAAGGGCTCACCGCTCACATACGCGAAGAATCTCAAAGGGCGGCTGCTCATCGTGCACGGCTCGGGCGACGACAACGTGCATTTCCAGAACACACAGGCGATGATCAATGCGCTCGTCGATGCGAACCGGCCGTTCTCGCTGATGGTGTACCCGAACCGCAACCATGGGATTTACGGTGGGAGTACGCGGCAGCATTTGTACACGCTGCTGACGAAGTTCGTCGAGGAGAATTTGCCGGCCAAGGCGAACGGGGAGCACACCGCGACGCTGCCATAGGGCTTAGTCCGGCGCTGGTGTACTACCCGCGCCGGTATGATCGAGATCACAGTCGGGCGGTGTGCACCTGGACTACGTTACTCCTCGAGCACGCTGCTCAGAGCAAAGCCGCCGAAAGGCGGTGACGCAGAGCTACGGAGCTACAGCGGCTGATCGCCGCCATGCCCGCCGGGCCGCCAGCGTTCGACCCCCAATCGAATACGGCGGACCGGCGTTTTCTTGTTGGCACGCCGGCCGCAGGGAAGGGTGCGATGTCGCTCCAACGCGTGCGCGGTGTCATTTTCGCCCTCGCTTCGCTTACAATCGCCATCGTCGTCGGGTGCGACTTGCCGGTCCATCCGCGCAACGGGTCCGACGTTGTTCAGGTCCGCGTCGCGCCTGAGAGCGTGGCGCTCGATCCCAACCAAACGCAGCCGTTCGTGGCGTCCGGCCGCACCGCAGCGGGCGACAGCGTGCCGATCGACGTCACGTGGGCGGCATCGGCGGGCTCGATTACGGCGGAGGGCGTGTACACCGCCGACACCTCCGCTGCGGACGCAACCGTCACGGCGACGCTCTCGAGCGCGCATCTCTCCGGCACGTCCCGCGTCCGCAAGCGCCGCGTCGCGCAGGTCATCCTTAGCCCCACCGCGGTCACCCTTCGCGCTGGCGGCACGCAGCAGTTCGCCGCGTGGGGCGTGCGGAATACCGGCGACTCGGTCGGCGTGGCGGTCACCTATTCGGCCACCGGCGGCACGATCACGAGCGGCGGCCTGTTCACCGCGGGACAGACGGCGGGGAGCTTCCGCGTCATCGCGCGACTGACGAACGGCTCGCTCGCCGACACGGCGGCCGTCACGGTGACGTCGGAGCCGCCGCCACCACCACCGCCGCCGCCGCCACCGCCGCCGCCGCCGCCGGGCACGTCTTCATCGTGACCGAAGAGAACACCGACTATTCGGCCGTCATCGGCAGCTCGTCGATGCCGTACTTGAACAGTCTCGCGCAACAGTACGGGATGGCCACGCAGTACTACGCCAACACCCACCCGTCCATCGGCAATTACTTCGAGCTGGCGACGGGCCAGATCATCACCAACAACGACAGCTACTCCACGATCGTCACGGTGGACAACATCGTGCGACGGTTGCTGGCGGCGGGGAAAACGTGGAAGTCGTACGCCGAGGATCTGCCGTCAGTCGGATACACGGGGGGCGACGTGGGGGGGTACGCGCGCAAGCACAACGTGTTCGCGCTGCTGTCGGACGTCGCGAACGACTCGGCGCAGCGCAAGAACCTCGTGCCGTTCACCCAGTTCGGGACCGACCTAGCGAACGGGACCCTGCCGCACTTCTCCAACATCGTGCCCAACCTGTGCAACGACGCGCACGACTGCTCGCTCACGACGGCCGACACCTGGCTCAGGAACAACATCGGGCCGCTGCTCGCGAGCGCGTCGTTCCAGCAGGACGGGCTGCTCATCATCACGTTCGACGAGGCCGATAACGACAACACCAACGGCGGCGGCCGGATCGCGTGGGTGGTCGTCGGCCCCAAGGCCAAGCTGGGTTACCAGTCGACGACGCTGTACCAGCACCAGAGCACGCTGCGCTTGATCCTCCAGGCGCTGGGCGTGACGCAGTTCCCCGGCGCCGCCGCCACGGCGCCGGCGATGACGGAGTTTTTCACGCCCTGAGTTAGCAGGGACTGAGCAATCGGTGGCATGACGTCCGTCTGACGATCTGTATGTCACCGCAAGGGTTGTCCGGTCTCGCGGGACGTTTCCGCACGCGCGGTCCGTTCCCGCGGTTGCACTGAGCAACGTCCAGGGCTATATCCAGCCCCACTCTCTCGAGGGGCCGGCCTTGGATCCTTGGGTGGCCGAGCTCCGGCGCGGCGGTGTAGACGCCGCGTGGGATCTGTTTCTCGACCAGTATCGCTGCCTGATCTTCGCCGCCATACGTCACTACGCCCAGGACTATGACGACGTAATGGATGTGTTCGCGCAGGTGTGCGAATCCCTGCGCGAAACTGACCTCAAGCGTCTGTGCAGCTACTTCGAGCGGCCGACTCACAGCGCGCGCTTCTCCACCTGGCTCGTCACCGTCGTTCGCCATCTCACCGTCGACTGGTTTCGTCATCGTGATGGTCGCCGGCGCCTCTCGACGGTCGCCGCGGAGCTGCCGCCGCTGCGGCGCCGCATCTTCGAGTTCCTCTTCATTAATAAGCGAAGTCATGTCGAAGCCTATGAGCTGCTCAAAAGCTCGGCGGGGCTCGATCTGAGCTTCGGTCAGTTCCTCGCCGAAGTCAGTGCGACGTATCGCGCGGTGGCTCGCGTGGCGGTCGAATTGTTCGTCGTGGAAGAAATGCCAGCCGACGCGGTGGCGAAGGTAGTCGGTTGGCCGAATGCCAAGGCGGTTTACAACCATGTGTATCGCGCTCTCGCCGTGATGCGTGCACGGCTGAGCACTCTGGACGGCGTTGGCCGTCCTACGTTGGGCAGGATATGAGCGATTTCGACCATCTCGATCGCCTGCGCGGCTACTTCCACACGCGCGAGACTCCCATCGCGAAGCCCGAGTGCCTGGATGAACACACCGTGGCGGCGCTGGCGGAGGGCACCCTCGATGCCGAAGCGCGAGGTCGTGCACTGGCGCACATTGCCACGTGCGGGCTGTGTCGCCGTGCAGTCGCGTCGGTTGCCGAAGCGCTCGCCGATGGGCCGATCACCCACGAGATCGAGGTCGTCGAGGGACGGCGGCGCCGGCGCGGACCAATCCTGTGGATTGCTGTGCCGTTGGCGGCCGCGGCGACCGTCCTCGTGCTGCTTTGGTCTCCAGCGGCTGACCGCTTCCCCGGGCACCGGGGACCGCCGACATCCGCGCTGACGCCTATTCTGCGTTCGCCCGTTGGCGCCGTGGCGGCCGTGAACGATCTCCGCTGGAGTCACGTCGCCGGAGCGGACCGCTATCGCGTGACCGTCTTCGACGCAACGGGTGGCGTCGTATTCGCGACCGAGGGGTCGGACACCCTCGCCCTATTTCCCGATTCCATCGCACTCGTCCCTGGTGCGTCGTATCTGTGGAAGGTCGATGCGCGCACCGGCTTTGATCGGTGGGCCGCGTCGGAGCTCGCAGCGTTTAGGGTCGCGGGACCGCAGCGGCGATGATACTCGCCGGATTTGGATGTCTGCTCGCCGTCCTGCAATCGCCTGCTTCCGACTCCC
>WNGC01000213.1_pt1 | contig 43049 bp, 40 predicted proteins | sample 5400051 | NCBI WGS metagenome assembly WNGC01 (sample SAMN13153368, study PRJNA577476) | soil metagenome | isolation source: 20 cm soil or saprolite under grassland replicate 2 | place: USA:California | collected 2016-06-15
GAGCCGCACGGGTCGGTCGCATGTACCGCGTGAACAGTCAAACAGGTCAAGGCTTCAAGGCACACGATCGGCGGTCAGTCAATGCGCAGCGCTTGGGCCAGCGGCCTGCACCTGCGTTCGCGCACGGATGAGAAGCGCGAGGCGGGAGATGAAGTCAACACATTCGACAAAGCGCACTCATCCACGACGGATACGAACGCACTTGGCATGCTACTCCCGGCCTTTGCGGGACGCAAACCAAGTGCCGGCACCACCCTCGGCATGATGCTGGCGGATGTGCCGGTGGTGCTGTTGGGGGAGGCGGCGGCGAAGGCCCTGCCGCTCAAGTGGGTGCACCGCGCCGCCGCCGGCGCGTTCATCGTGCTCGCGCTGCTGGCGCTGTTCGGCGTACGTCTCTAGCGCCGGGTCAGACCCCCGCGGGCTCCAGATACGCGTAGCCGTCGAGCTCGCTGATGGCGCGCTCGCAGTCGCGCGCCAGCGCCGGATACAGCTCCGCGACGTCGTACTCCATGTACTCGAGCACCCTGTTGGCCGTGTCGCCCTTGACGATCTCTTCGATCCACCAGCCGCCTTCGTCGTGCAGGCGCACGTGCACCACATGGGTGTCGCCAAAGAGATTGTGCAGGTCGCCGAGGGTCTCCTGGTAGGCGCCGACCAGGAACACCGCCAGGTAGTACCTCTCGTCCGCCCTGAGCTCATGCAGCTCGAGCGTGCGCTTCACGTCGCGCAGCGACACGAAGTGATCGATCTTGCCGTCGGAGTCGCAGGTGATGTCGGCGAGCACGGCGGTGCGGGTGGGGCGCTCGTGCAGGCGGTGTATGGGCAGGATCGGGAACAGCTGGTCGATCGCCCAGCTGTCCGGGAGCGACTGGAACACCGAGAAGTTGCAGAAGTAGGTGTCGGAGAGAATCGACTCCAGATCCTCGAGCTCCTCCGGCAGACGCTCGAGCTTGCGGCAGGAGTCGCGGATCTTGGCGCAGGTGGCCCAGTACAGCCGCTCGGCGAGTGCGCGGAACTCGAGCGACAGCAGGCCGAGGTTGAACATCTGCAGCACCTGCTCGCGGGCGGTGAGGGCGTCGTGATAGCACTCGACCAGGCGCCGCTCGCTCACCGCACGATAGGCCTCGAACAGATCCTGCACCGGCTGCGGCAGCTCCTCATCGCCGCCGTAGTCCTCGGCCCGGTCCCCGGTGACCCTGAACTTATCGAGCGCCGAGGAGCCGAGCGCATCGAATATCAGCACGCTGTGGTACGCCGCCACCGCGCGGCCGGACTCGCTCACGATCATGGGGTGCGGAATGTCGCGCAGGTTGCACACGCTCGCGATCCGGTAGACGACGTCGCTGGCGTATTCATTGAGCGTGTAGTTCATCGACGAGGCGAAGTTCGTGCCGCTGCCGTCGTAGTCGACCCCCAGGCCCCCGCCCACGTCGATGTACTGCAGTCCCGCGCCCATGAGCTTGAGCTCCGCGTAGACATGAGCCAGCTCGTTGATCGCCTCCTTGACGCGGCGGATGTCCTGCAGCTGGCTGCCCGGGTGACAGTGCACCAGCTGCAGGCAGTCGAGCATGTCGTGCTGCTTGAGCACGTTGAACAGCTCGAGGATCTCGGTGATGAATAAGCCGAACTTCGACCTCTCCCCGGCCGAGGCGCTCCAGCGCCCGGAGCCCTCGCTGAAGAGCTTCACGCGCACCCCGATGCGCGGGCGCACCTGATAGGTCTGCGCGTGCTTGAGGATGAGCCCGAGCTCCTCGAAATTCTCCACTACCGGGATGATGGTGCGGCCGAGCTTGGTGGCGAGCGTCACCGCCTCGATGTAGCTGTCGTCCTTGAAGCCGTTGCAGATGATGAGCCGCTCCGGGGCGTTCTCGGTCATCGCCATCACCGCGAGCAGCTCCGGCTTTGAGCCCACCTCGAGCCCGAAACCGAACTCCTGCCCGTAGCGATACACCTCTTCCACGACGAGGCGCTGCTGGTTGACCTTGATCGGGTAAACGGCCGCATAGCGGTTGCGGTAGTCGTTCTCGGTGATCGCCTGGGCGAACGCATCGTGCAGGCGCCGCAGGCGGTGCGCGAGGATGTCGGAGAAGCGCACCACCACCGGCGTGGTCAAATCGCGGGCCTGCAGCCCCTCGACCACCTCGTACAGGTCGATCTCGTGCCGCTGCGTCGTGTCCGGCCGCACCACCACGTGGCCGCTGTCGTTGACGCCGAAGTAGCCCTTGCCCCACGCCTCGACGTGGTAGAGCTCGAGGGAGTCCTCGACCCGCCAGGGCTGTGCGGGATTGAATTTGCGCTGGCCGTTGAGGGCGCTCTTGGGATCTGCAGCCACGGGGCGCGTTATATCAAAATTGCGCGACCAGGAAGAGTGTCCCGTCAGGAAGTTTCCCCACCCCGTGCCACCGGTCGCGCCGGATCGCGGATCCACTCGCTCCACGACCCCGCGTAGAGCCGCGCGCCGGGAAGCCCCGCGGCTTCGAGCGCGAGCAGGTTGTGGCAGGCCGTGACGCCGGAGCCGCACATCGCAATCAGCGTCTGTGGCGCGCGCTCGCGCAGCGTACCGGCCCAGCGCCGGCGCAGCTCGGGCGCGGCAAGGAAGCGCCCGTGCGCATCAAGATTGCCCGCGAACGGATGGTTACGCGCGCCGGGGATGTGGCCCGCGACCGGGTCGAGCGTCTCGTTCTCACCGGCGAAGCGATCGGCGCTGCGCGCGTCCACGAGCGTCAGCTCCCCGCGCGTGAGGGCGCCGGCGGCGACGAGGCGCGCGAGCGCCGGCGTCGTCACCACCAGAGCCTCGGCGGGGGCGGCCATGAAGCGCCGTGGCGCGCGCACGGTGACGGCCGCCTCGAGCGGCAACCCGGCACGCTCCCACGCGCCGATGCCGCCGTCGAGCACCGCCGCCTGCTCATGTCCGAGCCAGCGCAGCAGCCACCACAGCCGCGCGGCATAGGCGCCCACGCCCTGGTCGTAGGCCACGACCTGCACCTCTTTATCTATGCCCCAGCGCCCGAACGTGGCGCTGAGCGCCGCGATCGCCGGCAATGGATGGCGGCCCGTGAGCGCGGTGCGCGCTCCGGACAGATCACGATCCAGATGGGCGTACAGCGCGTTTGGAATGTGTCCGGCGGCCCAGGCGAGCGCGCCCCACTCAGGGCGCGCGAGCTCGAAACGGCAGTCGACGATCACCCAGTCGGGATCGGCGAGATGCGCGCGCAGCGCAGCTGGCTCGATCAGCGTCGTCGGCATGGCGGGGCGGTCCTTATGCTTGGCGGCTGGCATGCATTTTCGGCGTTGTGCGGTTGTCGTTACAATCGAAGCTACCACCTCGGCGCGGGGGCACGATGACAATCGAGCTTTTCTGGGGCAGTGGCAGTCCCTTCGCCTGGCGCGTGTTGCTGGCGCTCGAGTACAAGCGTCTGCCTTACGTGAGCCACCTGCTGCAGTTCTCCAAACAGGAGCACAAGTCTCCGCAGATGCTGGCGCTCAATCCCCGCGGCCGCGTGCCGGTGCTCAAGGACGGGGATTACGTGTGCTTCGAGTCGCTCGCGATCCTGTACTACCTGGACCTGAAGTACCCGCAGCCGCCGATCTTCGGCCGCACGCCCGAGGAAGCCGGCACCATCATGCGCGTCATCTGCGAATACCAGGCGTACATCGAGCCGCGGCTCACCGCCATCGCCTCCGGGGTATTTCAGGGCAACGCGGATCTGTCCGGCGATGAGATCACGGACGCGCTGCACGCGGTCGCCAACGAGGCGCGCACCATCGAGGGACGGCTGTCGAAGTCCGACTGGATCGTGGGCGATGCCTGCTCGGCGGTCGACATGGTCATCTTTCCCGGCATCCAGCTGCTGAAGCGCGCGCTCGAGCGCCCGCAGGCGCGCGAGCTGTCCTCGCGCTTCATGCCGGTGGAGGTGAACTATCCGTCGCTCGGCCGCTGGCTCGCGCGCGTCGCGGCCCTGCCCGGCTACGAGCGCACCTATCCTCCTCACTGGCGCTGAACGACCGCTCAAGAAGGCAAGCGCGGAAATTGCGCCGCGCGAATGATACCCTTCATAGCCGCGCGCCTGCGTGGCGCAAAGGGAGAACTGAAGCCGCATCATGAGCAGCAATGACAAGATTCTTCTCGAGTTTCCAGGACGGATCCTGTTCGTGGGTTTTGGCAGCATCGGCCAGGGCGTGCTGCCGCTGATCCTGCGGCACATCGGCATTGCGCCCGAGCGCCTCACGATCGTGACCGCGGAGGACAAGGGGAACGAGGAGGCCGCAAGGTACGGCGTCAAGTTCGTCAAGGAGCGGCTCACGCGCGAGAACTACCGCCGCGTGCTCAATCCGCTGCTGGGGCGCGGGGATTTCCTCATCAACGTCTCGGTCGAGGTGTCGAGCGTCGCGCTCATCAAGCTGTGCTGGGAAAAGGGCGCGATGTACCTGGACACGTGCATCGAGCCCTGGCCGGGCGGCTACACCGACCCGACCGTCCCTGCCGCCCGGCGCACCAATTACGTGCTGCGCGAGGAGGCGCTGGCGTTGCGGGCCGGCAATGCGCGCGCTCCCACCGCGGTGCTCACTCACGGCGCCAACCCGGGCCTGGTGTCGCACTTCGTGAAGCAGGCGCTGCTGAACATCGCCGCCGACACCAAGGTGGAGGCCGGCAAGCCCAGCTCGCGCGCCGAGTGGGGCGAGCTGGCCCGCCGCCTCGGCGTGAGAGTCATCCACATCGCCGAGCGCGACACGCAGATCCCGGGCCAGCCGAAGCAGCCGGGCGAATTCGTCAACACCTGGTCGATCGACGGCTTCGTCGGCGAGGGCTCGCAGCCGTGCGAGATGGGCTGGGGCACGCACGAGCGCAACTTTCCGCGCGACGGCAAGCGCCATGACTCCGGCTGCCTGGCGGCGATCTACCTGACGCAGCCCGGCGCCGGCACCCGCGTGCGCACCTGGACGCCGGGCGCCGGCCATTTCCACGGCTGGTGCATCACGCACGGCGAGTCCATCTCGATGGCGGACTACTTCACGGTGCGCGATGGCATGCAGGTGGCGTACCGGCCCACGGTGCACTATGCCTATCACCCGTGCGACTCCGCCGTGATGTCGGTGCACGAGCTCGCCGGGCGCAACTACGTGCAGCAGGAGCGCCAGCGCATCCTCATGGACGACATCCTGAGCGGCGTCGACGAGCTGGGTGTGCTGCTCGCCGGCCACCGCAAGAACGCCTACTGGTACGGCTCGCAACTGTCGATCGGGGAGGCGCGCAAGCTCGCCCCGTACAACAATGCCACGAGTCTGCAGGTGTGTGCGGCGGTGCTGTCCGGGGCGCTGTGGGCGATGGAGAACCCCAATCTCGGTGTGATCGAGCCGGATGAGATGGATTTCCGCCGCAATCTCGAGATCTGCATGCCGTATCTGGGTCCGGTGGTCGGGGAGTACACGGATTGGACGCCGCTGCACGAGCGCGAGCGATTGTTCCCCGAGGACCTCGACCGCAACGACCCCTGGCAGTTCAAGAACGTCCGCGTGCTCTGGTGAGCGCGGATCGGCGTGAACGGCGCGCCGCCGGCGTGCCTGGCTCACGGCGAGTCGCGCGGGTACTCGATCGACACGATCACGTACGCGCGGCTGCCCCCGGGAGCCTCCACGATCACCTCGTCGTCGAGGGTCTTGCGCAGCAACGCGCGCCCGAGGGGCGAGTCCATGCTGATGTAGCCGGGGGCGCGGTCGAACTCGTCGGGACCGACAATGCGGTAGCGTGACTGGGCTCCGTCCTGCGACTCGAGCAGTACCCACGCCCCGAAGAACACGCGCGCCGGGTCGGCGGGCGGCTGATCGACCACCACCATGCCCGCGAGCCGCCGGCGCAGGAAGCGTACCCGGCGGTCGATTTCCCGCAGGCGGCGCTTGCCGTAGGTGTACTCGGCGTTCTCGGAGCGGTCCCCCTGGGCGGCGGCGGCCGCCACCGCCTGGCAGACCCTGGGGCGCTCGTCGCGCCAGAGAAGCTCGAGCTCCAGGCGCAGGCGGCGCGCGCCCTCCGGCGTGATGTACTTCGAGCCCGCCGGCGACGCTTGCGCTAAGCGACTCATGGGGCGGAAATCCTGTGAATTATGTCGCAATCCCTTTAACAGAAATCGGGGGTTCTGTGGAACATCTCACGGACGAATGCCGCGCGGGGCTACTAACCTGTGACCGTGGCTACCAAGTACTACACGCACTTCGTCACCGGCGGCGGCAAGGCGCAAAGCCCCCCCTGCGGCAGCGAATGGAGCGGCGTAGTCGAGCTGCGCGAGCCGCTCAGCAACACGCGCGCCAACCGTGAGCTGCGCGCGCTGCTGGCACAGAGCTTCGACCTGGACTGTGAGGACATCCGGATCCTGCACTGGGCGCGATTGCACTGAAGATCCCCTGGCGGACTTCCTTCCCTTCATCGAAGGTCCGCCCTTATCAACCCCAGGCCTCAAAACCTGGGGTTTTTTTTGGCGCCGGCCCGCGCGCCGGCCGCCCCCGCCCGCGCCGCGGGCGCAATCGACGCGCCCTTGCCTCCGTGTGACAATCCCCGCCCCCTGGCCGCAGGGGACCGGGTGGTAAGCCAAGGAGAACTCGATGCGCGCGTGGTTTCTCGCCCTTGTGGGTGCCGCGGTCCTGGGCCTGTCAGGCTGCGGTTACAACTCCCTGCAGCAACAGGACGAGGGCGTCAAGGCGGCCTGGTCCGAGGTCGTGAATCAGTATCAGCGCCGGGCCGATCTCATCCCGAATCTCGTCAACACCGTGAAGGGCTACGCGGCCCAGGAGCAGAAAGTGCTGATCGGGGTGACCGAGGCGCGCGCCCGGGCGAGCTCCATCCAGGTGACGCCCGAGGTACTCAATAACCCGCAGCTGTTCCAGAAGTACCAGGCCGCGCAGGGCGATCTCACCCAGGCGCTGAAGAGCCTGATGGTGGTGGTCGAGAACTATCCGCAGCTGAAGTCGGACCAGAATTTCCGCGATCTGCAATCGCAGCTCGAGGGCACTGAAAACCGCATCACCGTGGCGCGCAATCGCTACATCCAGGCGGTGCAGGCTTACAACGTGACGGTGCGCTCCTTCCCCGTCAATCTCACGGCGAAGATGTTCGGTTTCCAGGTGAAGCCGAGCTTCCAGGTCGCCAACGAGCAGCAGATCGCGACCGCCCCGACGGTCAGCTTCGACACCTCGCCCCCCGGGGCACCGGCCGCGCCGGCCGCTGCCGCGGCGTCCCCGGGACAACCCGCGACGAAATGATCGCCGGCTCGAGCGGCGCCCGAGCGCGGGCGGGACTGGCGCTGGCGCTGCTGCTGGGCCCTGGGGTGATGCCGGGCGCGCAGGGCCTGCAGCCGATCCCGAAGCTGACGGCGCGCGTCACCGATCTCACCGGTACCCTGAGCGCGGAGCAGCAGAGCGCGCTCGAGCAGAAGCTCGCGGCGTTCGAGTCCGCCAAGGGCTCGCAGCTCGCGCTGCTGCTCGTGGCGACGACCGAACCGGAGCAGATCGAGCAGTACTCGATCCGGGTGGTCGATGAGTGGAAGCTCGGCCGGCACAAGGTGGATGACGGCGCGCTGCTGATCATTGCCAGGAACGATCACCGCGTGCGCATCGAGGTCGGCTATGGTCTCGAGGGTGTCCTGACCGATGCCATGTGCAACCGCATCATCTCGGAGACCCTGCGGCCCGCCTTCCGCCAGGGCAATTACTACGCCGGCATCGACGCCGGCCTCGAGCAGATGATGAAGCTCATCGAAGGCGAGCCGCTGCCGCCCCCCGAGCACGAGTGGCAGTCCGGCCGGCGCGCGCACGGCTCGAGCCCCTTGCCGCTGATGCTGTTCGCCGTTTTTGTCGGTTCGGTGCTGCTGCGCGCGGTCTTCGGACGCACGCTGGGCTCGGCCTTCACCGCGGTCGGCACGGGCCTGCTGGTGTGGATCGCCGGCTACGCGCTGCTCCTGGCGCTGCTCGCCGCGGCGGGCGCGTTCCTGTTCACGCTGCTCGGCGGTCTGGCGCGTGGCAGCGGCTGGTCGAGCTACCCGCGTGCCGGGGGCTTCGGCGGATTCGGCGGCGGCCTCGGGGGCGGAGGATTCGGCGGCGGTGGATTCAGCGGTGGTGGCGGAGGATTCGGGGGCGGCGGCGCCTCCGGAAGCTGGTAGGAGGGACCTGGTCATGCGATTCCTGCGCCTCATTCGCCACCTCGCCACCACGCGCTGGAGCACGCGCCGGCGCTTCACGCCGCAGGTTCGCGCCGCCATCGAGCAGGCCATCGGCCGCTGCGAAGCGCAGCATGCGGGGGAGATCCGCTTCGTGGTCGAGACCGCCCTGGATCTGCCGGAGCTGTGGCACGATCTGCCGCCACGGCCGCGCGCGCTGCAGCTGTTCGGACAGCTCGGCGTATGGGACACGGCGTACAACAACGGTGTCCTCATCTACGTGCTCGTGGCGGACCGGGTGGTCGAGATCATCGCCGACCGCGGCATCGCCGAGCGCATCGCGCAGCCTGAGTGGCAGGCGGTGTGCCGGCAGATGGAGCTGCACTACCGCGCCAGGCGCTATGGCGAGGGCTCGATCGCGGGTATCGAGGGCGTGGCGGCACTGCTGGGACGGCACTTCCCGGGGCGGCACCACAGCGACCACGAGCTGCCCAACCAGCCCGTGCTGCTGTAGCGCATCACCGACGCCCTTCGCGCCCCGGCGAACTCGGTCATAATTCCACCATGAAGGCTGCCTCCACGGCCCGCGCTACTGCCGCGCTGACGTGCCTGCTGATCGCGGGGTGCTCGCTCTTCGCCCCGTTGCGGCACCCGGCGCCTCCCGCAGCGCCGGCCCCGCCGGCGGCGCCGGCGCTGCCCCCGCCAGTGGCCAACGAGCGCTTCGAGCTCGACCCCGCTCAGGACGTCGTCGGCGTCGTGCAGGTGGTGACGGCCGGCAAGGACGACACGCTCAGCGATATCGCACGTCGCTTCAACGTCGGGTACGAGGAGATCGTGCGCGCCAATCCCAAGGTCGACCCCTGGCTGCCGGGGGAGGGCCGGGAGATCGTGGTTCCGTCGCAGTTCATTCTGCCGAACGCGCCGCGCACCGGGCTCGTGATCAACATCGCGGCCATGCGGATCTTCTACTATCCCCCGGTCGGGCGCGGCGCACCGCCCGTCGTGCTCACGCACCCCATCGGCATCGGCAAGGTGGGCTGGCGAACTCCGGAGGGCGTCACGAAGATCGTGCGCCGCCAGCAGGATCCCACCTGGCGCGTGCCGCTCTCGGTGCGCAAGGAGCACCACGAGAACGGCGAGGATCTCGATCCGGTGATCGGGCCCGGACCGGACAATCCCTTGGGCAAGTACGCGCTCTACCTGCAGTGGCCGAGCTACCTGATTCATGGCACCAATAAGCCAGCCGGCGTCGGGCTGCGTTCGAGCCACGGCTGCATCCGCCTGTACCCGGAGGACATCGCCCAGTTCTTCGCCATGGTGCCCCTCGGCACCCAGGTGCGCGTGGTCAATCAACCGTTCGTGTTCGGCTGGCGTGACGGGCAGCTGTACATGCAGCCCTTTGACGTTCTGGAGGACGATACGCGCGACTGGGCGAACGCCCAGCGGCGGCTCCTCAGCAAGTCCCTGGCCGCGACGCTGCAACAGCAGCTGAAGGAGCACGGTACCCAAGTCGACTGGACGCTGGTGTCGGCGCTCGCGCGCGCTCCGCGCGGCGTGCCCGTCCCGATCACCGCCTCCGACGCTACGGTCGATGAGGTCCTGGCCGGGGCGCCGCGCGTGCAGAACGTGCTTCCGGAAGGCTCCACCTGGGATGGCAAGTCGGACCTGCCCATGGATGAAGCCTCCTTCAAGCAGATGCTGTCCGAGATCGAGCCGGGCGCGCCGGCCGAGGATACGCCCGAGCAGACCGCCGATGCCCCGGCCGACGCCGCCGAGGCGCCACCGGCGCGCCCCAAGAATGGCGGCTGAGGAGTGTGCGCCGTGACGGCGCTGTCCGAGTGGCTGCAGCTGATGCTGGCGGAGATCGCGCGCAAGCGCGAGGATCTGGAACGCGCGCGCGCCGAAGAGGCGCAGCGCCTCAGGGAGGAAGGCGCGCGGCAGCGCAGCGAGCCGGGAGCGGCCCAGAATCCGACTACCCGCTGACACGCTGTGTTAGAGTCGAGCGGCCAGATCCCGAAAGGCGCTTGAGTGGCCGATAGCCCCGCGTCCGGCGTAGAACTCGTACAACAAAGCCGCACCGAACACGCGATTGAGCGCGTGCCCACCGGAATCGCCGCTTTCGTCGGCCGCACCCTCAAGGGGCCGGTCAACCAGGCGCTGCGCACCACGAGCTTCAGTGAGTTCCAGCGGCACTTCGGCGGCCTGTGGCAGCCCTCGACCCTCTCCTACGCGGTCGAGCAGTTCTTCGAGAATGGTGGTCGCGAGGCACTGATCGTGCGCGTCGCCAACGGCGCGCGCCCGCCGACCCTCTGCCTGCCGGCGGGCGGGAGCGAGCTCAAGCTGGTGGCCGTGAATCCCGGCTCGCGCGAGTACCTGCGCGCCTCGGTGGACTATGACGGCCTGAACAGCGCCGAGCGCGACCGCTTCAATCTGGTGGTGCAGCGCGTGCGCACCGCCGGCTCGGAGCTGGTGGAAGACCAGGAGATCTACCGGCGCGTGTCGGTGGTGCCCGCTTCCGGCCGCTTCGTCCCCGACCTGCTGCTCGGATCGCGCCTGGTGCGCGTGGCGGGTGCGGTTCCCGCGCAGCGCCCGGATCGCTCCGCCGGCGGACCCGGGGGCGTCGCGGTCGGCTACACGCTCTCCAATCCCGACGGGGATGACGGCGCGCCGCTCACCGACTACGACATCATCGGCGCCGCCGGCAGCGGCACCGGGCTGTTTGCGCTGCAGGGCGTCGCCCGCTTCAACCTGCTGTGCATCCCGCCGTTGACGCGCGAGCGCGATGTGGGACTGTCGAGCTTGCTGGTGGCGGCGCGCCTGTGCCGCGACCGGCAGGCGTTGCTGCTGGTCGACCCGCCAGCAAGCTGGACGTCCGCGCCCGCCGCGCTCGATGCCCTGCGGGTCTGGCCGTTCCGCAGCGACAGCGCCCTCATGTACTACCCGCGCGTGCAGGCGTTCGATCGGCTGCGCGGCCGCATAGAGACCTTCGGTTCCTGCGGCGCCGCGGCGGGCATGATCGCCCGCTCCGATGAGACCTGGCCGGTGTGGGCGGGGGCGCACAGCGAGGAGGCGATTCTGCGTCCCGGGTTGCGTCCGGCGGTGGGGGTGTCCGACGCCGATCGGATGCGGCTGGCGCAGGCGGGCGTCAATACCTTGCTGTCGGTGCGGGTCGGTTCGCGCCCCGACGTGAGCCCGCGCACCCTGGGCGCGGGCGGCGGTGTCTGCGACTGGCAGTACCTCTCGGCACGGCGCCTGGCGCTGTTCGTGGCGGCGAGCATCGAGCAGGGCACGCGCTGGGTGCTGCTGGAACATAATGGGCCTGCGACCTGGCAGCGCGCCCAGGCCCGGGTCGAGACCTTTCTGGACGCCCTGGCGGCGCAGGGCGCCTTTGCCGGCGCCGGCACCGATCAGAGCCACTTCGTCATCAGCGATGAGCGTGTCAACCGGCCGCAGACTCTCGCCGAAGGCAAATTCAACCTGCTGTTCGGTTTCGCCAGCAGCAAGCCGGGGGTGTTCGACACCTGGCTGGTGACGCATTGCGCCGGCACGAGCCGGGTGCGGCCGGTGTCGGTGAACCGCTCCGCGACCGCGAAGCACCGGGTCGAGTGGGAGATCGAGACCGCGATTTTACGGTGAGCCGAAGCCACCCCCACCCGGTGTCAGGATGAGGAGCTCGTCCGCCGGTCCGACCTCGAAGCGCGCCGTGGCGCCCAGGGGCTCCACCGCCCCGCCGGCGCGGCGTATGCGCGCCTCACCGCGGGCACCGGGCTGCCCGCCCTCGAGCCCGAAGGGCGCAATGCGGCGGTGATTGGCGAGCAAGGCTGCGGAGAACGGGGCACGAAACTCCAGCCGCCGCACGATGCCATCGCCGCCGCGGTGCCTTCCGGCGCCACCCGAGCCGCGGCGGATCGCGAACTCCCGCACCAGCACCGGGAACTCGCTCTCGAGGATCTCCGGGTCGGTGAGGCGCGAGTTGGTCATGTGAGTCTGCACGGCGTCGCAGCCGTCGAAGTCCGCCCCCGCGCCGGCGCCGCCGGCGATGGTCTCGTAGTACTGCAGGTGCGCATCCCCGAAGGTCAGGTTGTTCATGGTTCCCTGGGAAGCGGCGAGAATTCCCAGCGCTGCGTACAGCGCATCGACGATGCACTGTGAGGTCTCCACGTTCCCTCCCGCCACCGCCGCGGGCGGGCGCGGGTCGAGGAGCGATCCGGCGGGAATGACGATCTCCAGCGGCTCGAGGCATCCCTCGTTCAGGGGAATCGGCCACTCGATCAGCGTACGGAACACGTACAGCACCGCCGCCGTACACACCGCGCGCGGGGCGTTGAAGTTGTGCGCGCCCTGGGGTGAGGTTCCGGTGAAATCGATGCGCGCGCGGCGCCGCTCGCGGTCGATGTCGACGCGCACCGCGATCAGCTGGCCGCCGTCCATTTCGTAGCGGAAGCTGCCGGGTTGCAGCCGCCCGATGGCGTTGCGCACGCACTGCGCGGCGTTGTCCTGCACGTGCCGCATGTAGGCGCGCAGCGTATCCAGACCGTGGCGCCGCACGGCGCGGCCGATTTCGGCGATGCCGCGCGCGTTGGCGGCCAGCTGGGCGCGCAGGTCCGCGAGGTTCTGCTCGGGCCTGCGTGCCGGCCAGGGACCAGCGGCGAGCGCCGCGCGCAACTCGCTCTCGCGCAGCGTCCCGGCACTCACCAGCGCAAAGCATTCGAACAGCGCGCCTTCCTCCTCTATCGCGCGGCTGAAAGGCGGCATGGAGCCGGGCGTCACGCCGCCGATGTCGGCGTGATGCGCGCGCGAGGCGACGAAGAAATCCGGCCGCGCCTGCCCGCCCACGAAGACCGGCGTCACCACCGTCATGTCCGGCAGATGGGTGCCGCCGTGGTAGGGACTGTTCAGGAGCCACGAGTCCCCCGGACGCAGCCGCGCCTGCTGCGCCGCGATGACCGAGCGCACGCTCGCGCCCATCGAGCCCAGATGCACCGGCATGTGCGGCGCGTTGGCCACCAGGCCGCCGTCGCCGTCGAACAGGGCGCAGGAGTAGTCGAGGCGTTCGCGGATATTGACCGACTGCGCGGTCGCCCTGAGGACCTCGCCCATCTGCTCGGCGATGTGCATGAACAGGTTGTTGAATATCTCGATGCGGGCGGCATCAACCGCCGGGGCGAGCGCCGCGCGCGCCGCCCCGTCATCCTCGAGCAGCAGCTCCCCGCCGACGAGGCGCCGCGCACGCCAGCCCTCTTCCAGCACCACCGTGCTGTGCGGCTCGACGATCAGCGCCGGCCCCGGCAACTCCCCGCGCAGCGCGCTCATGGCCACGAGCGGCACCTCGCGCCAGGCGCCGAACCAGGCGCGCACCCGCTGCGGCAGCTCGGCCACCGCCGGGGCTTCCGGGATGGCGAGCGTTGCGGCATCGACCGAGGCGAGGCGCGCTTCCACGCGCAGCGCCTCGATCACCACCGCGAGGGTGTGCGCGGCAAAGCCAAAGCGCAGCAGGTGATCCGCGTGCAGGCGCCGCCGCACCTGCTCCAGGGGCGCGAGCGGAACCGACAGCGTGATGTCGCTGTCCCCGGCCCGCAGCTCCAGCAGCCGCGCGATGCGCACGCGCCCGCCTTCACCGCCCTGGGAGGTGAGCTCAGCGCGCGCCTGCGCTTCGAGGGCGGCAAGCGCGGCGCGCGCCGCGGCGAGCCCGGGCTCGTCGAGCAGCTGACGCAGGCTCGCGCGGCGCACGGCGAGGCGGTCCGCCACGCCGATGCCGAAGGCGGACAGCACGCTCGCCAGCGGATGCACGAGAATGCGCCGCACGCCGGCGGCGCGCGCGACGCGGCAGGCGTGCTGGCCGGCCGCGCCCCCGAAGCAGAACAGCGTGAACTCGCCCGCATCGCGCCCCTGACGGGTGGATACCTGGCGGATGGCGTTCGCCATCGACTCGACCCCCACCTCGAGGAACGATTCGGCGACCCTCTCGGCAGAGCCGCCGGGCGCGCCCTGCGCGCCGAGCTCGGCGGTGAGTGCGGCGAAGCGGCGCGCCACCGCGTCGGCATCGATGGGCGAGCGGCCGTCGCACCCGAAGAGCGCGGGCAGGGTGTCGGGCCGCAGGTGCCCGAGCAGCACCTGCACGTCGGTGAGTGTCAGGGGTCCGTCGCGCCCGTAGCACACCGGCCCCGGGTCCGCACCCGCGGAGGCCGGGCCGACCGCGAAGCGGCCGTCCCTGAAGCTCAGCACCGAACCGCCGCCCGCGGCGATGCTGTGCACGTCCAGCATCGGCTGGGTCAGGCGCACTCCGGCAATGAGGTGCTCGAAGCGCTGCGGCAGCTCGCCGTCGATCAGTGACACGTCCGTGGACGTGCCGCCCATGTCGAAGCCGATCAGGCGCGGGTAGCCCAGGCGCTCCCCGACCCAGCGCATGCCGATGAGCCCGCCCGCGGGCCCCGACAACACGCTCGACATGGCGTGGAAGCTCTCCGCGGCCGCCAGTCCGCCGTTGCTCTGCATGAGCGTCAGGCGCACCTGCGGATCGAGCGCGCGCAGCTGCTCGTGCAGCGCGCCGACGTAGCTGCGCAGCGGCGGCGCGAGGTAGGCATTGAGGACCGTGGTGTCGCCGCGGCTGACGTAGCGCACCAGCGGCGACAGCTCGTGCGACACCGACACTTCCTCGAAGCCGAGCGAGCGTGCGCAGCTTGCTGCCTCCTGCTCGTGTTGCGGATGGCGCCAGCCATGCAGGAAGACGATGGCCACCGCGCGAGCACCGGCGCGGCGCGCGCGGGTGAGGTCCGCGCGCAGGCGCGCCCCATCCAGCGCCGTCAGCACCGCGCCGTGCGCATCGATGCGCTCGTGCGCCTCGATCACGGTGCCGTACAGGGGCTCGGGCAGCACGATGTCGCGCGCGAAGATGTCGGGCCGGTTCTGGTAACCGATGCGCAGCGCATCGGCGAAACCGGCGCTGGTCACCAGCACCACCGGCTCGCCGCTGCGCGTGAGCAGCGCGTTGGTCGCGACGGTGGTCCCGACCTTGACCGCCGCCACGGCACGCGGGGCGGCGCCGGCGGCGGCGAGAATCGCGCGCACCGCTCGCAAGCCCGGGTCGTCCGCCGCGCCACCGGCGCTCGCCGAGGGCACCTTGCGCACGTGCAGCTCGCCGGCGGGCGACAGACCGATGACATCGGTAAACGTACCGCCGCGATCGACCCAGAACTGCCAGCCCGCCGCCTGCGCCGGCGGGCGCCGGGATGATTGGCTTAACGTTTCCATTGCCTGCATTATTCGCGCTTATGAGTGCCGCTCACAGCGCTGAGCCTGGCGTGCAAGCGCCCGAGGCTTCCCGCCACGTGGTGTTCTCTCACGGGCAGGAGAGCGGGCCCTGGGGGCGCAAGATCTCCGCGCTCGCGGAGGTGGCGCGCAGCGAAGGCTACCTGGCGCACTCGGTCGACTACCGCGGGATCGATGAGCCGCGGGCGCGCGTGGCCAGGCTGGTGGATTTCTGCAAGGAGTTGACCGGGGACCTGGTGCTGGTCGGCTCGAGTCTCGGCGGCTACGTCGCGGTCACCTCGGCGTCGCTCCTGCACGCCCGCGGCGTGTTCCTCATGGCGCCGGCGCTGTACATGCAGGGCCTGCCCGAGCTGCGCGCCAGCGTGCTCGACTGCCCGGCGGCCGTGGTGCACGGCTGGCGCGACGAGGTGGTGCCCTTCGAGCACAGCGTGCGCTTCGCGCAGGCGTATCGGGCGGCCCTGCACCTGCTGGAAAGCGATCATCGATTGCACAATCAGATCCGTGTCATCCAGTACCTGTTCGAATACTTCCTCATCGCACTCGATCTGCCCGCGATCGCCTTCGAGTAGCTCTACGGTGGTGCAGACCGAGGCAATCAGACTTTCAGACGGACTTCAGCAGGCGGACTTCAGGGCGTTGAGCCCGCAGGCGTGGCGACGTGCGCGTCCTTGAGGCCTCAGGGAAAGCAGGGGGACACATGAGGAAAGGTCACACCGGGCGCGGTCCGCGGCTCACCGTCATGGCGCTCGCCGCCGTGCTCGCCGCGGGCGGCTGGCCGAGCGCGCAGGCCGTCAGCTTCCAGAGCAGCTCCGGAGACTGGACCGGCAGCTGGGACACCACGATCGGCTACGGCCAGGCCTGGCGCGTCTCGGGCCTCGACTGCCGTCTCGTTGCGATCGCCGACGGCGGCTGCGGATACTCCCCCAACATCGATGACGGCGAGCTCAACTACCGGAAAAAGGCCGCCTTCAGCGAGGCGCTCACGGGCGTCAGCGAGATCGCGCTCAACTACAAGGAGCAGGGCGGAATCTTCCTGCGTGGCTCCGGCCTCTACGATTTCGAGGTCATGAACGCCACCACCGATCACATTCAGCTGACCCATGACGCCAAGGGCGTGGTCGGCAGCTACACGCGCCTGCTGGATGCGTTTGGGTTCTGGCGCTTCAATCTCGGCACCATGCCCGCGGAGATGCGCCTCGGCCGGCAGGTCGTGGACTGGGGCGAGAGCACCTATATTCCGGGCGGCCTCAACGAGGTCAACCACTTCGACGTGACGGCGCTGCAGGTGCCCGGGGCGGAGCTCAAGCAGGCGCTGCTGCCGGATGAGATGGCGGTGTTCAATCTGCAGCTGTCGAAGAACCTGAGCACCCAGTTGCTGTACCTGTTCGACTGGCACGAGGACATCATCGAGCCCGACGGGGCGTACTTCAGCACCAGCGACTTCGCCGGCCCGGGGGGCAATCGAGTGTTCCTGGGTTTTGGAGCGATTTCCGACCAGGGCGTGGATTTCCGTCCGCTGGGCGGCGCCCTGATCGGCGACTTCCAGGCCTACAGCCGCCTGCCGGACAAGAAGCCGTCCGAATCCGGCCAGTTCGGCGTGAACTTCAAGCTCTACCTGCCGAACTTCAGCCAGGGCACGCAGCTCGGCCTCTACTTCCTGAACTACAGCAGCCGCCTGCCGGTGGTGTCGGCGATGACCGGCTCGCAGGCGGGCTTCGGCAATGCCTTCGGCGCGGTCAACGCCGTCGCCGCGGCGGCCCAGGCGCTGGCCGCGGGCCTGCCGTTCGCAGCCGCCGTCGCTACCGGGGCCGCCGTCGGCCAGCAGCGTGCCGCGGCCCTGGGCGGCAACCTGAGCGCCGCGACCGCGCAGCAATACGCCACCATCGGCGCCAACACCCTGCTCGCGGGCGGCAATGTAACCAACCAGGCGAGCAACATCGCGACCCACGAGTACGGCAAGACGGCCGGCCTGTTCGAGGAATTCCCGCAGGACATCAGGATGCTCGGCGTGTCCTTCAACACGCAGATCCAGAAGACCGGCACCGCGCTGCAGGGCGAGGTCACGTTCCGTCACAACGTGCCGCTGCAGCTCGATGACGTCGAGCTCATCTACGCATCTCTCACGCCCTTCGAGTCGGGGATCGCGAGGCTGCTCGGCGAGCCGGTGAGCTCGCCAGGCGTGTGTATCCAGGGCGTGACTCCTATCACCGGGTGCAACCAGCTCGGCTCCTTTGGCCTCGGCCAGGTCATCCGCGGCTGGGAGCTCAAGAACACCTGGCAGGCCCAGTTCACCGCCACGCAGGTGTTCGCCAACGTCCTGAAGGCCTCCCAGGCGGTGCTGCTGTTCGAGGCCGCGGCCGATTACATCCCGGGCCTCGAGGATGAGTTCAACGGTGGGCCGGTCGGTCGCGGTCTGCGCTACGACGGCCCCGGCACGAACCTGAGCGGCAATCCCAGTCTCGGCGGCTATCCGGAGTTTCCCACCCTGGTGGAGCCCGGCTACGCGTTTCCCGACAAGCTCTCCTGGGGCTACGTCATCGCCGGCCGGCTCGAGTACGACAACGCTCTCGGCGCACTGAACCTGCTGCCGCATTTCACCTGGAGCCATGACGTGAAGGGGGTCTCCCCCGGTCCGGGCGGTAACTTCATCGAGGGCCGTCATGCGCTCAGCGTGGGCCTCGGTGCGAGCCTGCGCTCCAAGTGGGACTTCGACGTGTCCTATACACAATACGGTGGCGCCGGCCAGTACAACCTCGCCAACGATCGCGATTTCGTTGCGGCCAGTATCAAATACTCGTTTTGACCAGCCGCGCGGGCCGGCGCGGGCGCGCGAATAATGGAGGGGCTGCAATGAAGACTCTGATCCGGTTGGCTGCAGCAGCACTGCTGTGCGCACCCGCGGCCTTCGGGGCGGTCAGCCCGGAGGAAGCCGCGCGTCTGGGTGCGGAGCTCACGCCGCTCGGCGGCGAGCAAGCCGCCAACACCGACGGCAGCATTCCCGCCTGGACCGGCGGCCTGAAATCCGCGGCCGAAGCCGGCTTCCCCGGCTATCACGCCGGGGATCACTACCCCGACCCGTACGCCGGCGACAAGCCGCTGTTCAGCATCACCGCGGCCAACAGCAGCCAGTACGCCGCCAAGCTCACCGAGGGTCACAAGGCACTGTTCAAGACCTACCCGGACTACAAGATGGTGGTCTATCCGACGCACCGCAGCGCGGCCGCTCCGCAGCGCATCTACGAAGCCACCCGGCGCAATGCGACCAGCGCCAGGCTCGTTCCGGACGGCAACGGAGTGAGCGGTGCGATCGGCGGCACACCGTTCCCCATACCGAAGGCCGGCGTGGAGGTGTTCTGGAACCACGTCACGCGTTATCGGGGCCTGGCGGCGGCGCTGCAGGTGGGGCAGGCTCCGCTCACTGCCGGCGGCGCCTACACGCTGGTCAACTTCAAGGAGGAGTTCTACTTCCAGTACTACCAGCCGGGCATGACGGAAGCGGCGCTCAACAACATCCTGCTGTATTTCACGCAGGAGACGACCGCGCCGGCGCGCCTGGCGGGCGAGGTGCTGCTGGTGCAGGAGACGCTCGATCAGGCGAAGGAAGCGCGGCGCGCGTGGGTCTACAACCCGGGCCAGCGCCGGGTGCGACGCGCGCCGAACGTCGCCTTCGACAACCCGGGCACGAACTCCGACAACCTGCGTACCTCCGATCAGTTCGACATGTACAACGGCAGCCCCGAGCGCTACGACTGGAAGCTCATCGGCAAGAAAGAGATCTACGTTCCCTACAATGCCTACCGCCTGCAGGACGGCAAGCTCAAGTACGGCGAGCTGCTGCACAGGAACCACATCAACCAGGACCTGGCGCGCTACGAGCTGCATCGCGTCTGGGTGGTGGATTCGACGCTCAAGCACGGCGTGAGCCACCTGTACAGCCGCCGCACGCTGTACGTGGACGAAGATTCCTGGCAGATCCTCGCCGTGGACTGCTACGACACGCGCGGACAGCTGTATCGGGTGCAGGAAGGGCACGCCATGAGCTACTACGACCTGCCGGCGCTGTGGACGGATCTGGAGCTCGTCATGGATCTGTCGAACGGGCGCTATCTGGCGCTCGGGCTGCAGAGCGAGGAGCCCAGGTCCTACGACTTCAACATCAAGCGCACGGCCGCCGACTACCAACCGAGCGTGCTGGAGCGGCGCGGAATCCGCTAGGGGCGCGCATTCGCGCGCGCAAAAACAGGATTTTGGTGGCCGCCGTGGACAGGGGACCGGGCCAGGGGGTCCGCGTTCGCTCAAGCGCGGGACGCAACGCCAGCGCGGCCCCCCGAAAATCCTTTTTCGCTCTCGCGTCTGCGCTTGCTGTGGTCGGCTGGGAGCGCGCACCCGCCGTACAGCCGCCCGTGCAGTCCGCCGAGCCCGCGCGCCTGGCCGCGCAGTCGCTCCTGATCGCGGTCGCGACGGCCGGCCCGCGGCTGGTCGCGGTGGGCGACCGCGGCATCATCGTGCTCTCGGACGACCGCGGCAGAAGCTGGACACAGGCGCTTGATGTGCCGACCCAGGCGCTGCTCACCGGGGTGTGCTTTCAGGATGCCGGGCGCGGGGTGGCGGTCGGCCACGACGAGGTCATTCTCGCCACCGCAGATGCCGGACGCACCTGGAGGCGCACCCACTACGCACCCGAGGCGCAGCGCCCGCTGCTGGACGTATGGTGTGGCAGCGGCGGACGGGCGATCGCCGTCGGTGCCTACGGCGCCTACCTCACGAGCGCGGACGGTGGCGCGAGCTGGACGGCCCGCAGGTTCGCGCCCGCACCGCCTGCCGGGGCGCACGCGCGTCCCGCGGCGTCGGCGCTCACCGCGGCGCAGGGCGCGGCGGGAGGCGGCTATCACCTCAACCGCATCGTGTCCGCCGGCGCTTCACGGCTGTATATCGCCGGCGAGGCCGGGCACCTGTACCGCTCCGACGACGGCGGCGCGAACTGGCGTGAGCTCAGCTCCCCATACGAGGGATCGTTCTTCGGTGTGCTGCCGCTGCCGGGCGAGGCGCTGCTGGCGTTCGGCCTGCGCGGCCACCTTTACCGCTCCGAGGACGCGGGTTCCAGCTGGCGCAGGATCGAAACCGGCACGGTGGCCATGCTCGACGGCGCGGCCCGCTTTGACGATGCCGGCGTCGCCATCGTGGGCCTTTCCGGCGTGCTGCTCGTCAGTCACGACCGCGGGGCGAGCTTCACCCTGGTGCAGCAGAGCGATCGGGCCGGGCTCGCCGCCGCGGTGCCGGTGGGCACGACCGAGCTCGCGGTGGTCGGTGAAGGCGGCGCCGGACTCATCAGCCTGAAGGACGCGCCCGGCGGCGCGCCCGGCGCGCGCTGATGGCGGGCGCAGGCCTCGGTGGCGAGGTCGTGCCCGGCGCGCTCACCGGACGGCTCGAGCGGCTGATCTTCGGCCAGCGTACGCCGATCCTCGCGCTGTTCGCGCTCGGCACGGCGCTGCTCGCCGCGGTGGCGGTGCGCGGCCTGCGCATCGATTGCTCGTTCAACAAGACTCTGCCGCTGCGGCACGAGTACATGCGCACCTACCTGGACCCGAGGGTGGCGGAGTTTCGCGGCGCCAACCGCGTACTGATCGCGCTCATCGCGCGCGACGGCAACATGTTCACGCCCGGATTCTTCGCCGCGCTGCGCCAGGCCACCGACGAAGTGATCGTCATGGACGGGATCGACCGCACGCGCGTGCAGTCGATCTTCACCCCCAACGTGCGCTACCTCGAGGTGGTCGAGGAAGGCATCGAGGCCGGCAACGTCATACCGGCGGACTTCACGCCCACCGCCGCGAACATGGCGCGGGTGCGCGACAACATCCGCAAGGCCGGCATCATCGGGCGCCTGGTGGCCAGCGATTTCTCCGGCGCCCTGGTGAGCGCGATCGTGCTCGATCAGGATGCGCAGGGCCGGCCGGTCGATCCGATCAAGGTTGCGCACGAGCTGGAACGGCAGGTGCGCCAGGGCATCGAGGGCCACGGCATCGACGTGCGCATGATCGGCTTTGCCAAGGTGATGGGCGACATTGCCGACGGGGCCGACTCGGTGGTGCTGTTTGCGGCGATCACGCTGGTGCTGACGCTGCTGGCGGTGCGCCTGTACTGCCAGTCCTGGCGCGTTGCCTTCGTGCCGGTGCTGTGCTCAGCGGTAGCGGTGATCTGGCAGCTGGGCGCGCTGGTGTTGCTGCGTTACGGCATCGACCCCGTCGGCCTGCTGGTGCCGTTCCTGGTGTTCGCGATCGGCGTCAGTCACGGTGTGCAGAAGATCAGCGCCGTGGGCGACGCCGCGTTCGCGGGCCTGGGCAGCATGGAGAGCGCGCGCCGCACGTTCCGGCAGCTGCTGGCACCGGCGGTCGTTGCGCTGCTCGCGGACCTGGTGGGTTTCGTCACCATTCTCATGATTCCGGTGCCGGTGATTCGCGAGATGGCGATTACCGCGAGCATCGGCGTCGCGATCGTCATTCTGACCGACCTGGTGCTGCTGCCGGTGCTGGTCTCCTACGTACGCTTCGATGCCGGTTATCGCGCGCGGGTGCAGCGGCGCAGCGCCTACCTGGCGGCGCTGTGGCCGCGCCTGTCCGGCATCACCGGCCGGGGCCCGGCGCTCGCCGTCATTGCGCTCGCCGCCGTGCTCGCGGCGCTCGGGGCGTGGAAGGGGCGCGCGACCCCGATCGGCGACACCCAGACGGGCGTGCCGGAGCTGCGCCCCGACTCGCGCTACAACCGCGACAACGACGTCATCACCTCCAGGTTCGGCATCGGCGTCGACGTGCTCACCGCGATCGTGGAGTCGAGCGAGCCGGTGTGCGTCAGTCACGAGCTGATGAGCGCGGTCGACCGCTTCGGCTGGCACATGCGCAACGTCACGGGCGTGCAGGACGTCATCACGCTCCCCTTCATCGCCAAGATCGCGATCGCCGGCTGGAACGAGGGGAGCCTCAAGTGGCGCAGCATCCCGCGCGAGCAGACCCAGCTGACTCAGTCGACGCGTTATATCGAGACCAGCACGGGGCTCCTCAATGACAACTGCGACGTCGTGCCGGTGATGATGTTCCTGGCCGACCACCGCGCCGGCACGATCGAGCGGGTCGTGAGCGCCGTGAAGGGCTGGCGCGACGCCAACCCGGTCGCCGGCGCCCAGGTGCGCCTGGCCGCGGGAAACGTCGGGGTGATGGCGGCCACCAACGCGACCGTGAAGGCCAAGGAGATGATGATCCTCACGGGCGTGTTCGCGGCGGTGCTCGCCATGTGCCTGCTGACCTTCCGTTCCGTGGTGGGCACCATCCTGGTGGTGCTGCCGCTGGCGCTGGTATCGGTGCTGGTGTACGCGGTCATGGCCGTGGTCGGCATCGGCCTCAAGGTGTCCACGCTGCCGATGGTGGCGCTCGGCGCCGGCATCGGCGTCGACTACGGCATTTATCTCTTCAGCCGCCTGCAGGAATTCCTGCACCAGGGACTGTCGGTGCGCGACTCCTACGAGCGCACGCTGCGCGTCACCGGCGCCAGCATCATCTTCACCGGCATCACGCTTGCCATCGGGGTCGCCACCTGGGTGTTCTCGCCGCTGAAGTTCCAGGCCGACATCGGCATCATGCTGACCTTCATGTTCCTGGTGAACATGCTGGCCGCGATCATCCTGCTGCCGGCGCTGGCCGCGTGGCTGATCCACCCGCAGGGCCTGGGCGCAGCAGCCTCACGGCGCTCTGCCTAGTGCCAAGTACCCGAAGCCGCGCGCCATGAGCGCCGCACAGGCGAGAATCACCACGATCGCGGTGAGCTCGAGCATCAGGCACAGCCGCACGCGCCGGGTACGCGCCTCCGGCACCTCGGGGGCCACGCCGGCCTTGAGGCCCCTGCTCCAGGACAGGAACGTCAGGGTCGGATAGATCGAGATCAGTGCCGCGGCGATGAACGCGCCGAACTTGACGAGAAAGTACAGGTCGTGCCAGTAGTACTCGCGTCCCTTCTCGAAAAACGCGACGCGCAGCATTCCCACCACCAGCACCACGGTCGCAGCCGCGCCGAAAATGAAGTCGGTGCGCAGCAGCCGTCGCGCCTGAACCGGCGACAACGGCGGCTTGAACAGTGCGACTTCCACCGCCAGCGCCGCGACCAGCGTGAAGGCGGCGAGGTGGTGAAGAATGGCCATCGTGGCGGATGCGTACATGATCTTCGTGGCGGTGCGGTGTTGGTCGTGGGGTTCTTTGCGTGTCGCGAAGGGCAGCTCAGAGGGTGGACATCAGAGGGTGGACATCATGGAGCAAAGACTTCCTGCAGCTTTGTCAGAACCGCCCCCAGTGTTCTTCCGCTCACTGTACCGAGCCGCTTCGCGAGCCGCATCTTGTCAACCGCCCGCAGCTGATCGAGCACGATCAATCCCTTCGTACCTGCGTGGGTGACCGGGACGCGGAAGGGGGCGGCGAAACCCTTGCTCGTCATCGGAGCCACGATGACGGTACGCAAGTAGCGGTTCAGTTCGGGCGGCGAGACGATGACGCACGGCCGCGACTTGCGGATTTCGCTGCCGACGGTCGGATCGAGGTTGATGAGCCAGATCTCGCCCCGTTTCACCAGGCGAGCTCCGCATCGCCGGCGTTGCTGAACTCACCCATCAGCAACTCATGCTCGCCGGCGCCTGCGATTGCCCGAGCCGCGGCGGCCCAGCCCTCGCGGACCCGCTTGCGCGGCTTGCGCAGCACGATGGCGCCGCGCTCGACCGCCATCTCCGCCTCGCCGGCCAGGCCCGCCTGCAACAGGAAGGGCTTGGGGATGACGACCCCCTGAGAGTTGCCGATGCGGCGCACGGTCACGTTAAGGGATTTCATCGTGATAACAATGTTATTCCCATGAGCCGAAAGCTGTCAATGCGGCCCGCGGGGCCATGGCACGATGCTCACTCGTCCCAGCCCGGCCTGGCGCGCAGGCGTTTGGTGCGCTGCAAGCGCGTCTTGTGCTCGAGGCGGCGCTCGCGCGCCGCGCGCGTGGGTTTGGTGGCCTTACGCGGTTTCGGGGCCGTGAGTGCGCGGCGGATCAGGTCGCCGAGCCGCTCCTGCGCCTCGCGGCGGTTGTGCTCCTGGGTGCGGTGGTTGCGCGCGATGATGAGGATCGCGCCCTCGGCGGTGAGGCGCCGCCCGCTCAGGGCCCTGAGGCGCGCCTTGACGGCCTCCGGGAGCGCCGCGCTGCGCGCGAGATCGAAGCGCAGCTGCACCGCGGTGGCGACCTTGTTGACGTTCTGGCCGCCCGGGCCGCTCGCGCGCACGAACGACAGCGACAGCTCGCGGTCCGGAATCTCGATGCCAGCGGCGACCTGCAGTGACACTGCGCCTGCGTTTCTTCAGTCGGCGGCCTGGTCGAGGCCGCTCGGCCCGCGCGGCAGCGTATCGGGCAGAGAGCGCGCCGGGCGGCGCGGCAGCAGGCGCATTTCCTGCTGCGGCACCGGAATCGTCACGCCATGGGCGCGGAAAATGCGCCAGATCGCGCGGTTCACATCCGAGCGCACGTTGTTGACGCCGTTTACCGGGTCGGCGATCCAGAAGCGCACTTCCAGCAGCATGCCGTAAGCCTCGAAGCTGATCAGACGCGACACCGCCGGCGGATCGCGCAGGATGCGCGGGTGATTCTCGGCCGCCTGCAGCAGCAGCTGCAGCGCCACTTCCGGATCGTCGTCGTAACTGACGGTTACCGGCAGCTTCAGGCGTACCCGCTGATCCGAGTAGCTCCAGTTGATGAACGGGCTGGTGATCAGGTTCTGGTTCGGTACCAGGGTGTCCACCCCGTCGCGGTCGCGCACCACCACGTAGCGGCCGCGCAGCTCCTGTACCCAGCCGAAGTTGCCGGCGCTCGCCCCGCTCGTCCCCGTGGTGAAGCTGATGACGTCGCCGGGCTTGATGGACTTGTCCATCAACAGCACGAAGCCGCTGACGAAGTTGCTCGCGACCGACTGCAGACCGAAGCCCAGCCCCAGGCCGATGGCGCCGGTGAGCACGTTGAGCGTGGTCACATCAACGCCGGCGGCGTTGATCCCCAGCAGCGTGCCCAGCCCCAGCAACAGGAAGTAGGCGAACTTGGAGACTCCGACCCGGGTCGACACGGCCAGCTGGTCGAGCCGCATGACGTGGCGCTCGATCGCGCGCGCGATCAGGCTCGTCACGACCAGGAAGGCGGTGACTATCGTGAGGCCCTTCAGCAGGCCCCACAGGCTCAACTGCGTTCGTCCCGGAAGCAGGCTGACGCGGTTGAGGGCGGCCTCGAGCGCATCCAGCCAGCCGAGCAGCGCCACCCCCGCGATCACCCACAACACGAACGTGATGCGATTTTCCCGGGTGCCAAGCCAGGACTCCGGGCCGAGCATCCGGCCGAGCAGGTAGACGCCGAAGCGCAGCAGCGCCAGCGCGCCGACGATCTTGAGCGCGCCGTCGATGACTGCCGTGGGCGTCGCGAGCGCGGCCAGCGCCGCGTGCCCGGCCAGCAGTGTGGCGAGCGCCGCCATCAGCGGCGCCAGGATGAGCGCCCCCTCGAGCGTGTGGTCCAGCCAGTGTGGCCGGTGCTGCGCGGCCGTAGCGCCACGTGCGCGCCGCACGCGCAGCGCCCGCGCAACCAGCAGCGCGATCACGCCTGCGACCAGCAGCGCGAGCACTGCGCCGAGCACTTGCGGGGACGTCAGCCGCAGCAGGATCGCGCTTACCGCGCTGTCGGCGCTATCCATCAGGCATTGAGATCCGGGATCAGCTGGCTCTCCAGGCGCGCGATCTGATCCTTGAGCATGAGCTTGCGCTTCTTCAGGCGCTTCAGCTGCAGCTCATCCACGTGCAGGTCGAGTGACAGGCGGGAGATGACCTCATCGAGATCACGATGTTCGATGCGCAACTGACGCAGTTTTTCCACGTTGCGGAACAGCTCGCGGTCGACGTTGTCTTCGATTTCCGCCATACGGGAACGGCCCACGATCGAAAGCTGAATGGGCTTTGGACGGCCTGGGGCTGCTGGCGGCGGCCGCCAAAACGCTGAGCTTAGCTCAAGCGACGCCCCGAGTGCCACGGCGGCAGCGCCCGTAGCCGCGGCCCCAGGCTTCAGCGACCCCGTCCGCGGTGCGACCGGCCCGCGTGTGACCCCTTGTGGCCGCGGGGACCGCCGCCGTGCGAGCCGCCGCCGTGCGAGCCGCCGCCGCGCGAGCCGCCGCCGTGCGAGCCGCCGCCGTGCGAGCCGCCGCCGTGACGGCGGTCGCCGGGGCGGTGGGGCCGGTGTGAGTGCACCGGTGCGCCCGCCACCACGCCGGTGGCCAGCAGCTCCGGGGCGATCGGGGCGAACGGGATCTTATGCCCGACATAACTCTCGATTTCCGGCAGCGACACCGCGTACTCCTCGCACGCGAAACTGATGGCGTCGCCCTCGGCGCCGGCGCGGGCGGTGCGGCCGATGCGGTGCACGTAGTCGGGCGCGTCCTGCGGCAGGTCGAAGTTGAACACGTGGCTGACGTCCGGGATGTGCAGGCCGCGCGAGGCCACATCGGTGGCGATCAGGACGGCGAGCTTGCCGTCGTGGAAATCGCGCAGGAAGCGCAGGCGCTTGTTCTGCGGCACGTCCCCGGAGAGCGCCTGGGCGCTGAAGCCGTTGGCCTTGAGCGTGCTCTCGAGCCGCTCGGCCATGCGCTTGGTGTTCACGAACACCATGGTGCGCACCGCCTCGCTCTGGTGCAGCAGCCCGATGAGCAGCGGCACCTTCTCCTCCATGGAGGGGTAGTACATGAGCTGGCGCACCTCATCAACGGTCATCTTGTCCGGCTCGATGCGCACCGTTTCCGGGTTGTTCATGTGCTCGTAGGCGAGCTCGAGCACGCGGTGCGAGAGCGTGGCCGAGAACAGCATGGACTGGCGCCGCTCGGGATGGGGCAGGCGCCGCAGGATGTAGCGGATGTCGGCGATGAAGCCCAGATCGAACATGCGATCGGCCTCATCGAGCACCAGCACCTGGGCGTGCCGCAGGTCGTACACGTGCTGCTTGAAGTAATCGATCAGCCGCCCCGGCGTGCCGATCAGCACCTCGCACCCCTGGCTGAGTTCCAGGCGCTGCTTCTCGTAGTCGATGCCACCGAACACCACCAAGTGCCTGAGCCCGGTGTGGGCGCCGAGGGTGAGCGCATCGTGATGGATCTGTACCGCGAGCTCGCGCGTGGGCGCCACGATGAGTGCGCGGATGGAGGTGGGGCTGCGATTCCCCGCCGCGGGACGCGTGAGCAACGCCTGATACAGCGCGACGAGGAAGGCGGCCGTCTTGCCGGTGCCGGTCTGTGCCTGGCCGGCGACGTCGCGGCCGGCCAGCGCAATCGGCAGCGTCTGCGCCTGGATGGGCGTGCAGTGAGTGAAGCCTGCCTGGCGGATGCCGGCCATGACCTTGGGTAGCAGGCCCAGCGAGGCGAATTCGACGGAACCGGAATGTGAGTCAGTCATCAAAAAGGTCTGGAGTGTGAGCGGAAAACGTGCCGGAGGCTTGCAAATGCGGCCCGGAAGCGCTACAAAGTGTGTCAGTCAGCGGGCCAACCTAGGCCCGCACCTGCCGACGCAGTTTCCTTAATTCCCTAAAGTCCATACTCAATCACGAGTTATTAGTGTAACCGTTTGGCGGGTGTTTCTGGCATCGCTTTTCGGGCACCTGGTGCCAACCCGCTCGTGGATTCCCAATTTCCAGGCGATTTTATTGTGCTCTGCATTGACGGAGGTTGAAACCGCGTGAGTAGCCCGCACATTGTGCATACTACAGACGCCACGTTTTCCCAGGACGTCCTGAAGTCCGACAAGCCGGTGCTGCTGGACTTCTGGGCCGAGTGGTGCGGCCCGTGCAAGATGATCGCCCCGATCCTGGATGAGATCGCCAGCGAGTACCTCGATCGCATCAAGGTCGCCAAGATCAACATCGATGAGAACCCGCAGACACCGCCCAAGTTCGGCATCCGCGGCATCCCGACGCTGATTCTGTTCAAGAACGGCACGGTCGAGGCGCAGAAGGTCGGCGCCGTATCCAAATCCCAACTTTCGGCATTTCTGGACAGCAACCTGTGAGAGGCTATCTCGGCAATCAGGGCCGCAACCGGCCCAACAAGGGCCCACGCCACAATCGTGACGGCAATCGTGGCAATAATGGCGGACGCCCCGATGAGATGATGCACGAGCCGGAGGTGTTCGACGCCGACGACTCCGAGATCATAAGCCCGGCGGAGCTGACGCAGTCGCGCAGCTCGATGAACCTGACGGAGCTCAAGTCCAAGCCCATCCACGAGCTGGTCAAGCAGGCCGAATCGATGGGGCTGGAGAGTCTGGCCCGCTCGCGCAAGCAGGACATCATCTTCTCGATCCTGAAGGCGCACGCGCGCAACGGCGAGAACATCTACGGCGACGGCGTGCTCGAGATCCTGCAGGACGGCTTCGGCTTCCTGCGCTCGGCCGACGGCTCCTACCTGGCCGGTCCCGACGACATCTACGTGAGCCCGAGCCAGATCCGCCGCTTCAACCTGCGCACCGGCGACACCATCTCGGGGCTCATCCGCCCGCCGAAGGACGGCGAGCGCTATTTCGCGCTGCTGAAGGTCGGCGAGATCAACTTCGATTCGCCCGAGAGCTCGCGCAACAAGGTGCTGTTCGAGAACCTGACACCGTTCCATCCGACCAAGCGCCTGAAGCTCGAGCGCGGAAACGGCTCCACCGAGGATCTGACCGCGCGCACCATCGACCTGGTCGCGCCCATCGGCAAGGGCCAGCGCGGCCTGATCGTCTCCCCGCCGAAGGCCGGTAAGACGATGCTGCTGCAGAACATCGCCACCGCCATCACCTCCAACCATCCCGAGGTCATCCTTATCGTGCTGCTCATCGACGAGCGGCCGGAGGAAGTCACCGAGATGCAGCGCACCGTGAAGGGCGAGGTGGTGTCGAGCACCTTCGACGAGCCCGCCGCCCGCCACGTGCAGGTGGCGGAGATGGTCATCGAGAAGGCCAAGCGTCTGGTGGAGCACAAGAAGGACGTGGTGATCCTGCTGGATTCGATCACCCGGCTGGCGCGCGCCTACAACACCGTGGTGCCGTCCTCCGGCAAGGTGCTGACCGGCGGCGTGGATGCCAACGCGCTGCAGCGTCCCAAGCGCTTCTTCGGCGCGGCGCGCAATATCGAGGAAGGCGGCAGTCTCACGATCCTCGCCACGGCGCTCATCGATACCGGCTCGAAGATGGACGACGTCATCTACGAGGAGTTCAAGGGCACCGGCAACAGCGAAATCCATCTCGACCGGCGCATCTCCGAGAAGCGCGTATTCCCGGCGGTCAACATCAACCGCTCCGGCACGCGCAAGGAAGAGCTCATCACCGACCAGGGCGAGCTCGCCAAGATGTGGATCCTGCGCAAGCTCCTGCACCCCATGGACGAGCTCGCCGCGATCGAATTCCTGCTCGACAAGATGAAAGACACCAAGTCGAACGGGGATTTCTTCGAGGCGATGAAGCGCTGAAGCCCGCTCACCGCGCTCCAGCCGCGCGCTCACCAGCGCGCACCTTCGCGGCGCTCGCAATCGCGTTCCAACAGCCCGCCAAATCGTCGCGCGCGCGCAGGTCAGTCGCCGCCCGGCGACGCTGGCACATCGTGCCCGCGAATCAGTAAGATGCGCGCAACCCGCTTGGCGAAGCGGGAAGGAGTCCGGAAGCGCATGCGCAATTGGCTCGCGGTCGCCGCGGTGATCTTGGGCGTACCGACCGCAGCGGCGTTTGCCGAGGACGACCACGATCCGAATTCCGGGGCGCCGCTGCCGCCGCACCGGCACGAGACCCGCAGCCCCATCACGGATCATTTCTACATTCGCGGCACTCTCTATGACCCGCAGGTCCGGAGCAACTTCCGGGTCGATCGGTCTTTCCAGGGTATGACCGGCACGCCGGTGAACGGCGAGAACGACCTGGGACTTCCCAACCGCCTGCAGCAGGGGCGCGTGGAATTCATGTTCCGGCTGCGCGAGCGCGGCAAGGTGCGGGTCGACTACTTCGAGGCCGATCGCTCGGGGAACAGGGCGCTTGCCAAGGACGTCGTCTTCGGCAACCAGACCTTCACCGCCGGGCAGCAGATGCTGACCTCGCTCGACTGGCGCCAGTTCGATATCACGTACAGCTACTCGCTCTTTCGCAACGATCGTTTCGAGGTCGCAACGGGCCTCGGGATCTACTTCCTGCAGGTGGATGCGATCGGAGAGGTGCCGGCGCAGAACCAGCGCCAGGAGGTGACGGCGGCGACCCCGTTTCCCGCCCTGCCGCTCGATCTGACGTGGGTCGTCTCCCAGCGCTGGGCGGCGATCGTGCGGGGCGCGTACCTCAAGGCGACCCTCGGCGGGTTTCGCGGCTGGTATGCCGACAGCCACGAGGACCTCCAGTACCGCTGGAATCCCAACTTCGCCATCGGCCTGGGCTACGCGTCGATCCGCACCTCGCTCAACCGCAGAAGCGGCACCTTTCCGGGCGCGTTCGCGCTGAGCATCAGCGGCCCGGAAGCGTTCGTGCGCTTCAGCTTCTAGGCGGCTCGCGCTGCACGGCGCGATAGCCGATGTCGCGCCGGTACTGCACACCGGTCCAGTGGACCGTGTCCGCCAGCGCATAGGCCGCACGCTGCGCCTCAGCGACGCTGGCGCCGAGCCCGACCGCGCACAACACGCGACCGCCGTTGGTCAGCGCCTTGCCGGCCTCGAGCCTGGTGCCGGCGTGAAAGATCTTGCCCGGCAGGCGGGCGGCGCGCTCCAGACCCTCGATGACGTCGCCCTTCCCCACCTTGTCCGGGTAGCCGGCCGCGGCCAGAACTACGCCGAGCGCCGCGCGCGGATCCCACTGCGCGCCGACGGTGTCGAGCGCGCCGCGCAGCGCCGCCTCGCACAACAGCGTGAGATCGGACTGCAGGCGCATGAGGATAGGTTGCGCTTCCGGATCGCCGCAGCGGCAATTGAACTCCAGGACGTTCGGCGTGCCGTCGGCGGCAATCATGAGTCCGGCGTACAGGAAGCCGGTGTAAGGCATGCCGTCGGCGGCCAGTCCGCGGATAGCGGGGTCGATGACCTCGCGCATGATGCGGGTGTGCAGCGCCGGGGTGACTACCGGCGCCGGAGAATAGGCGCCCATGCCGCCGGTGTTGGGTCCGCGATCACCGTCGTCGCGGCGCTTGTGATCCTGGGAGCTGGCGAGCGGCAACGCCCTTGCCGGCGGCCAGGCCGCTCGCCTTGACCACCAGCGGCGCGCGTTGGCTGCGCAGCCACGCGGCATCGAAGCTGTCGCGCGTGAAGGTCGCGGAGCTCGCCGTCGGAATGCGATGGCGCCGCAGGAATTCCTTGGCAAAGGCCTTGGAGCCCTCGAGCCGCGCGGCCGCCTTGCTCGGTCCGAAGCACTTGAGTCCGCGCGCGCCGAATGCGTCGACCGCGCCTGCCACCAGCGGTGCCTCCGGTCCGATGATGGTGAGGTCGACCTGCTCGGAGGCTGCCAGCTGCACGAGCCCCGCGACGTCCTCCGCCGCGACGTTCACGTTGCGTACCTTGGCTTCCGCCGCGGTGCCCGCGTTGCCGGGAGCCACCAGCACGCTCGTGACGCGCGGCGAGGCGGCGCACTTCCAGGCGAGCGCGTGCTCACGGCCACCCGCGCCGACGATCAGAACCTTCATGGCACCCCACGAAATTGAGCGCTGCACGACCGCCGCCAGGGGTCGCTCATCAAGATGCTCACTACGTGGGACCTCAGCCTAGTGCCGGAAGTGGCGTATGCCGGTGAACACCATGGCCATGCCATGTTGATCGGCGGCCGCGATGAGCTCCGCATCGCGCTTGCTGCCGCCCGGCTGGATCACGGCGTGGATACCGTAGCCGGCGGCCACGTCGAGGTTGTCGCGAAACGGCAGGAACGCATCCGAGGCCATGACCGAGCCGGCCACCGTGAGCTCTTCATCCGTGGCCTTCATCGCGGCGAGGCGTGTGGAGTACACGCGGCTCATCTGACCTGCGCCGACGCCGATGGTGGCGCCGGCGCGCGCAAATACGATGGCGTTGGATTTCACGAACTTGCACACGGCCCAGGCGAAGCGCAGGTCGGCGAGCTCGGCACTCGTCGGCTTACGGCGCGTGGGCACGGTGAGCTCGCCTGCCGGCAGCCCCGCCAGATCGCGCGACTGCGCCAGCAGCCCACCGCTCACGCTGCGCAGCTCGACTTCGACACCGTCGACCTGTGGCCGCTCCCCCGGCACCAGCACCCGCACGTTGGGCTTGCCCGCCAGCACGCGCGCGGCGGCGGCGTGCACGGCGGGTGCCGCCAGCACTTCCACGAACTGGCGCTCGAGGACCGCGGTCGCGGTGGCCGCGTCGAGCTCGCGGTTGAAGGCGATGATGCCGCCGTACGCGGCAGCCGGATCGGTGCGGTAGGCAGCCTCGTAGGCGTCCAGCGGTGTGGCCGCCACGGCGACCCCGCAGGGGTTGGCGTGCTTGACGATGACGCAGGCGGCCTGCGCGAACTGACGCACGCACTCGATGGCGGTATCCGCGTCCACGATGTTGTTGTAGGAAAGGTCCTTGCCCTGCAGCACGCGCGCGGCGCCAACCCCTGCGCCACGCCCGGCAGGCTCGCGGTACAGCGCCGCGCTCTGGTGCGGATTTTCCCCGTAACGCAGGTCCTGCACCTTCTCGAACATCAGCGACAGGGTCGCGGGGAACGTCTCGCCCGGGGGCGCCTGCTGTGAGCTGAGGTAGGCGGCGACCCGGGCGTCGTAGTGGGCGGTATGGGAGAAGGCCTTGGCGGCGAGGCGGGCGCGCGTGGCGAACTCACTCCCCCCCTGGTGCGTGTCGAGCTCGGCGAGCAGCAGCGGATAGTCCGCCGGATCGACGACGACCAGCACCGATTCATGGTTCTTCGCCGCGGCGCGCAGCATCGCCGGCCCGCCGATGTCGATGTTCTCCACGGCGTCGGCGTAGCGGCAGCCGGGCCGGGCCACCGTGGCTGCAAACGGGTAGAGATTCACCACCAGCAGATCGATGGGCGCGATGGCGTGCTGCGCCATGACGGCGTCGTCCACGCCGCGGCGGCCCAGGAGACCACCGTGAATCCGCGGATGCAGGGTCTTGACCCGACCGTCCATGATCTCGGGAAAGCCGGTGTAGGCGGCGACCTCGCGCACCGGCACGCCGTTGTGTGTGAGCAGCTGCGCCGTGCCGCCGGTGGACAGGATCTCGATGTTGCGTCTGGCGAGCTCGCGCGCCAGCTCGACGAGGCCGGTCTTGTCGGAAACCGAGAGGAGCGCGCGGCGTACCGGCGGCGGCATGGGCTTCATCCCTCAAAGGCGCCGGCGGCGGTGAGCGGGCCTGCGGCTTCAGGAGCCGGCAAGCCCGAACTGCTTCAATTTCTTGCGCAGGGTGCCGCGGTTGATGCCGAGAATGTCTGCGGCGCGGCTCTGGTTGCCGTGCGCGTAATCGAGCACGACGCGAAACAGCGGCTCCTCGATCTCGCGCAGCACCAGGTCGTAGAGACGGGCGGGCCGGTGACCGTTCAGGCTGGTGAAGTAATCGCTCAAGGCGCGCTCGGCGTGGTTGCGCAGCGGCAGTTCCCGCCCGTTGACTCTGGCGACAATGGCTTCGCGAGTCCGCGCCTTTTTCTTTGCGGTCATTGTGAGTCCCCTCCCCACCCAAGGGAAAAACCGTTCGTCAGGCTGCCACGGCAGCCTCACTCACCCAGCTCTCGAAATGCTTAAGCGCGTGCGCGAACTGTGCGGCCGTGCTCGCAGCCCCCATCAGGTCCCGGCGAATCTCCGCCGGCTCATCCAGCAGGCCGCAATACCAGCCGAGATGTTTGCGCGCGATCCGGACTCCACTCTCCTCGCCGTAAAAGAAGTACAGGGAGTCGAGATGCGCCAGAATGATATCACGCAGGTCGGCGCGCAGCAGCGGCGGCGGCGCAATTCCGTTTTCCAGGTGCACGTTGACAGCGCGGAAGATCCATGGGGCACCATGACTGGCGCGCCCGATCATTACTCCGTCTGCGCCCGTGAAATCAAGTACCTCGCGCGCTTTTTGCGGCGTAGTGATGTCGCCGTTCGCGAACACCGGAATGCGCACGCGTGACTTGATGGCGCGGATCGTGTCGTACTCCGCCGCGCCTTCATAAAAATCCGCGCGCGTGCGGCCGTGCACCGCGAGCGCGGCGATGCCGCACTCCTGCGCGATGTATGCAATGTTCGCGCCGTTTCTGTGCTCACGGTCCCAGCCGGTGCGGATCTTGAGGGTCACTGGCACGTCGACCGCGTTCACGACCGCCTGCAGAATGCGCGCCACCAGCGTCTCATCGGTGAGCAGCGCCGAGCCGCACAGCCTGCCGCACACTTTTTTTGCCGGACACCCCATGTTCAGATCGATGAGCTGCGCGCCGAGGGCCACGTTGGCGCGCGCCGCCTCCGCCAGCGCCTGCGGGTCGGCGCCGGCCAGCTGCACCACGCGCGGCTCGGGCTCGCCCTCGTGGTTCATGCGATGGCGCGATTTGGGCGTATGCCACAGCCGCGTGTCCGAGGTGATCATCTCGGAGGCGGCCAGCCCCGCGCCGAGTCGGCGGCACAGGACACGGAACGGGCGATCGGTCACGCCGGCCATGGGCGCGAGCACGACCGCTGAGGGCAGGAGGTAGGGTCCGATCCGCAAGTGACACCCCACGGCGTGGCCTAGCGCGCGATGGCGTCGTTGGCGCAGGTGACCTCGCCGCCGCTGGCGGGCAGACAGGCGTCGATCTCGAATCCGACGGCATTGGCGCCCGGATCCACGAACCCCATCTCCGCGTCGATGCGCTGGCCCGCGGATAGAAAAGCCGACCCGGGCGTGGCGTGCGGCAGGTACATGGGCGGTGCCACGTCGCGCGCCGCGATCCGGTTGCCGAAGCGATCCTGCAGAGTGACCCGCAGCACCGGCAGGGGCTGGGGCTGCGCTGCTGCGTTCTTGACGCTGGCGCGTACCGTGATCAGACCGGCGCTCGCCGGTTCCACCGACGCGCCGAGCTGGTGCACTTCATACGCCCGCAGGTCCCAGTGCGGCGCCAGCCGTACGCCGAGGGACGCGTACAACGCGGTGATCGGGCGGTGGAAGCGCGTCGTGGCGGCGAGCTCGTCACGATAGTGGTTCACGATTTGCGCGAGCAACAGCAGCACCGCAAGGCCGCTGCCGGCGTGCCACAGGTGCGGCAGCAGGCGCGCCGTTCTCGTGCTCGCGCTCAGGTCCTCCCCGAGCCGCATCCTGCGCGGGGCTCGTGCCTGACTCGCTACGCTGCGAGCTGTCACGGGGGCTTCGGGTGCGGGCCCTGGGGGCGGGGTTTCCCGCGCGGCGGGTCGCGGTGCCTCCTGCGCGGCGGCGGGCGGTGGAGCCCGCGGGGCCGGCGGCGCTGCTTGCCGAGCGGCGGGCGGTGGTGTTTCCCGCGGGGCCGGCGGCGCTGCTTGCCGCGCGGCGGGCGGTGGTGTTTCCCGCGGGGCCGGCGGCGCTGCTTGCCGAGCGGCGGGCGGTGGTGTTTCCCGCGGGGCCGGCGGCGCTGCTTGCCGAGCGGCGGGCGGTGGTGTTTCCCGCGGGGCCGGCGGCGGCGCCTGCCGAGCGGCGGGCGGCGGCGTTTCCCGTGGGGCCGGGGGCTCCGGGAGGTCGATGTGCAATATGGAGGCCAGTAACTCCGCGTCGAGCTCCACATCGACCTGGGAATCGGAGTTCTGCGCCGGCGCGGCCTCCTCACTGCGCGAGTCGGGTTGCTGCGCCGGCGCGGCCTCCTGATTCGCGGCGACCATGGCCTTGAAGGTTCCCGTCGCCGCCGTCCACAGCGGGTTCGGCGGCGGTTCGACGAACACGGAAGCCACATCGGTCGTGGTGGGATCGAACTCGAGCGCGTCCTCAGGGATCGCGTCCTCGTCCGTCACGCTCTGCGGCGAGGCATTGGGGGGCGCAGGCGGTGGGGTCGGCGAGGCCGCAGGGGCCGGCGGTTCAGTCTCGACGCTCTCCGCGGCGATTTGTCCCTCCTCCGTCAATCGCGCGAGCGCATTGAACACGCTCGAGCAGCGCCCGCAGCGCACATAACCCTGGGCGACGCGCAGATCCTCGGCGCTCACCACCAGGGTCAGGGCACACTTTGGACAGACTGTGAACATGACAGGGCTGCGTTGCGGGGTGTCAATGGCGGCGTCCGGCGAGCCCCACCCACCCGTCGCGCTCGCCGAACGGGGCGACATCAAAGCACGTTGCGTAAGCGGCTGTCACGTCGGCGACCTCGTGCTGCATGAGTCCCGCGAGCACCACTTCTCCGCGCGCGCGCAGCAGTGACGCGAAGCGCGGCGCCAGCGTGCACAAGGGCTCCGACAGAATGTTCGCCAGCAGCACATCGGCCGCGGCCGGCAGTGTGTCGGGGCGATCGTACACCCGCACCTGCCGCGCCACGCCGTTCGCCCGGGCATTGGCGCGCGCCGCCGTGAGGGCCTGGGGATCGATATCGAAGCAGTGCACCCGCGCCGCCCCGAGCTTTGCTGCCGCAAGCGCCAGTACGCCCGAGCCGCAGCCGTAGTCGATGACGCATGCACCGGGCGCGAGGTGCGCGTCGAGCCACGTCAGGCACAGCGCCGTGCTCGGATGAGTGCCGGTGCCGAACGCCAGCCCCGGATCGAGCGCGACCACGACCGCGCCGGGCTCGGCGACGCGCTCATGGTGTGGGCATACCCACAGACGCCGTCCGAAGCGCAGCGGGTGAAAGTCTGCGAGCCACTCGCGCTCCCAGACGCGCTCGGGGAGCTCGTGCACGCCGATGAGGTCCGGGTCCAGACCCAGCGCCGCAGCGAGCGCGCGCCTGCTGCCGGAGGCGTCGTGGGCCTGCACGAACAGGCACTTCAGACGGGTCCGCGGCCACAGACGGAACTCTCCGGGCAGGGGCTCGAGCACCGCATCATCACGTGCGTCGACGAACGTGACCGCACTCGCGCCGCAGGCCCAGCAGGCGTCTTCCGCGGCTTGCGGATCCAGCGGTCCGAGATCGAACGTCAACTCCAGGTACGCGGCCACCGCCTAGCGCAGACCCAGCCGTCGCTCGAGGTAGTGGATGTCGGTGCCGCCCTTCTGGAAGGCCGCGTGGTTGCAGATCTCCTGGTGCAACGCCACGTTGGTCTTGATGCCTTCGATCACCATTTCGGCCAGCGCATTCTTCATGCGCGCGATGGCGGTCTCGCGCGTGTCGCCGTGGGCGATGACCTTGCCCACCAGCGAATCGTAGTAGGGCGGGACGTTGTAGCCGGAGTACACGTGGCTGTCGACGCGGATGCCGGGACCACCCGGGGCGTGCCATAGCCGGATGGGGCCAGGGGATGGCATGAAGGTCTTGGGATCCTCCGCGTTGATGCGGCATTCCATGGCATGACCGCGGATCTGCACGTCGCCCTGCGTGTACGGCAGACGCTCGCCGGCGGCGACCAGCAGTTGCGCCTTCACCAGGTCGATCCCGGTGATCAGCTCGGTCACCGGGTGCTCGACCTGGATGCGGGTGTTCATCTCGATGAAGTAGAACTCGTTATCCTGGTACAGGAACTCCATGGTGCCGGCACTACGGTAGCCGACCGCGCGGCAGGCTTCCACGCAGCGCTCCCCCATGAAGCGCCGCTGGCGCACGGTGATGCCCGGTGCCGGCGCCTCCTCGAGCACTTTCTGGTGGCGCCGCTGCATCGAGCAATCGCGCTCGCCCAGATGGATGACGTTGCCGTGCGCGTCCGCCAGCACCTGGAATTCGATGTGCCGCGGCCGCTCCATGAATTTCTCCAGGTAGACCTGGTCGTTGGCGAAGGCTGCGCGCGCTTCCGCGCGCGTGATGCCGATCGCGTTCAGGAGCGAGGCCTCGGTGTGCACCACGCGCATGCCGCGCCCGCCGCCGCCGCCGGATGCCTTGATGATCACGGGGTAACCGATGTCGCGCGCGATGCGCAGGTTCTCGTCCGCGTCCTCGCCCAGCGGGCCATCGGAGCCCGGCACGCACGGCACGCCGTGCGATTTCATGATCCGGATCGCCGACACCTTGTCGCCTATGACACGGATGGTCTCGGCCTTGGGGCCGACGAACACGAAGCCGCTTTTCTCCACCCGCTCGGCGAAGTCGGCGTTCTCGGACAGGAAGCCGTAGCCGGGGTGGATCGCGACCGAGTCGGTGACTTCCGCCGCGCTGATGATCGCCGGCATGTTGAGATAGCTGGCGGAGGAGGGCGGCGGCCCGATGCATACCGATTCATCGGCGAGCAGCACGTGCTTGAGGCTGTAGTCGGCGGTGGAGTGCACCGCCACGGTCTTGATGCCGAGCTCCCGGCAGGCACGCAGGATCCGCAGCGCGATCTCGCCGCGGTTGGCGATGACGATCTTCTCGATCATGGGGCGCTTATTCGACGACGAACAGCGGCTGGCCGAACTCGACCGGATCGCCGTTCTGGGCCATGACCGAGGTGATGCGACCGGCCCTGTCGGCTTCGATCTGGTTCATCATCTTCATGGCCTCGATGATGCACAGCACCTGGCCGACCTTGATTTCATCGCCGATCTCGACGAAGGCCTTCGCACCCGCGGAGGGTGAGCCGTAGAAAGTGCCCACCATGGGAGCTGTGATCACGTGCTCGTTGGGCTTGGGTTTGGGGGCAGCGCTCTCGGCGGCGGGCAACGCCGCGGTCGCCGTGGCGGCAGCGCCGACCGCGCCGGCCGGGAGGGCCGCCACATGGACCTGCGCAGCCTGGTGTGCGGTGGCTGTGCCTGCGGGCATGCGGCTGATGCGCAGCGCCTCTTCCCCTTCCTTGATCTCGATTTCCGCGATGCCGGACTCCTCCAGCAACTCGATCAGCTTTTTGATTTTTCGAATGTCCATGCCGGGAATGCCCCCAAGGAATCAGAAAGCGAAAAACGCGCAGGCCTCAGGCGGAGGCGGCGAGCCGTTGCGCGGCGGCGCGCACGGCCGCCTCGTAGCCGAACGCCCCCAGCCCGGTGATGACCCCCACCGCGATGTCCGACAGATAGGAATGCCGGCGAAACGGCTCGCGGGCGTGCGTGTTGGACAGGTGTACCTCGATGAACGGCACGCCGGTGCCGAGCAGCGCGTCGCGCAGCGCAATGCTGGTGTGCGTGAAGGCGCCCGGGTTGACGATCATGAACGCCACAGCCTCGGTGCGGGCCCGATGGATGCGATCGATCAGCTCGTGTTCGGCGTTACTCTGGAACGCGATCAACTCGTGCCCGAGCTCGCGGGCAACCGCCGCCGTGCGCTTCTCGATCGACTCGAGTGTGTCGGCGCCATACACCGCCGGTTCCCGGGTCCCGAGCAGATTGAGGTTCGGGCCGTTCAACAACAGCACTCGGGCCATGGGCGCGTGACTTCTTTGTGAGTCGTCCAAGCGAACCGGCGCGAATGTAACCTAATTCGCCCCCATCAGGCTATTTCTTGTTGCGATTTGCCAGGATCTGGCAGGACCGGGTCTATTGCGCAGCGCCGCCCGCCGGGGGAGGCCTTCGCACGGTGAGGTGGTCGATCCCGGTCGCGATCTGTTCCCGGGCGGTGCTCAGGCTCAGGCGTCCCTGGTCCAGGTCGTGCATGCGGTCAAGGATGAGGTCGGCCTCGTTCCGGTGCAACTCGCCGACTTTCACCGCGACAATCCTGCCCGCGCGGTCGGCGAACACACTGAAGGGCAGGACGGGATCCATGCCGAAGGCCGCGGCGGCCTCCAGCCCCCCCTGCTCGCCGACCAGCACCGGATAGTCGATTCCGCTGCTCCGGGCATACGTCTGCGCCGCATCACGAGAATCGATGGCGATGCCGACAATTTCGAGCCGATCTGCTGCACGTTCGCGGCGTAGGCTCCTGAGGAGCGGAATTTCCCGCCGGCAGGGCTCACACCAGCTGGCCCAGAAATTGACCACTCGCATACGGTCCTTCCAGTCGGTCAGCCGGTGAAGCCTGCCGTCCAACCCGGGGAGCGAGAGCGGCGGCAGCACCTCGGGAACCTTGCGAACCGGCGGGGATGATCCTGGCGCGGGCTCCGCGGGTGCGCTCGCAGTCGCCAGGGGCGCCGGTGCGGGTGTGGCGTACAGCCGCGCGCGCGGCGGGCTCGCGAGGTGGTAGACCAGAAAGCCGCCGGCGGCGCAGGCCACCACCACGGCGGCGAGCCCCACCACGCCAGGCCGGCCAGGCGAAGGCCGCGGATCGCTCACGGAGGCGTGTGCAGCGCGGCGCGGGTGCGCGCGGCGAAGGCTTGTGCCTTCATGTACCCCACGACCCGATACTGGGTGCGTTCCTCACCGTCCGCGCCGTAGAAGGCGATGGTTGGCGGTCCGAAGATCCCGAAGCGCTTCAGCAGCGCCTGGTCGTCCGCGTCGTTGTGCGTCACGTCGGCGCGCAACAGCACCACGGCGCTGAGCGCCGCCTGCACGTCCGGGTCCGTGAAGGTGTAGCGCTCCATCTCCTTGCACGAGGTGCACCAGGCCGCCGAGAAATCCACCAGCACGCCGCGCCCCTGCAGCTTCGCCCGCGCGACCTCGCGGTCCAGATCGGCGACCGATTCGATGCGGCGGAACGGCAGCTCGCGGGCCTTGGTGGCGAAGGCGGGTATCGGCGCGAGCGGGTCGGTGCCGCCGAGCGCAGAGCCCGCGGTAAGCGCCACACCGTACAGACCGGCGAGCACGCCCGCGGCGCGCAGCGTCCAGGTGGCGGCGGAATGGCCGCGGGTCTGCGACCACAGGAGCCAGGCCAGGATCAGCGCGGGCACCGCCCACAACGAGAGCGCCACGCGCTCCGGCACGATGCGCGCGAGCATCCACGCCGCGAGCGCGAGCATCATCACGCCGAAGAGCTTCTTCACCAGGTCCATCCAGGGTCCGGCCCTGGGCAGCAGCCGCCCCGCCGAGGCGCCGACCACCAGCAACGGCGTCCCCATGCCGACGCTCATGGCGAACAGCGCCGCGCCACCGCGCGACACCTGCCCGCTCTGGCTGATCACGAGCAGCGCTCCGACGAGCGCCGGTCCCACGCAGGTGGTGACGATAAGGGCCGAGAGCGCGCCCATGACGGCGGCACCGCCGAAGGTGCCGGCGGACTGGCGGTTGCTGATGCTGGCGATGCGCGTCTGGATGGCGACCGGCATCTGCAGCGTGAACAGCCCGAGCATCGAGAGCGCGAGCACCACGAACAGGGCCGCAAACAGCGTCAGCACCCACCACTGCTGGAACACGGCCTGCACCTGCCGGCCCGCGGCCGCGCAGGCAATGCCGGCGAGGGTGTAGGTGAGCGCCATGCCGAGCACGTAGCTCACCGACAGCGCAAAGGCGCGCGCGGTGTCGAGTGTCCTGCCGCCCCCGGCGATGATCCCGGAGAGGATCGGCACCATCGGCAGCACGCAGGGGGTGAATGCGAGTGCGAGTCCCGCGAGGTAGAACCAACCCAGCATGACGAGGGGATTGCCCGCGCGGATGAGCGAGGCGAACCAGTCCTGCTCGGCGCCGCCGCCGGCGCCCCGGACGAAGGAGCCCGCAGAGGCCGTGCCCGAGGAGGTCGCGCCCGCGGACAGATTCACGGTCACGGTCTTGGTAATGGGCGGGTAACACAGGCCCGCCTCGGCACAGCCCTGATAAGTCACCTGCAGCGGCAGCTCGAAGGCGCCGCCGCTCGCCCGCAGCACCGGCACGGTGGCGACGAGCTCGTGGTGGTAGACCTCCTGCCTGCCGAAGTACTCGTCGGTCTTGATCTGGCCTTGAGGCATCTGCGGCGCCCCGAGCTGCGCTCGCGGGCTCGGCGTCACGACCTTGATTCGGGCGCGGTAGAGGTAATAGCCATCGGCGATCTCCCAGTTGAGGCGCACGCGGTCGGTACCGTCGGGCAGTGCATCGAAACGGAAGGCGCGGTCCGGGGGCAGAAAGTCATCCCCGCTGGTCTTGACCGAGTCCAGGAGCGCATTGATGCCCCCCTTGGCGGCGGGCTGGGCGGCGGCGGGCTGCGCGGCGGCACCCTGCGCACCCGGGCTCTGTCCCTGAACCTGCAGCCCCAGGCTCATCAGCAGCAGGGCGGTGGAAATATGTCTAATCCTGATCACGTCGATGCCTTGCGCGGACTCAATCGCTTCGCCCTGTCTTATAGCTCAGCCTTTTGATGAGTGGCAGGAACTGCGGTTCATCCCGGGAAGGCACCCCTGCCGTTCCGGCCCCACCGCCCGCCTGGGCGGTCTGCGGGCGCCTGAAAGCGCTCATGATCGCAAAAAAGCCCCTCAGACGACTTGAATTCGCCGGCCGCCTCCCTATTATTAGCAGCCGCGACAGGGGAGTGCTAATAGCCGCCTGGGCGCATGATTTCTTCCATTCACATGCAGTCTTTTAAGGAGCGTTAACCATGAAGATTCGTCCTCTTCATGACCGCGTGATCGTGAAGCGCCTGGAAGAGGAGCGTACCTCCCCGGGCGGCATCGTGATTCCCGATACCGCGGCCGAGAAGCCGGTGCAGGGAAAGATCGTAGCGGTCGGCAAGGGCAAGATTCTCGAGGACGGCCATGTGCGGCCGCTCGACGTCAAGGTCGGCGACAAGATCCTGTTCGGCAAGT
>WNGC01000090.1_pt1 | contig 43034 bp, 31 predicted proteins | sample 5400051 | NCBI WGS metagenome assembly WNGC01 (sample SAMN13153368, study PRJNA577476) | soil metagenome | isolation source: 20 cm soil or saprolite under grassland replicate 2 | place: USA:California | collected 2016-06-15
TGTTCCTCACCTGGCCCGTGAGGTTCGCCGCCATCGAGTTGACGTTGTCGGTGAGGTCCTTCCAGGTCCCGGCCACTCCGGGTACCTGCGCCTGGCCCCCGAGCTTGCCGTCGCTGCCCACCTCGCGCGCCACCCGCGATACCTCCGAGGCAAACCCGTTCAACTGATCCACCATCGTGTTGATCGTGCTCTTCAGCTCCAGGATCTCGCCCTTCACGTCCACCGTGATCTTCTTCGAGAGGTCGCCCTTGGCGACCGCGGTCGTCACCTCCGCGATGTTCCTCACCTGGCCCGTGAGGTTCGCCGCCATCGAGTTGACGTTGTCGGTGAGGCCTTTCCAGGTCCCGGCCACTCCGGGTACCTGCGCCTGGCCCCCGAGCTTGCCGTCGCTGCCCACCTCGCGCGCCACCCGCGACACCTCCGAAGCAAACCCGCCGAGCTGATCGACCATCGTGTTGACAACCTTCCCTATCCGCAGGAATTCACCCCGCAACGGCCTGCCGTCGATCTCCGGCAGCATCCGCTGGGAGAGATCGCCTCTCGCGACCGATTCGATGACTCGCGCCATCTCCGCGGTCGGCCGCACGAGATCTGCGATCAGCGTGTTCACCGAGTCCACGCAGTCGGCCCACGACCCCGTCGCTGCGGGGAGCTTGACGCGCTGATGGATCTGCCCTTCCCTTCCGACCTCGTCCCGGATACGCGCGAACTCGTCGGTCACCTTCTCGTTCACCTCCACGACGTCGTTGAACGCCTGTGCGATTTCCCCGTCGATCCCAATCAGATCCATGGGCAGGCGAACCGAAAAATCGCCTCTTTTGAACGCTCGCAAGGCGCTCAAAAGGCCTTTGCGGTCCAATACGTCCGGGATAAATTGCAGATTTGTCATTTTCGACCTCTCAACAAGCTTGTTTCTCCAATACCGCGCCGCAGTGACCAGATTATGTACATTCGGGATCGGCGTTGCTTACTCTCGCGATCCTTTCTTGGTGCCTTGGCGTGAGTCGCGCCCTTACTCCGGCTGGCACGTCTGCGACGAGGACTCTCACGGTCCTAGGCAGGAGATGACCATGATATCAAGATACAAAACCATGATAGTGCGTCAGGTATCGACCCTCTATCGAGGTAGCTTGATAATTCTGTAGCGACACAACGTCATTACGTAGCCGTATCACTACAGTTTATCCGCCGAACGATCTACTGCGTCCCGGCTTGATGTCCGATCCTTTCTTCAGTTTTCTGTGACACATGCTGCCAGCGCATTCCAAAGCCCGATGCTGGCCCGCCATGAGCCAAATGGATCAAACGTCGGAGCGTCCCAGCGATCATGGTCCGCAATTTCCGACGCGTAGATTGAGCGTTTCATGGACATGACCGCCCAGGCGTTCGTCGATATGCCAGCCTCCGATCACGGCTTGAAGATCTTCTCCAGCTGCCCTGTTTCCGCGCAAGCTCAGTCCGAGAGATGCATTCGGGAGTTGCAGGAGTTCGCGCGCGCGAGCGAAGGCGCCGGGCACGAAGGCGCCCTCGTGTTTACCGACAACAGCCAGCTGGATCCCTGGCTCGTCTCGCAGATCATCGTCGAGTCCACCGAGCGTCTGTGCCCCCTGGTGGCGATTCAGCCAGCGTACATGCATCCCTACAGCGTGGCCAAGATGATCGCATCGTTCGCGCATCTATACGGCCGCCGCCTGTATCTCAACATGGTCGCGGGGGGATTCAAGAACGATTTGCTGGCGTTGAACGACCTCACGCCCCACGACGAACGTTATGCCCGGCTCCTCGAGTACACCACCGTTATCCAAAGCCTCCTGCGAACGGCGGATCCGGTCAGCTTCGAAGGGCGATATTACAAGGTGACCAACCTCAAGCTGACGCCGCCGCTGCCGGCCGAGTTGATGCCGGGCGTGCTCGTCTCGGGGTCTTCGGAAGCGGGCATGGATGCGGCGCGGCAATTGAACGCCACGGCCGTCGAGTATCCCAAGCCGCCGGCCGAGTACGCAGTCGCCCTTTCGGCGAACCCCGCAGCTAGGGGTATCCGCATCGGCGTCATCGCGCGCTCCGAAGACGCGGAAGCCTGGTCGGTCGCCCGCGCACGATACCCGGAAGACCGCAAGGGCCAGCTCACCCACCAGCTGGCGATGAAGGTGTCGGATTCGTCATGGCACCAGCAGCTCTCCGAGCTCGGAAAGACCGAGGCGGGAGCGGAGAACCCGTACTGGCTGGTGCCGTTCCAGAACTACAAGGCCGTCTGCCCCTTTCTCGTGGGAAGCTACGATCGGGTGGCGGAGGAAGTGGCGCGTTATGTCGACGTCGGCTACCGCACTTTCATTCTCGACGTGCCCGCGAGCGTGGAAGAGATGCGTCATACCGGCGTCGTGTTCGAGCGCGCCGTCGCGCGTTGCGTGGCAGCATGACCATGCTTTTGCAGCAAGGGGTGACGGCGCAAGCGCAAGCGCGTCCCGAGGCGACCGCTCTGGCATTCAAGAATACGCACCTCGAGTACGGGGAGCTCGAGGAGGCGAGCAACCGGCTCGCCCACCTGTTGAGGGAAGCCGGGTGCCGGCGGGGAGATCGGGTCGGTCTGCTGACGCCGAAGATGCCCACGGCGATCGTGGCCATCCTGGGCGCGTTGAAAGCCGATGCGATCTACGTGCCGCTGGATCCCGCCAGCCCGGCAGCGCGGCAAGCGCGCGTGCTTGAGGTCAGCGACTGCCGCTGCATACTGGCCGCCGGCCCTGTCAGCCAGAATCTGCGCGGCGCCCTCGCGGCTGCGACGCTCGCGCAGCCGCCCATGATCGGATGGCTGGACGAAGGCGCACCGCCCGAAGCCGATCCGGCGCCGGCCTTCACCCTATACGATCTCCCCGCCTGCCCGGCGACGCCGCCTGCCTGTGCCAACACCGACGAGGACGTGGCGCACATTCTGTTTACGTCGGGCTCCACCGGGACTCCCAAGGGCGTAATGATCACCCACGCGAGCGTGGCGCATTTCCTCGGGTGGGCGAACAGATACTTCGGCACCACGCCGTCGGATCGCACCTCCCAGCACCCGCCCCTGCATTTCGATCTTTCCACGTTCGACATCTTCGGCACGCTTTGGGCGGGGGCGGAGCTGCATCTGGTGCCTCAGGAGCTGAATCTCCTGCCGCACAAGCTGGCACAGTTCATCCGCGAAGCCCGGCTCACGCAGTGGTTCTCGGCACCCTCCGTCCTCAATCTCATGGCGAAGTTCGATGTGATCGCCCAGAACGACTTCCCAAGCTTGCGCCGGGTGATGTGGTGCGGGGAGGTGATCCCGACGCCTACCTTGATCCACTGGATGCGGCGTCTGCCGCACGCACGCTTCACCAATCTTTACGGTCCCACGGAAGCGACCATCGCGAGCAGCTACTATACGGTCCCGCGTTGCCCGCGCGACGAGCGCGGGCCCATCCCCATCGGCGACGCATGCGACGGCGAGGAGCTGTTGGTCCTGGACGGGCGACTGCAGCCCGTCGCCCCCGGCGACATCGGCGATCTCTATATCCGAGGCACCGGATTGAGCCCGGGTTACTGGCGCGACCGGGAGAAGACCGACAGCGTGTTTCTCCCGTGTCCCGGCGGAGCGGGTCCGCGCGATCGCATTTATAAGACCGGCGACCTGGCGCGCCGCGGCGCCGACGGCCTCCTCTATTTCCTGGGCCGTGCCGACACGCAGATCAAGAGCCGAGGCTACCGGATCGAATTGGGCGAGATCGAGGCGGCGCTCCACTCGCTCCCGGCCTTGCGGGAGAGTGCGGTGGTCGCGATTCAATCCGATGGCTTCGAAGGATGGCTCATCTGCTGCGCGTACGTCCTCGCGCCGGACGGCGTCGTTTCCGTCGAACACCTGCGAAAGGATCTGGCGAGGCTGTTGCCTGCTTACATGCTTCCGACTCGCTGGGCGCTGCATGAGGCTCTACCCAAGAACGCCAACGGCAAGATCGACCGTCCCCGGTTGAAGAATGCGTTCCTCGTCGCCGAATCCCGCGAGGGACAGGTGGAGGCGCCGTCGCCCCGTGACGCCGGCACTGACCGCATGCTGAGCGCGGGGTCGGGGCAAAGTTAGAAAGTTAGAGGAGAAACGAGTGACCGACGCGAACACTATCATCCGGCGCCTCGGCGCTCTATTCGTCGAGAGTCTCCACATCGAGGTGCCGTCCGCGGACACCGATCTTTTCGAAACCGGCATCCTCGACTCCCTTCAGCTGGTGGAGTTGCTGGTACAGCTCGAGCAGCGCTTCGGTTTCAAAATCAAGATCGACGACATCGATCTCGACGATTTGCGCACGCTCACGGGGATCGCAGGGCTGGTCGCCGCGCGCACGGCGGGCGCCGGCACTCAGACGGCGCAGCTGCTTTCCCTTGAGACCCGTCATGCTGCGGCAAATCAGGAAGGGAACCATTCGGGACTTCGGACCAGAGGCACCGAACCCCGGACGGGAGAACCGCAGCTCCCCTCGCGCAGCGTGAGATAGTGAGACCGGCTTCTCGTCGCGGTCTTTGCTGACCAGGGATCGAGCTATGGCCACGCTTCGCACCCTTGCCGAGGATGACATTCCCGCTGCTGCAGCGCTCTTCGGGCGCGTGTATCCGAAGCAGCGCTGGGCTTCACAGGCTGCGCGTGAGGCCTACTTCCGGGAGATACTCTTCGACAACCCATGGCGCGACCTCGACCTGCCCTCCTGGGTGGCCGAGGAGGACGGTCGCATGGCCGGCTTCGCAGGCGTGATGCCGCGTCGGATGCTCTTCCGCGGACGCCCGATCCGCGTCGCGGTGGGATGTCAATTCATGGTAGACCCGAACCGGCGCAACGGTCTCACAGCGCTGCAATTGGCCAGAGCGGCGCTTTCCGGGCCGCAGGATCTGTTCATTGCCGACGGAGCGAACGAGCTGTCCCGGCAGATGTGGACCGGGCTCGGTGGGACGGCCCCGTTGCTCTACAACCTTCACTGGACCCGCCCGCTCCGGCCGGTGCAGTTTGCGCTGTCGCTTCTGGAAGAGCGCCGCGCGCTCCCTCCTGCCTTGACGCTCCCGGCGCGTCCACTGGGGGCCTTGGCCGACGCGCTGGCAGCTCGGTTGCGTCCGAACCGGCTCGATCGGGAAGACGCCGAACTCACGGAAGACGCGCTGGATGCGGCTGCGATGCTGGCTCATCTCCCCGATGTCGTGGATGGCAGCGCGCTGCAACCGGAGTACGACGCGCGCTCGCTCGCCTGGCTGCTCGAGCAGACGGCCCTCAAGGCGCGTCACGGAAAGCTGCGTGCGCGTGCCGTGCTCGAAAGCGGGCGGCGGCTGATCGGGTGGTACCTCTACTACCTGAGCGCGGGCGGAGTGAGTGAAGTGGTCCAGATTGCCGCTTGCAACGGTTCCTTCGACCGGGTATTGCAGCGGCTCCTGGCCGATGCCTGGCGGCAGGGCGCAGCGGCAGTGCGCGGGCGCCTCGATCCGCGCCACGTTCAGGAGCTTTCGGATCGGCACTGCTGGTTACGGCGCGAGGGTACATGGACCCTGGTCCACTCGCGCAACGCCGACCTCGCCGCCGCCATCCACCAAGGGAATGCCTTTCTCAGTCGTCTAGAGGGTGAATGGTGGCTGCGCTTCCAGGGCGGATGAGGCAAATGGATCAAGTCCGGACGATATTTCGCTTCATCGGGCCTTACTACGATGATTCATATAAGCATCCAGTAATACCGGACGCGTTTCGGCACGACTTTGCAGACCGGTAATCAAGCCCGCTATGGATCCAAGAAAAGTAACGCAGAGCCTCGGGACGACAGCGGCAGACAGTTTGCATCAGCTGGGCGCAACGAACTCCAAGCACAGGATTTCCGTCGTCGTGGTGCGCGACCTGCAGGCGCTGTCGAGCTTCGTTCCGGCCTGGGAAGAACTGGCGGCGGCCGCGCTCGAACCCAACGTCTTCTACGAGCACTGGATGCTGTTGCCGGCGCTGCAAGCATTCGGGGCCGGCAAGGATCTGCGCGTCGTTCTGGTGCTGATCCACGACCCCCACAACCCGGATGCTCCGGCAAAGCTGGGCGGGCTGTTTCCGCTGGAGCTGATCCGCGGCTTCAGAAAGCTCAACGTGTCCGCCCTGAGCCTGTGGCAGCACATCCACTGCTATGTGTGTACGCCCCTGGTGCGCGCCGATGTCGCCAGGGAGTGCATGGTCGAATTATTTCAGTGGTTCCGATCGGGCGGGGCAAGCGCTTCCCTGATCGAGCTGAGGTGCATCTCCGGAGACGGACCATTCCACAAGATGCTGGTCGATCTTTCGAACGAACTTGGGTTGCTGAGCGGCGTGACCGACATTTTTACGCGCGGCCTGTGGCGCGAAGGACACGATAGGAATACCAGTGCGGAGTCGGCGGTATCGGGCGACCTGCGCCGGAGATTGGGCCGCAAGGAGAGGCGCTTGGGCGAGCGTGGCCGGGTGGAGCACCTTGTACTGCGCCCGGAGGACGATGTCGGGCGCTGGATCGACGAGTTCCTCCAGATCGAGGCGAGCGGCTGGAAGGGTAAGAGCGGCAGCGCACTGGCTTCTTCGGAGAGCGGTCGCCGCTACTTCACGGAGATTGCGACTTCGGCCTTTCGTCTCGGCCGCCTGCTTATGCTGGGGCTGAATTTCAATGCCCGTCCCATCGCGCGCCGGTGCGCTTTCGTTTCAGGTGAAGGATCGTTCGCATTCAAGACTGCGTATGACGAGGAATTCGCGGATTTCTCGCCCGGGGCCATGCTCGAGATGGACAACATCCGGCAGCTTCGGACGCTGCCCGGCGTGCGGTGGATGGATTCCTGCGCTGCCCCGGACAACTTCCTGGTCAATCGGCTCTCGAACGATCGGAAGACGATTCAGAGCGTGGCCGTCGGCAGCGGCGCGCTGGGCGAGCTCGTGATCTCTGGCCTGCCGCTTCTGCGCTGGACCCATCGCCGCATTCTGAAAAGGTCTTCCGGGACCCAGGCCCATCACTCCGCCAAGGCTCCAAATCCCGGGAAGACCGGAAATCCACAGAAATGAAGGAGGCTAACACATGCAAGCCGTAAATCACGCGGTACGCTCCTTGGACAGCGTGGGCGCCGGCACGCCGGTCGCAGCGGACCGTTTTCTGGACATCGACCCGGAAACATTCCGGACCCATTTCAATCGCAAGCCGTTTCTGTTCCGGCACCATCTATGCGATCACCCGCTGTTCCAGCTTCCCAAGCTGGCGGCGCTCGCCAGAACGCTTCCCCCAAGCGTTGTCGAGTACAACGCGGGAAAAATCCCGGTGAACCTTCCCGACCAGGAGAACACGCCCTACACGGGTCTTTCCGCAGAGGAAACCGTCAGACGAATCGAAGAGTGCAGCTCGTGGATGGTGCTCAAGCGCGCCGAGGCGGACCCGGAGTGCCTAGATGTGCTCAACCGGTGTCTGGACGAGATCGAGCCTTTGTCGGAGGAAATCGAGCCGGGCATGTGTGAGCGCGAGGCTGCGATCTTCGTGACCTCACCTGCGTCGATCACGCCCTATCACATGGATAAGGAGATCAACTTTCTGCTGCAGATTCGCGGCAGTAAGACGATCAGCGTGTTCAGCGCGTCGGACCGGGAGGTGCTATCGGAGGTCGAACTGGAGAAGCACTTTACCGGCTCGGCAATCCACCGCAACATGGTGTTCCACGAGCGATACCAGGAACGCGCCACGGTCTTCGAGCTCAAGGCCGGGTACGGCATCCATATTCCGACGACGGACCCGCACTGGATAAAGAACGGCGACGCCGTGTCGATCTCGTTCAGCAACGGCTTCAAGACGCACGCCTCGCTGCGGCGCGGCATGATCTACAACCTGAACGGCAGGATGCGGAAGATGGGGCTCCGTCCGGCGCCATACGGCGAGGGTGCCTTGCGCGACACGATGAAATTGCAGATCGTCCGCGCGCTCAACCGGGCGCAAAAATGGCTGAACATACAGCCCGCTGAGGGGTGATCTCGCGGTGAGCGAGCGCTTGCAGCGTAGCGTGAAGCTCTCGCTCCCTTGCATGGTAGGTCTTCGGCCCGATGAGCCAAACGGATCAGGGTTGCAGCATATCTCGGTGTCGTCCAGTCTTCGAGCGGAGCTACGATCCTAGGCAATGAAAATCTGCTTCGTCGGGATCGAGAATCTGCCGGTCCTGGCACCGGAATACGGACAGCACAATATCGCCGGTGAAGGAGTGCAGCAAACGCTGCTCGGCCGGGCGCTGGCGCGCCGCGGCCACAATGTGAGCATGGTAGTTTGGGACTATGGCCAGGCTGACGGCGCGGAATGGGAAGGTATACGGGTTTTCAAGGCCTATCGTCCCAATGCGGGAATTCCGGTGCTCCGCTTCGTTCATCCCCGCTGGACCGGCATGTGGTCGGCGATGGCACGGGCCGATGCGGACCTCTACTACACCAGCTGCGCGGGCATGCACGTAGGTCTGGTGGCCTTGTTCTGCCGCCGTCATCGCAAACGGTTCGTCTTTCGCGCCGCGAGTGATACCGACTGTGGCAGGTCGCGCCTGCTTGTGCGATTCGCGCGCGATCGTTGGCTTTATGAGTACGGCCTGCGGCGGGCCGATGCCATCCTCGTGCAGAGCGTTTCGCAAGCAGAGAGTCTGGCGCACTGCTACGGTTTGGCGGGTCGAGTGGCGGGAATGTTGGTAGAGAACCTACAGCCGGCTGCGGCACGCGATATCGACGTGCTGTGGGTAAGCAATATCCGGCGCGTAAAGCGACCGGACCGAATTCTCGAACTCGCCGAGAGATTGCCGGAGGTGAGGATTCATATGGTAGGAGGACCCCTGCCTGGCGAAGAGTCCTTGTTTCGGGACGTCAGAGACACGGCGGCTGCCAAAACCAACCTGACGTTTCATGGCCGCCTGTCGTACCGCGACGCCGACCACCTGTATGGCCGGGCCAAGGTGCTGGTCAATACGTCGGATGTCGAAGGATTCCCGAATTCCTACCTGCAAGCCTGGATCAAGGGCGTTCCCGTCGTGACGCTCATCGATCCCGACCGCATAATCGAGAGGGAGCGTCTCGGTGTCGCTGTAGGTTCCGCCGCGCAGATTCCTGCCGCGGTCAGACATCTTTTGGGTGACCCGACTGCGTGGGACGCGGCGAGCGATCGTTGCCGCGCGTTCATGGCGCGGGAACACGGTGAAGACAAAGTTCTTGCGGCCTACCTTGACACGTTCGAAGAGGTCATGCGCCCTGGCGCGAGCAAACCGAAAATGCTCATGTCGAACGAGCCGCGCCATGTCTGAGACACCTCTCATCATCGCGATTGACACCGAAGGGGATGATCTCTGGGCAAAGCCGCGGCAGATCACCACGCGCAACGCGGAGTACCTGCCGCGTTTCCAGGCGTTATGCGAGCGGTTCCGTTTCAAGCCCGTCTACCTCACGAACTATGAAATGGCAATGTCGGACGCCTTCGTCGAGTTTGCGCGCGATGTGCTTGCGCGCGGCGCCGGCGAGGTCGGAATGCACCTGCACGCCTGGAACTCGCCGCCGCTCATCCCGTTGACCAGCGACGATTTCCGTTTTCAACCGTACCTGATCGAATATCCCGACCCCGTGATGAGGGAGAAGATCAAGATCGTCACCCGCCTCCTCGAAGACCGGTTCGATCAAGCGATGATCAGTCATCGTGCCGGGCGATTGGGTTTCGACGGCCGTTATGCCGCCATGCTGCTCGACGAGGGATACCGCGTGGACTGCTCCGTGAGCCCGGGCCTCGACTGGAGTGGAACTCCCGGCGATCCAAACGGGAACGGCGGCACGGACTACAGGGCCTTTCCCGATCGACCGTACTTCTTCAACCCCTCAGACATCTCGGCACCGACGATCGAAGGGATGCTGGAGGTACCGATGACGATCCGCTCAAGTAGTTTGTACCGAAATGCGCCTTGGGTGTACCGCATTCCCTTGCTGCGCCAGACCGCCAATAGGCTGGTGTCGCCGGCGCTCAACCATTTGTGCCCGACGGAAAGCGATCTCGGCGGAATGCTGCGGGCCGCGCGCGAAGGACGGACTGAAGGCGCGGCTCATATGGAGTTCACGCTGCATTCCTCTGAGCTCATGCCGGGGGGCAGTCCGACTTTCCGCAACGCATCGGATATCGAGCTCTTGTACGAGCGCCTGGAGATTCTGTTCGAGGAGCTTTCGAGCTGGTGTCGCGGCATGACCCTGAAGGAGTTCCACGCATGGTTCAGGGAGTCCCCGGGCGAAGCGGTATGCGGCAACCCCGGGGAAAAGCCTTCTGATCGTGCCGCCGATCAAGAAATGGCCAGGGCCTGAATGATCCGCATTGAGGGCCGGGCCGCTGTCTACGGAGAAGTCTGGTACGAGGAAGAGCTGCCTCGCGATTCCGAAGTGGATATCGTCCTCTACCGCCAGAGAGAGACTCCGATTGCAGATGCGCGGACTACCCCGTTCCTCACAATGGTGACCGATCTTTCCGCCGAGGCGGACGCGATCGCGGAGAAATTCGGCAAGGACTGCCGATACAAGATCAGGCGCGCTGAAACGAAAGACGGCCTTCGCATGGAGTTCATCACCGAACCGGAAAGCCGGTTGGATGAATTCCGCGCGTTCTACGACGCATTCGCGAGGCAAAAGTCGGTCGCGCCCTCCTATCACCAATGGCTGCTTGGCGCCTGCAAAGCCCGTCAGCTCGTCCTCACCTCGGCGTCTCAGAACGGTGAGGCATTGGTCTGGCACGCCTATCTCATCAGCGGAAAGGCCGCCTGGCTCCAGTACACGGGTTCCTGTTTCAGAAACAAGGAAAACGATTATCGCGCCCTGGTCGGGCGCGCCAATCGCTGGCTTCATTGGAAGGAAATGCTGCAGTTCAAGGAGATGGGATTAAAACGCTATGACTGGGGCGGCCTCTTCGAGGACGAATCCGTGCCGGAAAACGCGGGGATCAACAGGTTCAAGAAGGACTTCGGCGGGCAGCAAGTACGTACCTACGACTGCACGCTGCCAGTGACCATCCGAGGCCGCCTCTGGCTTCCTCTTCGCGACGCCTGGCGGCGTCGGATTCCGCCCAGCCGACCGCGGGCCGGTAGCCCTGCGGGAATACTTCTACCTGCTGCGCCGGATGAGCCACGCGCAGGGCCTGCGCGCGGCCGCAGCGCGTCATAAATCTCTGGCATCTTAAAAAGAGTTCTGGAGTGTTGCGGGCCACTCGCCAGGGCAGGGCGAGCAGCGCCGCTTCGCGGTCCATCGAGAAAAGGGGAGATAGCCATGTCCCAACCCGCGTTGATCCCGTTTCACAGCATGCTCGCGTTTACATTCCTCGCCGGTTTCGCCTTGCCCGCCGCTGCTGCGACAGACGTTCGCGTGACGGGGAACTACGGCAAGTTGCCGCTGCACTTCGAGGCGAATCGCGGTCAGACGCATAGAGATGTGCGCTTTCTTTCGCACGGTCCCGGCTACGGCCTCTATCTGACCGCAGGCGAAGCCGTGCTGGTGCTCTCCAGGCCCGCCGCAGATGCAAAGCGCGTCGCACTGCGCATGAGCCTCGTGGGTGCCGCGCGCGAGCCGCAAGTGAGCGGACTCGACGAACTCCCCGGCAAAACGAACTACTTCGTCGACAAGGATCCTGCGAAGTGGCGCACCAGGGTCCCGACTTACGCGAAGGTGCGCTATCGCGAGGTCTATCCCGGCATCGACCTCGTCTACTACGGCAACCAGCGCCAACTGGAATACGACTTCGTCGTCGCGCCGGGTGCGAATCCGGACAAGATCGTGCTCGGTTTCACGGGCGTGGACAAATTCGAGATCGACGCGCAGGGCGAGCTCGTGCTGCACACGACCGGAGGAGGCCTACGTCAGCACAAGCCGATCATCTACCAGGAGATCGACGGAGCCCGGCGCAACATCGACGGGCGCTACGTGATCAAGTCCCGCAAGCGGGTGGGTTTCCAGCTCGCCGCCTACGACACGACGCGGCCGCTAATCATCGACCCGGTGCTCTCCTACTCGACGTACCTCGGAGGGAGCTCGAGTGGCCCCACCTGCGGGTGCGGCAACGATGAGGCCTTTGCTGTTGCGATGGACAACGACGGCAACGCCTATGTGACCGGACAGACCACCTCGCTCGACTTCCCGACGACCTCGGGCGCCTTCCAGACCACCCACGCTTTCGGAAAAGACGTCTTCATAACCAAGCTCAACTCCACAGGCTCCGCACTGGTTTACTCCACCTACCTCGGCGGAAATGATGTTGACGCTGGCCACGGGATTGCCGTAGACGCCAATGGCAACGCCTACGTGACGGGCCTCACAACATCGACCAACTTTCCGACAACGCCGGGAGCCTTCCTATCCGTCCCCGGGTTTGGCTTCGTCACGAAGCTCGACCCCACCGGATCGACGCTGGTCTACTCCACTTATCTGGGTCCGAGCACGCAAGGCGCCGGCATCGCCGTCGACGCCCAGGGCAACGCCTACGTGACAGGGCAAACCGGTTCCACCCTTCCGACGACGCCGGGAGCGATCCAGCCGGTTTTCGGCGGCGGCCCGGTGGATGCCTTCGTGATGAAGCTCAATCCCGCGGGTTCCGGATTGGTGTACTCCACCTATCTCGGCGGCAGCGACGTCGACTTCGCCACAGGAATTGCGGTGGACACGAGCGGCAACGCCTACGTGACAGGCCCCGCCGGGGCCGGCTTCCCGACCACGCCGGGAGCCTTCCAGCCCGCCAGCGGCGGCTCGAACCATGCCTTCGTGACAAAGCTCAATCCCGACGGCTCCGCCCTCGTCTACTCCACCTACCTCGGCGGCAATGGCAGTGACTTCGGCGCCGGTATCGCCGTGGATGCCGACGGCAACGCATACGTGACCGGCGGAACGACTTCAACCGACTTCCCGACCACGCCGGGGGCCTTACAGCCGGTCATCACCAGCGGCTTCGGCTACGCCTTCGTGACCAAGCTCAATCCCGCCGGTTCCGCGCTGGTCTACTCCAGCTACCTCGGCGGTACGAACGGTTCAGGCATGGGAGTCAACAATCGTGGGGCGGGAATCGCGATCTCCGCCGCGGGTAGCGCCTACGTGACAGGCTTCACCTTCTCCAACAACTTCCCGACGACTCCCGACGCTGTCCAGCCGACTTTTGCGGGCAACTGGGATGCGTTTGTCACGATACTGAATCCCGCCGGCTCCGCTCTCGTCTACTCCACCTACCTCGGCGGCTTCAATGGGGATAGCGGAACGGGGATCGCCGTGGATGCTGCGGGCAACGCTTACGTAGCGGGCGAAACCGGCTCTAGCAACTTCCCGACGACACCCGGCGCGTTCCAGCCTTTCTTCCACGGCGGCGGTGGACCTAACCGCAGCGACGGCGATGCCTTCGTTGCGAAGTTCACCGACGTGGTGCCCCCGCCGCCGCCCGCGCCGACCAGTACCGGCACGACGCGCTCCGAGGAAAGCGCCGCGACTGCAATCGGCTTCTGGACGAGCTACGGGGCGGAGACCGGCACCTTCAGCGGCGGCAGCATCGTCGCCTCCAATGTCATCGCGTCCAGCGCGATGTTCAGCTTCACCGGAACGGCGGTGAGCTGGATCGGCGTCAAGTGCAACGTCTGCGGGATCGCCGCGGTGTCGATCGACGGCGGCACACTGGCCACGGTGAACACGGCCGGCCCCAACGCGCCGGGCAGCCTCACTTCAGAACCCGTGTTCTCCGCTTCAGGCCTTGCGGCCGGGAGTCACACGATGATAATCACCGTGACGGGCATGAGCAGCTCCGCCGATACCTATGTTGCGTTGGACGCGTTCGATGTGACCGCAGGCAGCGCAACTTCTCCCCTCCTGCCGCCCTTGGTGCTCCCGCCGCCTCCGGTGGTCGTGCCCCCGCTGCCTCCGATCCTGGGATTGTGACCGACTGTGGATCAATCAGCATCGCCATTGGAGAAGCAACGTCCAATTCTCTCCACATAGTACGCACGAGTTCAAAACCTTTCTTGTTTTGCGCGTTGGTTGCGCTCGGAACAGGAAGCCAGGTTGCGAAAGGAGATGAACTGGCGAGCGCAAGCTTTCCCCGGCTGATGGGCATGAACATCGGCGCAAACCTGGTCACAATCCGGACGTCAACGGCCAACGCTGGCCTCAGTGGCTCGCCGGGAACCAAGATCGCGCGGTCAACAATGGCTCAGTGATCGCTCAACTAACGCTCGAAGCCAAGGACGGAATAGTGCTTCGGAGGTAGAGTTGCAATCCAGGAGTTCCCCGCCATGAGCCTCGTCTCAGTGATCGTCCCGACCTACAACCGCAGGGAAACGATCCAGGCCGCGATCGCAAGCGTACAGCGGCAGACTTTCGCGGATTGGGAGCTAATCGTGGTGGACGACGGCTCCACCGACGACACGGCCGCGCTGATCGAGGGCTCGGACCCCCGCCTTGTCCTGATCCGGCAGAAGAACCAAGGCGTGAACGCGGCGCGGAACACCGGCATGCTTCGCGCACGCGGCCAGTACATCGCCTTCCTCGACTCCGACGACGAATGGCTCCCGCACCACCTGGAGCTCAGCGTGGCCTTTTTCCGGGCCTTTCCCGGGGAGGACTTTCTCTCAGGGGAATTCTGTGAGGACGGGAGCCCCGAGGGTACGAATCCCTTCCTCCACACCGCGTTGACCCATTGGTATCCGCCGCTCGCCGAGCGGGCGGGCTCCTCCCTGCTCGATCTACCCGCCGGAGAGACGGATCCCTACCTCAAGGTCTTCGCGAGCGCGCAGCCGATCGAAGCGTGGGGACGCGACATCCTCGCCCGCACTCCCTATCGCAACGTACGTCTCTATCGGGGGCGCGTTTTCGAGCACATGCGCTTCGGCTTCCTCTTCGCCTTGCAGCCCACGGTGGTGACGCGCCGCGCCCGGGAGGCGGTGGGCCTCTTCGATGTCCGCTACCGTATCAGCGCCGACTACAGCTACCTCGCCAATCTCTGCCGCCGGTTCAACGCGAACTTCGTGTCGCTACCGATGGCGATCAAACACGAGTACGCTCGCGACGGCACGCAGCTGAACGAGGGACATCTCTCGACCGGCTCGACGCGGTTCGAGTTCGAACGGGATCTGCTGCACCAGTTCGAGGAGTTGTTCGGGGCGAAGCCGAGCGAGGACTCGGAAATCGCGACGCTGCGCCGCGCAAGACAGCTCGTCGTCGGCCGGGCCGCGCTCTCTCAGGGAAATCGCGTCGAGGCGCTCCGCTATTTCGGAGAAGCGAAGCAGGGCCGATTCCGCCCTTCTCCAGTGGCCGCCCTGTGGTGGCTCGTGCGGGTCGCACCTACCCCGGCGATCGCGCACAAGATTTACCTCGGATTCCAGCGCGCGGGGGCGCTTGGGAAAGAGTTCCTCCGGGGACCGGCCGCCTGGAGCCGGATCGCCCGCACGGCTTGGGCCCGGGTATCGTTCAAGCGCTGACGATGCCGCGCGACGCGACCGTCTGTCGTCGTCCCTGAACCCGGTTTCTGACCCATTCCCTCCCCGGCTTTTCGATCCAGCGGTAAGTGAAATAGGACAGCGCGATGATCATCGCCAGATAGACCGCGTACGCCATATCGCCGTGCCAAAGCTGGGTTCCCAAAAACGCGACGTCTTTCCCGTCGATCTCGCGTTGCGTAAACGGGCTGATGTGCCATCGTTGCTCCACCTGAATCGCCGCATCCAACAATCTCTTCTCCACAAAGACGTGCGTCATGTAGATGGAATACGAGATGGTCCCCAGGAAAACCGGCGCCCGCAGCTTGAGCATCGCGCTCGCGGTCCCTCCCTCAAACGCGAAGACGAGCACGACCAGCGCGAATAGGTAGGGAGCCGCGATCGAAAGGAGGGTCGTGCCCGCGACGCTTACGAACACGACAACGAGTCCGAGCACGCCCCACTCGACAATGCTTCCGGAGAACCATTTCTTGAGCTTTTCATCCCATCTCTCATAGATTTTCCACGACACCACCCCGGCGGAGAATCCGTAGATGCACCGAATAATCCCCCAGTCGTAATGGGTGTTCATATTGTGCTCGCTCAAGGCGGCGATCAATACCGGACCTCCTATCAGGGAAACGAGCAGAGCGATCCACGCATGCCTGCGAAGCCCGATCAAGCACACGGCGAAAACGACATAGGTGTAGAACTCCGTGCTGATGCTCCAGCTCGGAATATTCCAGGTCAGGAAATCGAATACATGGAGGCTCTGGATAAGCAGCAGATTGGCGACAATGGTATTCGGCGCTTCCTGGGGGGCGCTGAATGGCGCTATCGGGTTGACCGACAAAAGTGTCGGGATCAGGATCCTCTTCAGGACTTTCAGTAATTCAAAGGCGATAAAAAGCGCCAACATCGCAAAATGAAGGGGATAGAGCCTGCCCAGCCGCAGCAGGAGAAACCGTCCTATGCCGAAGCCCTCGAGCAACCGTTGCTGATAGTTTGCGGCGATGACAAAGCCGCTCAGCACAAAAAAGAAATCGACGAAAAGCCAGGAGTTGCGCAGGAACGGCACCCCGTACAGGTGGCTGTAGGCGTCGAGGTGGAACAGAGCCACTAGGCACGCGGCGATACCGCGCCAGCTATCCAATACGACGAATCGTGCCATGTTCACCCAGGACGTCCGGCAGGCGTCTTAACGCCATGCCCGGCAGGTGCCCAAGCTTCTTTTCACCCGGAGTGACCAGGGTAGGAGAAATGGTCTGTCTTTTCTTCCGTAGGAACGGCCTCTCTATGGCGATCCAAGACACGTATCCCGCAAGGTAAGTGCAACCAGCTAACAATACGAAGTATTCAGTACGACCAGTTAGCCCCATCTCAACCAATATATTGATCATCAATCCATGGTAGATGTAGACACCGTAGGAAATGTCATTACCCCTTAGTATCCTTTGCGAAATGCTTGGCATTGTATAGGCCATCGATACCGTGACAATCCCAAGTAGCAGCGTAGTGGGCACATAGGTCACGGGTGCTTTTGGCACAACGTAATAAAACGCAAGATAGGCGGCGAGCCAGTACGTCCCCTTGCCGGCTATCCATTTCGACTCATAAGCCTTTAGCCGCTGCAAAAGTACCCCGCTTATGAATAGGAAAAAATGAGGGAAAAACGAATAGCGAATCAGCTTTTGCAGCGTCGCCTCTCCTTCTGGATTCTCCAACGGAGGAAACATCAAACTAGCCGCGAAGCCCATGGCGACGAAGGCAAACCACGCCAGCCAAATGCGCGAGGTCTGATCCTTTGTACCTTTACGGGTTAACCAGTAGAGCGCCGGCAGAAGGAAGTAGAATTGTAGTTCGACTGGAATTGTCCAAAGGCTGCCGTTGTAAGACCCGAAACCGAAGTTCTTTAGGAACCCGGGGGTGTAAATAGCGCCTGCAAATTGGCTAATTATCCAAAGAGGGGCCTGGCTATTCGCAAAACTGAAACCACAGAGGATAGCCACTAAAATGGTGGCGAGGACACAGCACCAAAGCCCGGGGTAAATGCGTAGCACGCGATTGCGGCTGTAATTTTTCAGACCGGGACTTCGCTCGTACGCTGCTGAAATCAGAAAGCCGCTAATAACAAAAAAGATCGGCACGCCCGGAAACGCGTATATCAGCTTAATCAACCACGGCGGCGTGGCAATATCCAAATGCGAGACGCTGTGGCCCACCAATACCTGAGACGCGGCAAAAATTCGCAGCAGGTCGAAGTTATTGACTTTGAATTCGTTTCTCACAAATATAACCAACTCAGTGGTGTAGTCTTAGACTTGCCACAAACCCATGTTTGCAGCGGATTGGCCACTGCAGCCGCGCGGTGCAGAAGCGAGATCTCTTTGGATCTTTGGAGCTCAGCTAGGCCGTGACCTATGCCGGCGGCAAAGCGCTACTGAACCGCCCTATGAAAGCATGCAGGAGTTTATTGACACTCGTAATGTGTCTTCAGGGGGGTGAATGGTCCGGTCGGATCAGCCGGTGATTTTCAGTGCACGGCAGGATTCACCGTTTGCCCTCCAGAGCCTTGAGCGCGCACGGCAAAACCAAGTCGGCGACGCGGCGCGCTCCTTCGTCCGTGAAGTGCAGATCGTCATAGAAGAACTTAGGTAAGGGCTCTATCCCTGGTGCTAAGTCGCATAGAGGATGCCCTTCCCGCGCAGCAAACGACTTGAGGAACGCGTTGTAAAGCGACGCGATATGGGTCATGGACTCGAAGTCGAGGGTGTAGGTGGCCCACGGTGGCGTCATCCAGAAGCGCGACCGGAGGTCAGCGGGAGTCGCCTCGCTGTACGCGTGGGGCTGAGTCATGAAGAGACAAGTCAGGCGGTTTTCCTTGCACAGGCTCGAAATCTCGCGCAGCGTCGCCGCATAATCGGCCGCCACCTCCGTCGGGCGAAACGTGTGAGTCACGGACCGATGGAGCGACAGCTGCCCGCTCCGGGTCAACCCCTCGAGACTATCGATTACGTGGGCCTGATCCGACCACGTTCTCCCGGCGATCCTTCGCTGCATCGGCGAGATCACCGCACCGTCCAGCACCATGCCCAACGCGCTGTCACGCAGTGACACGGGCTTCCAGGAAATGCGCTCAAACCGATCCTTGATGTGCTTGGCCCAATCGTTCGCACCGATGAGGAAGATAACCAGGTCGGGCTCGAGCCGCGCAACGACCTTGAGCGTGGCGAGATGATTTGCGGCGCGCACCCCGGACACGCCGGTATTGACTATTTCGGCTGATTTTCCCAGCTTCGCGATACCCTCCTGCACCCGATGAGTCCAGGTTGACTCGTCATCAAGAAGGATGTCTTCCGTCGTGGAACCCCCTATCGCGTAGATGCGCAGTCCACGCTTCGTCTGGTAGTCGACGCGCGGATTCACGCGGAAACCCCTTTCATCGGTAGTGACGTGGCGAAGACCGGGCGGCATGCCCGGCAGGTCGGCCGCACGCACGTCGATCGTAGTGTTCATCTGCTGCGGCAGCGTAATGAAATCTCCGCGCAGCCAAGGGGTGAGAAGCGCCTGGAGCACCAGGAACGATGCGAACCAGAGTGCATAGGTGCGAACCATCACCCAGCGTGTCCATTGCAGCGCGAGCGGTACGGCAAAGAGCGCTAGCGAGCCGATCGCCCATTTGGGCGCGCCGCGGTCGAAGGTAACGACGCCGTAGGCAAGCATCAGCCCGGCTAGCAGCCATCGCGCGAAATCGCTCGGACCGCGGCGTACGTCCAGCGACCCGGGCGCTGTTTCTACATCCCTGGGCATAGTTTTCTTGCTGTCGTGAAGACCCCGGTGACTTCGCGTCGCGGCGATCACGCCGCCTGCCGTAAGGCCGGCGGGGATCAGTATTCGTTTTCGTCAATCGAGCTCGAACCTGCTCTCGTAGTTCTGTCTGAGCGCCGGGTTTTGTCTGTCCCTTCTTAGAAAGCAGTTGCCCACGGCGAGAGTTTCGATCTCGGTGCCCATGAAGCAGCGGAACGCGTCCTCCGGGGTGCACACGATCGGCTCCCCGCGCACGTTGAAGCTGGTGTTGACGATCACCGGGCAGCCGGTGCGCTCTTTGAACCTGGCGATGAGCGCGTGGTAGCGCGGATTCGTCTCTTTGTGCACCGTTTGCACGCGCGCAGAGTAGTCGACGTGCGTTACCGCCGGGATCGAGGAGCGCGGAATATTCAATTTGTCGATCCCGAACAAGCTGTTCTGCTCTTCGGTCATCGCGATGCGGTGGGTCTTGGCCACGTCCGCGACCAGCAGCATGTAAGGACTGTCGGCTTCAAGCTCAAACCACTCGGCGGCGTCTTCGCTCAGCACCGAGGGCGCGAACGGACGGAAGGACTCCCGATACTTGACCTTGAGATTGAGCATCTTCTGCATCGTGGGCGAGCGCGCATCGCCGAGGATCGAGCGGGCGCCGAGCGCGCGGGGGCCAAATTCCATCCTTCCTTGGAACCAGCCGAGCGCCTTGCCCTCCGCCAGTGAGCGCGCGCAAGCCTCGAGCAAGGCCTCACCGTCCAGGGGCTCGAACACCGCTCCTGCCTGCCCGAGTCGCCGCTCGATGTCGGCCTGACCGTATTCGGGCCCGAGGTATCCCCCATGCATTCCATCGAGGGCGCCGTTGATGTGCCGTCCTTGCCTTTGGAACAGGTGGTAGGCGACGAGCGCCGCGCCCAGAGCCCCGCCCGCGTCACCGGCCGCGGGTTGCAACCACAAGCGGTCGAAGTAGCGCTCGCGCAATAGCTTGCCGTTGGCCACGCAATTCAGCGCGACGCCGCCCGCAAGACACAAATTCTTCTCGCCCGTTTCCCGCGCCACGCCCCGCGCGAGCTTCAGGACCACCTCCTCCGTCACCGCCTGGATCGACGCCGCAAGATCCATCTCCCGCTGTGTGAGCGGCGCCTCGGGTTTCCTCGGGGGACTGCCGAACAGCTTCTCGAAATGCCCGTTCGTCATGGTCAGCCCGGTGCAATACTCGAAGTACTCCAGGTTCAGACGAAAGCTGCCGTCCTCCTTGACGTCTATCAGGCGTTCCCGGATCAGGTTCGCGAATCTGGGCTCCCCGTACGGAGCGAGCCCCATCACCTTGTATTCGCCCGAATTGACCTTGAAGCCGGTGTAATAGGTGAACGCCGAGTACAGCAGTCCCAGGGAGTGCGGGAAATGGATCTCACGTATGACTTTGAGGTCGTGCCCGTCCCCCAAGGCGAGGGAAGTCGTGGTCCATTCCCCCACGCCGTCCATGGTAAGTACGGCCGCACGTGGAAATGGTGACGGGAAAAAGGCGCTGGCGGCATGGCTCAGATGATGCTCGGAAAACAGCAGGCGCCGGTCCCAGTCCACATCATGATCGAGCTGCTCAAGCTCGCTTACGAGCAGTCGCCTCTGGAACAGCTTCTCTTTCAGCCACAGCGGCAGGGCTTGCCGGAACGATCGGAATCCGCGCGGAGCAAAGGCGAGGTAGGTCTCAAGCAAACGCTCGAATTTCAGGAACGGCTTGTCGTAGAACGCCACCAGGTCCAGCTCACCGGGACGGGTGCCGGTAGTTTCCAGGCACGAGCGGATGGCTTGATGGGGAAACCCCGAATCGTGCTTCTTGCGCGTGAAGCGTTCCTCCTGGGCCGCAGCGACCACCTTCGCGTCATCCAACAGCGCGGCGGCGCTGTCGTGGTAATAAGCGGAGATACCGAGAACGCGCATATCGACATCAGAACAGCGTGTAGATGAACGGCGCCACCACCGAACCCTGTGCCAAGACCAGTATGCCGCCCAGCACCAGGTTGATCACGATGATGGGCAGCAGCCAGAACTTCTTGCGCACCCTCAGGAATCTCCACAGCTCTCCGATAAACGACATAAGGCCCCTCCTCAGAATTGATCCCGAAAACTGTCGACCGCCGGTCCGGGCGGACTGCGCCTGATCCAGTATGTCGGCGCCGTCGGCTCGAATTTCCGCTTCATCGTGTCGCGCCTGGCCATGCGCATCACGAACCCTACCGGCGTAAATACGCCGTAGAAGATCACGCCGAGGACGACCGGGCTGACGACGCGGTGCAGCAGTTCACCGAATTTCATCCAGAGCCGGTTCAGCGGTGCCAGCCACTCCGGCCGGGCGATCGTCACCACGGAAATCACGGCGGCGAGGCCGAAGCTCCACGGATACGCCGTGCCCCCACGCCACAGCGAGTAGGCGCCTGCGAGGGTGAAAAACGCCGTAAACACCCAGCCAAAAGAGCGGTTCGAGGGGGCTTCGTTTTTCATCCCGGCACCACCGGTCAGGTTTGCAAATTCAATGGGTACGCCAATTCGTTCCGCGGGCGAATACGCCGCTCGAAAATCACTCCACAAGCTTAGTGAGACGCTATTGAACGTCCGTGCTTCCCCGCCACGCTGGCGCGTAGCCCGTTCGGATCACGGAGCCTAAGAGCGGCGCGGCCTCGGCACAGGTCGGCTGTTATCGTCTAGGCGCTAACGATACCGCCCGAGGTTACCGTTTGTTGCTTTCGTCTCTGAACCCGATTCCTGACCCATTCCCGCGCCGGCCTTTCGATCCAGCGGTAAGTGAAATAGGACACGGCAATGACCATCGCCAGGTAAACCAGGTAGACCATGTCGCCATGCCATAGCCGGGTTCCCAAGAAGTAGAAATCGTGCCCGTTGATCTCGCGGTGCGTAAAAGGGTCAACGCGCCACAACTTGGCGAGCGCGCTGCCGGCGTTGAACAGTCTTTCCCCGATGAAGACGTGCGTCATGTAGATGGAATACGAGAGGGTCCCTAGGAAAACCAGCGGTCGCAGTCCAAGGATCGCGCTCGCGGTTCCCCCTTCAAACGCGAAGACAAACACCACAAGTCCGAATACGTAGGGGGCAGCCACGGAAAGAAGAGTATTGCCGGACACGCTTACGAACGCGAACATGAATCCGATCGAGCACCATTCGGCAGTGTTTCCAGACAGCCACTTTCTGAGCACGCCATTCCATCGTCGATAGACGCTCCAACACAACACCCCGGCGGCAAATCCGTAGAAGCACCGGATGATGCCCCAGTCGTTTTCGGTATGCATGTTTTGCTTGCTCAAGGTCACAATCAATACCGGGCCTCCGATCATGGCGAGAAATAAAGCGATCCAAGCATGCTTGCGAAGGCCGATCAGGCACACAGCGAAGACGACGTAGGTGTAGAACTCCGTGCTGATGCTCCAGCTCGGCACATTCCAGGTCAGGAAATCGTATAGATGGAGGCTATGGATGAGCAGCAGATTGGCGAGAATCGTATCCGGCGCTTCCTGGGGGGTGCTGAACGGCGCTATCGGATTGATCGACGCGAACGCCGGGACGAGAGTCCTCCCCAGGACTTTCAGCAGCGCACAACCAACAAAAAGCGCCAGCATTGCGAAATGGAGGGGGTACAGCCTTCCCAACCGCAGGAAAAGAAACCGCCCCACGCCAAAACCCTCGAGCAGCCGTTGCTGGTAGTTTGCGGCGATGACAAAGCCGCTCAGGACGAAAAAGAAATCGACGAAAAGCCAGGAGTTGCGCAGGAACGGCACATCGTACAGATGGCTGTAGGCGTCCAGATGGAATAGGGCCACCAGGCATGCGGCGATGCCGCGCCAACTGTCCAATACCACGAATCGTCCCATGCTCGCTAAGGGGACAGGATATTGCTTTGCCGTTCCACTACGGCGGGGCGTATCTCGACGAGCATGGGCTTGTGGGCTGCGATCACCCGCCGTATTTCCACGGCGTTGCCGCCATGGTCAACGGCCGGACCCGCTCCTGGCATTCGGCTTCCACCGCCCGAAGGATCACCACCGCGTGATCCCCGTGCGTATCCACGATCTGCTCGACCTGGCATTCAATGTGCGCGGGCAAGTTGGGTAATACGGGCGCGGCGGTCTTTCCCTCCATGAACGCTTCGCCGTTTATGGTTCCGCATACCGTGTGGGTCGGGAAGAAAAACCGCCGGGCGATTTCCTGCTGCCGGTCGCCCACGATGTGCAGGACAGCGCTGCGGCTTTCGGCCAAGCATTCGAACACGTTGCTTTCCCTGCGGACAGCCGCCATGATCAGGGGCGGCTTGAAGGATGCCTGGGAGACCCAGGTGACGGTCGCGGCACCGTAGCGGTGTTCGCTGCGCGAGGTCAGTACATAGACGCCATTCGACAGCATCCGGAGCGTTTTCTGTCTGACTTTCGCATCCATCGCCGTCATCTCGGTCGCGCCTAGGGCTGTTCGCAAACCGCTTCCCGTTGCGATCTTTCTATCCGATGCCACCGCTCTTCATCGAGCTCCCGGTGTTCGGTCGCGAGCAGATCGAACAGCAGTCGATCGTACGGCCGGCCGTCGATGTAATGGCATTGCCGCTGCCTGCCGACGAAACGGAAGTTGAGGCGTTCCAAGCTTCGAACAGATGGGTTGCGGTCCACGATCCAGGTGTTGACGACATGAAGCCCGAAATCGCGGAACGCAAGGGTCAGAAGCTTCGAACTGGCGAGGCTCACATATCCCCTGTTGGAGAAGGACTTCTCCCCGGCCACTGCCCACAGCGTCGCGGTCTTGGAGACCCGATCCACGCTGTTCAAGCCGACGATCCCGATAGGGTGGTCGTCCCTGTCCCAGGTATAGGCTCGGAGAAAATGTGTGTCCCGCTGCGCCATGACCTTGAGCAGAGCGGGCGTGACGACCTGCCTCCCGTTCCCGAAATCCAGCCACTGGTAGTTCTGTTTTTGCGCGAGCCAGCCGGCGACCAGCTCAAGAATTTCGGGCGTGGCCAGAGGGAGAAGCTTCATGTTTCGACGCTCTGCGGGGCGCGCGAAGCCTCGACGCCGCGCCAGAGCGCGTCGTAGGCAGCAAGCAGCTTGGGCACTTCGTGGCGCCATTCGAGCTCGTTCTCCACGCGCCTGCGCCCGAATTCTCCCATCTCTGCGCGCCGTACAGGATCGTCCAGAAGCGCGACGATCTTCGCCGCAAGATCCAAGGGGTCATTCTTTTTCGCGTAAAGAGACGCGCCCTGGGCCGAGTGACGCCCCTCCACGAGATCGAACTGCACGATCGGCTTGCCGAGCGCCATGTACTCCATGATCTTGTTCATGGTCGATTTGTCGTTCAACTCGTTGGCAACGTCCGAGTTGACGCATACGTCGGCGGTGTTGAGCATGGCCAGCATCTCTCCATCCGGCACGCGGCCCGCGAAAGTCACGTGGTCCGCGATGCCCAGCTCTCGGGCGAGCGCCTTCATCTCTTCGAGCGAAGTGCCGCCGCCTACCAGGCCGAAGTGGACATCGCTGCGCCCGAGATCGAGCGCGATATGGCGCGCAGCCTTCAACAAATAGTCGATGCCCTCCTGCTTTCCCATCACGCCCACGTAGCCGACAAGGTAGCGGCAGCCGCGCTTGAGCCGCGCGTCGGGCGGCAGGATTTTCAGGCGCTCGAGACTCGGTCCGCTGCGTACGACGAACACCCGCTCGGGAAGCACGCGGCCGCGCTCGATCGCGATTCGTCGGTAGGACTCGTTGGTGGCGATCGATACGTCGGCGGTGCGGAAAGTCCAGTACTCGAGCGTCAGCAACAAGCTATGGAAAAAGCCACGCCGGCCGAACTTCGCCTCGAAGAGCTCGGGGTTGAGATCGTGGTGATCGAAAACGAATTTCTTTCCGATGAGCTTGAAGAGTCCGCCGATCAGGAAGAACAGATCGGGCGGGTTGCAGGCGTGAATGACGTCGAAGCCGCGTGTAAGCAGCACCCGCCAGGCAAGCACGAAGGTCCAGGCGAGCGCGATCGCGTACTCCAACGCATAGCCCACGGCGCCCGATGCTTCGACGGGCAGGTTGTAGCGGTAGACGTGAATCCCGTCGATCGCCTGGAATTTGTTCTCACAGCCCTTGCCAGTCGGGCAGACGATCGACACGAGATAACCGGCGTCGCGCAGCGCGCACGCCTCCTGCCAGACGCGGCGGTCGAAGGGGCTCGGGAGATTTTCGACCAGGAACAATACGCGTCTCGGCCGACTCATGCTCGCCTTGGCGGTGGTTTCACGCATTACCAGCAGATCCCTTCGTAGACGCCGGACACGCTGCGCGAGTCGGTAATGCGCACGAAATCGACGACGATCTGACCATCCGTCAGGCGCCCGGGAACGTCGCGAAACTCCGGCGCTGCGTTGCCGATGACGATGGTGTCGGCATGGTCGAGAACTTCATCGATGCTCCGGGTCATCAGGCGCGAGATGTGCGGAATGTGGTTGAGGATGTAGTCGCGGTTGGCCCCGTGGATAGCTGCGAGCGTGACATTGGCGTCGTAGACGCGCAGGTCATAGCCTTTGCCTATCAGGCGCTCGGTCAGTTCCACCACCGGACTCTCGCGCAGATCGTCCGTGCCCGCCTTGAAGCTGAAGCCCAATATGCCGACCTTCTTGCTGCCCTTCTCGATCACGGTTCGCATCGCACGCTCGATCTGCTGCTCGTTGCTCGGCAGGATCGCCGCGAGGATGGGAAGCGAGACATCGAGCGTTTTCGCCTTGTACAGCAGTGCGCGCAGATCCTTGGGCAGACACGAGCCGCCGAACGCGAAACCCGGTTTCAGGTAATACGGCGAGAGATTGAGTTTCGTGTCCTGGCAGAAAATGTCCATCACGCGGTGGCTGTCCACCTCCAGGCTTTTGCAGATATTGCCGATCTCGTTGGCGAAACCAACCTTGAGCGCATGCCATGCGTTGTCCGCGTATTTGACCATCTCGGCGGTCTCGATGTCCGTACGGATGAGCGGTGCCGTGATGCGCGCATAAAGATTCGCGAGCAGGTCACCGCTTGCCCGGTTGAACTCGCCGATGACTGTCTTGGGCGGGTTGAAGAAATCGTGCACGGCAGTTCCTTCGCGCAGGAACTCCGGGTTGACGCAAACGCCGAACTCGGTGCCGGCACGCCGGCCCGAACACGCCTCGAGCGTCGGAATCACCACGCCTCGCATGGTTCCAGGCAGCATGGTGCTGCGAATCGCCACGACCGGCGCGTCCTGATGGTTGCGCAGGGCCGTGCCGATCTGTTCGCACACTCGGCGCACGTACTTCAACTCGATGTCGCCATTGCCGCGACTGGGCGTTCCCACGCAGATCAAGAAGAGATCGGTCTGCCGGACAGCGAAGGCGGGATCCGCCGTCGCGGACAGCCGGCCGGCCGCGACCTGCTGTTCTACGATCCGGCCGATGTCCTTTTCGATGATTGGACTTTTGCCGGAGTTGATGAGATCGACCTTCGTCGGCTCCGAATCGACGCCGATGACTTCATGACCTTCCTGGGCCAGGCAACCCGCGGAAACAGTCCCGACGTATCCGAGACCCCAGACGCTAAGCTTCATCACCGCCTCTCATGGTCGCATGGGCCACGCGCTGCAGAAGCAGACGCAGCCGCCACCGCACTTACCGACAAGCATCGATCCAGAGCATAGGAAGGGCTTGTTGACGCCCGTGCTGCGGCTGCAAAGGGGAATGTAGTCCGATTGGACCAGCGGCTTGAGAAGGATTCCCAGACGAGCCGGGAAAGCCGCAATTGCACGGCGACTAGAGGAATAGCGAGTAGGACTCGTGGTCGATTACGATAGTTTTCCCATTGGTTGAAAGATGGTGCGTACCACGAAGGCCCTTCCTGAAAGTGGGATTGATCTCGGATACCGGCTCTTCAACGAAAAGCGACTCGGAAATTATCTTGATCTCATAAACGACCAAGCCTAGCCCATACTGATCAAAACCTTGCCGCTGGGCCACTCTAAAGAGTTTCTCTCCGTCGACAATAAGACCCGCATTTCTGCCGCCACAAGCATCGATTCGTACCGGATTCTGCGGGTGCGGCCTCCAGTCTGTATCAAGCGGCGAATCGGACGAAAATAAATACAGCTCGGAGCAATGATCTTCCGTTCCGGATTCGTCCAAATTCGTAAGCATCCACCACTTTCCCCCTTTTTCAAAAAGCATGGTATCCGCGGCGCGTACGCCTTCCATGACGACTGTCCGCAGCTCCCATTTCACGGGGAATTCCGTGCAGCGGTAGATTCTGATTTGCCCAGATTCGCGCGCCTCAGGGCACATGTGAAGCGCCCCCTCGTACTCGAACAGGAACGGGAAAGACAAGTGGAATGGTTCTTTGACGGCGATTCCACGTTCGATTACTTTCGTTCCACTGATTTCCAACGCCGTTATATGACCCCTCTTCGTCTTATATACAAAATCCTCGACAAAGCAGAATGTTCCACCGTCGTGCGAGCATAGGAACGGATCGGCCCAAAACCTTCCTCTGGGAAGCCTTACCTCAGTGCTTCGCCACAATACGGACCTGTCCCATTTGCCAGACAGCAGGGAAATCCCCCACCTTGTTCTGAGCATCAGCATTCTTGTCGTTACCTTGATGAATATCCTCTTGAGAAGCTTCAACCCATAGACGACCGACTGAATTGCGTTGGGGGTGCGAAAGAGGGCATTTGAGTATGGATTCGGCGTATTCTCCACGGGTGGCAGCTTGCGCGTTGACGCTATCCGGATGAGGAGATTCTTGAGGTGGGTGTTTGATGCTTTATATATGTGAGCCTGGTTCAGGGAATAGAAGTAGCGCGTCGCATACGAACCTCTAACCAATACGTCTCCGGCGTCGAGTTCTTCGGTGAGGCGTTGAATAATGAAACCCGTCTGAGGCCATTCGTAATAACACTCCCAGAATCCTGGAGGACCCCCTCTGTTAATTCGATTGTCACCGTGGTGAAAGGAAATAATCCCGAATCGACATGCGTGAAGAATGTCACCACGCATTATTCCGGAGCCATATCGCATCAATACGTCGAAATCGAGCGCCTTTACCTTTTCGACATCCTCGGCGGAAAATCGATACACGAAACCGGACTTGGAAACGATGGGATTTATCACCAGTACGTCGTCGACGAATTTCCTCAGATCAAATATCCGATAGTGATCGCCATGCACACGGGTCCGTTTGAGGAGCAAGGTTTCCACAGAGACTATCAGCCGAAACAGGATTTTCGAGAGCACGACCAACAGCCCCTGCCCCAGAAGCACATTGGCGAGCCTGCCTAGTTTCGAGTCTCGGGGGCGAGGGTGAACTATGAGATGCGAAATTTTTATATCCTCGCGGTCTCTCGCCCAAAGAGCCAAGTCGTGAACGTATTTGTCCGAGAACGTGCCGTTGACCAATAGACCGACTTTGAGCGCCTTCATAGTGGCTTTGTCTTTTGTCTACTTGAACGCGAGAATGGAATCATGACCTTCGCTTCTTGTGCGAGAAGCGCCCCTCCCTACAATCTTTCGCTGGACCGGGTGTGAAGCTTAGCGGCACTCCCCGCACAGCGACCAACCGCTTAGATCTTATTTTCCACCCTACACCATCGCGTCAGCAGATGATTTCGGTACACAGGACGACTTCGCCCTTGAGTCGGGCCCGCCATGCGATAGTCGGGGACGGCTGCTTGTCGTCGAAACGCCTGGACACCCAGCCGGAGATCGGCACGCCGCTGCCGTGATGAACGCAAGAGGAGCCGCCTTCGAGATGCGGCAGCCTGATGACGAGCATTCCCGCCTCCTGTCTGACCGCGTATCCGTCCGGCAGGGAATCGATCCGGCACCTTTCGCTGCAGTGAAAAAACAGCTCGATATCGTGCTCCCCCGCCATCTGCAAAGTGTCTTCGATCACCACGCGTCTCGCCGCCTTGCCCAGAGCAATCCGACGTTTATGCATCACAGGATCGGCAAGCTGAGTATATCCATCTTGCCAACCCTCGAACAGGTCCCTCTCGCCCGTGCTTGACCAGAGGCTGCAGCCGGAACGCGCTTTCCTCAGCCACATGAAGTTTCCCCCGGACTGCGATTGGTCCCTTCCGTCCACGCGCAGCGTGTTATGGGCGGATGTCCCGCGAAAATAATGGCGCCATGGGCCTTGCGTGTGATAGGCATAGGTTCCCGGATCGATCAGGAACTCCAGGCCGCCGACGGACAAGGTAAAAGCGAGGGCATCCGCATGCCCATGGGCAGCGATGCTCCGGTAGCCAACCGGCCCCGCATCGGCGATCAGGCGGATTTCACGGTCGCTCTCAAAGTCGCAACCGAGGATATAGTAGCCGCCCGCCGGAAATGCCTGCCGCGGCGGAAGCCGCGTCTGTGCCGCGCTTTTCTCTTGAAACCGGGCGTCGGATTGGCTCCCCAGTAGCCAACGCGTCTTGTCGTCTAGGGCACCTGCTTTGAGCCTGAAATCATCTCTCTGGAACAGGACCGCTCCCGTCGCAAGCAATGACCGATACGGGGAAAAATCAGCGCCCTGGGCGAGCCTGACGACCACACCGTCGTCGGAATCGCCGAACATCGGAACATTGCCCCCCGCGTCCATGATCGAACCTAGATACTCGAGCATTGCCTCGATGCGCGATTCGTACGCGACGGAGAACGACTGTCCGTTGCCCTTGCCGGCGAGAAGAGAGAGCAGCAGAAAATCGAGCACGAACTGTTGGTACGACACGGCTTGCTCGCGATTGACCCCGTCGGGAGCATTCTGCAGCAGCGCTTCCCTTTCCAGAATCGCCCTCGCTGCCACGCGCCATGTATGCACGCCCGGCCAATGGGGCCAGGTCAGGGCAGCGATGAACAATCCGGCCGCCTCGCCGATGAGGTGGTTGTTGGCCGATGAATGCAACGAGAAGCAGCCGCGCACAAACTGCGCATGCTGATAGATGGATTCCAGCCAGCGCTGCCGGAACCGGGCGCCCTCGGCGTCCTCGAACAGCCGTGAGCGCACACCGCCGAGGAGTTGCCAGGTGACAGACCAGTTGATGAGCCTGATCCCCGCCTCGAGCGCGCTCGACCAGTTGGGGCCCATGCGGCAAGGACACGCGGCGAACCAGCTTTCCAGATGTTCGCGAATCACGCGGAAATACTTCGCCTCGCCGCTCAGGACATAGGCCTGTGCAAGCGTCACGAGATGCAAATGCCGATTGAGTTCCCAGAGATACTTGACGTCTCCGACCAGCCGGGGGTTACGATAGTTGAGCAGCTTGCCGAAACTAAGGGGTGCTTCCGCGCCGGTCTTGGGATCGCGATTCCACCGCGGCGGCGAGCCCGGATCGACGTCCCGCAACGCGAATACATCCAACCTGCCCGCCGCGATGCGGTCTGCCGCGGCGAGGTAACGCGCAGCGTCGACTCCTTCCGGAGCGCGCACCCAGGCATGAGGTGTGGGCTCAAGGTCCGGCGGCGGAACGACCCCCGAGCCGAGCAGCCCGGCGCGCTCCGCCTGCATCGAAAGCGCGCGAAGAAGGCGATGCGAAACCTCGGCAGGCGTCATGCAGCGCAGCCGGTTGAGGCGCCACCGGAACCGTTCCTTCACTCCCGCCACCCCGGGAGGGGATTCGAGCCGGAGCCCGGGTTCTACGAATTCATGCCCGGGCATATTGCCGTTCCAGAACGGCGGGACCCGGCGTCATGACTCGCCTTTCTGCAGGATGCGATGGAGGATAGGCTTCCCACCTTTTCATGAAGGATTTGGCGATTTGAACGCTCATCATGAGTCTTCTCCGACTTCAGCGCCGCCCGCGAAGTGCGGGCACTACGCCCGATGTGCTCCTCAGCGCGTCCTTTGCTACGTCTATCACCTTCCTGCACGCTATCTCGATCGCGAATTCGCGCGGCGCGCGCTCTCGCACCCGTTCGCTGATCCGCCGGCGCAGCTCCTCGTCTCCCAAGAGCAGGCAGATGCGATCTGCCAGCTCGGCCGGATTCCTCGGCGCAACCAGGAAACCGTCCTCGCCTTCCTGCACAAAATCCGGGATCGCGCCCACGGCGGTGGCGATGACGGGAAGCCCCGCGGCCATGGCCTCCGGAATGACGAGGGGAAACGCTTCGGTCCAGGACGGGACCACGATCATTTTCGAAGTTACGAACGCGGCGGCCTTGTCGCCCCCTTCAAGGGGTCCCAGGAACGTGACGCGCGCCGCGATGCCGCGGCGCGCGGCTTCGCCGCGGATCACAGGCTCCATCGCATCACGCTCGGCGACGCCTACCAGTACGAAGCGCGCTTCAGGATGCCGCTCGATCACTCGAGGGATGGCGTCGAAGAGATCGTAGATCCCCTTGGGCGCGGACAGCCGCCCTACGAACAATACAGCCCTCTCGCCGGGCGCGAGCCACGGTGCGGGCGTGTCGACAGGCAGGTCGCGAAAGAGCGCGACGTCGGCCATGTTGGGTGCCCAGGCGAGATCCTCGCGCCTCCACGCCTTGCCCATCTCCCGTTGATAGGTAGGGCTGAGCACGATCACGCGGTGAGCCGTCGACATCAAGAACCGGCCGATAGCGCGACCGCCGCGCGTCTCGCCCGAGGGAAATCGTGCGTGCAACGTGCCGTGGTAGTAACAGATGACCTTGGCGCCGAAAAGGCGCGCGGTCACCATGAACATCCAGTCGCGCAGAATCGACAGGCTCGACGTGGCGTGGACGAGCACCGCGTCGGGACGGACTCGGACGAGCGTGCGGATCAGCCGCAGGAAGTCGCGCGCGAAGTAGAGCGGCGTCTTCCAGGTGGGATTCTCGACCGCCCAGCGCAGCTCGCGCTTCGAGGTGTCCACCGGGTGCAGCTCGAACGCTCGAGCAAGGCTCGAGCGGAGCTGCATGTCGATGATGAGTTGCACGCCGCCGAGCGGCGGCGGCAGCGGGCCGACGACAAGAAGACGCGGGCGCCGCGGCGCGCCTGCCGCCTGGGAAGCCTTTGCTCCGGCGGGCAGCAAGGCGGACTTGGATGTACGCATCAGCATGGTGGAGCAAGGTCAGTCGATCCCGAACGGAAATCGCGGCTCCATCTTCACGATGCCACGCCCCGTGATGGACCGCTGCGCGGCGAGCAGCGCCTGCGCCGACACGAGAAAACTCTCGGTGTGATCCTGCGCGCCAGGCGCTCGGGAAAACTGGGCGACCATCGCCTCGAGCATCGCCTTCTGGCCGAGGTCGGGCTGGAGCTGACGCATGCCGCCCCCCGCTCCGCCGCGAAGGATCAACCGGCGAAAACCGATGATCTGAGCCGAGCGCCCGCCGCCGAGGATTTCGATGGTCTCGTGGTCCAGGCCCTTCTGGCTGCCGCACACGTAGTGCACGACCCCGAGGCCTCCGTTCGCGAAGCGCAGCGTGATCGCCCAGCTCTCCTCGCGGTGTCCGGGGTCGGGCGTGGCGAAGGCGGCGACCTCGACTGGCAGGCTCTGCGCGAAGTAAATCGCGAGATCGATGAAGTGGCAGACGTCACCGAAAAGAATTCCACCGCCTGCGACCTTGTCCTGGTACCAGCTGTCGGCGGGCACGCCCGCCGAGCGCACGATGCAAGTGATCTGCCGCGCTTCGACGCCCTTGAAGTGCTCGAGCGCGCTCCGACTCAAGGGGCCGAAGCGTCGGTTATGGCCGATCCAGAGCGTCGGGCCGTCCACTCCGCGCTTGCCCAGCGCGGCAACGATGGGGGCGAGCTGCTCCTGCGTCAGGGCGAGGGGCTTCTCGACGTAGGCGTGCTTGCCGGCCTGTAGCGCGAGAGCGGCGTAACGCGCGTGGCTGTCGTGACGGGTCGCGACCATGATCGCGTTGATCTCGCGGTCGCGGAACAGCTCGCCCGCGTCGGTGGTGGCCTTACGGAAGCCGTATCGCTTGGCGAGCGCCTCGGCGTGGGCGCCTTTGGTCGTGCAGATGCCTTCGAGGCTCAGGTCCGCGAGCGAGAGAAAGCACGGCATGAGCATCGACTTCGCGTAATTACCCGCACCGATCTGCCCCAGTCGCACCGCGCCGCGCGGCTGTTCGCTCCCGAAGGTGAGCGTGCGCGGCTGCAATTCGAACACGCCCTTCTCGGGCTCGGGGTACTCGAACACGATGCCCACCGCCTGATTCAGATCGCCGCTCGCAATCCTGTCGAACACCGAGATCGCTTCGGAGAACGGAAACCGGTGCGTGATCAGCCGCGGTACCGCGAGCTTGGCCTGCGCGATCAGATCGAGGAAGGCCTGCATGTTGCGGTTGGCCGTCCAGCGCACGTAGCCGATCGGGTAGTCGTTGCCACGCGTGAAATAGTCCGGCTCGTTGATCCCCGCCCCCATCGCGCGGCTGAAGAGGAAATCGATCTCTTTGCCGAACCATGTGCGCCATTCCAGCTGGATGGCCGTGTTGCCCAGGCACACCACGCGGCCGCGGTCGCGCACCAGCATGGCGGCGAGCTCGATCGGACCGAGGTCCTTGGTGGAGGCGGTGAGCAACACCGCATCGACGCCGAGACCGCCGCTTGCGCGCAGCGCGTGGTGGAGGGCCTCATCCGCCTGCGGACCGCAAGCCGCCTCGGCGCCGTTCTCCACCGCGAGCGCGCACTTGCCCGGGTCGAGGTCGACTCCGATCACGCGGCATCCGTTCGCGCGGCAAAGCTGCACCAGGAACTGCCCGAGCAGGCCGAGCCCGATGATGGCGACGCTTTCGCCCAGCTCGAGCTGCGCCTGGCGTATCGCCTGGAGCGCGATCGCGCCGACGGCGCTCGAGCTGGCGGCCTCGAGACTCACGTTGGCCGGAACGCGCACCACCAGGTTCCGCGGCACGGCGTTGTATTCGGCGTGCGTTGCCACTCCTTCTCCGATGCACGCCACTCGGTCGCCCACCCGGAACTCGTCCACGTCGGAGCCCACTTCAACCACCGTTCCGGCGCAGCTGTAACCGAGAGTGGCCGGAGCCTTGAGGCGCTCCCGCACTTTGCGGAGCGTGGGGACAAGGCCCTGCTCGCGGAGCGTGTTGAGCACCAGCCTGACCTGATCGGGGCGCTGCTTCGCCTTCTCCACGAGGCTCATGCGCGCCTGGGAGACCTTCATCCTTTCGGTGCCCACGCTCACGAACGAGTAGTGATTGCGCACGAGCAGGTCGCCTGCGCCGACCGCGGGGATGGGCACCTCGCCGATATCCAAGGCGCCGTTGCGGAGGTACTGGCGGACCTGTTTCATTTCGTCCTCGAAGAGAAAACGCTTTGCCGCATCATCCGTCCTCGAAAACGCCCGCGCATCACGCAGCGAGCAGCGTATCCAGGGAGCGGGCGAAGTCCGCTTTGACCCTGTCGACCGCCGCCTCGCTGCCGTCGTCGTCCACGAACAGTCGATGCCAGATTTCCAGGGCGAGCACCAGCCAGATCCCCTGCTCCCGGTCGACGCGGCCCCCGACATGATCGCTCACGATGCCGCGCACCGCGTCGGCGTCGTAGTAGCCGCGGTCAAGGCACCGATCGGAAAGCAATACGTCGTCGATCAGACCGCGCCACGGCCCGGCGAACCAGCGGGTCAGGGGAACGGTGAAACCGACTTTGCGGCGGTAAATGGTCTCGTGGGGAATGTAGCGCTCGGCGAGCCGCTTGAGAACGATCTTCGAGCTCAAGCCGCTGACCTTCAGGTGCTGCGGCAGACTTGCGGCGAACTCGACCAGCTTGTGATCGAGGAAAGGCACGCGGGCCTCGATGCCGGCTCCCATGCTCATCCGGTCGCCCTTGACCAGGATGTCGTCCACCAATCTGGTATGGATGTCGCAATAGAGGAAGCGGTCGAGAGCATTGCTGCTGTCGCAGCTATTGACGATCTCGTCGAACGCATCGCCCAGTCCGCCATCGCCGATCTCGTTTCGCATCGCCTCGGACAGCACCCGGGATTGAAGCTCGGTGTCGAAGCCTCCGTACCACGACGCGAAGCGGCGCGGCAGGTCGGATATCGCGAGGATCTCCGCCATGCTTCGCAGACGCCGGCCCCCGAAGGGCAAGCCGCTCGCGACGCCGCGCAAAAGAGCGTTTCTAACCCCGGATGGCATCCAGTCGAGCGCCGCGGAGAACTGGTCGAACATGTACTTGGAGTAGCCGCCGAATTGCTCGTCGGCTCCCTCCCCGCACAGCATCACGCTCACGTGCTTTTTCGCCTCGCGGCACATGAAATAGGTGGGGATTCCCGGGGGCTCCCCCATCGGTTCGTCGTAGATCCAGGCGAGGAAGGGCAGCTCCTCGGCGAAGTCTCTGAAGCCCACGGTGATTTCGTGGTGCTCCGTACCGTAACGTTGCGCCACTTTGCGCGCGTAGCCGAGCTCGCTGAACTCGGCGACATCGAAGCCTACGGAAAAGGTCTTTACGGGCGCCGGGTCTTCCTTTTCCCGGCGCAAGGTATCCATCAGGGCGACCACCAGACTACTGTCGACGCCCCCGGAGAGCTGCACGCCCAGCGGTACATCCGACATCAACTGCATATCCACGGTGTGCTTGAGCATCGCATCCAGCCGGTCGGTCGCCTCATCGAGACCGACTTGCTCGGATCGGTACCGCACATCCCAGTAACGCAGCGCCGCCGCGGGCACGCGGCCGTTCACGTCAACCGTCATGCAACATCCTTCCGGCAGGCGTGACACTCCATCGAACATCGTGTTCGGCCGCGACACATAGCGGGTCACGAGGAGCTGCGCGACACCTGCCCGGTTCACCTTGCGGTCGTGCAAGGCGGGATGGCGCAACAATGACTTCATCTCGCTGGCAAAGAGCAGTGCGTTGCCGTCACTCCACCAGTAGAGCGGCTTGACCCCCATCGGATCGCGTGCGAGCGACAGGGTGCGTTCCACGGCATCGTACACAGCGAAGGCGAAGATGCCCTGCAAACGCTCGGCCAGCCCGCGGAGACCCCACTCCTCGTAGCCGTGCACCAGAACCTCGGTATCGCAGCGGGTCTTGAAATGATGGCCCTGCGCCTCGAGTTCGGCGCGGAGCACGCCGTGGTTGTAGATCTCGCCGTTGAAGGTTGTCCAGATCGTCCCGTTCTCGTTGCACATCGGCTGCTCGCCGGCATGCAGGTCGATGATGGCGAGACGCCGGTGGCCGAGCCAGCAGAGATCGTCGGCCGAGCGCCATTGGCCCTCTCCGTCCGGCCCCCGACGGCGGATCGCCGCCAGCATCTCCCTCGCCACATCGGGCGATATCGGCGCGGAGTTCTCCGGACGCAATCTCAGATAACCGGCGATTCCGCACATCTTGCGTCAGTCCTTTTCCGTTGTGAGGACCCGGGTAATTCGCCGGCGCCGGACCACTCATTCACCACCCATCGAAACTTTCCCGACGCCGTGCAGGGTATTTCGTCCCTTAGCACGACGTCGATGTTCACGCCGGGATCGACCAGGTTGTGAATGTTGTCGACGAGCTTGTGCCGATCATCCGCTCCAAATGCAGGGGCCGGGACGAGTCGGATTTCCCAGCGTTCGGGAGCAACCTGGGCGACCTGGGATTTCTTGATGTTCTGCACCCCCTTGAACGCGAACGTGAGCACCGACGGACTGACGAACGCGCCGTTGCTGCCGAAAATGCTGTCCTCCACTTTTCCGGTGACCGGCTCGATCATCGGAAAGGGGCGTCCGCAGCGGCATCCGCCTGATATCCAACGAGTGCGGTCTGAAAGCTTGTAGCGCACCAGCGGCATCGCAAGGTTATGAAAAGTGGTTCCAACGACGTAGCCGACGTCTCGAGTAGGGTGTCCATCGGAGTCGACCATTTCGACGTATGAATAGTCCGGATTAACGTGCATCGATCCAAACTCACACTCCGTGGCAAACGCCACTCGCTCCGCCATTCCGTACATGTCCATGACTTTTGCGCCGAATCTTTCCGCTATCAATTCCCGCTGATGAGGATAGAGCGGTTCGGAAGCGGTAAATACCACTGGAATGCTGAGACGGCGATTCCGGTGTGCCATGAGCTGGGCGAGGGTAAACGCGGTCGACGGATACGCCTGCAGCATCGCCGGCGAAAACCGCTCCAATTCGTCGATGATCGCATCCGCGCAAGCATCCCTGAGATGCCGGGAAGAAATCAGAAGCTGGTTGTCGTATCGATTCCAAAACCAGAATGGCGGAGCAGCACGATCCAAAGGCACTATCAGTTCGCCGCGGAGCGTCGCACGCCGCATGCCGTGCCGGTATCCGCCCCACTCCCAATGCCTTCTTAGAAACGCGTTCTCCAGCAGCACCGACTTCGGACTTCTGAACACGGAGAGGGGGGTTCCCGTTGTGCCGCTGGTTTTTCCTATGGAGTTCCACGGCCTGGGCTTTCCGGTGTTCGGGTACAGTTTGTCCCGGTTCTCCAGCAGGGTCTCCTTGCTGATGATCGGAAAGTGCTGGTGCAGTACTTCAACCGAACGCGCGACCGGAAAACGATTCGGGATCCGGCTGTAGTACGGTAATTTCGATATGGCCGACACCAGGGTTCTGTGGAGAGAAACCACGCGCAGTGAGTCGATTTCCTCCTCTGTCATCGTTTCATGGCGTCGCAAATCCTTGATGACGCGTTTACATAGAAAATTGTCCCGTAAGAGCGACCGGCTGCCGAACGAGGTTTCGAGATGGAAGGTATTCAAGTTGACAGCCATCTCCACCTCGGCCTAACTCATGGAGTGACGTCAAAGGCGTCTATCAAGATCCAAATATTCGTTGAAAGCGGGTTTCTGCCTATCACCTGGATCGTCAACGTATGGGTCCCCGCGGTCAGGCCACTTATCGAGAAGTCGGTATGCTGAGGTCCTTCCGTCTGGAAGTACGTATCGAAGTCCTCGACGAAGGCTCCATCCAGGAATATGCGAGCGATCCCGCACTGGGGTCCGCGAGCGCCGACCCAGCTGATCCCGGTCCCGGTGAAGGTGATGGTCGCTTGCGCACCCAAGGTAGCGGATTCCGCAGACGCCCCTTCACTGTAGGCCTTGTCCCGATTGCCCTGAATCCAACCGGGGCCGTAGGCGATGGCCGGATCCGTATCCTGGTGGCGCGTTCCCGACGTCGTCACCTCGAACGCATCCACCACTATCAGGGCATTCTGCGAGGACGCGTTTTGCTGACCGGTCCCTTCGATCGTCAAGGTATGGCTCGTGTCGGCCAAGCCCGTTGCCGCGAATACCTCCGCCTGGATTTGTTCTGTTGGAGAATACAGATCGACAACGGCGACCAAGACGCCATCCAGGGATACGCGAGCGATCCCGCTCTGGGTTCCGCGAGCGCCGATCCAGCTGATCCCCGTCCCGGTGAACGTGAAGGTCGCTTGCGCGCCGGGGGTCGTCGACAACCGCGCGGCCCCCGCGCTCCACGCCCTGAGCGAAGCGCCCTGGGTCGCACCCGTTGTGACCCCGGGGATGAATGTGACAACAGGATTGTCCTGAACCCAACCGGAGGTATAGCTGACCGAGGGATCCGTTTCCTGCAAGCGCGAGATCGTCGCGGCGGGCACGTCGAACGCATCCACGACGACGAGGGCCCCGGTCGCGGACGCGTTTTGCCGGCCGGTTACTTCGATCGTGAACGTGTGGCTCGCGTCAGCCAGGCCGGTAGCCGCGAACATCGGTACCCGGACTTCCGTGGTCTTCGAATACGTATCGACCTCGGCGAGGAACACTCCATCCAGGAACACGCGAGCGATACCGGTCTGGGGCGTGCGGCCGCCGATCCAGCTTACCGAGGGCCCCGTGAAGCTTATCGTCGCTTGCGCGCCCGGCGCAGTCGAGACCGCGGCGGTCCCGCCGCTCCAGGTTCCGCTGGTGTCGCCCTGAGTCCAGCCGACGGTGTAGCTCACGGAAGGACTCGTTTCCTCGACGCGCGCCCAAGCCTGAGGCGAAATCCACGCCAGGCCGAATGTCGATATCAGGGCTGCCGCATAGGAACGCTTCGCAATCTTTATCATGGTCATGGATTACCCTTTCAGATCCCCAGCAAATCAAGGAAGTATTGTGATCGCCGAATATTGAGGCCCGTGATCTCGGCAACAGGCCGATTGAACTATGCCTGACGGAGGGTGGGTTTTGGTCCGATATCCCTGAAGGGTTTGGGAAAATACCAGTGGAGCGTCCGCGTCAAGCCTTGGACGTCGGGCGAATTCTCCTTCTTACACCCAGAAAGCGGGCTGCTCCCGGGGCGCTCGACGAACGCCCGGGGAGCAGTTGTGGACATCAAACACGAGGCCCGCCCCCGCCTATCGGGACCTCCGTGCAAACCGACTAAGCCCCTCCAAACAAGGCGGGGCAAGAACCCCCGAAGGATCCGGTGGTCGAGGGGTTGGGCTTGTGGAGCTGGATGTTACCGCCTCCCGGGCCCGAGCCCCCCAGGGTGTGATCCGAATCGAATTCGGTCGTATAGACGATGGCGCCGAATTGCGTCAGCCGGATGATGAACTCATCGTCCCTGCCCGGTTCGCCTCTGTCTCTCGCTTCCACGACCCAATCGACGTCACCGAAAAAGTTCGTCCTCGCGGTGCCGCAAATGAGACGCGCACCGGTCGGCCGGCCCTTGTCGTCGGTACTCGAGTCCACCTCCATGTAGGCCGTGATGCTCGTCCAGTGGACGTTCAGCCCGATGCCGTGGTCGATATACTCCAGATGCCCCCAGGTCGGCGAGCCGAACTTGCATCCGCCCCCGATGCCGAAGTTCGCATTGGCGCCGCTGTCGCGGATGATGAAGCCGCCGCCGGTCAGGAAGTCGCACACCCAGGCATTCGCGGAGCCGCTCGCGAGCGCGAGCGCGAGCGCAGCGACTCCAAACGCATAACGTGTCCAAATTCTACGCATTGTTATTCCTCCATTCGCATTGAGATGAGTCGATCATTACCCAGTTAATGTCTCGGCCCTCAGTAGCTCGCCTGGACTGCTTTCGCGCTCCCGCCGCTTAGACCGGCCATCGCGGATGCGACTGCCACGTCCGCGACGCCGGAGACGATCGCGTGAAGCGCATTCACCACGAGGGTGCCGTCCGGCAAGGACTGCTGCTCGTTGAGCACCAGCAAACCCCCGGGGATACCGATCGTCTGGTTCGGAGCTCCGCTTACCCAGATTGGCACCCCGTTGATCGCGAGGCCGTCGATATTCGAGGCACCAAGGGAGCTGCCCGCGACTGCCGTGGCCCGCGACATCACGAAGTCGGCCCCGATGCTGGTTCCGGCGACGTTCAGCGCGAGGGCGGCGAGCGAGGCTTCCGAGTCAATTTGATCCGGATACCCGATCGTCACTGCGTGCAGGGTCTCCCCAGTGAGCAGGGAAGCGATGCCTCCCGTCGTATCCGATGCCTGGAGAGCGTCGCTGGTCCCCGCAACGAGCGTTCCGGTGCTACCGAGTACCGCGGTCGTCCCGAGGAGCGTGCCCGCGGGGATCGGCGTCGGAACGGGGAGAGGGGGGAGAAGCTGCGCGCTGCTGATTGCAGGCCATACCCACAGCCCTCCCAGGAGTGCGGCGACGGTTGTGGCCAAACCCATACGAGACGAATTTTTGTGGCGCATAGTAACCTCCTTGTTTTCAGTTTCAGACAGCCTGGAAAGATTCAACACTTCTTCCTGTTGTGAGAAGAAAATCCGGTCACCTATCCGCGCAACAAGGTTCCTTTGCGGAGAGGACCCATGCGACAGATTGGTCGCGCCTTGTTACAAGAGCTAGGATCTCAAGTAAGCCGGGTAGCCCAGCCACGCATACGTCGATCGAACTAGGACGTCAGCGTGCTACGGGTCATGAAGGCCGGCGCTCGCGGGGCTGGACTGCCGCCGCCAAGACGATCAGTTTGGTTCACGGAATGACATCGAAAGCGTCGATCAGGATCCAGAAGTCGCTCGAGAGCGGGTTCTTGTCTATCACCTCGATCGTCAACGTATGAGTCCTCGCAGACAGGCCGTCTTTGAAGAAGTCCGTACTCTGAGGTCCTTCCGTCTGGAAGTACGTGTCGAAGTCCTTGACGAAGACTCCATCCAGGGATATGCGGGCCATCCCGCACTGCGGTCCGCGCGCACCGATCCAGCGGATCCCCGTTCCCGTGAAGGTGATGGTCGCTTGCGCGCCCACCGTATGGGACTCCGCGCTGGCCCCTTCGCTGTACGCCTTGTCCCGATTCCCCTGAATCCAATTCGGGCCGTAGGCGATTGCCGAATCGGTATCCTGGTGGCGCGTTCCCGACATTCTCACCTCGAAGGCATCCACCGCGATGAGGGGAGAAGTCGAGGCCGCGTTCTGCTCGCCGGTCACTTCGACCGTCAGGGTATGGTTCGTGTCGGCGAGGCCCTGTTTGGTGAATATCTCCGCCTGGATTTGTTCCGCGGCCGAATACGTATCGATCGGCGGGAACACGACTCCATCCAAGGTCACGCGAGCTTTCCCGGTCTGGGGCCCGCGCGCACCGATCCAGCTGATCCCTGTTCCGGTGAAGCTGATGCTCGCTTTTGCGCCTGTCACCGTCGAGAGCGTCGCGAGTCCGGCGCTCCATGTCCGGCTCGTATCGAACGGCATCCAGTCGGGGGCGACGAAGGACCCGGCGCTATAGGTAATGGAGGGATCCGTTTCCTGCAAGCGCGAGATCGTTGCGGCGGGTACGTCGAACGCATCGACGACGAGAAGGGCACCCGTCGCGGACGCGTTTTGCCGGCCGGTCACTTCGATCGTCAATGTATGGCTCGTGTTGGTCAGGCCGGTTGCCGCGAACATGGTCACCCGGACTTCCAGGGTCTTCGAGTACGTATCGACCTCGGTCAGGAAGGTTCCATCCAGGGATATCCGGGCGATACCGGTGCTGCTAGCACGGCCGCCGATCCAACTGACCGAGGGTCCGGTGAAGGTGAACGTGGCTCGCGCGCCCGGCGCCGTCGAGAACGCTGCGGTCCCTCCGCTCCACGAGAAGCTTCCATTCGGAGTCCAACCGCCGGAATAGGCAATGGACGGATCCGTTTCCTCGAAGCGAGTCGTCCCCGGTGGTGGCGGTGGCGGAGCATTGTTGGCAACCGTCACCGTGATCGTAGTGGATTCGGTGTGGTTGCCCGCGGCATCGCGCGCGATGGCGGTAATAGTGTGCGAACCGTCGCTCACTGAAGCGGTGTTCCAGGGGATCGAATACGGCGCGCTCGTGGCTTCGGCGCCCAGGTTAACGTTGTCTATTCTGAACTGCACGCCGACCACGCCCACGTTGTCGGAGGCGCTGGCCGTCAAGTTGGTCGTGCCGGAGACAGTGGCTCCGGAGACGGGAGACGTGATGCTCACCGCCGGTGGCGTGGTATCGGGGGGCGGCGGGGCGGTGACGGTGCCTGGGACCCCCGTGCGCCCGTAATTGCCTCGACCCGTTCCCCAAAGAACGCGTGCGTTCGCCGTATTCGGAAGCTTGTAGGCGACGACCCCACTCGCGTTCGTGCCCATGACCAGCTCGAGGTCGGGGTCGGAGTCGATGTTGGCGATGGTCGGCGCGCCAAGGCTGCCGTTCCAGCCCGCACCGATGGCAGGCGTCGGCAGGTCCACTCGATATAGCTCCCTCCCGAGATAGTCGAGGACGTGGAGTTGCCCGACGCCACCCGTGGCCTTCTTGGGCCACGAGGTGAAGATGACCTCGGCGTGGCCGTCGTTGTCCAGGTCGACCACCACCGGCTCACTCGCAAAGCGGAAGTCGTCTCCCGGCGCACCGCTGGTCGGGACGGTGTACGGCCAGCTCCCGTGCTCGGTCTTGTCGAGCCAGTAGGCGTGGACCTTGCCGTCGTAGGAAGGAAAGAGTA